>Ga0315268_10005441_pt1 | contig 13686 bp, 14 predicted proteins | sample C1_top_MG_FD_204535 | JGI IMG/M metagenome (GOLD analysis project Ga0315268, IMG submission 204535) | Sediment microbial communities from Yellowstone Lake, YNP, Wyoming, USA - C1_top | ecosystem: Environmental > Aquatic > Freshwater > Lake > Sediment | place: USA: Wyoming | collected 2017-08-01 | reverse complement strand
TCTTCGTGGACCGCAAGCACGGCAAGAGGGTCCGCTACGATCATCCGAAACTCGAGCCCATCCTCCGGGACACCTACGGCTGCATCGTCTATCAGGAGCAGGCGATGGAGATCGCCAAGAGCCTCGCCGGCTTCACTCCCGGGGAAGCCGACACCCTGCGCAAGGCGATGAGCAAGAAGATCCCGGAGGAGATGGAGAGGCAGAGAGGCCGCTTCGTCGAGGGCGCCAAGAAGAACGGCATAGACGCCAAAGTCTCCGGCAAGATCTACGACCAGATCGACAAGTTCGGAGGCTACGGCTTCAACAAGAGCCACACGGTGGCCTACGGGATGATCGCCTACCAGACCGCCTACCTTAAGGCGAACTACCCGCTGGAGTACTTCACGGCCCTGCTCACCTCCGAGATAGGCCATTCAGCGGTCGACGTCGAAGGCAAGGAGAACAAGCTCGTCACCTATATCGAGGACGCGGGGGCCACCGGCATCCAGGTGCTCGGGCCCGACGTACAGAGGTCCCAGCCCGCCTTCTCTATCCAGGACGGCGCGAGCGCCGACATCCGCTTCGGCCTGCTCGCGGTCAAGAACGTGGGGCAGGGGGCCGGCGAGGCGATCGCGGCCGCGCGCGGGGACAGGCCTTTCGCCTCCCTCGACGATTTCTGCCAGCGCGTGGACCTGCGCGCGGTCAACCGCAAGACCATCGAGTCGCTGATCAAGGCCGGGGCCATGGACTCCCTGATGCCGGGCAAGCCCATGGGCGAGGCGCGCGCCGCGCTCAGCGCGGCCATCGAGAGCACGATGAGCCGGCAGGCGGGGATCAAGGAAGACATGATCCGCGGCCAGACCCTCCTCTTCGGAGCCGGCGACGTCGCGCTGGCGCCGCCGCCGGCGGCGGCGCCGGGAAGCGGCGAGCTCTGGCATGAGCATACCGTGCTCCAGTATGAGCGCGAGGTCCTCGGCTTCTACCTCTCGGGCCATCCGCTGGTGCGCTTCAAGCACTACCTCCATTGTGCGATCACCCACGAGATCGGCGCGCTCGGCGCGCAGATCACCCAGCCGGTCCGGCTTGCGGGGCTCATCGCGTCCGTCAAGAAGATCACGACCAGGAAGGGCGACACGATGGCGCGGGCTGTCCTCGAGGATCTGACCGGCGAGATCCCGCTCATCGTCTTCCCGAAGACCTACGCCTCCTACGCCGGAATCCTGAAGACCAACGAGATCGTCGCCGTGACGGGCACGGTCAGCGCGCGCAGCGACTTCAAGGGGGAGGCCGAGAGCCCGGAGCTGGAGCTCCGGGCCGAGGAGATACTGCCGCTGCGCTCGGCCATCACGCGCTACGCAAAGCGCCTCATCCTCAGGCTGAGCGCGGCGGGCATCGAAGAATCTTTCCTGGAAGAGTTGCGGGGAATTTTGCGAAAATACCCGGGCCGCATCCCGATCCACTTCCGTCTGCAGACGCCTGCGCACGGCGAGCTGATCGTGGAGTCCGAGGAGTCGGCGTCGTTCGACGAAAGGCTGTTCGAGGAGCTGGGACGCCTGTTGGGAGACAACGCATGGCAGATCGAAAGCGGATCCTGATCGCGGACGACGATCCCGACCTTCTGGAGCTGCTGAGGATGGACCTCTCTTTCCAGGGCTACGAGGTCTTCACCGCCGCGGACGGCCGCGAGGCCCTCGCCGTGGCGCAGAAGGAGACCCTGGACCTGGTCATGCTCGACGTGATGATGCCCTACATCGACGGCTACCATGTCGCCTACGAGATCTCCGGGACAATGGGCCCCAACGCCCCGAAGATCATCATCATCACGAGCCGGGACACCGTGCGCGAGAAGGGCGTCGCCATGATGAGCGGCGCGGCCATGATCATCCAGAAGCCTTTCGGGATGGCGGAGCTTCACAAGACGCTCGAAGAGATCTTCGCGAAATCGTGAAGGGAGGAGAGGAAGATATAGCCATGAAATCTGCCAAGCTTTCCCTCATGTTCTTGTCGCTGGGACTGGGCGCCGCCTGGTCCATCAGCTTCGCGCAAGCCGCGTGGGCGCAGGCGCACGAAGGCCCCGCCGCACCTCCTCAGGCGGCCGCGCCCGTCGACCCGCTTCAGGACGCGCTCAAGCACCTGAAATCGCCCGAAGTCGCCCTTCGCCGCCAGGCGGCGGAGGAGCTCGGCCGCATGCGCCGCCCCGAGGCGGCGCAGCCGCTCCTCGAGGCCCTCAAGGACGACGACCCCTTCGTGCGCGCCGGCGCAGTCGACGCGCTCGGGCTGCTGCGCGAGCCGAAAGCGCTGGCGAAGGCGCTCGAGCTCCTCGCCAAGGACACCTCGCCCCAGGTGCGCCAACAGGCGGCCATCTCGCTCGCGTATCTCGGCGGCCCGCAGGCCGAGGACGCCCTCATCCTCGCCCTCAAGGACGCCGCGGCGGGGGTGCGCTTCTGCGCCGCACGCACGCTCGGAGCCCTGCGCAGCCAGAAAGCGGTCGCGGCCCTGAGCGAAGCGCTCAAAGACCCCGACGGCAACATGCGCATGACCGCGGCCGCCGCGCTCGGCCAGATCGGCTCCGAGAAAGCCGTCCCGGCGCTGCGGCAGGCCTTCGCGGACAAGGACGTCTCCGTCCGCCGCGAGGCCATCAAGGCCCTGGCCCAGAGCGCGGGCGCCTCATCGAGCGAGACCCTCAAGAAGGCCCTCGGCGACGAGGATCCGCAGGTCCGCCTCCATGCCGCGCTGGCCCTCGCTCGCCTGGGCGATGCGTCGGGAGAGCCGGCCGCGTCGGCGCTCCTGCATGACCCCGACGCCTCCGTGCGCGGCCAGGCCGCGGGCTATCTCGCCCGCTACGGCTCCAAGGAGAAGGGGCTGAGCGCGCTCGTCGCGGCGCAGGCGCAGGAGAATGACCCGGCCCTCAAGACGAGCCTCGCGGCCGCGGCGGCCCAGCTCAAGGCGCGGCTCGGCGTGAGCGACGCGCCGGCCCAGCCGAACCCGGGCGCCGAAAGCAAGAAGGCCTCCAAGAAGGGCCGCAAGGCGCAGGGGCAATGAAAGGCCTCGCGCCCGTCGCAACGCAGCTTTTGGCCGCGTGCCTGCTGATCCCGGCTCTCGCCGCGCCGGCGGCGGCGAAGCCGCGTCTCGCCGCGCAGAGCTCCCCGGCGCGCGCGGAGAAAAGCGCTCCCGATTCCGGGGCCGGGCCCGGCGAGGCGCCGAGCCTCATCGAGCCGGACACGCAGCTCATCGACGTGCCGACGGCCGGCATCCTGGACGTCGGCGGCTTCGCCACGCAGACGCGCTTCTTCTCCCAGGGCGGAGTGCTGCAGTGGCTCAATTTCGGCGTGGTCCACCGCGTCAACATCGGCGCCTCGCTGAACGTGCAGAAGCTCGTTGGCACGGACTCGCCCGTCCAGCTGACCCGGCCGGAGCTGCAGCTCAGGTTCCGCTTCTACGACGGCGACCGCGTCATCCCCGCCTTCGCGGTCGGCTACGACGGGCAGGGCTACCTCTACAACCGTCCGGACAAGATGTACAATCAGCGCCAGCGCGGGCTGTACCTCACCGGCACGCAGGAGATCGGGCTCCCGGGCCTGCAGGGTCACGCGGGCATGAACATCTCGGACTTCGATTCGAACGCGATCTTCGGGTTCCTGGGCCTCAGCTTCGACATGCGCGACCGGGCCGCGGTGATCGCGGAGTGGGACAACATCCACAACTATTCCGAAAGCCGGGTCAATCTGGGGCTCAAAGTGTACGTCGCGCCGAACGCCTACGTATGCTTCGCGGTCCGCGGCGTCGGACAGGGCGGCGCCTACTCCGACGGCGTCTCCCGCGGCCCGGAGCGCGTTTTTCAGTTCAAGTACACGGGGAATTTCTGAGGAGGCATCGATGGCGAAGACACGGATCGGAATCCTGACCGGAGGCGGGGACTGTCCCGGGCTCAACCCCGCCATCCGCGGCGCGGTCCTCTACGCGAGCGCGCACGGCGCGGAATGCATCGGGGTGCGCGGCGGCTGGAAGGGCATGATCGAGGCGGATACCCGGCCGCTGCGCGTCGACGACGTCGCGGACATCGTCCTCAAAGGCGGCACCATCCTCGGCACGTCCCGCACGAATCCCTACAAGCACGAGAACGGCCCCGCCCAGGTGCTCTCGACGATCAAGAAGCTGAGGCTCGACGCCCTCATCGCCATGGGCGGCGAGGACACGCTCGGGGTGGCCTCCCGGCTGTTCTCCGAGCACCAAGCCCCCGTGATCGGCGTGCCGAAGACGATGGACAACGACCTTTCGGCCACCGAGTACACCTTCGGGTTCGACTCGGCGGTCACCGTGGCGGTCGACGCGGCCGAGCGCCTGCGCGACACCGGGAAGAGCCACTCCCGCATCATGGTGCTCGAGGTGATGGGCCGCCATGCCGGCTGGGTGGCCCTCTTCACCGGCATCGCCGCGGCGGCGGATTACGTCTGCCTCCCCGAGCGGCCCGTCGACGTCAAGGACATGGCGGCCAAGCTCAAGGCGGCCTGCAAGCGCAACGGAACCGCCCTGGTGGTGGCCTCCGAGGCGATCACCCTGCCGGGCGCCGCGCCCCACCACAAGGAGATCGATGATTTCGGCCACGAGATCCTCAAGGAGCGGGGGGTCGCCGAAAGGCTCAGCGAAGTCATACACAAGGTGACCGGCGTCGAGACCCGCGCCGCCGTCATCGGGCACATCCAGCGCGGGGGATCGCCCACGGTGTTCGACCGCATCCTCGGCACGCGCGTCGGCGTGAAGGCCTCTGAACTCGCTCTCTCCGGCCAGTTCGGCTACATGGTCGCGCTCAAGGCCGACAAGATCGTTCCGGTCTCCCTCAAGGAAGCGACGTCGGATCTGAAGACCGTCAACCTGGAGTGGCTGGACCTTCTGGACACGGTATCCTCGGCCCTCGCCGGCGAGACGAACCGGCGCGTCAGGGCCGCCAGGACGGCGGCTTAGCCATGGGAGAGCAGACCCAGCGGTTCCAGAGGCGCACCGTCCTCGTCAAGCGCCGCCTGCAGCTGAAGTACGCCGCGATCGTTTTCGCGGCCGTGGCCGTCGCCGCGGTCATCGTCGGGGGCGACATCGCCTACACGATGATCAAGTTCATCAGCCGGGAGAATCCCGACCTGATGCCGCACGCCATCGACATCATGAAGCTCGACGCCCTCAAGCTGCTCCTCTTCATGGGGATCATGTTCGTGGTTTCTTTGTTCGTTTCGCACCGCTTCGCCGGGCCCATCTTCCGCTTCGAGCGCTCGGCGCAGGCCCTCTCATCCGGGGACCTCACGCACCGGGTCTCCCTGCGCACCGGCGACGACCTGATGGAACTGCAGAACCAGTTCAACGCCATGGCGTCGAGCCTCCAGCGCCTGGTCCAAAGGGACCGTGCGTCGGCAGAAACCCTCGCCCTGCGGCTGGAGGCGGCGATGCGCCGCCTTCCGGACGACCCGGGGGGCCGGGCCCTGCGCGAGGAGCTCGCCTCCATCCAGGGCGAGCTGCGGGCTCTGACCCGGGGATTCACGGTCTAGGCCCGTGCCGCGAAGACTCGCCCTCGCCTCCCTCCTCCTCGCCGCCCCCCTGTGCGCGGCGGAGTTCCCAGCCGACACCTACACGCTCGACGACTGCGTCCGCCTCGCCCTGCGCAACAACGCCGAGCTGCAGACCGCGGAGCAGGGGATCACCATCGCCAAGCAGAGGGTCATGGAGGCGGCGTTCCTCTTCCTGCCCGAGGTGGGGGTGCAGGCGTCGGCCACCCGCTACAGCGCGCGCTACCCCTTCGCCCTCAGGCCCAACTTTCGCTCGATCCTCCTCTTCCCCTCGAATCAGGACAATATCTACTCCGGGCAAGCCTACATGAGCATGCCCCTCTACGAGGGCCTCCAGAACGTCAACACCCTCAACATGAGCCGGGCCGCCCTCAAGCAGGCCCAAAGCAAGTACGACGCGGCCAAGCTGGACATCCTGTACGCCGTCAAGAAGGTGTTCTACCAGCTTCTGCTGGCCCAGGAGCTCTCCTCCGCGGCCGATGACTCCGCTCGGAAGGCGGACGACGCGCTCAAGGCGTTCTCCGGCACCCGCTGGGAGCGCCTCGAGGCCCAGGCCCTCGCCTCCGACGTGCGCGCCGCGCAGTCCGAGTCCCGGCACAGCATGGAGGTCGCCCGGCTCGAGTTCCTCAAGGGCCTCAACAAGGAGTTCGACGCTCCGGTGAAGGTCACCGGGAAGCTCGAAACCGCCCCGGCCGAGGTCAACATCCAGAAGGCGCTCATCTGGGCGACCGAGCTGCGGCCCGAGCTGAAGTCGCAGACCTACAAAGCCCAGATGGACGCTATAGCCGTCAACCTCGCGCTCGGACGGCGCTACCCGACCGTCGCTTTGGGCCTCGACTACGAGCTGACCGATCAGAGCTTCCCGCTCAAGCAGAACAACTGGGACGCCACGATCGGCGTCAAGCTCCCCTTCGCCTTCGACTTCTGGACGCAGCACACGCAGAGGCTCGCCGAGCAGCGCCAGGGCGAGATCGCCCGCGCCGAGCTGCAGGATCAAGTCGAGCTCGAGGTGCGCCGCGCGTACCTGGACATGGGCTACTGGCAGGCCGAATGGCCCCGCCGGGAGGAAGAGCTCAAGACCCTGCAGGCCCTCGTCGAGGAGGCCCGCCAGGGGGCCGCGCAGGCGCTCGAGTCCCTGCGGGCGCAGGCCCGCCTCTTCGGCGCCCGCCAGGCGTATCTCAAAGCCGTCACCGAGCACATCCTCGCGAGGGCCCGCTTCGAGCGGGCCGTCGGCCACCAGCTCGCCTCGGAGTAGCGCCATGCGGGTTTCGGCGCTGGCGCTGGCCCTGTTCCTCCCCCTGCCCGCCGCGGCCGCCTCCCACTCCGACGATCTTCTGCGGGAGCACCTCTGGAACGCGGTTCGACAACTTCCCCCCTCCAAACGCCCGAAGGTCGGGTTGGCCCTTTCGGCGGGCAGCGTACGGGCCCTGGCCCACATCGGAGTGCTCCAAGTCCTCGACGACGCGGGCTTTCCCGTGGACGTCGTCGCCGGGACCTCGATGGGCGCCATCGTGGGCGCGGCCTACGCCGCCGGCCTCCCGTCCGATAGGCTGCTCGGCTTCGAGAAAGCCGTCGCGGAGGAGGGTCGCCGCCTGCTCCGCAAGGCCCGCCTCTTCCAGCTGATCCTCGCCGAGAGCCTCATCCCGGCGACGAGCATCGAGCGGATCATCCGGGAGCAGCTGGGCGAGAAGCGCTTCGACCAGCTCTCCAAGCCCTTCGCGTGCGCGGCGATGGACATCCGGACCGGGGAAAAGATCATCTTCCGGGACGGGCCGGTCGCCCCGGCGGTGAGGGCCAGCGCCAGCCTGCCGGGGCTCTTCAAGCCGCTTCTCTACCGCCATCGCTACCTCTGCGACGGGGGCGTCGTGGACTATGTTCCCGTGGACCTCGCGCGCCTTCTGGGCGCGGAGTGGGTGCTCGCCAGCGTCACCGAGAACGACTACACCCGGAGCGCTCCCTCGAACGTCTTCAACACCTTGTCGCAGGTCATCGATATCCGGGGAGCCCTGCTCGCCGAGCAGCAGCTCAAGGACGCCAACTTCGTCGTGAATGTTAGGTTCGGGAACGTCAACTTCATGGACTTCGACCGCGCCGAGGAGATGGTGGAGCTGGGCGCCGTGGCCGCGAGCCGGGACATCGAAGCGGCCCGGGAGGGCCTGATCCTCCACTCCCTGCCCCAGCTCTGGCGCACGTGGACGGCGAAGGAGCCCCGCAAGTGAAACCCAGGGGTCTCGCACTTCTTCTCGCTGCGGCGGCAATCGTTACTCCGCGGCCTTCGGTTGGGGCGACTTGGCTGCCCTGGGGCAAAGACGCGGCTTTCGAGAAGGCTCAGAAGCTCTACGACTCCGGCAAGTATCCGGAGGTGGTAGACATGCTTTCCCGCTCCGGGATCCGCTCGGTTTCCTGGCGGCGCCGGGTCAAGGCCTACGAACTGCTTGGCCTCAGCTACGAGCGCGCGGGCCGCCTGCAGGATGCCCTCGCTACCTACCAGCTTGCCGAGGGGCTCTATCCCAAGGACATCAACATCCTCTCGGACTTGGCGTACCTCCTGCACCGCGTGGACCTCGACGACCGCGCGGAGCCCTTCTACGAGCGCGTGCTCCGGATTCATCCCAACAACGCCGCGGCGCACATGGGCCTCGGAGAGATCCTTTATAAGGAAGGCCTGCTGGAAGGGGCGCAGCGCCACTTCGAGAGCGCTTTGGCGGAATGGAAGAGCAGCGAGACGGCCTGGCGCAAGTACGCGCGGGTCCTCGGCGACCGACGCGACTGGGGCGGGGCTATCCGGGCGATCCAGCGCGCGCTTGCGCTCCATGAGAGCGCGGGCTCCCTGGAGGCCCTGGCGGTGTTCCAGAGACATAGCGGAGCATCCGACGCCTATGCGACCCTGCGCCGAGCCTGCGGCATGGCGGAGGGAGGCACGCAGCTCTCCGACCTCCGGCTGAGGCTCGGCCTTTGGCTGCTGGAGGACGCCCGGCTCGACGAAAGCCTTCAGGAGGCCCAGGCCGTGCTCTCGGAGCGGCCGGAAGAGCCGCTGGCGCTCTGGCTGAGGGCATCGGTGAACCTGAGAAGGGGCCGCCTGGGCGCCGCGAAGAAGGACCTCGCCTCCGCGGCCCGGGCCGAACGGACGAGCCCGTTCGTGGCCCGCGCGGCTGCGGCCATGATTCGGCAGATCGAGGGCCCGTGAGGGTCCCGTTCTGGAAGGTATGCGGGGCCGGCAACGATTTCGTCCTGGTGGATTCTGCTTCCGTTCCTTCCCTGACGGGCCCCGCGCTCGCGCGCCGGCTCTGCCCCCGGCGCGGCTCTATCGGCGCCGACGGCCTGCTGGTGGTCCGCGCGGGCCGCGCGGATAAGGAGCAGGGCGCTCCGGCGGCCTTGGACTACTACAACGCGGACGGATCGCGCGCCTTCTGCGGCAACGGCGCCCGCTGCGCGCTCCTCTGGATCTTCGCGCAGGGCCGCTCGGCGAGAAAGGCGCAGATCCGGACGGGGTCCTGCCTTCTATCCGGGGAGATCCTCGCTTGGGACGCGCGCCGCGGGCGGGGCCGTGTCAGGGTCTCGATGCCGCCCGCCCGCATCGCGCGCCGGCTGCGCCTGAAGGCCGCGGGCCGCGCCTTCGACGTCCTGCTGATCGATTCCGGCGTCCCGCACGCGGTCGCCCGCGTCGCGCGTCTCGAGACGCTGGACGTCCTCCGCTTCGGCCGGGCCCTGCGCCGCCATCCGGCATTCCTCCCCGGCGGCGCGAACGCCGACTTCATACGGATCGGACGCGGCTCGCTGCGCCTGCGGACGTACGAGCGCGGGGTGGAGGACGAGACCCTCGCCTGCGGAACCGGGGCCGCGGCCGCCGCGGTCGCCGCCCACGCGTGGTCGGGCCTCAGGAGCCCGGTACGCGTCCTTGCGCGCGGAGGGGCCCTGCACGCTCGGTTCGCCCCGCTGGGGCCGAGCCGGGACGCATTCTCCATGCAGATCGAAGGCCCGGCGGAAATCACGTTCCAAGGAGAGGTGCGCCTATGAAGTTCTCGGGAGCGTTCACCGCGCTGATCACCCCCTTCCGGCGCGGGGCTGTGGACGAGGAGGCGCTCAAGAAGCTGGTCAAAGCGCAGGTCTCGGCGGGGATATCCGGATTGGTGCCCTGCGGTTCGACCGGAGAGGCGGCGACCCTCTCCGCTTCCGAGAAGGAGCGCGTAGTTCGCGTAGTCGCCGCCGCGGCGGCCGGCCGGGTCCCGGTCGTGGCCGGGGTCGGCACCAACGACACGAAGAAGGCCGTTTCGGACGCGCGCGCCGCCGCGGACTGGGGGGCCGACGCCCTGCTGGTGCTCGCCCCCTATTACAACAAGCCGACCCAGGGCGGGCTCTTCCTGCACTTCAAGGCCGTGGCCGACGCCGTGAAGCTGCCGGTCGTCGTCTACAACATCCCGGGCCGGACCGGGGTCAACATCCAGCCCGCCACGCTCGCCCGCATCGCCTCCGACTGCGACAACGTGCTGGCGGTCAAGGAGGCGTCTGGCTCGCTCGACCAGGTCAGCGAGATACTCACGCTGACGAAGGGACGCCTGCAGGTCCTCTCAGGCGACGATTCCCTGACCCTGCCGATGATGTCCGTGGGGGCCTGCGGAGTCGTCAGCGTCCTGTCCAACATCCTGCCCAGGGAGACCGCCGCGCTCTGCCGCGCCGCGCTGGCCGGGGACTACGCCAGGGCGGGAAGGCTGCACCGGAAGCTCTTTGCGCTCATCAGGTCCCTTTTCCTCGAAACGAACCCCATCCCGGTCAAGGCGGCGGCGCACGCCCTGGGGCTGTGCGCCAACGAACTGCGCCTCCCGCTGACGCCCATGTCGCCGGAAGGCTGGCAGAAGCTCCACCGGGAGCTTGAGCGGACGGGGCTCCTCACTCCTCAGGCTCGCGGTCGGGAGGGATGAAGGAGGTCAACGGGGCCCTGCAGAGGCAATAGCAGGCCCAAACGAGCAGGCCCGCGCCGACGACCAGGAGGCAGGCGGCGTAGCAGTCGCGCAAAGCCAGGGCGCCCAAATGGAGGCGGTGGCTTCCGATGGCGGAAGCCAGATTATGCATACTATGAGGGTAGCCGCATCATGTTGCCGAATTGTTGCGAGCCCACATTCCTGACCGACTGCATGCTCGGCAAGCTCGCGCGCTGGCTGACCATCCTCGGCTATGACGCGCGCTGCGCTCCTTCCGATTCCCGCGAAGACGCGGCCCTGCTTGAAGAGGCGCAGAGGGAGGGCCGCATCTTCCTGACCCGCGACACGCGCATCCCCCCTGTCCGGGGCCTGCGGATGCTCGTCCTGCGCGAACAGCGCTTCGAAGACCAGCTCAAGCGCGTGCTCCAGGAGTTCAGCCTCACGCCGGACCCCGAGCGCTTCTTCACGCGCTGCACACTCTGCAACAAAGCACTCGTCCGCGTCGCGCGGGAGGAGGCTCTGCCCAACGTGCCGGAGAAAGTGCGCGGCCTGCAGACCGACTTCTTCCTCTGCGCCGCCTGCGGGCACTACTACTGGACAGGCACGCACGTCGAGAACACCTTGAATAAGCTCCGCCGGATGGGGATCCGGACGGAAGAGTTAGGGGAAACTTAACCGGACTTTAAGCGTTCCCTCAGCCCCGCGGACCATCCTATCCGTATGAACTCACTGAATCTGATCTTCTTGCAGGTCGTGCTGGCCGCCTGCGGCCCCGCCTACGCCGGCGGCGATTTCCGACTCGTAGCCCGCGAGCTCGCCTCCGCCGCGGAGCGCCACCACGTCGGACGGGTGGCGGTCCTCCCGTTCATCGCCATGGACAGGAGCAGCCCCAGCGACGGCTGGAACATTTCGGAGCAGCTCCTCACCCAGCTGGTCCGCGCTGGGCATATCGAAACCGTCGAGCGCTCCCTGCTACAGAAGATTGTCGCCGAACACCACCTCGCCAGCAACGGTTTGTTCGACGCGGCCGCTTTGAAGCGGCTCGGCAAGATATTCCCTGTGGACGGAATCGTCACCGGCAGTTTCGCTACTCTGAGCTCCGGGAAAGCCCTGATCAACGCCCGGCTCATCAACGTCGAGAACGGAGTCATCGTCGCGGCCTGCGAGGCTACGGTGGATCGCGATGGTTTCGGACCGCCCAACTCGGGACCGGGCCCGAGCCAGGAGCAGTTGGCAGAGGTCTTTGCTCTACCCCCCCAGCCCCCCGCCGCGGCCGAACCGGCCCTCCTGCCGCCGGCCGCAGAAGTAATGGATGACCTCAAAGACGCCGTTGCCACGCTCTCCTGCGCGGAAGCTCCCGCCGAAGTGGATCGCCTGGAGCGCTCGATTCTCGACGTCAAGACGCGCTTCCTGGCGCTTCAGCTCAAGAAAGGGCTCAACTTGTCGGCATTCAAGGATTTTCCCGGTTCGGATATAACGGACCCGCGCCTGAAGCAGGCATTTTACGACCGCATCCGCAGTTGGTACCGGAAGTCCCGCATTCCCGAGTTGAGCGCCCCGGAGTTCCAGCGGCTCTTGAGCGCCGACACCGAAGCGCTCGCGCTCGCCAAGGACTGCCAGATGCTGCGGGATTGAGAAGACCCTTTCTTTTTCTGCGGCGATTTCGTATAAATACTTCATCATGGCTGAGAAATCGTTCTATACGACCGGCGACGTGGCGCGGATGCTGGACATGAGCCCCGCAACCATCTTCCGCGCCATCGAGAACGGCGTGCTCAAGGCGTCCACGACCCCCGGCGGCCATAACCGCATCAGCCGCGAGGACCTCGAGGCCTTCCTCAAGAAGAACAACATCTCCCTGCGGGTGCTGGACTCCCGCGCGCGCAGGAAGCGCGTGCTCATCGTGGAGGACAACCCCGCGGAGCTGCGGATGTTCAAGAGGGCCCTGCAGGCCGTGACGGATTTCGACATCATGACGACGACCTCCGGCTACGAGGCGGGCTTTTTGACTAAGTCGTTCTGGCCGGATGTGATCCTGCTCGACATCTTCCTGCAGGAAAGCGACGGCCGCGAGATCGTCAAGCTCATCCGCATGGACCCGGAGCTGAAGGGCGCGAAGATACTGGCCATCTCCGGCACCGCCTCCGAGGCGCAGATCCAGGCGATCAAGGCCAGCGGCGTCGACGATTTCATCCAGAAACCCGTTTCCCCGGACGAGCTCCGGGAAAGGGTGCTGGCGTTCTGCCGATAGCGGCCCCCCTGTTCGTCGGATCAGCCTAATTCCCCTAAGCGTCTGAAACGCGGCGCAGTCCCGGCGCGCCCGCGCCGAGGGTCCTTCCTGTTTTTCCCCCGGAAGACCCTCTAGACCAGCCAATCAGTGCTATCTGCGCTGTACATCGTGTCGGGTCGTATCGCTTATACTTGACAGTACGCCGCTTTATTTCATATCGTTCATATCTATCATGCCAACGAAAGCGTTCTACACGACCGGGGAGATCGCTCGCCTGCTCGCCATGAGCCCCGCAACCATCTTCCGGGCCATAGAGAACGGCCTGCTCGAAGCGTCCACGACTCCCGGCGGGCACCATCGGGTCAGCCGCGAGGAGCTCGAGGCGTTCTTGAAGAAGAACAGGATCGACCCGCGCGTCTTGGACTCTCTCGCGCGCAAAGTGCGCGTGCTCATCGTGGAGGACAACCCCGCGGAGCTGCGGATGTTCAAGAGAGCCCTGGAGAGCCTGCCGAACTGCGAGATCCTGACCACGAACTCGGGCTACGAGGCGGGATTCCTGACGAGGTCGTTCGGGCCGGACGCGATCCTTCTCGACATCTTCCTGCAGGACTCGGACGGACGCGAGATCATCAAGCTCATCCGCGGCACCCCGAAGCTCAAGGGCGTGAAGATAGCGGCCATGTCCGGGACCGCCTCCGCGGAACAGATCAGGTCGATCAGGGCCTGCGGGATCGACGATTTCATCGAGAAACCGGTCTCTCCCGACGATCTCCGCAGGAGGATCGAGGCTCTGCTTCGCTGAGGGGGCGCGCTATGAGCGGGTTTCCATGGTGGCCGACTCTCCTGCTGCCGTACCTTCTCGTCCTCTATGTCCTTTATAAGGCCGTCGCCAGCGATGTGCATTGGAAGGCGGCCATCGCCACCGTGGCCCTTTCCGAGATGGTTTGCTTCCCAGCCGAGGCTTTCTCCGTCTCCAGAGGCCACTGGGTCTACAACGACGCGAGGA
>Ga0315268_10005440_pt1 | contig 13687 bp, 14 predicted proteins | sample C1_top_MG_FD_204535 | JGI IMG/M metagenome (GOLD analysis project Ga0315268, IMG submission 204535) | Sediment microbial communities from Yellowstone Lake, YNP, Wyoming, USA - C1_top | ecosystem: Environmental > Aquatic > Freshwater > Lake > Sediment | place: USA: Wyoming | collected 2017-08-01 | reverse complement strand
ACGATCCGTACTGTATTCATTATCGACCAGAAAGTGTTTGGACGGTCGAGCAGAGCATAAACTTGATTGCGGGAGACCTCAAGTTTGCTGTTCGGCATCCTCAATTGATTCTTTCATACGCTTTTTACACGGCTATTGTGTTGTATCAGAATTTTCAGAATAATGTCAAGGCTGAACGAATAAGATAGGTGGTAGAGTTACACGGTTGGCGTTTTCTCCAACGCGCGCCAGAGGTGGTCGGTTGTGGGTCTGACCAACTCCTCTGTTTTGCCGCCGCTACAGACTATTGATCTCTCTTCCGGAGAAGAAAGAAACTCTCCAATGATCGCTGCCTCGACCCTGCCTTTCTCTAAGGCTTTCATGACTTTTTCGGCGAGGTCTGGTTTGGCAGCGATCAACAAGCTTCCCGAGGCTATGAGCTGCAGGGGGTCTATTTGGAAAAATTTGCATATCATTGCAGTTTCAGGACGAACTCGGATTTTTTCTTCAAAGACCTTCACACCTAAACGTGACGCGTCCGCAATCTCATGGATTCCTCCCGCTATACCTCCTTCTGTTGGGTCATGCATGGCGTGGACACCGCCAGTTTTAAAGGCCGTCAACGCGTCTTTTACAACGCTTATTTCTTCGTAGAGCTCCTTCGCATTTCTTATCAAGCTGCGGTTCAACGCTTTTTTCAGTGGACTTTCTCTGTCTGATGCGAGTATTGCTGTACCTTCGATTCCGGCGCTTTTGGTTAGTATGAGCTTGTCTCCAAGCTTGGCTCCACCGGCTGTGACGTAGTTTCCCTTTTCAGTCACGCCAATCGTGCAGCCTATGACTATAGGGCTTGTGAGTCCAGGCGTTACTTCACAGTGGCCTCCAACGATGGCTATTCCTAGGTTCTTTGCAGCCTTGTCCATTTGATTGGTGATCGTTTCAACGATTTTCCTATCTGCATTTTCAGGGAGTAGAATGCATGAAAGCAAGAATGTTGGTTCAACGCCGAAAGTGGCGATGTCATTTGCGTTGACGTTTACGGCGAGCCAGCCGATGCGTTCTAATGCGCCTGTGATGGGGTCCATGGAAACGATCAGAGACTTGTTGTCGATGTCAACCACTGCACCATCAATTCCGGCCGAGGGACCTAGAACAACTTCACGACGTTTGGCGCCCAGATTCTTGAAGACGATTTCTTTCAAAATGTCAATGGGAATTTTTCCCAGAGGTAGCACCATTCTGAACCCTTCTCAAGGCATAGTTGTGGCTTCAGTTTTTTAGCTGTGGCAAGCTTCGCAGTACGATTCTTGCGATTGGTATCGCAACAGCCAACCCAACTATCATCTGCCCTATGTTTACTGGAATCTCTACGATCGCATTTACCTTGCCGAGCACTAGCCGCTCATACAAGAAATACCCAGCGACCATTTCTAGGCCGCCAAGAATCATCGAGAAAACAGCACGTCCAGACTCTGGTTCGATCTTGAAGCCCATGAAAACGATGAGCAGAGCAACCACTGCGCCAAGAAAATACCAGGTTTCTGCGGGAACAAAAATGACGGCAGTGGGAGTTGTTGGTGGAGGAATGCCCAGATACAGCTCTGCGTTTCCGCTTAAGTATAAAGAACCAGTAAGTGCGAGCAGAAAGCCCACAATCGTTCCCAGAACTGCGGTGAATATTTTCCAGTCGGACTTGGAGGTTCGACTGAACTTTTTGTTCAAGAATCCAACGATGGTTCCCTCACAGCCTTTTACGACGAGTGTACCTAGAGCAAATTGAGGGGCGACTATCATGTCAGCTATTGCTGCCCCTACGCCGCCGGCAAAGGCGCCTACGATCGGACCGAAAAGCAGGGCAGCAACGTAGATTACAGTTTCTCCCACATTGAAGTATCCAGTCGTCGCAGGAACGCTCAGAGTAAAAATCAAGGTTGCCACGCATACGAGGGCAGCGAAGACCGCGCCGACTGCAAGTTCAAACGTTATTTTCGTGGAGTCTCCTTTTCCTTTCATTTCAAACGCTTCCAGAACAGTATAATTGTCTGTGTACTAGTCTTTAGCCTTTCGCAAACTCGCAGCCAGAGTCGGATGGGAACTCCATTTCACTGGGTTTTTTGAAAAGAGAAAACCTAAATGTGAGTGCCCTGCTGATAGATAGCAAAGTTGTGAGTTGACGGTTATGACTGAGGAGAAAGTGAAGGAAGATCCAGTTAAACTGCACAAGGAAGCCAATACGCTTTTCGAGGTTGGCAAGTGCAAAGAGGCTGAGGACATTTTCCTCAAGACCGCAGAGTTGTACCATAGAGTGCAGAACTACTTTGATTCAACGTCAATGTATTACAAGGCAGGTGAGTGTGCTTACGTGCTTAAGGATTATGAGAAGGCTGTTGAACATTTCATGAAGTCCGCCGAATTATCCTTCCAGAAGGGTTTTGACCGATTTGGCGTCAGCGCGTTGGAATATGCGAGAGACAGCTACAAGGCGATGGGAAGGAAGGCTAAAGTCAAGGAACTGGAAAAGAAAATCAAAGAGGTAAAGAAGAAACTGGAAACTTCATTCTAGTACTAGAAGTTGATGTATCACTATTCTCTTTCCGATAGCGCTTCAAGATAACACTTATCTCTGGAGTTTAGCATTTGATGGTCAGTGAGTTCTAAGGGCTGAAGCTATGCAGACATCTTTTGAGACTCTTGCCGAGCTGGGCGAAAAACTGGAATCGACAAGAAAACGTCTTATCAAGATAGACCTTGTTGCGGACTTTCTCACAAGTCTGGGGGCTCAAGAGGTCGAGCCCGCCGTTTCTATGATTTTAGGAAGACCGTTCCCGAAATGGAGCCCGCGAACCCTCGAGGTCAGTTGGACGATCCTCAGCCAGATCATAAAGAATATCACAGGCGTCGAATGGAATTTGTTTGACGAGGTTTTCAGCCAATCAGGTGACATCGGTTCAGCCGTGGAAGCGGTCTTCGAAAAGAGCAGGGTCAAGAGGCAAACGGCACTTTTCCATAAAACGTTAACGTTGATGGAGGTTAGGCGCAGTTTTGAGGCTATCTCCGATGCGGTCGGGTATGGCTCACGGCAGAAGAAAGAACGATTGATAGAAGCGTTGCTGAGCCAAGCCTCCCCGCTGGAAGCGAAGTATGTGGTGAAGATTTTCATGGGTGAGACGCGAACGGGTTTTCATGAAGGCTTGATGGAACAGGCAATTTCAAAAGCTTTTGAGGTTCCGTTGAAACTCGTTCAGGAAGCGAGCATGATCACGGGGGACATGGGCGAGGTTGCCGCGATCGCTAGGACCGAAGGCAAAGAAAGCCTGTCTAGGATCAATTTCAGGGTTTTCAGACCTGTCAGTCTCATGCTTGCACAAATGGCGGACAATACTGCTGAAGCTTTGGAAGAGCATCATGGCAAAACAGGGTTTGAGTACAAGTATGATGGAGCAAGGGTTCAAATTCACAAGTCAGGGGACGAAGTGAGGATTTTCAGTCGAAGATTGACAGATGTCACTGGTAGTCTGCCGGAAATCGTGGAAATGGTTAGAGTGAACGTGAAGGATGGAGAAGCGATTTTGGAAGGTGAAGTGATAGCTGTTGATGACTCTGGCTATCCGATTCCCTTTCAGCACTTGATGCGGAGGTTCAGGAGGGTTCATGCGATAGAAGACATGGTTGAGAAGATTCCTTTGAAGCTGTATCTGTTTGACGTTCTGTATCTTGATGGTAGAAGCTTGATCTCAGCTTCTTATCTAGAGCGGAGGCAAGTATTGGCTGAGAGTGTTGGAGAGATACCGTTGACTTCACAGAAAGTCGCGGATAGCGTTGAAGAAGCGGAGCGGTTTTTGAAGGAAGCGATGGATGCTGGTCATGAGGGTTTGATGGCGAAAAGGCTTGACAGTCCGTACACGCCTGGAATCAGAGGAAAACGTTGGTTGAAGATCAAGCCTGTTCTTGATCCGTTGGATCTGGCGATTGTTGCGGCGGAGTACGGGTACGGCCGCAGGCATGGATGGCTTTCAGACTATTATCTTGCAGCACGTGATGAAGATACTGGCGGATTTTTGCCTGTGGGTAAAACGTTCAAGGGTTTGACGGATGCGGAGATCATTGAATTGACAAAGCGTCTCAAGGATCTGACTGTAAAGAGGGAGCGCGGCAGAGTTGTTGTTGTTCCGAGGATAGTCGTCGAAGTGGCTTACAACGAGATTCAGAGAAGTCCTAAGTATGAGTGTCAAATGGCTTTGCGGTTTGCGAGGATCACTCGCATCAGGGAAGATAAGGCGCCCGAAGAAGTAGACACCATACAGAAGGTTAGGGAAATCTATGAAAGGCAGTTTTTGAAAAAGGGTAGATATAAGACTGATTGAAAGCACAATAGTTGAGGGAATGATTCGGATGCCTAGGAGTTCGCAGATCCCTTCTTATGACGAGTACTATAGTCGGCAAATGGTTTTGAAGGAGTTCGGTCGGAAGGGGCAGAGGAAGCTTGCCCGATCGAGAGTTGTAGTTGTTGGACTCGGCGGGTTGGGCACCATTTCGTCCCTTTATTTGACTCTTGCCGGCGTCGGGCACTTGCGCTTGATAGATCAGGACACTGTTGAGTCGGATAATTTGCACAGACAAGTTCTGTACAGCCCCGACGACTTGCATTATCCGAAGGTTGAAGTCTCGGCAAAAAGGTTGGGGAAAGCCAATCCTTTGGTGAAGATTGAGCCTGTTTCTGAAAATTTGAATGTGCATAACGTTGAGAAGCTTCTTTCTGGAATGGACTGTGTTGTCGACGGTTTGGACAACATGGAGACGCGTTACTTGGTTAACCGTGCTTGTGTTAAGCTTGGGATTCCATACGTTTTCGGAGCGGCAATAGGGATCGAAGGGAACCTTTCCGTCTTCGCTGCGCCGGAAACTCCTTGCCTTGAGTGTGTCATGCCGGGTGTTGAAGATGACTACGTGCTGACGTGTGACACTCGAGGGGTGCTGGGGGTCACGCCTGGGATTATTGGAACCATGCAAGCTATGGAGACCATAAAGGTCCTTACTGGGATGGGTTCTGCCTTGAAGGGCAAGTTGATGATCTGTGACTTCAGTGACATGTACTTCACGACAATAGACATCTTCAAGAGAGGGGGCTGTCCAGCGTGCCAGGGCAACATCGCAGTTTCAGGAATGAAGGAGAAACTTGTCTGGTTGTGTGGTCGAAACACAGCCAACATAAACCCTGAAAAACCGTTGAAAATGGATCTCGACGAAGTCTATGAATCAGTCAAGCGTAACTTCAACGTGCGGATAAAATCCCAGCTTGCAGTGATTTTTGATTATAAGAATCATGAGATCAGCTTGTTCAATGGGGGACGAATGCTCATCAAGAATGTCAAGGATGAGAAATCGGCTTTGCATGTTTACCGGGAAATCAGAAAGAGCCTTGGAAATGATTGAACAAATCTATTTATTCCAGTCCTTGAGATATGTAGCTTGCCGGGGTGGCCGAACGGTTCAGGCGGTTGCCTGCAGAGCAGCTATATATGGGTTCAACTCCCATCCCCGGCTTTTCAGCGTAAACCCATATACTCTGGATAGACCCATAGACTCACTTCCTTTTCCTGAACGATCGATCGCGCTTGTTGTCCAGATGAGCCTCGGAACCCAATTTGCATCTCAAAGGATGATTCCGAAGGCCCTCGCTACTATGTATATGTCAATGATGTTGATCGTTCCGTTTTTGTCCAAATCTGCATTATCGTTCCAGTCTAGCTCTCCAGACTTTGCTCCAAAGGCTTCAGTCACAATGGAAATGTCTCGTCTGCTCACTATACCGTCACTGTCCAAGTCGGCTGTAGTGACAATCCAAGAACTAATAATGATCGGAGTGTTGCTCAAATTCACGCGTGTTGAAGATTGGATTTCCTCTGCAACGGCTACCTGTTCCCCGCCATCATCCAGTTCAGTCACAATATGCTTGATTCTGACTAGGCACCTTCCAATGGAAGATTGCTGGCTAAGATCCACAGTGTTGTTTGCATTGGCCCATGCTACGTACACTTTTTCTGAGCCAACCTCAAATTCATAAAGGTTCACGTCACCTGTGCTCAGATCATTGGCTTTCTTGAAATCCCGAAGCTTCTCAAGCATGACTTTGAACGTATGGAACGCAGGCTTCTTCTCTCTTTCAGATGTTGCCAGAGCCATGTTGTTCCATGGACCATTCCAATAGTCATCTTCACCTGTTGCACACAGCCCCCAATGGAATCTTTCGATACCAGTTGCCGCCGCCACAACATGCATCTTAACCACGAACTCTGCGTTTTCCTTATCCGTGTATATCCCCCAATACTGGTCACCGAATTGCGACTGCTGCCCTTCCTTCAACTTGAACGGCCCCCCTCCTTCAATGCACCAGATAGGCACGTTCACGTCGAGCTCTTGCAGAGCAGATTTCATCCAGTTTATTTTGCCTTTCAGGAAAGTCTCCCTAGGCTCATACAAATGCACGTCAACAGCATCATAGTAGCCTTTGCCTTCTTCAAGGAAATATTCAACGTCGCGAAGCACATCACGGTATCCCATGCTCGCAGCTATCTGGATTCTTGTATACGCAGTGCCGTTGATAACACCAGCGTCAGGATCATCTATGAACCCCTTCACAAAGGCAATGTACTGAAGAAGATTGCTGGCAATGCCGTGCAAGATCACCTTTGCCTGAGGATCCGTCTCCTTTATGACAGGATACGTGGTCTTCAGAAGATCAACATACACTTCAGCGGGAATATAGAATTCGGGATATTCCTCTGAAAAATGCCAATTCCTCACTGGATACCTAAGACCCAACATATCGTTCACGCCATCTCCATCATAACGATCAACAATAGCCCTGACAAAATCTATCCAAACAGGCAAAGTCTCATTATTAGGATACAACATCATAGCGGCAGATTCAGGCGTCCTCAGAAAACTGTCGACATCCTCGTTTTGAAGTTGACTAGCGATTTCGGCTCTCTTCTCTCCGAAGGCATTCATCGGAATCAACACCACGGAACAATCAAGACCCAACAGCTGAAGCGCCGCTACTTCTCTGTCGAGCCCACTCCAATTGTATTGGCCTGGAGAGGACTCTATGGAAGCCCAAATAACCACAGGCTGCATCGAAACCCACGAAACATTAAGCTCCCTTGCAAAGCCATAATCTCGAGGCTCCTTCAAGATAGTGAGGCCGAAGAACATATTCACTCCAACAAAAGGGTAGGTTAGCGGCAGCCCAGCAGCAAATGGGATTGAGACTGAAGTAGCGGTAGAAAATGAGATGGTCGCCAAACCGCGCGCTAGCGACAGAGGCGATATTCGAATCAGATCGTCTTCAGAATCCAATTCCACAAATCCAAAAACTCCCCCGAAATTCATGATGAGCAAAACTGCAACTAGAAAATCTACTAGGCCCTGCGTGGAAGCTCTATCCATGATACGGAAACTCCTACGTGCAACCCAGCTTTACTCTGAAAGGGAGAACATTCGTCTCAAGAACTAGCGATTTAAGGTTTGTGAACTAAGCATTCATGCGCGCGCGAGGCATTTCTTTATCGTTGTCTTGCGGACACCAAGGCCCATCGATCCGAGATCCGGAGGAAACCGTCACCACGCGCGCTATGATCGATCGAGAGTGAGTCCAATAAAGGGCGCTGGTATTTTTTTATTAACAAGTCTGTATCCATGAGTCAAGGTGACGCGGTTTCCTATCGGCGACCAGCCCATGGCCTTCCAAGTACCGCCAAGTCGCCTGCTTCAGGTGAGAGGTCGGTGGGAACAAACAAGTGTCTATCATAGTAATCCATGCTGCTTATTTCAGGCAGATTGAGCTTAAGCGGGTCTTTCTCCGCCGGGTTGTTACTCCTGCCCTCGACGCTATTGTGGTTTCCAGCAATCGTTCTTATGATGCCCGACTTCCTTTGAATCATCCTCACGACGTGATTTTGCCTATCCCCTACGAAGATGTTCCCCTCCTCGTCAAGTGACAATGATATCGGTCCGTCAAATCGCGCTGTTGGATTACTGCCGAAAGTTGCATTCAGGGCATCATCATTGTCTCCTTCGTAGCCCGACTTACCGGTTCCTGCTAAAGTATGGACCACGCGACGTTTCAGGTCAATCAACCTCACCGCGAAATCCCTGCTGTCTAAAACGTAGATGTTTCCGTCAGGTCCTCTTCTTATGTCGTAGATCCAGCTGAATTTTGCTTCGCCAAAATCTACTGTGCCAGACTGGAAGCCCGGTGTGCCATCACCGAGTGTAAGTACCGGCTTGCCCGTGCCATCAAACCTCCAAATCCTACAGCCTTCAACCTCGTTAACCCAGACTGAGCCCTCGTTGTCCACCACGCAGTTCCCAACATCTTTCATGCCTATCCCAGAACCATCAACAAACAGTTCGGCTTTGTTTCTCCCAACGTCAATGCGATAAAGGCGAGCGTCACCGAAGTTTGAGACTAGGAGGGTTTCATCGGCCAAGTTGTCGATGTACATAGGATAGTTCAGTTTTGCAACGATGTTAGGCGTTCCTTCAAAGACTTGATGAGCGGCTACTGTCCACTCGAGTCGATCATCTTCTCCTATGAGGCCTAAAAAGTGTTTTTGATGGAATATAGCGTAATGGTTTCCGGTTCTGTCGTGAAAGCCGAAGTGTGATAACCCATTCTTTACCAAGTCCCCCGAGTCGAAGTGGACTATCCTGTCAACAGTCCAGTCAACCAAAGTCGAGTCTCCAAGTCCTGATTGGTCGACCTGGCATATTTAGTTTGATGAATGGGGCTTCTTCGAATTGATCATGTTGCACGGTATGGCGCCTGCTAGTCTCCATTGCTCATTTCCTCTCCAAGATTGCGCTCAGAATCTCTTCACGACTCAAACGTGAAACTCGTCAAAGCCCAATGCAACTCCCCGCTTCTCAACAAGCTTCTCCCCAATCTCTCTTTCCAGACGCTTATTCATCCTGAGAATCCCTCGGCTCTTAGAACGAACCCATAGACTCCGGGAGGGGAAAGTTGCCTCGTCGCCGGTCACCTGCGCTTTTTGAACAACTATTTCACGATCGCAGATGCATTCGAAGTCTGCCTTCAAGAATTTATGGAAAGGATTCTCCAAAGAAAAACAGAATTGGATGAATTGTAGTGAGTCGCGAGTGATAGACGCTCACTAGATGATTCCCGCAACGTGTATGACGGCACCGGTAATCAGCGAAGTGGTCCATATTATGAAAGTGGGCGCCATTAACCACTTTCTTTTGACGCATGTCATTTGCTGCAAGGGCTTGAACGCCCACGAGGCAACCAGAACTATTCCGAGGATTTCTGCCGCGATGCCTGTGACAGCATGTAGCCAGACGGTTGTTGATTGGAGAATGGAAAGCTCTCCAACGGAATCAAAGTTGGTGGAGAAGGAAGGAACCATGACGATTAGAATCGTTACCGTATGCAGTACAAGGGCTGAAGCGGTCGAATAGCCGTGCCTGGTAAGGTTCTTCTTTTCGTTTCTCCTCTTAGCAAATGGGAGTCCCAGTATCAACAAGAACAGAATTACGATTTGAAGAGATAGGACTGTGTTGCCAACGGGGTCAAGCGGAGCTGCCATGCCACCGAAGATGCAACCGGTCCCTTTAAAGCTTCCTTCCATAAGTACGCGCTAACCCAGAACGCGCACAGCGCTGGAGCCTGGCACACTCTATAAGTCCTACAACGCTGGAGTAGGTCACAGAAAAGAAAGAAAGGAAATGCCGGATTCATCTACACTGTAGTGTTGGTGTTGGTCTAACTTCCATCTTCGGCTCAACGGACGAACCTGAGGCAATAGGAGCCCGCTTTCAGAAAGTTTAGTGCGAGGCATCTGTCGTTGATTTGTCATCGTTTGACTTCATTTTACGAGCGCTTAGTTGATACGAATAGTCATAGCATTGGATGAAGTCTGCGACAAAATCATTCGCTGGATGGCTACAAACTTGTTCTGGCGTGTTCACCTGCTGAATTGTGCCCTCTTTCATTACCGCTATCCTGTCCGCCATCGCCATCGCTTCAACCAAGTTGTGAGTCACATAGATTGTTGTGGTCTTCAGTTCGTCATGGAGTTTTTTGATCTCCGACATAACGCGCAATCTGCTTGGTGGGTCCAGGTTGCTGAGCGGTTCGTCCATTAAGAAGACCCTTGGAGGTATCGTTATGGCTCTTCCCAAGGCCACTTTTTGTTTTTGTCCTTCAGAGAGTTGGTTTGGCTTTCTGGAGAAGAGACGTCTCTCAATGCCAACATGATCAGCCACTTTTCCCACCGTGCCTTTGATCTTTTCCGTCAGGTTCTTTTGAATTTTCAAGGCGAAACTCAGGTTTGAGTACTTCTTTTCGTCAAACACTTTCATGTGAGGCCATAAGGCGTAACCTTGGAAAACCATGCTTACATTCCTCTCTGACGGTTTCATTTCATTGACGAGTTTGTCTCCGATGTATACATTCCCACAGTCTGGCTGTATCAATCCAGCTATCAAACGCAGTATGGTTGTTTTGCCACAGCCGTTGGGACCGACTATAACGAAGAACTCTCCATCCATAACCTCGAGGCTGACTTTGTTGACTACCGTGACACGGTCAAATCGTTTCGTCAGATTTTCGAGCCTAACACGGGTCAACTTGTTAACCCTTTCTAGGTTATTCAGTGCGTCAAAACTTATTTAAGAGTGCCTTTTTTTTGGAGGTCATTCACGATAACCTGGGCTGTCACGTTATGATTGTAATGTAAACTTTTTATGAACGGAATGAAGAAAGAGCCTTGATACATTATGATCAGGTTTGGAAGTTTTATTCCGCAGGGTTGGCTTGGCGAGCTGGCGGGCTGTGCGCCTGGGAGGGAGTTTGACGCGATCAAGAACGTTGCGCTTGAGTGTGAAGCACTGGGCTTCGATTCCATTTGGGTGTACGATCATTTCATAACCTCTCCAGCCACGACTGAGGCTTGCTTTGAGAGTTGGACCACTTTGAGTGCGTTGGCTACATTGACTAGGAATGTCGGCTTGGGGCAGCTTGTCACGTGCAACTCGTACAGATACCCGTCCGTCTTGGCGAAGATGGGGGCAACGTTAGACGTGATCAGTAAGGGCAGGTTGAATTTGGGAATAGGGGCTGGCTGGTACAAGCTTGAGTACGACGCGTACGGTATACCTTACCGCAATGATTCTGTGAGGATAGCTCAGCTGCGAGAGGCCGTTCAGGTAATAAAGAAGATGTGGACAGAGGATGAGCCGAGCTTTCACGGGCAATACTACACGATTGACAAGGCGATCAACAGCCCAAAGCCAGTTCAAAAGCCTCATCCTCCCATTCTGATCGGCGGCGAGGGCAAGAAACTCACACTTAGAGTGGTGGCCGAGCTGGCTGACAGATGTAATTTTGGCGGTCCTAGTACACCTCATCGTTACAAAGAGCTGCTGGAAGTTCTGGATGGACACTGCAGAAAAATTAGCCGAAAGATAGACCAGATTGAGAAGACGCTCATTGTCGACAACACGGTGATCGCGAAGAATAGATCAGCGCTGAACGAGAAAATCAAGAGATTCAAACCTGAGAGCGTGTCAAAAGCTCAATTCATCGAGGAAAACCTCGTTGGAACCCCTGAAGAGATCGTGAGCAGAATAAGAGAGTTCATTGATGTTGGAGTCACCTACATTATGATGCGTTTCCCAGACATGATCGAAAACGAGCCACTACGGTTGTTCGCTGACGAGGTCATGCCAGTTTTTCGATAAGCCCATTATGTATTGACCTTCTTTATTAGCCAGGCCATTTTTTGCCCGAAGTTTTTGATTGTGCTGATTCCCTCTTCGTCTTTGAGGACGTCTCCCTTTGATCTGCCGAAAGCCACGTTCCAGTATGTCGATCCAGGGACAATCATTTCCGAGATCATGAAGAAGAACAAGAGTTGTGCGAAGGTGAAGTTGTGTCCAGCTCGTCGGGCCACGACGATGGGTCCGCCCACCTTATTCTTCAGAGGTTTGCCACGGGTGGCGTAGAATCTGCTGATGAGGCTGACCATTTGTGGCGTGGCTGCGCCGTAATAAACGGGTGTGGCAAGTATGATGCCGTCCGCCTTCTTCATCTTGGTGAAGACTGATCCGAAGTCGTCTTTGAAGTGGCACTTGCCCGTTTTTGAACAGCTTCGGCAACCGTCGCATGGTTCAATTTTCTTTCCTGCAAGGCTGATGAGCTCTGTTTCAAGCCCTTCCTTTTCTATTTCATCCAGCGCTATCCGAGTGAGAATTTCCGTGTTCCCTCCTTTTCTTCCACTACCAACTATGCCTACAACTTTCATTTTTAGCCGCCTTAATATTCAGGAATTCTTTCTTAAGAAGTAGTGTCTTTTTTCTCATAAACCTCGCGGTGCTCCCTATGTTATCTATTTTGGGAAGCCTTTGACACCATCTTCAAGTTGGACATCCAACGTATTGAGCGCCATAGACACCATGTTGTACAGCCCAACGGTGAAAATCAAGTCGATGAGCTGATGCGTGCTATACCGCTTCACCAGGGCCTTCCAAGTTGAGTCAGCAATAAAGGCGTCGACGCAAGGCGCATCTACGCGCGCGCTATCTTTGTCTTGCGAGCGTAGCCCAAACATTGAGAACCGGCCCTCCGCTACTCTTTTTCTCCTGCTCTACAAACACTTGCACGACTCTCTCCCATTCTGACTTATCCGTCAATTTCTCCATCACACTAGCGAACTCGGCTCCTTTCAATGGAGGAATCCGAGGCTTAGAAAGTCGCACTGACCTACGAGGAATGTTCTTACTCATCCGTTGCGCCTCTTCTTACTCACTAACTATTTCACCTTTCGCTTACCTACGTGTTTACTTAGGACTTGAGGGAAAATCTTCATATTTATTGGATACACTAGTGGGCCAGTGTGGTGGAATTCGGTGGCGAAGATCCTTGTTTTGTATTACAGTCGAACTGGGAACACTGAGAAGATGGCTCGAGCCGTGGCGGAAGGAGCTAAGGCGGTCCAAGGAGTTGAAGTAGAACTGAACTATTACATGCCTCCTGAATCGTTGGGCAATTTTGACGCTATCTTGGTTGGGGTTGCCACCTACCATCATGACATGCCTGTAAGCGTCAAAAGCTTCTTTGAAGAAGTGGCTGTGAAGAATGTTGGTTTGAAAGGTAAGATTGGTGCTGCGTTTGGTTCGTTTGGGTGGAGTGGTGAGGCGCCAAGGTTAGTGATTGAAATCATGAAGAACAAGTTCGAGATGAACGTTATTGAGCCGCCTTTGTCAATCAGGTACCTGCCGGATCAGTCTGGTCTGGACAAGTGCCGAGCGCTTGGGAAAAGAGTTGCCGAAAGCCTTATTCACACAGGTTAACACGTTGTTGAAATGAGGTGGCGAATGTTTGAGTTCAGAAGACGAACTGGTCAAGTTTCTGAAAGATCAGATCAAAATCGAAAACAAGATCGTTGAATCATTAAATAAGTCATTGCCCGATTTGGGGAATCCGACTGTCAAGGGCGTTTTGAAAGGAATATCATTGGACTCTGTAAAGCACGCGGAAATGTATGCTTCTGCGGTCACGCTGTTGACAAGTGTTTCGAAGGCTCTTACGCAAGAGAACTTGGACAAGCAGAAGGATCTGGTGGAGAAACACATTCAGATGGAAGCTGAACTCATCGAGAAGATTGGCAATATGTTGCCAAGC
>Ga0315268_10005439_pt1 | contig 13688 bp, 17 predicted proteins | sample C1_top_MG_FD_204535 | JGI IMG/M metagenome (GOLD analysis project Ga0315268, IMG submission 204535) | Sediment microbial communities from Yellowstone Lake, YNP, Wyoming, USA - C1_top | ecosystem: Environmental > Aquatic > Freshwater > Lake > Sediment | place: USA: Wyoming | collected 2017-08-01 | reverse complement strand
GAAAAAACTTTGTGATGAATGTGGACACGGTTCTCGTCGCCATAGGCCAGAGCCCCAACCCCATCGTCCCTAAATTCACTCCGGAGCTTTTAACGACGAGATGGGGAACCATAGTGGTGGATGAACAGCAGAGGACCTCCATGAAAGGCGTCTTTGCGGCAGGGGATATCGCCACGGGAGACGCCACCGTCATCCTCGCCATGGGAGGAGCGCGTAAAGCCGCAACGGCGATAGACAGATACCTCATGCAGCATGAGAAATGGCCACCGCCCGAGACTTTCATGCAGATGAAGATGCGCCAGGAAGGACGCTGATTAAATCCTTCCCTCGCTTTTCAAGACCTCAATCAGATTCAGGACAGAATAGGAAGCCCTCGTCAATCCCATGCTCTTCTTCTCTGTGTCCGTGCCCACGAGGAAGACATTCTCTGAGGGCGGTTTTGTTCCAGGAAATTCTTCGAGGCTCCACGCTGCCTTTTCGGGAATGAGGTGCTGGAAATGCACCATGTCCACATTGGCGTCCGGGAATACTTCATAAAACGTTTTCTGCGCCCCTCTCTCATCTGTCTCTATGAAGGCGAACCCAACAAGCTGACAGCCTGAAGGCGCGAGTGTTGAATCATAGTTGGAGGTGGGTACAGCCCAGCAGTAGTTACTCGTGTCAATCCATACTTCAGACCCTATGTGAGGGAATAGTTTCTCCCTCAATCCGACCCACATGGAAAGTGACTCGACAGATTTGAGACGGGAAACCATTCTTACATAGTCCTCTGAAAGGTCGAGCAGCCCTGGCAGATCTTTTGCAAATCCTGAATAGACGACAAAGTCACATTCAAATTCATCCTCCCTCGTCCTCACACCCGACCCATCCTTCGCTATTTCCACAACCTCGTATTGTTCTCCCTCAAATGTGTCGCCTTGAAAGCCCTGCAGTATGGCGTCGGGAATCGTCTGTATTCCTCCATGTGGATAATACTGATCGGGCACCCTTCCTGAAAACAGGCTATTCTTCATTTTGAGAAATACATTCCTGGAGTCATCCTTATATTTCTGCGAATCGGCGATGCGAGCGATGGGTGTCTCTCTCGACGAGAGCCCAGTGAGAAAGTAACAGAAGGCATCAATGAGCCTTTGTGAGTTTCCAGAGAGATCATACGGTGCAATGAAGTCAAATACTGAAATTGTGTTCTCTGTGAAGAATATGCGGGGAAAACAAGAGAGCAGCGACAACCTATCCCTCAGGGAAATGATGTCATATGTCAAAAAATCCTTGAGAGCCCATGGCAATTTCTCAAGCCTTCCCCCGAGTCTCACATAATAATCTCCATGATGGACGAATTGCGGAGGATTATCTATATATGAATCCATTAGTGTCTTGAACGGGCCTCTGTGAAGACGGGTCACTATATGAGGTCCCGTGTCAACGCGATAAAACCCAGAATCACCCTCCACATCGTAAGAACGATAGACGCCGCCAATCTTGTTCTTCTCAAGCACGCAGACACTCTTGCCGTGTTTTGAGAGAACGAGGGCTGAGAGGAGACCGGAGATTCCTCCTCCGACAATCACTGCATCATAGGACTTCACGATGACTATATTTAGAGCAGGTTAAAAAGGTTTCCAAATAAAAAGAACGAATCACCCTGCAATCAATGGCGCAATCACATGCAACACAATGTCAGCAGAAAAGTGGGCAACCATCGCCGATTCTAAGCCATATCTCCAATACAACCATCCGAAGACTAAGCCTGCAAGCCCGTTGAGCACGAGCGTCCTCGCAATCACCATACCCGTGAGTTTCCATATCATTGCCGCCGTCGGAAGATGCCCTGCGCCAAACAGGAGACCCGCAAGGAGAATGGAAACCCAGTATGCCCAGTTGCCTTTCTTTATCATCGTGAAGACCCAGACAAGCAGGGACATGAGGAAAAGCCTGAGCAGCACCTCCTCCGTTATCCCGCCTTCAAACGATGCGAGGAATCCCTGCCAGGCAGGAGGATTCTGGAAGTTCATTGTAGGAGAAGGCATCCGCGGACCGAACCAATAGATATCGAGCACGATTATGGCTATGGCGGCGAGGACACCCGAGGAGATAGCATAGAGAAGCATTCGTTTTATATCGAATGGTTTCTTTTCGAGCCATGAATCGAGCAAGGGGGTGCCGAGACTTGTTTTTCTTGCAGCCAACAACCCAATAAAAATGAAGAAGGCATAAAGCATTCCATTAAATGCTACCTGTATTGGGATGAGGACATAGAGGGGAATGGGCAGGGGGGTCTTTTCCAAAATGGGCTTCTGAATCGTCAGGGAATAGGGAATGACGAATATGATGCCTACGATGCTTCCCAATAGCAGTACCCCAAAAATCCTCAGGTCGACTCCAAGTATTCTCTTTTCCATAAGGATTGGGATTCTATAACTATTTAAAGTCTTCTGCCAACATGGGTCATGATAAGAGTGCTTCGCCTGGGTCATCGTCCCATTCGCGATAAAAGAGTCACCACCCATGTATGCCTCGTCGCCCGTGCATTTGGAGCTGACGAAATCATCATTGACAGAAAGGATGAAGGATTGAAGAGAGGGATTGAGAAGGTTGTCTCCCGGTGGGGAGGAGATTTCAGGATATCATTTATGTCACCAAAGAGGGTAGTTGAGGAATTCGAGGGTGCAAAGGTTCATCTCACCATGTATGGTATGCCATTGGAGGGGGAGATTTCAGCAATAAGGGGAAAGGATGTCCTCATAATCGTGGGTGCCGAAAAGGTGCCTTCCTGGGTTTACGAGGCAGCGGATTTCAACATATCTGTGACAACGCAACCCCACTCAGAAGTCGCTGCACTGGCTCTTTTTCTTCATAGATATTTTGAAGGAAAAGAATTAAATGCATCATTTAAAGGAAAGATTTCAATAGTACCTTCAAAGAAGGAGAAAACATTCAAACCTTAGGAATATTGTGCATTCTTTGGTATGATACAGGATTAGGTCTGCCAATCCGGGTCAGAAGTATTGAAATGAAAAGCAAAAGGCTTTTATATTTTGTGGCACCATAATATATGATGTGATGTCTTTTGTAGGGTGTACGGCATGAAGGACATGAACGTCATAGTCTTTGACTTTCTGGAAGAACTTCTGGGCGAGGGGGGCGTTGAGGTTGCCTCCATGATTTTCGACAAGGAAGCGACGGACGAGGAGATCTCCAATGAGACAGGAATACGCATAAACACTGTACGCAAGGTGCTCTACAGGCTCTATGACAACAGGCTTGCCTCCTACAGGCGCATACGCGACAAGAAGACGGGATGGTTCATCTACTACTGGAAGATGGAGATTACCAAGGCACCCGAGGTCATGCGAAACCTCGAATCGCGCTACCTCTCGCATCTTCAGGAAATTCTGGAGTATGAAAAAAGCAACATGTTCTTCTCCTGCGAAAATGAATGCAAAAAGTATGTATTTGAGGCAGCCTCCGATTTGAATTTCACCTGTCCCGATTGCGGAAAATCGCTCAACTTCTGCGAAAACAGGAATATTATTGAAAAGCTCGAGAATCAGATACGCAACATAACAACGAGACAGGAAAGCTAAGACATCACGCGCAGAAACTCACAGGGAAATTTTATTAAATTTCTCCCTCTATGACGCGGTATCCGTCCATCCTCAACTTTTCGGCATATTGTCGGGTCGTCCCGTGGGGACCCGAAAAGGAGAAAATGACGGGGGGATTGAAAATGAGTGTGTCGATGTAAGTGTAATTGAACTTCTCGCCCACTATGAAGAACTCGCGATATGTTTTTTTGAGATCGCTTTCACGTAGGAGGCGAACAATCATTTTATCCTGGTCGAAGACGACGTTTCCCACCTCAAGCAGTTCTATGCCAAGTTTCTCGAGGTCTGGGATGACATTCTTTTCCATTTCTGTGAGTTCTTTCCTGTATGCCCTTATGGCATAGTTACCCACAGGGACGCCATAAATGGTGCCGAGCTGCGCAGAGCTTTTCATGAGAATGTAGTAGACCATATTCTCATCTATGAGGTCGCGGTAGTCTATGACTCGGAAGTAGAATGCCATGTGAGGAGTGTGGACAAAAGATTATAAGTGTTTCGGTATAGGAGATATCGTGTTCAAGCACATCCCTACCTATACGAGTCAGGAAATAGTGGACAAGGCATTCGCAAAGGCAAAAAAGGTTTCCGTAAAAAGGGGAAAGGACTGGCAGAAAAAAATAGAGATTGCAAAGGTTTCAACTGCATGTACAATCGCATCTTCCTCCCTCGCAAAGATTGTCAAGAGGTTCCCTTCCCTCAACAACCTCTCGCCTTTCTATGCCGAATTGTGTAATATTCTCGTGGGGAATGACATGCTAAAAAAGAATCTCGGTGCGCTTCAGTGGGCGGAGGGGAGAATCGCGCAGCTTCGCAAGGAGTACATCATCAGGATAAAGAAATCAAACACAAACAGCGAGACCCTCCAGGCGCGGAGACAATGCTACGCGCGACTCAACTCTGTGCTCAAGCAGATCGGCCCAAATCTCGCCTTTCTCGCAGAGGCGCGGGAAAAGATAAAGCAGCTCCCCAGAGTTGAGGAAGACCTCTTCACGGTGGTCATCGCAGGATTTCCCAACGTCGGGAAATCATTCATACTCAAAAGACTCACCGGCGCAGACCCTGACATACAACCTTACCCCTTCACCACAAAGGGGATAAACGTGGGCTACATGCCCCATCGCCATGTGAAAATCCAGTTCATAGACACGCCGGGTCTGCTCGACAGGCCACTCGCAAAGAGGAATCAGATTGAGAGGCTCGCCATCAATGCCCTCACAAACCTCTCCAACCTCGTTCTCTTTGTCACCGATTCCTCGGAGATGTGCGGTTATCCCATGGATGATCAGATGAGCCTCCTGGAGGAGATAAAAGGCATTTTCCCTCACGTCATCGTGGTGAACAACAAATGCGATTTAGCGCGCAATGAGGATTTCATGAACATTTCTGCGGAGAGAGGAGATGGGTTGGAGGAGTTGAAAAAGTGGATAATCAAATCCGTAAAGTAACTTCAGAAGAATTTCATATTTTTCGACAATCAACTTAATTTTTCTTTATATTTAAGGCGATTGACTATATATAGATAAGCCTTTCCACATACATAAGTTTCTATTTTAATAGAAACCGAAACTCTTAAAAATATATTATCATTTTTAAGAATATACCAGTGGACACTCAGGTGAACAATTACGTGGCAATACACAGACCCGGACGGGGACCCGCAAGCTTCCTTCCAGTTCCAGATTTCCACAGACGACACGTTTACGCAAATAGTCCGCGACTCAGGCGAAGTCTCATCCAGCGAGCAAACATACACAGAATCCAACGCCCTCCAGAACGGCTCCTACTTCGCGCGCGTCAAAGTAAAAGACAACAAAGGAATGTGGAGCGGATGGTCTCAGTTCATAATGTTCTCAATAAGCGGACCTCAGATATTAACGTATGAGTATGACCAGGTGGGTAACAGAACGAAGAAGATTGATGGAGGCGTCACCACCACATACAACTACAACGGAATGAATCAGCTAATCTCCTTAGTCGAAAACGGCGTCACGACAAACTTCACCTATGACGCAAACGGTAACATGACCCAAAAAACAAAAGGCATCGAATGGTGGAAATATTACTACGACTTTGAGAATCGCTTGACAAAAGTAGAATACTTCGACGGCTCTCAAACAATAATCCTCGGGCAATATTACTACGACGGCGACGGCAAGCGCATCAAAAAAGTCGAAGCATCTCAGACCACAATCTATATATACCTCGGCTGGAACATCATTTTTGAGAAGGAATCATCGACTATGACGGAAACGAAGCATGTGTTTGGACCCAATGGACACGTTGCCGATATTAAGGGAAGCACGAGATACTACTACCACTCTGATCATCTTGGAAGTCTAAGACAGGAGACAGATGACGCAGGAAATGCAGTGTGGTCTTCTCCGGCACAGTACGAGCCTTTCGGTGAACTACGTTCAGGAGGATCACAGAATGAGGATGGGTATTTCTATACTGGGAAGCTGAGGGATTACAGGACGGGATTGTACTATTACGGGAATAGATACTATGATCCAATACAAGGGAGATTCTTGACGAAAGACATCTTGACTGGCTCTGCCACAAATTCACAAAAATGGAATCCTTATATATATGTTTTGAATAATCCCTTGAGATACACAGATCCAACAGGAAATTATAATAGTGATGAAGTTCGGTTTTCATTTGCGGGTAAGAACGGAAGGATTATGACATGGGGCGGTGAAAATGTAAGTGGTGAAGGATATTTTCTGACTGGAAATGGAATAGTGAAGATACAGATAGCAAATATAGGAACGAATTCGAGCCATACTATTGCACCAACTCCCACGCCTGCACCCGCAGCACCTATTTCAGCAAGAGCTAGAGCTTATATGAATAGAGAAGAGAAATATGAAGAAGGTTTGGTAGATGTAGTGAATTCATCGAAAGGTTCTGTTAGTAGGGAACAAGCCTATGCAAATAAGGAAGCAAGACAAGAAGTATCGTCTCTTGTGGAAAGTGGAATGAGCAAAGAAAATGCTATGAAAGCTGTTTTGGGAGTAACGTTAATGACAATGGGCGCATTGGCTTTTTATGCAGGTGCTCCTTTAGCAATCACCTACGGTTCAGCTGCCCTTGTTTCTGGGGGCGCAATTTTATTATCAGTTTTTGCATTTCTTATATCGGGAGATGGTGTATGCATTGCAGCTGCAGGGTTATTTATCCCTACTTTTGGTACCATTCTTGCCGTAGCTTTAATAGGAGTTGCACTTGTAGCAATAGGAGCGGTAGCATTTTATTACGGTGGACAAATGATAAATGATGCATTTAATTCGTAGGTGATACAATGTTGATAGATGATGTTGGATATTTTCTTATTCTATTCTTAAAATTTTTAAATATAGTTTCTTTTATATTTATTCTATTGGCTACCCTATTTATGTTAGGATCTCTTATAAGAAAGAAAAATAATCAATATCATATAAAAGAAAATAAAGGGATTAATCATATAAGAATTACTCTAAGAAAAGGATTATTAAAATTGTGTATAGCTATTATCATAATAGCTTTTCTAATATTAATTGGGATAATACCTATTAACGATATAATTAGATATTTATCCCTTTTGATTTTTCAGATTAGTATTTATATTATTATTTTATATCTATATTATTATATATATGATTTTTGATAATAGATGGGATGAAGAATTATTAGACAATTAGTATACACTTGATAAGGATTTTCATAATATGAATCAACTTGATTTTCTCACAGAGAATGGCATTGTTACAGACTTTACTTATGACGCCAATGGCAACTTGACAAGAAAAGAAGTTCAAACGCAGGGAGGAGATATTTGGGATTATATTTACGACTATGAAAATCGCCTCATCGAAGTCAAAAAGAACGGTGGGACTGTCCAACGTAACTGGTATGACGGCGATGGCAAGCGTATAAAAAAGGTAGAATCTTCCCAGACCACAATCTATATATACCTAGGATGGAACATAATCTTTGAGAAGGAATCGTCGACCATGACGGAAACGAAATACATATTCAAGGCAGACTGCGGATGCCATGTAGGGAAAGTGGTGGGAGGGACCACTTATTTCCTACATATTGACCATTTGGGCTCACTGAGACAAGAGACTGATATTAATGGGAATACTGTCTGGGCAAATCCAGCTGTATATGGGCCGTTTGGAGAATTGAGGGAAGGAGGACCGATGAATATTGGTGAAGGACATTTGTACACAGGAAAGTTAAGAGATTTCTCAACAGGATTGTATTACTATGGAGCGAGGTATTATGATGCAAAGGTGGGAAGATTTATAACAAAAGATCCAGTATCTTCGAATTATCAAAATCCACAAGGCATAAATCTTTATATATATTGCTATAATAATCCATTAAGATACACAGATCCAAGTGGAATGACACCTGTAATTACAGATATAGTATCATTCTTTGGTAATAAATATTTTGCATTAATAGCCTTTATTCTAAGTTTTGGTGCGGCTGGTGTTGCTAACTATGCTTTAAGAGTGGCTGCATTAGCGAAAGCCTTTGCTTTTCAAACTACATCGGTAGATATCACTACAAATGTATCCACACAGACGACAAATATTACAGGAACTACTAATAGTTCTGGTATAAGTGCTGTAGATATTAGTATTCAACCCTCTGACCCGTCGTGGACTTTCAACATAGGAAATTTGAATCCAAGCCAAAGTATGTATATTTCTGTTTCAGTATGGGAAATTCAATCAAAACAAGGAGGCATTGTTCTTTCAACTCCAAATAAGAATCTTCAGATATTTAATATAGATGGTCCAGGAAATTTTAATATGTACATTGGAAAAAATGTAAATGCAAACATAAATGCTTCCGGAGATTCTAACACAAGGATTACAATCTGCGGGTCAGGAGGATCAATTACGATAACGGTGGGAAGCGACAGCTCTGTCACGTTAACAGTGGCAGACAACTTCACTCATGTAAAAGTTTATGTCACATCTGGAGGAACTTTCAAGTGTACAGGATACTGTAAAAATGTAGAAGTAACTACAATTCCGGAGAATTAAGAATGAAGAAAATTAATAAAATCTTGGAAAAATTGCTTATTTTCATTTCGTTATTACTACTCTCTTCTTGTATTTTTACAATTATTTTTTGTATTATTAATTTTAAAGATTTTTTAAGTCTTTTCCCTAAAGAGTGGCTTGACTCTCATATCGATTCAAATTCTATTAGTGCAATCATTGTAATTAGCCTCATAATAATTTTTAAATTATTATATGATATGTTTCAATATGTAAAGGAAAGACATAAAGATGAAAATCGAATATATAATTTCTCATATTGGCTATTTCTACTATGGGCATTGTTCTTCATCGGATTAGACTCGATCTTATTAAACAGACTATTGAATCCATATTTTTTTATAATAATCATATTGGCATTATTTTCTTTATTTATATATTTCAAAAAGAGAATTCTAAAAATATTCACACAACAATAAATTATGTAAGGATTATATCTAGTAGGATCTCAAAGAAATGAAGTACTACGACTTCGAGAATCGTCTCATCGAGGTTAAGAAGAACAGTATCGCTATCCAGCATAACTGGTATTGCAGCGATGGCAAGAGAATAAAGAAAGTAGAAGCAAGCCAGACCACAATCTATATATACCTCGGGATGGATCATCCCTTAGTATTCGCCTATCATGATTAAAAAATCTCTTGTGGTGTGGACTCGGCCATTTAGTACATCTTTCACTTCTTTCCTAAAAAAATTCTTGTCTCCGCTGATGAGGTAGGCATGAGGATTTTCTACTAAATATTTCATACTGAAGGCGAGAATTGGCATGTCGGCTGCATCTGAGGCTAATTTCATAGCAGCTTTTACGATTTCCACTTCTCTTTTATAATATTCGAGAGAAACGACATTGATATTGAATAATATTATGAGGTCTTCTATGAGCCAATACTTAAGACTTTTTCTTCTCAAGACCTCTTCCAGTTCCTTTCTAATATATTCATCTATTGTAAGAATAATATCTCCTCTACCCGATAACTCAAGCAGTTTTCTCTCGTTTCCCTCATAAGCTATTGCAGAAAATAGGATATTAGTGTCAACGACTGCCTCAAATCGTTTTCCCGAAGATTTCTCTTGCAATGTCTCCACCGGCTTCTTTTCTCAACTCTTCAAACGATTCTCTGGTGATGCCTCTTTCGGCTATCTCCTTTTTGAGTTCATTAAGCACCTTTTCCCTTAGGGATTCGATTATGATTTCGTCTTTGGACTTATACAGTCCTGTTCTTACTTTGCGTTCCAAATATTCATTCAATCGTTCAGAAAGATTTACCGTAATGGTAGTCATGCCCATGATTCTAATGAAAGTATTTAAGCATTTCGTATTTTATTGGGATTCGAATCCTCCCAGACCACAATCTATATATACCTCGGCTGGAATATTATCTTTGAGAAGGAATCGTCGACTTCAATTATTCCATCAAGAATTTAAATGCTGGGATGATGGAGATTGTCATGTCACCATGTATCTTTTTTTCTTCTGTAGCTTTAGAAATTACAAGACCTTTATTGACCTTGAACCTCTTTGAGAATGCTGTCAATCCACTATATTCGATTTTACCGTATTTGATTTCTACAGGTATTGGGCTTTTGTCTGTCAAGACGATGTCAACTTCATTTTTATAGGGATCTCGCCAGAAGAAATCCGACGAGATTCTATTGACAATCAGCCATTCAAATACCTTCGATTTTGAGAGTTCGTCTTCTCTGAATAAGAGGTCAGGGGAAATGATTGTGGGATAATATTTCTTCAATTTCCTTTCCACCTTTCGTCTGCTTTTCGAATAATTGTAAAGTTTCTTGAGAAGGAAGGATTCCTCCAAATAGAACAGGTAATTTGATAACGTCTGTCTCGAAATGCGTAATTCATCAGCTAAATTTGAGAGTTCAACTATCTGCCCTGGCTCTTCCATGACAATCCTGAGTAGGGTATCTATGACCGATATGTCTTTGATTCCGAATAAAGTAGGGATATCTTTGAACACAATTTTCTCAACAATGCTTTCTGCGACATACTTCCTTATTACTTCTTTTTCTCTCACATCGACTAGTTCAGGAAATCCCATAGTGAACATGTAATCATTGAATAATTTCTGTAATTCTTTTTCATAAAGTCCTTTCAGCTTGAAATCAATTCCTCGGAAGAGAAGGAATTCATTAAATGAGAGCAGTTCGATTTTGAATTCAAAGATTCTACCAGACAATGTCTCCTTGGACTTTTTTCTTATGAATAATGATTCTGATCCCGAAATGATGATCTTCACATTTTTTCCAAATAAATCATAAATCCCTTTCAATTGGTCTTCCCAGCTATCTAGCTTTTGTATCTCATCGAGTAGGAGCAGGTACTTTCCTTTGGCGAAATGCCTATCCATTATTTGTTCATATTCATGTATCACACTTCTTATTTCCACATCTCTAAATTCATCAAATGAAAAGTAAATAACATTCTTTTTATCAAGACCTTCCTTAATGATATCATATGCAATCTTCAACATTAATATTGTCTTCCCGACCCTCCTCAATCCAGTGAAGGCAAGTATTTGAGGCAGAGCAATGAATTTCTTGATTTCCTCATAAATGTCTCTCTCAACATACTCGATTTCGAATTCAGCTTTCCACCATGGATTCAAATCAAGCAAAGTATCTTTTATTTTTGCCATCCTGAAGTCACCTAGTATAAATTTTATGTTAAATCAACTTAACACAAATTCGATTCTGTGTTAAATGTAATTAACTCAGAGTATATAAACTTTTCGCCTAAGACCCTCTTGCTCGTGGACAAATATATGCCAAATATTCACATTTAACTAATAGTAGAGTAATCTCATGAGCTATATGATTCTCATATGGTCTGACATATAGAAATGACATTTCCCTCAACCTCAAACTTCGCCCCGAATTGCTCGCATACCCAGATGTTTGTCTTTGCGTGTTCTGTGATTTCCGAGACGGAGACTTTTCCCCCATAGAGTGCAAGGTATGGGATTATCTGGTCTGCCATCCACTCGTCAAGACAAGCTCCCGAATCGATTTGTTTTTTCAAAAGTTTGCCTGCCTTTTCTCCGACATTCTCTGCAGGCACGCCTTTCTCTCCGAGTGACGAGGCGCCGAGCCTGCAGTTCTCATATTGGGCGTGAATGTGCACAGACGAACCTGGCGAGAGCGTAGGTGTATAGATAATATTTGATTTCCCAAAATCGTATTTTAAAAATTCCCTTGCCCCTTCAACCTGCCTTTCCGCGACCCTCGCATTCCTCAGATTCTCGGAGGCAATGCTCCATATGTCTATTCTTTCAAGCTTTCCTCTTTCCGTAAAATTCAAAGGCTTGATTTCCTGCTGAGGGGTAAATGAGACTCTTACCTTACCCCCACCTTTGGGATAGAATCCATACTTCAAAATTTCAACGCCGATGTCAATGCCAATCTTTTTCATGAAATCGCAGAAGATATGCTGGAAGTAGGCAATGCTGGGACTCCAGGGAACATCCGTCCCGCCTGTAATTTCGAATACCGTCATCTCTTCTGCTTTCAGGGAAGGTATTACAATAGTCTGGAGCACGAGCGTTATCGCACCTGCTGTTCCAATGTATATTGAATGAAATCCACCCTCAATTGATCCAGGGGAGAACTTGATTGATGTCGACCCTATGCGCAGTCCCTCAGTTTTTGCATGGGTAATCCTCGATGCAGCTTGAAGTCCCGCGAGATGCTGCGCCGCCAGCCCTGGATTGGGACGATTGGCACGTATGTTTCTGATCTCAATTTCTCTGCCTGTGATGCATGAAAGCGCAATGGCGGTTCTCAGAATCTGCCCCCCACCCTCTCCATGACTTCCATCTATTATCATGACAATCCGGTAGGCATAACCTTTAAATAACTATTTCTCCCCACACTTCCATGGACAGATTGCAGAAATATTTCCTTGTCTTGCTCCTCATCCAGACGGCGCATTCCTGTGAGGAATATCTCTTTGGCTTCTATGAGGTGTTTCCTCTGATACCGTTCATGGCGGGATTCTTCGCCACTATCCCTCAGGCGATTTTTTTCATCCTTAATTACCAGCTCATCCTCTTCCTCCTCGCAGTATTTCTCATAAGCTTCACTCGCGAGAGGTGGTTTTATTTTGCCCTGACGATTTTTGCCACAATAGAACTTCTCAATGGCGTATTGCATGTGGGAACAGCACTTGTGACCCAAAAATATTTTCCCGGAGCTGCCACGGGGGTGTTCTACATACCCGCAAGCATATACATCCTTTTGAAAATGAGAAAATATGGTAGAGCGGCATAGCTTTTTAAATATGGGATTTAAGAGAATCTATGTTCTACGGCACTTCGGAATATAAGGGATTCAAAAGCTATGTATTCATGGATGAGAAGGTACGGGAGATAAGGCTTCCGCAGAAGAGAAAGCTTGCGCCGAAGCTGAAAAGAAACAGGAAGGCGGATGCGATTGCCCGAAAGGTGAATGAATGGGTATTCCAGGGCAAGCTTTTCTCTTGCGACTACGACCTCTGGGGTACCCCATTCCAGAGAAAGGTATGCGACATAGTGAGAAGAATTCCTCTCGGACTCGTCATGACTTATAGTGGCGTAGCCCGAAAAGCCGGCTCGAATGCATCCAGAGCCGTGGGTAATACGATGGCACGCAATCCGCTTCCCCTCCTCATACCCTGTCACAGAGTCATAGCGCAAGACCTCACCCTCAATGATTTTGGAGGGGGTGTATGGATGAAGAGGAAGCTTTTAGAATATGAAGGCGTGGAATTTTCCGGGGAAAAGGTCTTGCGAGGGTGTGTTTTAAGGGTTCGATGATGGAAATCTCAGAGTTAGATATTCCCCAGGCATACAAAGAGAAGCTTTCTGGCATGGGCTACAGGACACTGTATCCTCCTCAGGAAGACGCCATAGGAGCAGGGCTTCTGAGTGGGAAGAATCTCGTCCTCGCGGTCCCCACGGCCTCAGGAAAGACACTCATTGCCCTGCTTGCCATAATTAAGGCTGCCTCTGAAGGAAGGAAGGCG
>Ga0315268_10005437_pt1 | contig 13693 bp, 12 predicted proteins | sample C1_top_MG_FD_204535 | JGI IMG/M metagenome (GOLD analysis project Ga0315268, IMG submission 204535) | Sediment microbial communities from Yellowstone Lake, YNP, Wyoming, USA - C1_top | ecosystem: Environmental > Aquatic > Freshwater > Lake > Sediment | place: USA: Wyoming | collected 2017-08-01 | reverse complement strand
TCACGCAGAAGACGCAGATATTTCTTTTTTAATCAGCGACAATCAGCGTTTTTCAGCGTCCAAAACAGGCTCTTTTCTTATTACCGATAAAGTCTATTAAACATCTTGCATAAGGGCTTGTAAATAAATAACTTTCCTCGATTCGTCATTGCGAGCCGCCGCTCTTGCACGTTGGCGGCGAAGCAATCCCCACATTATGAAGGAGATTGCTTCTCGAAGACTCGCAATGACATCATTTATAACAAAGGAGATTGAAATGAAAATTTTGGATCTTCGCAAACAATATAAACATCTATACCAACCTTCAGCGAAAAAAGTCGAAGCCGTGCAAATGCCGCGTTTGCAATTCGCCATGATTGACGGCGCGATCGAAAAAGGCTCCGAACCGGGCAAGTCGCCTATGTTTGCAGAAGCGACGCAGGCTTTGTATGGAATCTCATACACGCTCAAGTTCATGCTGAAAAAACGCAAGACGAACCCCGTTGATTATCCCGTGATGGCATTGGAAGGATTGTGGTGGGTCGAAGACGGCGTGTTTGACATCACCGTGAAAGACAATTGGTTTTACACGCTGATGATCTTGCAGCCTGACGTCATCACACCGGCTGTTTTTGAAGAGGGATTGGCGGAAGTCCGCAGAAAAAAAGGGGAAAATCCCATTTTGTCAAAATTGAAATTGGAATCTTTTGAAGAAGGCTTATGTGTGCAAGTCATGCACATCGGACCCTACGCAACCGAACCAGCTACAATCGAAAGAATGAAAGAATTCATGCAGGAGAACGGTTACCGCGACCGCGTTGGACTCGGCGGCAAACATCATGAAATTTATCTCGGCGATCCGCGCAAAGCCGACCCGGCGAAGTTGAAGACCGTGTTGAGACATCCGATAGAGAAAATATAAAAGACAGGCTTTTCGCAGTAATATTGCCCCCGCCTGCACCTGTTGGAAGACAAAAAGGGTTAAGACAAAAACTAGCAAGAGCAGTTTTTTGTGTTTCATAATCTCACCTATGGTTGAGCATTTTTCTGCACAGATAACAGACATAGCCCGTCAGAACACTTTACTAGCAAATGCGAACCGTTATCCGACCATAGCAGATTTGCATCCATATTGCGACCAAGGTTCTCCGATGAAATTTGAATCGCTTTGCCAGTGAAAAAATCCAGCAAGAAAAGCCTATGTAAATCTGGTATTGCATTGCCGCCAGCAGAGTTCACATACCCAATTACAGCTAAATGTTGGTTATCAGGAGCCCAAGCAACGTCAATGACGTAATGCTTGCCTTGTATATCCAAATCAGAAGGGCTGAATTTTGTCACGTCAGTTTGATATAAATTCCCGGTAACAGTATCCAAAATAAGTAAATCACTGAAATCAATTGGACGACCGCCTTTTGTTCTTACCACAGCCAAATAACGCCCATTTGGACTCCAACGCGCTAACATTGCCCAACTTTTCCGCCATTCATTTGGATCTTCCTCCCCAAACAAATTTAGTTCACAAACTTGTCCGTTTTTGATGTCTAACAGAAAAGTATAACCAGCGACCTGTATATCGTTGTAAAGAAAGATTTGACTTGAGTTCGGTCGCCAAGCCATTTGGAAGTCTATCGGAAAGGGTGTATCTTCAGAGCGGCGATAATCCCATTTTGCCGCATCAAAGGATGGCACTGGCACAATTTGAAGCGTGCCATGAGTAATTTTGCGCACATATAATTTTGATCCCACATTATCCATGTAAACGATTTCACTGCCATCTGGATTAACGGCTACGATAAACTCAGATCCAACTGTTGGACGATGTTTGTTTGCGACTGTCACCAATTCGTCTTCAATGGACTGAACATCCGCAGGATAGCCTTTGCTTACCCAGAGTTGGCGACCATAATTCCTAGATGGAGGAATAATAGGTATTCCATTACTGCCGCGAACAAGTGGAGGGTTTGCAGAATCAGGTGTAATTGTTGTCGGATAAATTACCGCATCTAACCCAGGCGCCCATATAGGCGGCACATTCATGGAAGGCCATGGGCGAGCGCCAAATATCTGGCTTTCACCCGTTTGGGGATTTAATAGATCTATCGTATAACCCGTCATGCTGTTTTCCGCTTGTCTGCGCCCGATTAATACTCGTTGGTTATCAGGCAGCCATTGATAAAGGTCTATGCTCCCTAACGATGGGTCTATAGTCACTTTCTGCGGCTCTGAAAAAGTGTACTCCTCCGGCGTGGATTCTTGTGTCGGAATATCTGCCAAAGGGAAGGTACAGGCAGGCGGCTGTTTTGGCTTTGGCGCATTATCTTCGGGCGCACTTGCGGCGGTTGGCGGCGTTGGCACGTTTACAGTCGTCGGCGCTATGGGTACAGGCGTATTCTGCGCGGCATTTTGTTCTGCCGCCGTCCTTATCACGAAGAACAGTGGGATAATCAAAATCAGCCCAATGACCAACAGGATTTCCAATATTTTGCGAGACGGTTTCATGTTTTGCTCCTTTTGGTAATTTTGGTTTATACGCTCATGGGCTTGTCGTTCTGAGAAAGCAAAGGGTCTCTGTGATAGTTTCAGAGATTCTTCGCTTCTCTGCTTAATGCGATAATTGCTCAGGCTTGAAGCACGGTTCGTAATCGTATCCCAATATCACGCGGTATTGTACAGGACTATTTGGATTAGGCATGGAGAGTTCATTCGCGGAAGATAACCCCAATATATTGCGAATAACGCTTCTCTGGTTTGGGTCTTGCGCCGCGGTGAAATCCACGATCACGGAATTGGTATAGTTGCGGCTGTCGGCGGATGAAATGATCGTTTCATAACCGGCATAATTTAATCTCGATGAAGCCAGTCCGTCGTATGTATCGAATGGCGAGCCGTTCTGCAATTCTATTTTTATGGATGTGCGTTCAGCCGCGCGCGGCGAAAGCGTGACCGCTTCGACCAGCATTTGTTTTAACAAGGCATCATCCGGCAATAACACAGCCGCGCCGCCGGGCGTAGTCCAATTTGACACATACGGCGGGCGGATGTAATAACTGCGGATGTCCGCATTAGTCAGCTTGGGGGCATAAGGCGCCATTCGGAGCAAATCCGCAAGACCGAGGTCGGTGATGACCGTGCTGGAGAGGTCGCTATAAAGTTGGGGAATCTTGCTCAAAGTATCCGTCTTCAAGGCTTGGTCAAAGATGGCGCGCAATACTTCCTGCTGACGGCGTCCGCGGTCGAAGTCATTGGATTTGGAACGCGAGCGCGCATACCATAAAGCAAGATCGCCATCCATGTGGACGACGCCGGGACCAATCGTGAAAAGCCACCAGTTGTTTTCGTCATATTGATCGTAACTTGGGTCAATCAATCGCCAGTCGGTATAAGCGCAAGAGACTGGCACTTCCGCACCGCCAAGCGTATCCACGATTCGGCGGAAGCCATCGAACTCAACCATCGCGGTATGGTCAATGCGAATGCCGAGGTTGTAAGTAATCGTATCTTTAAGTAAGCCTGGTCCGCCGCCGGCGTAACCGTAAATTTCGCCGCTCTGATAAGCTGTATTAATTCTTTGCATGCCCACGGTTGGGATATAAATCCACAGATCACGCGGAATCGAGATCATGGATACTTGTCCATCCTTGGGCCACAGGATGGCAATCACAAGTGTATCTGTACGATAAGAGGAGCCAGGTCGTTTATCTGAACCAATCAAAAGGAAGTTGACTGTTTCGTTATCCGTAAGCGGCGGCAGCGCGGTTGGATCAACACCGGTGTTTTCCGCGACAGGCGGCGCGGCCATCGTGGGAAAGAGTTGATTCAAATCAACGGTAGCAGGTGAAATAAGTGTGGGTGAAGGCGTTTCGGTCGGGAGAGGAAGCGTAGCTGTCGGTTCAATTACTAAAGTCGCCGTAGCCAATGCGTCGGGATAAGAAGGTTGAAAAGGTGTGGGAGTCGGCGAAGCATTCGGCGCGACAGTGACCAGAATAAAAGGATATGCCGCTGGCGCAGGCGCGGCTGGGACACACGCGCCAATCGCGATTACGAGAATCAAGCCGAGAGCGGCGCGCTGAGCGAGCCGAAGCGTCAGCGCGATGCGAATGTTTATCTTCATCAAATTATTTTAAGGAGTTATAGTGAAAAAAGCAGTGGGACTGCTGGGCGGCAAAGCCGGCGCAGGCATAGTAGTTGGAACCGGCGTATTTGTGGAAGGCACACTCGTGTCGGAAGGGAAGATTGTTTGCGTAAAAGGCAGAGGAGTTTCCGTCAGCGGCTCGGTTGGATAAACAGTAATAATATTGGGCATGATCGTCGCCGCGCTGGTCGGTGTACGTGTGGGAAAACTGGGAACCCATAGAACTTCGCCAACAAAGATTATGTATCGGTCATCTTTACAGTTTGCCGATTTTAGCGAAGAGAGTGATATACCATAATTTTGTGAGATGCTGAAAAGCGTTTCTCCGGCACGAACAACATACGCTTTTACCCAATTGTACGGCGGACCGCAACGAATCGGTGTATTGACTATTATCGCAGAAGTAGGTAGAGGAGCAGGCACAAATAAACTACTGCCGTCCACCAGCGAATCTGTCAACAGGCAATTAGCCGCGCGCAATTGTTCGGGAGTCATGTTGTAACGCGCCGCAACTATACTTAAGGTATCGCCCGCTTGCACAGAAACAGAAATCCAACCTTGTGGCGGCTGTGGACAAGATGGCGCGGGTTGCGGCGTATCGGTTGGCGTGGATGTGCTGGTTTCAGTTGGAGAATTGACAGGAATCGGCGCGGTGAATGTCGCGGTAATCGGTGCGCGTGTTTCAGGAAAAGTAGCAGTCGCTTCCGGTAGAGATGGGCTATAGACTTCTGCAAATGATAAAGACAAACTTCCCACTATCAGAAGCGCTGAAAAAAATGCCAGTAAAAATGCGCTTGCGAACTGGCGCATATTTTGCATTATTTCTTTCCCTTGGGCTTTGATATTTTTTGTTCGTAATCTCCGGCAATCGGCAGTAACACACTAAAAGTCGCGCCTACGCCGGACTGGCTCTCCACCCAAATTCGCCCGTGCTGTGCCTCGGTGAGCGTCTTGGCGATGGAAAGCCCAACGCCGGTATCGCCAACGCCCTGGATGAGGACATTATCCGCGCGGTATAAACGAGTAAAGACGCGCGGCAAATCTTCCGGTTGGATGCCTCCGCCCGAATCAGTTACTTCCAGTAAGACATATTCCCCAGCCCCTTCGCTTCGCATTTCGACCTTGAGCCTGATCATGCCTTCGACAGGCGTTGCCGCCCCTGCATTCTGCAACAAGTGGATCAAGATTTGTTGTACTGCTTCGCGGTCTGCATGAATAGGGTTCAGTTGTTTCGGCAGGTCGAGATGAATGGAAATATTTTTCTCGCGCACCTGACTGCTGGTGTACGACATGGCATGATCAATGATCAAATTCAGATCAATGGTTTCAGGCTTTCGATCCACATTGCCCGTTTCCAAAATGGTGAGCTGGATCATGTCATCAATCAAACTACCGATGCGTTCCGTGGAAGATTTGACACGCTCCACAAATTTGCGTTGCAGCGCGCCCAGAATACCAACCGACTCGCCCAATAACAACTCTGTATATCCAACAATGGAAGACATCGGCTGACGCAATTCCTGCGAAATGGACGCGATCACTTCAGCCTGTTCCGTTGATCTGTTGGCGGAATATCCCTTTTCCAGCTCGGAGACTTTCATATCTTTTTCAGCCAGTTGGTTTTGTAAGCGCGCCATTTCTTTAAGCGTATCGCGCATTTCATTTTCGATCTGAAGGATGTCAGTAGTTTGTTTACCGGCTCTGCCTTTACCGCTTCGTAACTCGGCGTTTTCGTTTCTAAGCTGTTCAATAATTTTTTGCGATTCTTGTTGAAAACTAATCAGGGCTTCCACATCCTCCGGACGTGTCCCGTTTGCGCCTGATTGCGCGTTTTGTTGAAGCGTTTCAACCTGATGTATCAACTCGGTATTACGCTGTTCCATTTCCAAAGCCTGCCTGCGCGCCTGATCCATCGCTTCGCGCACTTCTGCATTTTGGGTTTCCAATTTGGAAACACGCTGATTGCGCTGAATGATCGGAACAATGGAAGTGGCGATATTCGAAAGGAACGCCTGATCTTCCGCCGACCACATTCGGTTTGAATAAGGCGAAAGTAATATGATGCCGCCCATTGACTCTTTTTCAGCAGTGATGATTGGCACACTCATTAAATGACCGGGGTTGGAAATGCCGAGGACTTCCGCAAGTCCTTTAATATCTACAGATGTGCTACTGGCGGGCAATCTCAGCGGTTTGCCGCGCTGGAGAGAATTTGCCAGCATCGGTATCGCGTTCTTATTGATGCTTCCGCCCTCGAGGTTTTCTTCGCGGATCAAGTCATAGCCGCCGGCAATCACAGCCTGATTGTTATTATCAGTCAGGTAAATGAGAAAGCATAAATCTGCCAGCATAGTCTGCGCGATCACGCGGGTAATGGCATGGCTGACTTTTGTAGCATTGGTCTCTGCCGCCAGCGAAAGCATGGCATGGAATGTTTTTGGGTCTGTGCTATAGCGGCGCCGTTCCTGCCCAATATCGCCAGAAGATGCGTCTTGTGATTTGTCCAGAGTTGACTTTGATGCCGTATTCCCCGGCGCGGGGAAGCGTTGCGGCAGGGTCAACAGAAGTGGATATGCAGCCATATAGGCGACGCGCACGATGCCGGAGTAGTTTCCTTCCGCCCCAAATATCAAATATCCCACATGACCGAGAAATGCAAGCGTCAGAAAAGCGATGCCGTTCCATAATCCATCCGGCTTGCGGATAAATAATATCAATGCTCCGATGGCGATAAAGATTAGCGATGCGATCTGCCAGATCAAATCATCAAACGTATTGTTGTAATTAATTTGGGAAGCTTGTGGCTGCCATGTAAGAATGCTCATGGCTATAGCTGTGGCAACCAGTAGCGTAAGCAGTAACGCGGCGGCATCTGCGGCTTGGCTTGGTTCCGGAAAAGCCCATAGCCACGTAATCCAGATGATGCCAAAAATAATAAAGCCGCGATCCATCGGCGGCAAACCAACGATGGGATTTAATAGTCCCTGCCAGCCAAGTCCGCTAAAGATAAATAGGGACAATTGCGCGAGAAGCAGGATAGTCAATCCCGTTAACGCACGGCGCGTCTGTGGAAATTCACTTGAGCGCCAATGGTTAAACGCAGATTGCAAAGCGCTAGCCACTGAAAAAACCAGCACAAGATGATAGATAAGGTTTCCAGGAGGATTGGTGAGTAACGTGAAAGTCTGGGTGAATAACGAGTCCATCAAATGTGATTATACTGCCACTCAATAAAATTTGGGATTCAAAACAATTGCAGTGTAAATATAAGGACGGTTGCGTTCGGACTTCGGAGGTCTGGAATAAATCCCTTGACAAAACAACGGGAGTAATTATAATAAACGAACGTTCGTTCATTTTTATAAGAAGGAAATAATGTCTGAAGAAACGCCAACCAAAGGCGAGCGTACGCGGCAGGTCATCGAAGACGCCGCGCTTAGCCTGTTTTTGGAACAAGGATATCATGCCACGTCCATGCGGCAGATCGCTGAGCGCGCGGGCTTGGCGCTGGGCGGAATCTATAATCACTTTGCGAGCAAAGATGAAATTTTCGGCGCGCTCATTATAGATAAGCATCCCTACAAACAAATTGTGCCGTTTATTTTGGCGGCGGAAGGCGAAACGGCGGAAGAATTCATTCGTAACGCGGCGCAGGCAATTGTCACAGAATTGGGGAATCGTCCAGACTTCATGAAGTTAATGTTCATCGAGTTCGTGGAATTCAACGGGAAGCATGGTCCCGCTCTCGTTAGTAAAATCGCCCCAAAAATTTTGCCTGCATTTGAACGTATGACAAAGTATCGTACAAACCTGCGTTCGGTCAATCCTGCCATTTTGATGCGTTCGTTTCTGGGAACGGTATTTTCATTTTATATGACAGAGTTGTTTATGGGCGACACTCTGAAGAAGCTTATGCCTAAAAATAGCTTTGAGCAATATATTGATATTTTTCTACATGGAATTTTGAAGGAGACCGAATGAATCCACGTTTAATATCCATCATACGCAAGGAATTTGTTCAGATCTTCCGCGACCCGCGTACACTGGTCATGGTCATCGTCATGCCGATCATGCAATTATTTTTGCTTGGTTATGCCGCTACCAGCGACGTCCGTAATATCGGCATGGCTGTCTGGGACCAAAGTCAAACGGCGCAGTCGCGCGCGTTGCTGGACGCCTTTCGCGCCGCCGATTACTTTAAGATTAATTATTCTGTCGGCTCACAGCATGAATATCAGGCATTGATCGAAGCGGGAGATGTGCGCGTGGCGCTGGTTATTCCACCCGATTACGACCAGCGTTTATCGGAAGGTAATGCAACAGTCTTAATGGTATTAGATGGCTCCGATGCCAGCATCGGCGCTACGGCGCTTTCTACATCAAAATTAATTGGACAATCCTTTGCCACCAAGATATTGACCGAACAAGCCATACTGACAGGACGCGCCGCCATTACTCCCCCGCTCGAAGTCCGCACACAGGTCTGGTATAACCCCGATCTTAACTCGGCTTACTTTATGATCCCCGGCGTGATCGGGATGATCCTATCTTTTGTTACGACCATTCTTACCGCGACCACAATCGTGCGTGAGCGTGAGCGCGGCACCATTGAACAGTTAATCGTCACGCCTATTCGCTCGTGGGAATTAATAGTCGGCAAGATTCTTCCGTATGTGTTCCTTGCTTTTGTGGAAACATTTGAGATTATTATCATCGGACACTTTTGGTTCGGTGTGCCTGTGCGCGGTAGTCTCACGCTCATTACGATCACATCAGGCTTGTTCCTCATGTCAAGCCTCGGCATTGGACTGTTTGCATCCACTGTTGCCAATACGCAACAGGAAGCCATGCTCACGGTCATGATGTATAACCTGCCGTCCATTTTTCTTTCCGGATTTTTCTTTCCACTCGAAGCCATGCCGCGTTTTTTGCAATTGGTGTCGTATGCCATTCCATTACGTTACTATCTCATTGTCATCCGCGCCCTTCTGCTAAAAGGCGTTGGCGCGGGAGCTATTCAAAATGAGATCGTCGGTTTGACTTTGTTCGGCATTGGCATTATGAGCTTCGCCGCATTACGCTTCCGCAAACGTTTGGATTAATTATTCAATCTACAGGAGAATTTTATGAATCACAAACTGCCTCGTCCCGCAATCGCTGTGATCGTGATCGTCGCGTTGCTTGCCATATATTTTGGCTATAACGCGCTGACAAATGGACAATCCACATCTCTTACTGCTTCCGGCTCCATCGAAGCGACCATTGTAAATGTCGCGCCTGAGATGGCTGGCAAAGTAGCGGAAGTTCTTGTCGAAGAAGGAGGACATACTAAAGCGGGTGATGTGCTTTTTATCTTGGATGACACCTTGCTTCAGGAGCAACGCAAGGTATCGGTTGCCAATCTGGACTCAGCCAAAGCGTCCAGTAATACCGCCCAGACCGCCCTAAATATAGCGCAAGCTCAATACCAGATCGCGCTGGACGCGGCGCTTTCACAAGATAAGCGGACACGCCTGGAAGATTGGCTCTCGGAAGATCAGCAACAGTTTGATCAGCCAAACTGGTATTTCACGCGCGTTGAGCAGGCGCAAGCGGCGCAAATACTCGTGGATGAAGCCGGTAAAGCAATGGCAGATGCCAAGACAAAATTAATTAATGTCGAAAATTCCTTGGATAAAGCTGATTTTCTCGCGGCGGAACAACGATTGCTCAATGCCCGGCTGGCATATTTGGTCACCAAGGATGTCAATACCCAGGCGCAGAATGCAGTCACAGGGAATGCTCCAGTTACATCTTACAACCTTAAGAACTGCGCCAAAGATCGAGGTTATCGTTATGCCAATCCTGATGTAATGAATCTGGAGCATGGATGTGTCGGCAATGAAAATCTCACCAAGACAAGCCAGACTTTATATGAAGATGCAAAAGCGGAACTGACCAGCGCCCAACAATCCTATAATGATCTTCTAACAACTCAGGCGGCAAATGATGTGCTTCAAGCTCGCGCGGATGTATCGGTAGCGCAGGAACAATATTACACGGCTTTGGATCATCTGATAATCTTACAGAAGGGAGATCAATCGCCGAATGTGACTGCGGCGCAAAAGGTGACGGATCAAGCGCAAGCCGCATACGATCAAAGTCAAAAAGCTGTCGCGCAAATGCAAGCCAATTTAGATTTGTTGGACGCTCAACTTGCCAAACTGACAGTGAACGCGCCGTTGAGCGGCGTCATTCTAAGCCGCAATATTGAACCCGGTGAATACGTTGTCCCTGGCGCGACTGCCTTCACCATGGCAGACTTAAGCAACCTGACTATTACAGTTTACATCCCGGAAAATCGTTATGGCGAGGTCAAATTGGGACAGCAGGCTGACGTCACGGTGGATTCGTTTCCCGGAGTTGCATTTACAGCCGAAGTTGTTCACATCGCGGATTCCGCTGAGTACACTCCGCGTAATGTCCAAACTGTGGAGGGACGAAGTTCCACCATGTTTGCCATCAAACTCAAAGTGAGCGACCCTGAAGGTAAACTCAAGCCGGGTATGCCAGCGGATGTGGTGTTCAAATAGAAAGAATCCATTTGACTTTCAACTAATCCGAAAAGGAAACATCCCATGAAACCTGTGCCATTTGATTGGGCAAAGATGAAAAATATCCAAAAGATTCATCGTGTGATTTATGCCATCGGTCTGGGTCCGCTTATTGGCAGGATCATTCTCCTTTTAACGACGACAGGCAGAAGGTCGGGAATGAAGCGGATTACTCCTCTGCAATATGAATTAATTGGCGCTGATTATTACCTCGGCGCGGCGCGTGGAGTCAAAGCGGATTGGGTGCGTAATATTCAGGCAAACTCGCAAGTGGAAATTCGCGTCGGCGAGGAATATTTTCAAGGCAACGCGGAAGTTATCACCGACCCATCAAAGTTTGCAGATTTTATGGAAGTGCGCCTTGAAAGACATCCGCGCATGATTGGCTTGATTATGGAGAAAGCGCACGGATTGCCAAAGCGCCCAAGCCGCGAGCAGTTGGAAGAATTGGCGAAGACCGAGGCATTCGTGATCGTGCATCCAAATTAGCGAGTCGAAAGTTGAATGTCAAAAGCGCCGCCCTGAGTGTATTGAAGGGTCAAAACCGACCTTCGACCTTTGACCTTCAACCAAACTTGAACTTTTGACGAGAAACCCTATGACCGATTATCTCATCCAAGCATCCAATCTAAAAAAATCATTCGGCAAAATCCGCGCCGTTGATGATGTGAGTCTTAACATTCTCGCCGGTCAAATTTTTGGACTGGTCGGTCCGGACGGCGCGGGAAAAACAACCACACTGCGTTTATTGGTCGGCGCGCTTAAGTTGGATGCAGGCAGTGTTGAGATTTGCGGCTATGATATTACAAAGCAAGTTGAGAATGCCCGTTCACAAATCGGATATCTCTCACAACGTTTTTCCATGTATGAAGATTTAACCGTGCTTGAAAATATCCGCTTCTTTGCTGAAGTGCGCGGACTTACATCCGAAGAATGGCTGCCGCGCAGTATGGAGATTCTTGAGTTCGTCGGTCTTGCCAATTTCAAAGACCGGCGCGCGGGACAACTCTCAGGCGGCATGAAACAAAAACTTGGACTTGCATCCGCGCTGGTCACACGTCCGCGCGTTCTGCTTCTCGATGAACCCACTACCGGCGTAGATCCCGTCACGCGCCAGGACTTCTGGCAATTGGTCATGCGTCTGGTTTCCACCCCCATCCATCTCCCCCAAAATTCTCCGAATTTGGGGGGAGAGAAAGAGGGGGGCAAAGATGGCGGCGTCTCCGTCATCATCACCACGCCTTACATGGACGAAGCGTCACGCTGTCATCGCGTCGCGTTCATGCAACATGGACGAATCATCGCCGACGGCGCGCCGTCTGAATTACGCGCGGAATATAACGAACGCATCCTTGAACTGCGCGGACAAAATCTAAATCTTCTGCGCCGATTCGCCGCACAGGATAAAGATGTGGAAGACGTTCACGCCTTTGGCGATCGTTTACATTTGCGTGTGCGCGCCGGCGCCGGACAAGCGGTAATGAAACGTCTTCCTGACGAGCTTAATAAAGATGGAGCGCGTGTAGATAACATCCGCATAATTCCGCCGGCGCTTGAAGATGTCTTTATCGCTTTACTAGAGCAGGATTCCCATGACTGACCCCGTTATTATTGTGGAAGGTCTCACGCGTAAATTTGGCGCTTTCGTCGCGGTAGACCATGTCAACTTTCAGATCAACGCCGGCGAAGTAGTCGGCTATCTCGGACCGAACGGCTCAGGCAAGACCACCATTATCCGCATGTTGCTTGGTCTGCTTAAACCCACCGAAGGCAAAGCCACCGTGCTTGGCTTCGACGCGTTCAATCAAACCGAGGAAGTCCGCAAGCGCGTTGGCTACATGTCGCAAAAATTCGCCATCTATGATGACTTAACGGTTTGGGAGAATTTAATTTTTTACGGCGGCGTATATGGGATTACCGATAAGAACCGCATCGAAACGACCGTTGAGCTGGTCGGACTCAATCAGCATAAGTCCACGCTGACTAAGTCCCTCTCCGCCGGCTGGCGACAAAGGCTTTCGCTTGGCATCGCGCTTGTCCACGAACCGAAATTACTCTTCCTCGATGAACCCACATCCGGCGTTGACCCAGCCGCGCGCCGCGTCTTCTGGGATTTGATCTATGAATTAGCCGAAAACGGCGTGACTATTTTCGTTACCACGCATTACATGGACGAAGCCGAATACTGCGAACGCGTCGGCATCATGCGCGACGGAAAACTTCTTGCCATGGATACTCCGTTTAATTTGAAGAAAAATATTTTACCCGGTCCCACCTGGGAAATCTTCGCCAAAGATATGTATACAAATCTGAATGAATTATCAAAAATCAAGGGCGTTTTGCAAATCGGCTTAACCGGCGACCATATTCGCGTCATCTCAGAAAAAGGCATGACCGAAGACCGACTCCGCGCTGAAGCAAAACAGATCGGCTTTCAATTGGATTCGATCAGCCTCGGTGAACCGACATTGGAAGATGTGTTTTTGTCTTTGGCGCGTTGAGATATTTAAAAGTTTACAGGTTGAAACATTCAAACGTTCCAACCTGTAAACTTGACGACCCGTTTTTATTGTGTGACAATTTCTTCAGGCGTGACAATTGCCATAATCAAATAGATAAGCACAATGCCGCCGTGCAGACCCATAAAGAATCCCAGCACAAACAGCAAGCGGACGATGGTCGGATCAATGCCAAGATATTCGCCAAGTCCGGCGCAAATCCCCGCGATCATGCGATTACTTTTACTGCGAGTCAGTTGTTTATAGTTGTTCATTTTTTGCTCCTTTTGTTTTCTACTATCTTTACGCAGGAAATGAAAAACGGTTGCAACGACATTCGCAGAGAGTGTCTAAAGTAGTGGGCTCACGAAATCCATAACGTGCGAGACATAGTTTGGAAAACGTTGCTTGTGAAGTTGTCGGCTGTTGAAGCAAAAGACAAATAAGCGCAAGGCGCACTCCAGCGCATATGGACAGCGAGAAAAACA
>Ga0315268_10005436_pt1 | contig 13700 bp, 14 predicted proteins | sample C1_top_MG_FD_204535 | JGI IMG/M metagenome (GOLD analysis project Ga0315268, IMG submission 204535) | Sediment microbial communities from Yellowstone Lake, YNP, Wyoming, USA - C1_top | ecosystem: Environmental > Aquatic > Freshwater > Lake > Sediment | place: USA: Wyoming | collected 2017-08-01 | reverse complement strand
TTAAGGGTTATAGTTATTCGAGGAAAAGACTCTTTTCAAATGGTAGAAAGGGGCTTAGAATTTTTTACTAAACCTTCTGGGCAAAAAGTTGTCCTAAAACCAAATTTGATTCTTGCTGAGCCACCACCTACAACAACTCCTTGTGAAACTGTAGAAGCTTTAGTAAGGTATTATCTCGACAATGGATACGAGGTAATTGTCGCTGAAGGTTCTGGCTGGTGTGATACTTTTGAAGCTTATAGAAAGTTAGGTTACCTAGAACTTGCCGAAAAATATGGAGTTAAGCTCGTTGACCTTAACAATGATGACTTTGAAGTAGTGAAGAATCCAAAAGCGCTTTTTCTTAAAGAGATTGAATTCCCCCTAACACTCAAAGAGGCTTACATAATATCAGTTCCGGTGTTAAAAGAGCATTCAATAACTGAAGTGACCTTATCCTTAAAAAACATGCTTGGAGCAAACTTAGGAGAGAAAGCAAGAGTAGCTAAGAAAGGGAGATTTCATAAAAAGCTTGAAGAAAGCATAGTTGACATAAACTCGTATCTGAAACCAAGCTTTGCTGCGATAGATGGCAGAACTGCTGGATTAGGGGGAGAACTTGGAGCAAGACCAAAAGAACTAGGTGTAATGATTTTTTCTGAAGATTTAGTTGCCGCAGATGCTGTTGGTGCGAGCTATCTCGGCAAAAATCCTCTTTCAATACCACATCTAAAGCTGGCTCAAAAAATTGGTTTAGGTGTCGCCGATTTGAATAGGATAGAAATCGTAAGAATAGAACAAAAGAATACCGAAGATTTTTAACTCCAGATTTTAGGCCGTTTGATCCTCTAGAGTTAGCTGAGGAAACTGAGGATTGTAACTAAAGAAAGCCATTTTAGGCCGCTTCTGGGTCCAAGCTAGGAGGTCCCCGACAATTTTCCACCCGTTTATCCATTCGTCGTTGGCAGGTTCCTCCCGCCGCCCTGCCACAGTTATACCCGGGTAGACCTCGTTCCGGAGTTTCGAGCCCAGTTCCCCAGAGCGAGACCGGACGGGGTATAATCATGACAGTTTGGCCTACGCTTTGGCTGATGAGGTTTCCCTCATCCCCCTCTGCGTGAAACTTGGCTTACCCAGCGGCCACGCAACCTAGTAGTCAAGCGTTGCGGAAAATATATGTCTTATCGACTTTTTCGTCACCAAAGAATTAGGTTTTGAAATCTGCCTTCCATATGTTTTTTGACAAATTCATGTCAATGTAAATCTTGCTCTTGTAGAGATTTAATCTAAAGTTTTATATCTTTAGGTACAAAATTTTAGATTAAGCCCAGTTTCCTAGAGTGAGCCAGGCGGGAAGGAGGGGACTCGCCTATTCCCGAGTTCCCTCCTTCACTTGGTTTTGGAAATTTTGAATTTCTGCAATTAGTTTCTCAATTTTGCAATATGCTTTCATTTCTTTTCTCCAATCTTCAGGAAATTTTTGTTTGATTTTGCCAGTGGTTCGACTGTCCATTATGACGATGATCCCTTTGTCTTCCGGGCTTCTTATTAGTCGGCCGGCGGATTGCGCTAGGGCTATTACGCAGGGGGCTTCATTGGCGTATGCGTAGGCTTTTTCTTCAAATTTCTCTTTGAAGTAGTTGAATAGAGCATTTTGAAGCTCGGTCTTTTTTGGGTAGGGTAGGCCAACGATGATAACTGCGGATAACATTGTTCTTCCGTCAAGGGTCATGTCTACTCCTTCACTTACTTTTCCGCGGGCAACTCCAAGGATAACGCATTTGGCGTTTGTTTTTAGAAGGTTGAGGATTTCTTGGATTTGGGTGTCTTTTTTCTCAGCGAGACATGGAAGGGCTAGCTTTATGTGTTTTGATATGGCTTCCATAACTTCGTATGCAGGGAAGAAGATTGCGACTCTGCCGCCGATTGCCTCAATTATTTTTTCAAGGTTGTTGGCTATTTTTTGCATCTGCTCTTTGGTCCGTTTTTCATACTTTGTTGTAACCGTTTTGTCGATGAGAAGAATTCGGTTTTTCGGAGGAAATGGATTGGGGAGTTCAAGTGTTTTAACTCGATCCGTACTAACTCCAAGGACATCCACGTAATAGTCCATACCCCATAATGTTCCGGACATGAGGATTGCAGAGCGAAGTTTGTTAAGTATGGCTGTTGTTAGCGATGGGTCGAGACACTTGATTCCGATTCTAACCTGTTTCCTTCCATCTAAAGTCTTTACCACTTTAGCGTAATGAACGTAACTGGCGCCGGTTGTACATATCCAATCCTCCAAGAAGGTTATGCATCTGGAAAAATATGAAAGGGGACTTTTTCCCTCTTCTACCCGCATCCAACGTATCTTTTCCCCTTCCTCCACGAGGTTTTTGGTTAAATCAAGCAACTCACTAAGGTCTGAAAGTTTTAATCTTCTAATCAAAGCGCTGATCACAGCTACTTTGGGGATTATGTGCTCTACATCGTATCCATATCGAGCGTAGACTTCTTCCCCGATTTCACTAGTGACTTTATGGAGTGCTTTGAGGACTCCAAAGTCGTTGCTGTGATATTTTTTAACTTCTATTTTGGCTCTAAGAATTGAGACAGTTGAGAGTTCGTCTGAAAGCATTCCTGCAGCGTAAGCTGGCAAAGCATGCGCCTCGTCAAAAACGCAATTAATTTCTCCTAACTTTATTCCAGCTCTACCTAGGATCGCTTTCCTAATAGGCTCGGAGAGCACGTAATTATAGTTCCCGACGATAATGTCAGCATATTTGGCGAGAATTTTCGTCAATTCGTAGGGGCAGAGCGTTTGATCATAACAAACCTCACAAACCTCGTCGGGAAGTAGCGGTCCACTTTGCTTGATTTGTTCAATTTGTTTAAGGGAGTGCCAGCTGGGCTTCCAGTGATACCACGTTCTATCATAATATTGGCACGTACGTCCGTATACACCGCTTTTTAAATGTTTACAGTAGTAGAGGAAATCTGAGTAACTGATTTCTTTGAGTTTCGAGTTTTCTTTGACTAATGGGCACATTTCCTGCTTGCTTTTAAATATGGAAGCGATGAAAGTAGCGTTAGAATGCTCCTTGATATGTTTGAGTTCTCTGCAGTAGATTTCGAGTTGGTTACGAGTACGGGTTAAAGCAAGCAATCTGCCTATAGCATTCTGTTCTTTTGCCATGAAAAAGGCGGTGAGAACTGAGATGGATTTTCCAGTGCCGCAAGGAGAGGACATGAGTCCGATTTGCATGCTTTTTATTACGTCGTAGGCGAAGCGTATGGCATCTACTTGAAATGGTCTATAACTCGGATAGGGAAAGAATTTCTTAGCTAAAGATTCTAGGCTCATCAAACTTCAGCATCGTAAATACGGTAACACAAATCTAACTCTTTCGAGGGGGCAAGAAAAGCCCGACAGCGACATAGACTTATGTATCTTAGCCAAAGAAATAAAAGCCACAACCCATTAACAGCTCCGCAGGACACATGAGAAGCTACTCCCTAGAAGTTAGTCATCCAGTGGGAATTGCCACGAAAGCTCTAAGGATCTTTGAAGAGCTTCGATTCAAACGTTGGTTAAATAAAAATGCTTCTGAGGTTTTGGCTGAGGTAGGTGTTAGGGCGGGGCAGGTGGTTCTGGATTTTGGTTGCGGTTCTGGTACATATACGATTCCAGCCGCAAAGTTGGTGGGAGCAGAAGGGAGAGTTTATGCTTTAGACATAAGCAAGAAAGCTCTAGATCAGGTGGAGAAGAAGGCCAAACAGGAAGAGTTAAAGAATATAGTGCGGATTGACGCCTCTGGTGAAGAAGGGATCCGCTTAGAAGATAAGACCATTGATCTAATGCTACTGTTCGACATTCTTCACAAGATAGATAACAGTGAAGCTCTGTTCGATGAAGCCCACAGGATACTGAAATCAGATGGGGTAGTCTCCATATATCCGATGCACTTAGCAGAAGAAGAGGTCGAAAGACTAGCCACTAGAAGAGGCTTCCAGTTAAAAGATAGAAAATTCCAAGGACGCATCCTCATCTATTCGCGTGCGTAGGTCCGAAAGTAGCTCATTTAGTGCCGATCGATGTAACAAAGGGTTAATTCATTTGTATTAAGGGCGTGAAAAACATCGTGGAAGTATTTATCTAAAAGCATTCGATGATTTTTCGTGGAAGTGATATTATGACTGGTGATAGAACCCTCATAGCCTATGTTACAAAGGGGGGCGTAACTGAGGAAGCCGCTTCTATAATTGCGAGCGTTCTTCGAGACAAGCATGGACTCGAAGTAGACATTGTCAATCTCAGGAAAAATCCATCTCCTGACCTTGCACAATATAAAAATGTCATCATTGGAAGCGGTGTTAGAATACAGAAGGTGTACAAGGAAGCTTTAGAGTTTCTAAAGAACAATTTCGAAGATAAGAAAGTAGCGGTATTTCTTTCATCCCTTGAAGCTGGAGACCCTAAAAGCTACGATCAAGCCATCACGAAGTACGTCAAAAACGTTCTGGCAAAGTATCCTCATGTAAAACCTATTGCAGCCGAAGCCTTTGGAGGAAGAATGAAGATCCTAGGATCTACCATTTCAGATAACCGTGACATGGAGAAGGTCAGAGCATGGGCAGACGCACTTGGTAAAAAGCTTAGAGATTAAGTTATTACTAACCAAAGTAGCCTTCGCGTGCACGGGAACATGATTTTAGAACGTTGTTACGTGTAGCTTTCAATGGATTTTCTGAGCGCGTCTATCGCTAAGCGGGCACAGTGGATTTTGGGTCCTGGGAGTTGTCCTAAATCTTCTATTACATCTTGCTCCGTCAGCTTCTTAGCCTCTTTTAGGGTCTTTCCCTTAACCATCTCCGTGAGGGCGGAGCCCGATGCAAAGGCTCCAGCACATCCTATAGCCTGAAATTTTGCGGCTTTTATTATACCCTTCTCAACTTTCAAGTATATCCTCATGCTATCTCCGCAGAGACCAGTATATGAATCTACGGCCTCGGCGCCTTTAATTACACCGACATTTAGCTTCCTTATGTAGTAATCTATGGCCTTTTCTGAGTATCCCGCCTTTCTTAATAATTCCACTAATCCCTTTTCTTTAGACATGGTTAAGGGGTCCTTCAAACTCAATCTTTGCATGGCGGTGAAAAAACTTTGCCCAATGTGTGCACTTTTGGCTATGTTTTTGACTGAGAATATGCCTATGTGTTTGTGACTTTTTCTAGACTTACGACTTAACCTAGACTATCTGGGATCCCAAGCTTCCCAACTCAACTCAGCCGAGCGAGACCCCTATAGGCTGTATTTACCAACCCTCAGCTAGCTCAATATCTCCGGTGTGACCACCCACTGGATTGTCCAACGGCCGCTCTCATCCTTCTCCAGACAGGCTATGCCCCCCATTTTGAATGCGACCACCTCTTTGCCTTCATCTCCAGAGAGCAACATACCTGTGAGCTTGCTCAGATGTGGTAGGTGCCCCACGAGCATAATGTCCGTGGTGATTTCTGCCAAACGATTCTTCCAAACCTTAGGGTCAGCCAAAGGCTCCAAACCGTCGGCACTCGCAACTCCCTTGGTGGGTCGGAGATGTTCAGCCAGAACCTCTGCTGTCTGTTTCGCACGTAGCTTACCGCTGTGAATTATTTGGTCCACCTGGATACGCAAGTGTTTCGCGGCATATCTCGCCACCTTTCTCACGCCTTTCCGGCCTTTTCCCGAGAGAGGTCTTGTCGGATCCTCCTCCTCACGCTTGGCTTCGGCGTGCTGAACCAAATACACTCTCATCGAGACCCTCAGGTTATTTAGAGGCGTAACTGACTAATTATCTATTAGTGAGTGTTTCCTGGGGGTTGGTAAGCTATGGAAGTAACAGTTGGCAAGACCAAGCTTCGACTAATCCGAGGAGACATAACCGAACAAGATACGGACGCGATAGTGAACGCCGCAAACTCAAGTCTCATGGGAGGCGGGGGAGTGGATGGGGCAATTCACCGAAAGGGTGGACCAAAGATACTGGAAGAATGCAAGAAGATTCGAGCCACAGAGTGGCGTAATGGTCTCCCAACGGGAAAGGCAGTTATCACATCTGGAGGAAACCTTAAGGCCCGCCATGTTATCCACACCGTAGGCCCGATCTGGCGGGGTGGAAACTCCGGGGAACCTGAACTCCTAGCAAATGCCTACCGCAACTCTTTGACTCTAGCTGTATCCAAAGGCTTGAAGACTATCGCGTTTCCTTCAATCAGCACAGGCGCATATGGGTACCCTATTGACAGGGCAAGTCGTGTTGCGTTGAGGACTGTTAAAGAATTCTTGGAGCAAGAAGACAGACTAGAAGAGGTGGTCTTCATCCTATTCAGTCAGTTTGACCTTGAAACCTACGAGAAGGCGGCTAAGGAGCTTTTTCGTATTTGACTTTAATCGAATCGGCTGATAGATATGATGCGAACCCTGAAGGTTATGCATCCTGGCTGGTAAAGGTGAACACCACATGGATGAAGAAAGAAAGGAGATACCTGCTTTAGATGTCACCGCGTTAGATACCTATGCTCTGTTAGGCCTATTCATCGGTATATTGAGCGCACAAGCATGGCAACACATGGGACTCAGAGTAAAGCCTGGAACCGACAAAATCGAAAAGGACTTCGAACGTGCCAGAGTTGCGATTGACTGCATCCTATTTCTGGTTGACAAGCTAGAGCCTCACGTACCTGATGCCGAAAAGAATAGGCTGAGAACTTTAGTAACAGATCTCCAAATGAACTTCGTAAGGCTTCTGAAAGAAAAATGATTATTTGCACTCAAAGATTGGCGCGAGAAGATTTGGTTTAGGAAATTACTTCGACTGCATGCGAATGTCCTGCTTAAAATTAGCTCAGTCGATAAACTCGTCGGACTTTCAGAAGTCATAACCAAGTAATACATCTTTTAATTCATTCGGAAGGTATATCTCTGAACTTTTCTGAGGCGGGTTCTCCGCCAATTCCCCAATGCGATTTTGGGATTTCATGCACAATTACTTCCACAGCGTGCGCAGGGACGCCTAAATCTACAAATACTTTGGTTATATTTTGTATCACAGCTTTGGCTTTATCCCGTCCAAAACCTTCCCACACGTTCACATACACAATTGGCATTTTTCCACCTCGTCAATTGTAAATTGATACTAGGATAGAGTTCTTTCATCTAAAGGTTTTTTGTTATGAATTTAACGAATGTTAGCCACGGTTCGCGAAGCGTACCCAAACTGCTAAAATGTCCTAGTCTTCAGCTTCTTAATACAAACAAAAGTGCTACCCTCCTCCGTTTGGCACGATGAAGTTAAGGAGATTAAAAGGAAATATTAGTTAACGAGATGTCGGAAGAATATATGGAGGAAGTCACTTGGCTAAGGTCGAGGAGTACTTAGGGATTAAAGTTCAAGAGCTTTTGCAGAGTAAAGTAAGAGGTTCAAAGGCATCTACAATGGCCAACAGATTGAGAACTTCCCAAAATAGGTTGCAACCAATATTAGAAACAATGATTGAGGATGGTAAGCTTCTGAAAAGAGGAGAATTTTATCGCCTTCCTGTTGTAGAAAAAGAGATTTCAACTGAGTTTCCAGTAGCCCCTTGTCATCGGCTTCTCATTAAATTCTGTGAGCTGAAGATTAGTGGAGATGCAACGAAGCAACTTTGCACTATACTGGAATCTGTAGGCAAAAATATTGCTATCGAAGCTGGGAAAATCGCGAAAACTGAGAGGAGGGCTACGGTCAGTGCAAAAGATGTCGCGGTTGCTGCCTCAAAAATGTTGGCTAAATCAGCGTCAGGGGTCTTCCAGGCTCGCATATGAGGGTATCCATGGATAGAAATTGAAAAAGATTGGAAACTTCTTACCTTTGATATTGTTTTACCCTTTGCATTGGTTGGTTTTTTGCGGTTTCCGCGTATTCTACTGATCATGTTTTTGGTATTCTCGTGGGTTTTCCTAGGTTCTTTTGATGTACATCTTATAGGAAAAATAAGGGTTGGAGAGATGCTGATTAGCCCTTTCGAGCACCAATCAACAAGTTAGCTAATGGCCAGCCCCTTTCTTGACCCTTGTCAAGACAGACAGGACTATGCCTATGATGACAATCCAGACGACGATGTCAGCGACTAAGTTCACCACGTCGATTCGCCAAGGGAAGTATTGTGGGGCTATTATAAACCGAATCAGCCAAGCAAACGGGTATCCATAATAGGTCGCACCAATCAGCATGGGGTTCGGGTTGTGGATCAGCCCTGTCAATATGGTTACTGCGACTCCGCCAGTGATGGCGAGAAGCAGATTCTTTACATTCATTGTATTTCACCTAATCTTCCTCCTTAAGTCCATGTTCCTCATTAGCTATAACCCTTTATAATAGGCGATTATTCTTAGAAGACTCTTCAGCTATAACCCATAGAGAACGCTAAACCTTCTAACCGAAAAGATCCGCACAGCAATGGGCGAGGTACAGCGCTGTCTTAATCTACGGGTTAAACCTGATTAGTTAATACAAGCACCTATGTATGAGTGGGGATCGTGGAGAAAATAGATGAGTCTCAGCCTCAACTTCCAAAAATGCCTAAGGAGAAGTTAGTTGACTTTGAGCCGGTTAAAGAATCGTGGAACGAGTATCTTCTCGCCGATGATAACACCCTCCGTGTAAAGTGCATTGTCACCAAGATTATAAAAACTGAACAGATAGCCCTTGATGGAGCACCAGTTTACGCGTTTCAAAGTCAAATGTAGTTGCAGCCATTCGGCCAAGAGAAGGAAAGGAAACTAGATCAACCCCAAAACCATAAAGTATGCTTTCTAGCAATCTTATCGCATTTATGAAAGTTTTTATGTCATCAAGTCTGGATCGCCACAAAAGTACCTCGGTTAGTGCCAGTTGGTGTAACCAACGGCTAGCCCGAATTTGACTGGTTTCGCTATCTATTGTTTTTATTTCAAAAAAAGGAAGGAAGGTAAATTTAGCTGTATACTGCCTCACGGGTTTTTTTGACTACTTCTCTAAGAACCGCCTGCGTTGTTTCGACATTCGTTAAAGTGCCTGGCGGGTAGTAAGACTTCTGTAGGTAAGTGTATGCTTCACTCCGAAGATGTGCTAGCATGTTATGTCCAATGGCGGTTTTTCGGAAGTTTCTTAGTGCTTCAATGTTGATAGGACCGTACACTATGGCTTCTCCGGAGCCTTGAGCCATGGCTATCTTTCTGCCGTGATAGTCAATAATTTGGCTGTGACCAGGCCAAGAGAATGGCGCGAAATCAGCTAACGAAGAGCCGACGTTTGCAGCCACCACGTATGCAACATTCTCTATCGCTCTCGCTCGGTTAATTACGTCCCACCATGGTGTTGGCTCGTTGGCACCCCATGGATCCATGTAAGCCGAAGCTTTCGCAAGGATTTCAGCGCCCTTCGTAGCTAACTCCCTAAGGACTTCCGGGAAAAGCCAATCATAGCATATTGCTGCGCCAATCTTTCCGATTGGTGTGTCTGCGACTGGGAATAACTCTCCTTTATAGCCCTCTAAAGAGTGTGGGCTTTGGAACATTTCCAATGGAAGCCACGGATTGACTTTGCGGTACTTGGTCAAGATCCCGTTAGGACCAATAATACACGTTGTGTTAAAGACGTGCTTAGGCCATTCCGGATCGTGTTCTAGAAGACTCCCCGCGACAATATAGACATTGAGCTCTTTCGCCTTACTGGTTAACTGGTCAGTTTCCTCGCCTGGAATTGTACAGAAAATGCCAGCGTCTATGTATTCCTGAGGAGATTTTACGAAGGGAACACCGTGGATAAAGAACTCAGGGTAAACTAGGAGTTTGACAGGTTCGCCGTAGTCACCGTAGAGAGTTGCAAAGAAAGCAAGGTCCAATGCTCTGTCGAAGTTTTTCTTTACTATCGCCTTGTTGATGGCGTTAACGGTAGCGGTTTGTATACAGCAGGCTGTGTAATTAGGTATAGCGACCATTTTCTTTTCCTCCACTAAGGAATGTAGCTTTCGATATTTAATAAATTCTTTGAATTTATTTATATTATATACATATTAGAAGAATTTATTTAAAAAAATTAGTTCTTAAGAGTGTTTTCTTAAAATTCTTAATGAACAGTAACGTTTGGTTCCCTTTGGATTTTTATCCTGGGACGCCGATTGGCGTAAAGCAAGGCTAGTCAACTGTGTGAGGATCGTAAGTTAGGTGAATCCGTTCTCGTCGAGTTTGAGGAGGATACATGTGCTGTGGTCAGGGCGTCTGGGATGGCGGGCAGCATAGATGACGCGGTTGGCTCCGGAAGCCAAGTCAGAGTTTAGGCAGCCTTCTGGGCTTTTTGAGTCAGCACTTCGGGGTTGAATGTGGAGGATGAATTTAGTTCGGTAGCCTAGGGTAGTGACTGCGTAGGGGGCTTTGCGGTGGTCCATCGGTCCTACGGATTCGTGGTTGACGACTAGGGCGGTAACTTGGAGTTGGTGGCACAACTCCTCTACCCGCCCCATCCAGAGGTTGATGGCGGCTGCCCTTCCCGGAAAATCTTGAGTCGCGATAAAACGTTCTTTTATTGGCGCCGTCACCGAATCGTAGATGACTAGTCCAATGTTATGGCTTCTTACGAAGACTCCAATAGGTGAAGACTCAATATGATAGATTGAATCTGGTTTTACCCGCATTTCGACCCGTCCAGCCTCACTGGCGAGCACTTCAGCTTTAACGCCGTGAACGGCTAGAATCTCTTCCAGCAGCCCACTTTCCAAGACGAAAATTCCAGCATTTTCTTCACCCATGCCTTCTTGGGGAACTACGAGTTTGCATTCTGGTAGAAACGCTCGAGCCGCTACATTTAATTGTTCATCCGTACACTTGATTCCGACTTCATTAAGCGCGGCTTCCAATGCAATTTTAACTTCTTTCTCTTGGATTCTTTGTTTGCCTTTTACAGCGTAGGTTTCTATCCTAGTTTGGAAAAGTTGCGGCTCGACGCCAAATCGCTTGTTGAAAGGAAGATACCAGAATCCCTTAACCGCCTTATCGAATCCAATTTCTGTGTCCCAGTAGAGGACACTTTTGTGCTCTTGCATAATATAGCGGTAGGCGAGTTGCATTGAAAGGAGGGTCTTACCTGAGCCTTTGCCGCCGTAGATTTGGGTTAATGTTTCAAGCCCGATGCCACCCATCATGAGCTCATTTAACGCTGGCAAACCTGTATCTAAAGTGCGCAGTTGATATGTTTGAAGCTCATTCATCTTTGCTCTCCTCTTTTTCTTCTTTGTCGACGCGTTCTGGCTGAGGTAAGTTTTCCAAAGAAGGATGCTTCGCTTCCCACTGTTTGACGGCTTTCAATCCCCGCATCGTCAACCTAAGAACTGACATTCCACCGTGGTGCTTCTCCTCTTTCATGTACCCTAACCTTTCCAACAAGCTCGCCAGCGGTCTTGCCTTCTCTACTGGTAGATTGGCGAGAGTTAAAACTAGAGCAAGTTTGGTGACGTTTTCATAGTCGCGTAGATCCTTGAGGAGCGTGTAGGCGGAGGAGGCGTCTTTCCCGAAGTCAAGTTCCAAATCGTTTTTGCTAACTTTAGCCTCCATCTCCTCTTGGATCTCTCGGATTGGGTAGCCTGATCTTAGGAGGCATGCTTCAACTTCTTCATCCGTAGGTTGAACTTTGAAAATCCATTGAGGGCGATCAACGACTAATGGAACCATTTCTCCACTCCACTTGCAGAGTAGAGCATCCGGCGGTTGCATGCGTGCGGCGAATGAGTGTTGAACATCGGTCAACGAGAAGAATCGGGGATCTCTCTTGAAAGTTTCATGGAAGATCTTGGTCTGCGTCCACTTTACGATGAAAGGATCAACCTCCAAGGGGAAAGCTGTGGATAGATGGAGGTTTACTCCCTGTTTATTTAACTCCTCAAGCCTATATTGGAAATGTAATTCCCTTGCATACAGAGGGAGCACGTTCCGGTCTGGGAAAAGATGTTCTATTGCATCGATTAGGATTATAGTGTGCTCTGCGCGTTTTTTGGTTGTAACCAAGTTGGCGAGGGTTTTAATTAGAAATAAAGCTTGGATGAAATTGCGAAATTCGTGGCTTGTAAATCTGCTAAGCTCTACAACCGTTAGCCCTTGAAGAAGCTTAGTAATTGGTAAAGAAGGCGGCGTAGATATCGCTTCAAACGTTCTTCCATAAAGTAAATGACCAAGCATCTCTCGTAGATTCACAAGCTCGTGTTGGTGGGCTTTGTGGTGTGGTGATTCAATCAACTCGTTTATGTGGCCTATGATTTCTGCAGCGGTTATTCGGCGATCTTCGGCTTGCTCGTATACGGGTAAAGTAGCTTCCAAGAAGGGTTGTAACAGGGAGTAGGGAATTCTATAGGCTTGGTGAAACGCTGTAAAAAGCAACTCCAGATAATCTGAGACTTCCATTCCCTCTGTTTCGAAGGGATCAATGGTGAAATCGAATCCAAATCGAAGCACCCGCCCACTCGGAAAAGAGTAGATAATAGTACGATAGAGTCCATGATAATCGAGAACAACATAGTTGAAACCAGCGTGTGCGGCTGAGACAGCAATAAGGCAACTTGTTAACGCGGCTTCCTTTCCAAACACTCCGATGTTACTAACGAAGTCAGAGGTGTCGAGGATAGCGTCGCCTGCGACAGTAGTGCTAACTAAATCGAGAATTTTGCCGATCTTTACTCGTTGAACTGCTGTAGCTTCGCGTAGTGAAGCTTCCAATGTTTGATTATCCTCCTAGGATTATGAATAATGTTCCTTTGGACCATGGGCAGTTGATTTTGAAGACGAATGGAGAAGGATTAAGGCGACATTTTCTCCAAGTTTGGCAATCCGCCATAATGACTGCTTATCGGCGTGAGCGGTAATTAGAGCCCAACCCTTCAACTCGTTGAAAACGTCTTGGCTAACCTCAGATTTCATGAATGCGCCTTGTTTTTGGTAGAGAGAAATTAACGTCTTCTGTGCGTTTGAAGACAGTTTATAGACTGTTTTCCATGACTTATCCGTCGGTGCTGGGAGAGACGCATTGTCCAGTGGAGATTTAAATGTCGGCTTAAGGTTTGAGACCGTTTTCGCTGATGTGTTTGTTGTATTTGTATTTTCGTTAGAGTTTGGTTTAGCTAGAATTTGAACCAGTGTCGTCTTAATTTCAAATGGGTACGGTGAAGTAGCCGTCCTCACGATGGCGTGTCCCTGTTCTAACGAGGTCAAGTACTCGCCTAAACTTGTTCCACGTGCAGAACCCGGATCATAGCCCAGCGCGGTTAGGATAACTCGTTTATCCAAGTCGTAGAAAACTTTGAAAGTTATGAGTGTGTTGCAGTTAATGATTGCGTCCTCTGCCACTCTGATGGGAGATTGATCTATAAGAATCAGTGAGTGATTAAATTTGGCTGCCTCGGCTAAGAATAGTGATGCTGGAACCCTACTCATTTCTTCTAGGCTAGAAGATGCCCGAAGTATCCTTGGGGCGTATAGATGTGCCTCCTCGAGTATAGTAACATGTACTTGTTCAACCGCTCCGTGCTTCTTGCGGTAGTCTAAAATCAGGGTGAGAAGAGATCCAACGAGGAAATTTTGAGTCTCGTTATCTAAGCCTCGTAGTTGAATGAAAGTTGTTTTTTCTAAAATTTTCTCAATTGGGAGGGTTGTATGCCGTTGATTAAAGAATTGTCCAAACCATCCT
>Ga0315268_10005435_pt1 | contig 13700 bp, 14 predicted proteins | sample C1_top_MG_FD_204535 | JGI IMG/M metagenome (GOLD analysis project Ga0315268, IMG submission 204535) | Sediment microbial communities from Yellowstone Lake, YNP, Wyoming, USA - C1_top | ecosystem: Environmental > Aquatic > Freshwater > Lake > Sediment | place: USA: Wyoming | collected 2017-08-01 | reverse complement strand
TCTAGCCTGTATGTTGCGCTCGCACAGGGGTTTGAGACCTTTGAGCGTTACGTTGGGATTGGAGCCGCCGCCGGCAGCCTCGGCACACTCTTGCTGCTGTTCTACAAGGACCCACTCAAAAACATCCGGGAATCGGTGACGAACCTGGTCAAAGTCAACGTCATCTTTCTGGGTTACGTGCGGCAGATCAACCAAATAGACGCCACCTTCAAGCAACTGTTCCTGGCATCAACGGGCTTTAGCATAGACCAGATGAACGAAACGGTCAGGCAAATCCAGGTTTCGGTCAAGGAGACCATGGACGAAGTCAAAGCGAACCTGAACGCTTGAGTCTCACAATCAGCGGTATAATACCCTCCGGCTGCCGGGCGACTCTGGTGGAACCTCAGGGTTCAGGCCGATGCTTCGTCGGCCAGGCACGGATGTTGCCTCAGAAAGATAGGATTATCGGACTGCGTCCGATAAAGCAGACCGCCCGGCAGCCAGGTTACGATGGGCCTGTTCAAATCCCTGTCTCGAATCTTGCACCGCCAGCGCACTGTGGCCGATCTCGCCAAATGGCTTGACCTCCCTGTGGCGGAACTGCGCGAGTGGCTCAGTACCGCACCCACCTGGGCGCGCGGCTACGAGTACGCCAGCTTCTCCATCCCCAAGCGGCGGGGTGGCTCACGCACGATCGAAGCACCCAACGACAGGCTCAAGGCGCTTCAGCGCCGCATTCTTCACCGGCTGCTCAATCCACTGCCGATGCACCCGGCGGCCACCGGTTTTGTACGAGGTCGTTCGATTGTGGATAACGCCCGGCCACACGTCGGGCGTGGTGTGGTCATCAACCTGGACCTAGCCGACTTTTTCCCCAGCATCGCCGCCGAGCGCGTTGTGGCGGCGTTTCGTGGGCTCGGCTGGGATGCAGATGCGGCGGCCATTCTCAGCCGCATCTGCACGAATGAAGGACACCTGCCGCAGGGCGCACCGACTTCGCCTGCGATCAGCAATCTGGTCTGCCGGAGGCTGGACGAGCGACTGGCCAGGCTGGTCAGTCAGTTCGACGGGCACTATACGCGTTACGCTGACGACATCACGGTCTCTTTGCCTGGCCTGGGCCGCAACAAGCGTCTACGGCCCAAGTCCAAAGGCAAGCCCAAGCTTGTCAAGCCTGACAGACCCAAGTCTCCCAGTCGCAGTTTGCTCACTACCATCCGGCGAATCGTCGAGGAAGAAGGGTTCCGGATTCAGATGAAGAAAAAGGTGCGCGTGCAGCGCTCCCATCAGCGGCAGACAGCGACCGGGTTGGTGGTGAATCGTGGCATTCATCTGCCGCGTGCGACCCGCCGTCGCATCCGGGCGATGCAACACCGCGAGCGTGCGGGGCAACTAGATAACGTCGGACAGAAACGATTACGCGGCTGGGAGGCGCTACTCGATATGCTCGAGCGCCAGCAACATTGAAGGAGGCAGCAATTTGAATTCACAAGCGCATTTTGATCTGACCGGCCGGGTGGCAATCGTCACGGGCGCATCACGCGGGATCGGGCAAGCCATCGCTCTGGCATTTGCGGCGGCCGGCGCCAAGGTGGCGCTCTGCAGCCGAAAGCAAGAGTCACTGGATAAAGTGGCGGCAGAAATCCAGGCCCAAGGAGGCGAAGCAATCGCCATTGCCGCCCACACAGGCGACACCCAGGCTGTCCATGCGCTGGTGGCACGGACCGTTGAACGTTTTGGCGGCGTGGACATTCTGGTTAACAACGCGGCGACCAATCCACACTTTGGTCCGCTCCTTACAGCCGACGAAGGACAATGGCAAAAGATTCTCGACGTGAACGTGCTGGGTTACTTTCGGGTGGCCCAGGCCGTTGTGCCCGAGATGCAAAAGCGAAGGCGCGGCAAGATCATCAACATGGCCTCAGTGGCTGGGCTCAGACCGATGCCAGGGATGGGCGTCTATAGCGTGAGCAAGGCCGCCGTGCTGATGTTGACCCAGGCATTGGCGCAAGAGCTGGGGTCGCACAATATCCAGGTCAACGCGATTGCGCCGGGCGTGATCAAGACCCGCTTTAGCAACGTGCTGTGGCAGACCGAGTCCATCGCCAAGGGCATACTAGCCGCCACCCCCCTGGGCCGGTTTGGCGAGGTGGATGATCTGACGAGCGCTGCGCTCTACCTGGCCTCGCCCGCTTCAGACTATATGACGGGCACGGTGATGCTCATTGACGGGGGAATGAACGTTGTGGGGCTGGCCCCAGTTGCTTGACATGGGTCTCATCCGCTTCATGGCAGCGAGATTTTGAACTCGAGCTGGCCCTGCCAGTGAGCGTCGCCTTCTTTCGGCGTCACGCTCGCCTCGATCGCATAGTTGCCGGATTCGACAGGCGTGTTGGTGTCGGGCCACTTGACACCCCGAGTGAAATGAAAGATGTTGCAGTTAGGTTCGCCGCCCCCGAAAGCACAGTAGGCTGCGTTCTGTTCGGTGCGGTGATAGACCTCATTCTCGGCGTCGTCGCAGTTGTTGCGACAGATGCGAAAGTCTACCTGCTTGATGCCGGCGCCATCAGTTTTCGGCCCCTTCTCCTTGTAGGCAATCAATCGAAAGGTCAGGTCCGAGGTAGCGTTGAGTGAGTAGCCGGGAAAGACGAACATGGCAGTGATACCCTGGCCGGTGCTGCCCGAAGGCACACGCGAGATGTCGGTCGGCGTTGCCGCAGGTAGCACAACAGTTGGCCTGGGCCGGGTAGCCGTCGGCAGAGTACGCGGGGAAGTAGCTGCCGACGTCGGCGAGGCAGCTCTGATGGGCGAAAGAGTCGCCGTAGGCACTTGGGGAGGCGTGTCGGTCGGCATGGTTGTGACCTCCGCAACCTGCTCTGGCTCCTTTGTGGCTGTTACGACAATGATCTTTTCGGTCTGGGCAACGCAGGCGAGGGCGCTGACAGCCAACAGGCCCACGGCGATCAACGCCGGATAGAAAAGTCTAGATTCCCTATTCATAAGACTCCCTCATGGGCTGGCTAACTCTTCTTCAACCAGCTTTTTGTACGGTACGCACAGTTTCCCGACAATCTGGTCGGTCAAGATTAAATCAGTCGGAGCGGCATCCTCTTGCTGGATGCACCGGTCATAGCTCGTGCGCGCTTCTTCAAAGAAGGGACGGCTGCCCTCCTTGTTATTCTGGCGAAGTTGAACGTGGCCCTGATCCTCATAGGCTTCGCCCAGTGTCAGATAGGTCTGCGCCAGGAGCCGGTACCGCTCGGTGTTCTTGAGCGCGTCCAGCGCGGCCGACAGGTACCCAACCGTGGTGACAAAAGCCGAGTCTGCCGCCGGAAAGTCGGCCAGGTTGAGCAGCGTCTCGCCCTTTAAACGGTACACGGCCCCGAGCGAATACAGCGCTTCCACTTTGACGGAGGGCTCGGCCGTCTCGAGCGCCTTTTGATATTCGGCGATAGCCTGTTCCAGGTCAGGCGCTTGGATGCGGTCGGCAGAGCTTTGGCCGTACGCCTTGTTCAGATGAATGTCGCCCAACCCGAGCCTGGCTCTGGCATAATTGGGATTGAGACGCACGGCCTCCTCAAAGGCTGGCTGCGCTTCTTCGTCGCGCTTGAGCCACAGCGCTTCCCGTCCGATGAAAAACCACAAAACTTCGTTGCCGTCTTGTCCGGTCGAGGCTAACTCGTCCTCAGCCTGCTGCAAGACAGGCAGGGCGCGACCGGGATAGCCCAGCAGGTCGTACATCAGTCCGATAGTGAACAGCGAGAGCACATTGGTCATCGAGTTCAACCGGATGGTGATCGAGCGCCCCACAATCGGGTCGTTCGCTTTATCGAGAAGCTGGACCGGGATGGCGCCAATCGGCTGGTAGACGCCGACGATCTTGTCCGCTTCGACATCAATGCCCGCGCCGGGCGACACGTACACTTCGGGGACGAAACCCGCTCCGCTGCCGTCGGCGGGCAGGTTACCATAGATAATCACGTGCGCGTTGATCCGCCGGGCAAGTTGGCGAGCGGCTTCAGCTCTGGCTTCGGGCGTTTCGCCGGGCACAATTCCGATCCGGACTCGCTTTCGGGTGATGCCCAGGCTGTCGTGCCACAGTTGCGGCTGCAAGTCCTGGCGCACATTGACGGGCAAACTATCGAACTCGACCCGTAACCCGTCGAACAGTCGTTGGCTGATCGCTTGGCCTTTGGACGTGGGATGCACTTGCCCCTGGGCGTCCACTTGTCCAAACTCGGCTACGGCGATGTTGAACAGTCCAGTCATGCGATCCGGCACCCACAAGTTCCACGCCAGGAAAGCAGAGCCTGCGACCAATCCCACCAGGAGGGCGACCAGCACGATGGCCAGGCGGGCCGGGACGACTAGCGTGCCGATCTGGACGACGTTCTTGCCGACGACGACACCGCGCGCGCCCTCACCCACGTCGCCGACGATGACGTCGGCGCGTTCTTGCCGCTTGAGGAAGGATGGCAGGCGATCCTGCCAGTGTTTATTTTCCAAAGCGCTGCTTGACCCACCCGACGGCAACCTCGCCGGCCTTACCCACCACCTTGCCTACCGCTGGTGTAGCGAACAGGCTCGTCAGGACCTCGGCGATCTGCGGAACACTATCCAGCAACCAGTCTCCCACTTGAGTGATCGTGCTCGCGCTGGGCTTGTCATCTTTCTCCGTCTTGGCCAGCTCGCCGTGCAGAAGTTTGAGTTGGAACTCGGCCATTTTTGCGGTGTTGGCATCCAGTTGTCCTTGCATCTGTTGAAGAGCGGTCATGACGACCGCCATTCTCTGGTCGATGATCTGCTTGTCACCCGGCAAAGGCTCGCCCAGCATGTCATACAGGGTTTGCGTGATATTCTTGCCTACCGCAACACCTCGAGCGCCGGCGCCCACTTGACCGATGATCACATCTCCGCCAACCTGGGCCGGGATATTGTCCCACCACGCCTGGTTCTTTTCCGTGGTCATTTGCATTTACTCCTTTCTTGGGCAAATTGTGAGTCGAATCTTTGCGTCGATTGCCTACAAGATACGCGCCTTGCCAACTTTTATTTTTCCAACCAAGCCTTGAGACGACCCAAGGCTTTGGACCAATACGCTTTCTGGCGTGCCGCTTCCCTTGCGTCCGCCAGTTTTTCATGTTGCACTGCGACCTGGCTCTTGCCATCACCCTTGGGATAGAAGCGCACATCTACGCTGCTCTTGCCATCAACCCAAGTTATCCGCATAGATTTGGCTGGCGCCACCTTACGGATCACAATCGCCGGATCAGGCAACCAGTAGGCGCGCATTCTCTTTTCCTTCCAGGCAGCGAACAAATCAACCACAGGAACACTGACGGCCTTGCTGACGCCAATTTGGAACCCGCCGACCTTTTCATGTTTCGCCCGCAGGCCACGCGCTTGTTCAAAAGTGACCGCAATCATCTGTTGCCACCACGGGCCGACCTGATGGTGTTCGACCAAATAGGCGACGATCTCCCTGTGACTCATCTTCGTGGCATGAGCTTTATCCAGGAGCACAAACCACTCGGGCCAAGTCTTACCAGTCTTGGCACGAACTGCCTCGTCACTTATCGTCGGTGGTAATTTTGGCGGTTGCTTGGTTGGCATGGAAATGACTCCTTGTCTCGAACGAATGCAAATACACTGGACACACTGTACCCGCCACTGGCTACTTGCTCGTCGTAGCAGCAAAACACGGCTCGCACCCCCTACTGGGTGCGAGCCGATGACGTACACTACTTGGCTATCATTTGACCCGGACAAGCGATTTCCGGATGCCGGTCGAACACCGCTCGAGCCTTCATCCGCGCCCCATCCCACCTGATGAAAGCGACGGGGCGACTCCGGGTGCTGCCAAGACTACTCTAGCAGGCCTGCCTCCCTAATGGGATTAACGGCCTGCGAAGCGCATATAGTACTCCACGGGAAAGACAGATTCCGGATGCCGCCCATAATAGTCTGACGGGTCTGCCGCAGTCATCAGGCTACCTGCACTCCAATGCCGCTGGAAGTAGTCCGACAAGTCTGGGTCTGCCGGATCGAAGGATTCCGACGGACTTGTATTCCCTTGAGCGTAGCCCGAGGCGTCTCTCTTAGGGGTCACGACTGCGATCGTGGCACCAGCCGTACCCACGACGAATGCTATCACCATCAGCAGCATGACTGCTATGAGCAAAACGAACAGACTCTTGCGAACCATTTTGCCTCCTTCGATTAGCTGCGAGTTTTTGTTTCCATCCTGCTGTCATTGTAGCAGGTCAGCGCCCACTAACATCAGTGAGGCGTCAATTTAACGTCTTTTGCCAACATCCACTCAACCGGCATGGTTGGTTAGAGTCGCAGTTACAGGTTCGGCTTATGCGGCTCTAGAAGTATACAAGCCAATTCTGGAACCCGAGTTCGGGCAAGGCTTGCTGGCGAAACGTTCCCGCAAGTAACATTCCCAAGCAGCCAGCCAGTAACCCAGCCTCCGCAGCGCACGAGTGTAACTGCGTTCGCTGCCACTGCGCACTGCCAGCGCCTGCCGGATGAGGCGCTCTTTATCTGCATCGCGCCGAAAATCCTTGAATTGTTCCTGTTTCACTACATACTCATTCCACGACACCATCTTAAACCTCCCTCGTATTATATACTTGCTGGGACATGACACCCCTGGCAACTCTGCGCTGTGCGAAGAGAGCCAACAGGCTTCCGAAAACCTGTTTCACTGACCGCACCCTTCTCGGTGACTCTCCGGGATATCGAGCGGACCGAAGCACCCGAGCCTGTTTTGCCTCTTGCTGCATCTGCTCTATGTGGTCTCGCATCCATATCTGAGTTGCGAAAGTCCGGCGCATCGGTCTACCTCCTGGTGATCCAAGATCACTTGCCGCCTTTAAAGCGCACGCCTTGCCTTCCCTCCCGTTGAGAGGGGGTCTGGTCGCTGATCGTGGCTTTACAGTAACACACTTGCGTCCGCCAATATCTCGCGAGGCGTTAATCCAGCGTCTTTTCAAAGTGCTCTTGTGTGGTGCCATCTTCCGTGCTATAATCGCAAATCGCCAAGGAGTTGTCCTCACAACCCCACAGCGTTTCATTGCTCCTCGCTTCACATGCAAAGGGAGAACACGTATGCTCCAAGTCAAGTTGTTGGGGCAATTTGAGGTACGGCTGAACAATCAGCCAGTCGAGCTTGCGTCGCGCCCGGCGCAATCGCTCCTGGCTTACCTCGTGTTAACTGCCGGCACTGCGCATCGCCGCGAAAAGCTGGCTGGGCTGCTTTGGCCTAGTACTGCCGAATCGAACGCTCGGCGAAACCTCCGACAGGCACTTTGGCGCATCCGCCAGGCCATTAGCTCTGGCGCGCAGCAATGCCTCTTAGCCGACGACATCTCGGTTGCCTTTGACGCCAACTCGGAATACTGGCTGGACGTCCGTGTCCTGGAAAAGAAAGCGGCTGAGGAATGTTCGCCGGATGACTTGATTCGTGCTGTCTCAGTCTATGGAGGCGACCTGTTGCCTGGCTTTTACGACGAGTGGGTCCTCCTGGAGCGGCAGCGGCTGCAGATGGTCTTTGAGCACAAGATGAAGCTGCTGCTGGACTGTCTGGTCGAAGCGGAACGCTGGGAAGATGTGCTCGACTGGGGAGAACGTTGGATCGCGCTGGGGCAGACGCCCGAGCCTGCATATCGCGCGCTGATGGCCGCACACAGCGCGTTAGGAGATACCTCAAAAGTTGCTGCCAGCTATCAACGTTGCGCCGAAACCATGCGCAACCAGTTGGGCGTGGAGCCCTCCCAACAGACCCGGGCGCTGTTCGAGCATCTCTCAAAGGATAAAACGGCTCCGCTGGCTGCCCGCACGCTGGCCCGGACCTCAACCCGACCTACACTTACCGCTGGCGAGGGGCTTCCGGCCCATGTGCATCCGGGCCACGCGGCTGCGCTGCCTTTACCATCCTTTCTCTCCTTGGCCCCTGCGTCCCCTGACTCCCCTGCACCCTTTGTTGCTCGCGAGCCCGAGTTAGGTCGACTGGACGAGAATCTCAGCAGGGCCCTGGCTGGCCAAGGGCAGGTAGTCTTTATCACCGGCGAGGCCGGCAGCGGCAAGACCGCTCTTGCACAAGAGTTTGCTCGACGGGCCCTGGATGCATATGCCGACCTGACCGTAGCCAACGGCAACTGCAGTGACCACACCGGCATGAGCGAGCCGTACTTGCCCTTCCGTGAGGTGCTTGGCCTGCTGACCGGCGGTTTCGAGACCAGGTGGACCGGAGCGGCAATCACTCGGGAAAACGCCCGCCGGATGTGGACCTTGATGCCCGCCACAGTGACGGCCCTGGTGGACTTGGCCCCCGACCTTATTGGCAGTTTTGTGCCCGGTGCGGCCCTATTGACTCGGGCGGCGAACCTGGCGCCTGACGGGGTTAGCTGGCTCGATCGGTTGGAGGAACTGGTGGCGCGCCAGGTCGGATATGGCGGCAGCATCCCCTTGGAGCAGAGTCACGTCTTTGAGCAGTACACAAACGTGCTGCTGGCCCTGGCTGCACAGCAGCCGCTGCTCGTGATCCTGGATGACCTGCATTGGGCGGATGCATCCTCTATCAGCCTGCTGTTCCACCTAGGTCGGAGGATTGCACAGAGCCGCGTGTTGATTGTTGGGACCTACCGGCCAGAGGATGTGGCTCAGGGTTGGGAAGGCGGGCAACATCCCCTGCAAAGCGTGCTGAGCGAGTTCAAGCGCTACCTGGGAGACATCTGGGTGGACTTGGATCGAGCAACCACGGTCGAGGGCCGGCGATTCGTTGATGCCCTGTTGGATACGGAGCCCAATCGGTTGAGCGAGGCATTCCGGCAGGCGTTGTTTCGGCACACCGAGGGACACGCCCTGTTTACCACAGAGCTGCTGCGAGATATGCAGGAGCGAGGGGACCTGCAGTTGGATCAGGAAGGGCGATGGATAGAGGCACGTACTCTGGACTGGGAGGTGCTGCCCGCGCGAGTGGAGGGGGTAATCGAAAAACGCATCGGCCGGCTGCCGGCCGAGTTGCGACTGGCATTGCTCGTGGCCAGCGTGGAGGGTGAAGAGTTCACCGCCGAGGTGGTCGCCCGGGTGCAGGCGCTCAACGAACGAGAGCTCATCCGGCGATTGAGCCGCGAGCTAGACCGACAGCATCACCTGGTGATCGCCCAAGACCTCCATTGGTTAGGTCCGCAGCGTCTATCTCATTACCGGTTCCGGCACAGCCAGTTCCAGAAGTATCTGTATCACAGTCTGGACAGGGTAGAGCGGGCGCACCTCCACGGGGCGGTGGGTGACGCGCTGGAGACGCTATACGGAGAACAGACAGAGCAGATTGCAGTGCGACTGGCGCGGCACTTTCAGGCGGCGGGAAACGCGGACAAGGCAGTTGATTATTTACTCCGGGCAGGAGGAACGGGCTCGCCAGTTATCGGCTAATGAAGAGGCGACCGGCCACCTAAAGCAGAGGCTGGCATTGCTCGAGGCGCTCCCGGATACGCCTGAGAGAGTGCAACGAGAACTCGCCTTGCGAATCCCCTTGGGCAATGCACTGACCGCTATCAAAGGCTACCCAGCTCCCGAAGTCGGACAAGCGTTCAGTCGCGCGCGGGAGCTGTGCCAGCAACTGGGGGATACACCGGAGCTCTTTCCAATGTTGACTGGACTGCAAGGTTTTTTTTAGAACCAGGGGAGGCCCAGATAGCACGTGATACGGTTGGTTCACCGAGGGATGTGATACGGCAGATCTGGAAGAAGCCAGGACGTTACTCCAAGAGCTTACAATTGAGAGATCATTGCAGGCATGCCGCAAATGATTCGGCAGAACGAAATATTCTTGCCGAAGGTGCGTGCCACGCGTCAAAACGTTCGCGATGGCCGAGTGCCAAAGAAAGCCCACTCTGAAAGTTTCAGAGCGGGCGATTTGCGTCAAACAGCACCGTCACCAGTTGCCCCGTGGGTTGCAACGTGATAGAATGGGGCGCAAGCTAGCCCAAAGGTACATCTTGCCCACAGCGCTGTAGGATGATAAAATGGTTGCGTAATTGAAATTACTGCACAATGCCAAAGCCACAAGATGCTGTGTTGCATCAGGCACACAACAGCGTGCACAAAGAGCGACTTGATCTTGTCCTGGTTGCGCGCGGATTGGCCGAAAGCCGGAGCGCTGCACAAAAGCTCATCCTGGCCGGCCAGGTGTTTGTGGGCGAGAGCCGTGCGGACAAGCCCGGGACGCTGGTTGCCATAGATGCGCGCATCCGCCTTCGGCAAGGACTGCCGTTCGTCAGCCGAGGAGGAGTCAAGCTGCAGGCTGCGCTTGATGCCTTTGCGCTGGATGTGGCGGGCCTGGTCTGCGCCGACGTGGGCGCATCCACTGGCGGGTTTGCCGACTGCCTGTTGCAGCGCGGCGCGGCGCGGGTATATGCTATTGACGTAGGATATGGCCAGCTCGATTGGAAATTGCGGCGCGACCCCCGCGTGGTCGTCTTGGAGCGAACGAACGCACGCTATTTGACATCGCTCCCGGAACCGATTGACCTGGCGACCATCGATGTGTCTTTCATCTCGCTGACGCTGATCTTGCCTGCGGTATCACAATGGCTCCAGGCCAACGGGCAAGTCGTGTCACTCGTCAAGCCGCAATTCGAGGCTGGGCGCGAGCAAGTCGGCAAGGGCGGCGTGGTGCGCGATGGGGCAATTCACGCGGACGTGCTGCGGCGCGTGCTGAACTGGGCCAACACGCATGGGCTGACGCCTATCGGTGTGACGCGCTCGCCCATCATCGGCCCGGCGGGTAACGTCGAATTCCTGGCGCAATTGCAGCGAGGGCGAGCGCCGTGCGAGGCAGGCGAGATCAACGCGATGGTGGCCATCTGCGCGCCGGGCTAGTGTGTAGCTGAGGCAAGGCCAATTGACAGGCAGGAACGGAGCAAGGACGTGACAGTGTTGGATCACAAACCAGGGACCGGCGAACTGCGAGCCAGCGTGACAGACCTTCAACGTCAAGCGCAGCAATTGTCACGCATCCTCGAAATCAGTCAGCAGTTGACCTCAACACTGGACCTGGAGTTATTGTTCCAAGAGATCATTGGCGCGGCGGCAGAGCTGACGCGGACCGAGGCGGCCTCGATTATGCTGTCTGACGAGAAGGCAGGCGAGTTGCGTTTTGCGGCCGCCACGAGCTCGAATGCTGAAGAGCTTGCGCGCCTGCGCGTGCCCATTGACAACAGCATCGCCGGGTCCATCTTCAAGTCTGGCCGGCCCATGCTCATCACCGAAGCCGACAAAGACCCGCGCCACTATGACCGCATTGACCAAGCAATTGATTTCGAGACGCGCACCATCCTGGGCGTGCCGCTTTCGCTCAAAGATCGCAACATTGGTGTGCTGGAGGTGATCAACAAGCGCGGTGACGCGGTGTTTTCAGAAGAAGACACGCAGGTGCTCAGCACGCTGGCCGCCCAAGCGGCGATTGCCATCCAGAACGCCCAGTTCATCAGCGCGCTGCAAAAAGCCTACAAGAAACTCAACGAGCTCGACAAGCTCAAGAGCGACTTTATTGCGATTGCCAGCCACGAGCTGCGCACGCCGCTGGGACTAATCCTGGGTTACGCTTCAATGTTGAAAGACGAAGCAGGTGGTGACGCCGCACAAAAGCTGGACGTGGTGGTCCAGTCCGCACTGCGCTTGCGCGGGCTGATCGAGGACATGGTCAATGTAAGCCACGTCGAGTCCGGCCAGGTTGAGCTGAGGCTTGAAAGTTTTTGCCTTCAAGATTTGGTGCGGACGGCATGCGCCGAGTGCGACAGCCTGGCTAGCGCCAAAAACCAGTTGGTCTTGCTCAACCTGCCAGCCGAGCGGTTGCAAGTCAACGCCGACCGGGCCAAGATGACTATTGTGCTGAACAACCTGCTGTCGAATGCGATAAAGTTCACGCCGAGCGGGGGGCGCGTCCTGGTGAGCGCTGAGCCTCACAATGGTGAAGTGTGGGTCTCGGTGGCCGATTCGGGCATCGGCATCCCACTTGCCGACTTGGAGCGCATCTTTGAGCAATTCTACCAAGTGGAGCCTCACCTCACCCGCCGCCAAGGGGGAATGGGTCTGGGCCTTCCCATCGCCAAAGGGATAGTCGAACTGCATGGCGGGCGCATCTGGGCCGAAAGTGTCCAAGGCAGAGGCAGTCGCTTTACATTCTCGTTGCCCGCCGGTGGTCCCAAGACGACCCGGCGAGGGTAACGACAAAGCTCCTGCAGGTTGTGACTCGGCCGTTGAAACCTGCGTCAAGATGCCACGAAGGGATCAGAAGCCATGAACCAACCGCCAATTGAGATAGATCCCCAAGTACTGCGCACTGGATTGAGGCGAGCAATGACGCGCAACCGGGATACCCTGCTATGTATCCTGAGCCCTGCTTCTATTCGCTTCATCGGCATCAGCGGCGTGCGGATGATGGTATCGTGGGAGCACCCGGCCACAGGGCCGGCTTCGCCACAATTCTATATCTTTCCCGCACTCGTGAGTCATTTACTCACCAGCCCGTTGGGCGAAGAACTCACACACCTGACCCTTTCCACCGTAGGGAAAGACCTGTCACTCGGGATGACCGACGCGCATAACCAGTACCAATGGCGCTGGCAGGCCGACTTGCGCCAGTTTTTTGCCCCCCCGGAATTTGCCTACATGCTTGCCGTGCCCAAAGGAATGCTCACCATCAACTACCTCAGCCTGTCCGATGCCGCGCACCAGGCCGTGGCCAACCTGGTGAACCTGCAATCTATGCAAAACATCCCCCCGGAAAAGCTGGCGATTCTGATAGACTTTAGCTCCAGCCACCTGACGCTCGACGGGCGGACCATCGTCCACGGAGCCTCGGGCACCTACTACTTTGACCCCCGACTGATCATCCGCGCGCTGGAAATCATCAAGGCTAATACCCTACGCGTAGGGATGCTGCCCCTTTCGGCAGGTCACCGGGCCGTGTTAACTATTGTAGCCGAACAGGATAGATGGCGCGTACAGTGCGCGTTGCTATCGGTCGGGGCGGACACGCAAAGGCTATACCCCCTGCCGCAAGAACGGCTCATCACTGCCCAGGTATAGCTTTTCCATCTTTTCAATCCACGCTGACTCGGATATACTTCTTTGCAGGAGAATTCTTCTCCAGCTTCTTCGCTTACGCTTTTCCAAAGCGGGAGGCCGGCATGAAAAACCAAAACAAGGCCAACGCGCGGCTCTTGAGCGAAACGCTACCAGGCCTGATGAATAGGTGATCCGGCACTGCTCAAGCAAGTCTTTGTGAACTTGCTGTCCAATTCACTCAAGCTTACCCGTCAGCGAGAGATGGCGCGCATCCAGGTGGATTGCCAGATACAATGTTACAAGGAGACTGTCGATGATTCCGAACCCGGTCGAAATCTTGTTAGTGGAAGACAACCCTAGCGATGCCGAGTTGGCCGTATACGCTTTGAAGAAACACAACCTCGCCGACCACATCCAAGTCGTACGCGATGGAGCTGAGGCGATAGACTTTGTCTTCCATACTGGTGCCTATGCGAACCGTCAAATGGAGAACGTCCCCAAGGCCATTATGCTTGACCTCGAATTGCCCAAAGTGGATGGACTGGAGGTGCCACGGCGTATCAAAGCTGATCCCCGCACCCGAACCATGCCGGTCGTTGTGCTCACTTCGTCGCGAGAGGATAGTGACATTGCAG
>Ga0315268_10005434_pt1 | contig 13700 bp, 15 predicted proteins | sample C1_top_MG_FD_204535 | JGI IMG/M metagenome (GOLD analysis project Ga0315268, IMG submission 204535) | Sediment microbial communities from Yellowstone Lake, YNP, Wyoming, USA - C1_top | ecosystem: Environmental > Aquatic > Freshwater > Lake > Sediment | place: USA: Wyoming | collected 2017-08-01 | reverse complement strand
GCGACGACAGCGCAAAAAGGGCGTCGTTGAATGCCAGGTACGTCGGGTCTCCGATGAGTCGCATTTGGGCGCAACGCAAACCAGCCTCACGCGCCAATTCCCCAACACGCGCCGGAGTGTTAGCCCGGTAGCACACTGGAAAAGTGTCGGCTTCGTCGCGGGCGTATAGCCGCCGCACCAGCCAGCCCTGCACCTGCCTGTGGATCAGCCGGTTGGCGAAGGTCACCCAGTTGCGTGCGTTGGGTGTGAGGAACACCCAGTGACCACCAGGACAGAGCACCCGGGCGACCTGGGCGAATGCGCGCCGCGGGTCGGGTAGATGCTCGATCACCCACGAGCAGGTCACCAAGTCAAAGGAACCGTCCGCAAAGGGTAGCGCCTCCATCGGCGCAGCGATGCGGCGCGTATGAGGCGCACGGTGCTCGCGCAGCGACGCCAGGTCAAAGTCCGCCCCGATGCACAGTCGCACCTGGTCGCCCAAGAGTTCTATGATGCCGCCGCGTCCACAGCCTACGTCCAGCCAGCGGCAGCCCGGCAGGGCGTATTGGCGCACAAACGATTCGTATACGCCGCCGCTGGTTTGCCAACCGGGGTGCAGGGCCCGGTATCGGGCGCGGTAGGCGTTCTGACGATCAAGACCGAGCATGGTCGTATAGCCGCATAGTTGTCCAGTCCCGGTACAGCATTCGGTCCAGCCAGTCTGCGGGCCCTCGCCATATCATAGTAACCATTGCTCATCATCCGCACGTTCTCCGGACGATTTCACCTCCGAGTCCGAAGGCGGGGCGAGCACACGCAGGAGCGCTACGCGGCGAGCATCCGGCCAGCGGATGCCGCCAGCTCGCAGCCGCCGACGGTCGAGATGGAAGGCAGTGCAAAAATCAGGCGGCACAAAGCTATCCACGATAGGCAGCGGAGCGCGGATGCTCTCATAGCCGCGCTCCTTCAACTGGCGAGCCATCTCTGGTGCGCAGACTCGCTCCACCGGCTGCGTCACTTTATAAAAGTTGCATCGCCCGAACGTCTCATCTTCGCTCAAAGAGTCTCCTCCCCACGCCCGAGGCGTGCCGGGGAGAAAATTGGCACAATGACGGCAGGCATCCAATCGAAAGTCGCAACGCGGGCATTGGATAGGACCTGGCGCGACGGCCAGGCGGCCTTTAGCGTCAAGCGCCCAGGCATGCGGCACCTCCGCACTGCAAAGAGGACAGCGTAAACTATCGGCGTGGGCCAGTGCCAATGCAGCCGTCTCGCCGGCAAGCAGATCGGCTCGCTCGTCCGGGGACATTGCCTCCACCCGCGCTCCCCACCAGTAACGCGAGGGGGCAACGATTCCGACGAGTATGCCGTAGAGCCGATGCGCAAGCTGCACACGATGCCGCCCACTATCCATCCATATGGGCACGGCGCGGGCGAGCAGCAAGGCCAATACCGCCAGACCAATTGCTAACCCAATCAAACCACTCATCGGCAAGCAGTGTACATGGGCAAATGTCAAATGTCAAATCCTGCTCACCCTTGCCAAGATTCTGCAACTTTCGCAAGGGTACTGCTTGCTTTTGGCGTTTCGGCCTTTCCGGTGTAAAATCCGCTCCGTTGCCAATTCCACAGTCATCTACTAACCGCCTATGCCAACTGTTAACATTCCTCAAATCGCCGCCGGATTTGCCCTCAGCTCACTGATCGCGTGGCTGGCCTATCGCCGTGGGGCGCTCACCAAAAGCGGCGTGGTGGGCGCCATGCTTACCGGCACCGCCATCTTTGGATTTGGCGGCCTGGATTGGGGATTGCTGCTCATCGCGTTCTTTGTCTCGTCCAGCTTGCTGACGCGCTATAAGGAAGCGGCGAAAGCAGAGGCGGCCGATCAGTTTGCCAAGGGCGGGCCGCGCGACTTGTGGCAAGCTCTGGCAAATGGCGGGCTTGCGGCGCTCATCGCCGTAGCCTATGGCTTGACGGGGACGGCGAGTGTGCCACTCCTCTTTGCGTTCGTCGGGGCGATGGCGGAGGCCACCGCGGACACATGGGCAACCGAACTGGGCATGCTTAGCCAGAAGACGCCGCGTATGATTACCACGCGCAAATCGGTGGCGCCGGGGACCTCGGGGGGAGTGACTTGGGATGGAACCGGTTCTGCGCTGGCGGGCGCGATGCTGATCGGCGCCTTGGCGGCGCTGTTTCGTTGGCTCGTCAGGACCCCGGTGGGCGTGGCGGCGATGCTGCTCCCGATTGGCGCGCTGGCGGGTGTGGTCGGGGCGCTGGCGGATAGCCTGCTCGGCGCAACGGCGCAAGGGATTTACTATTGCGATGCTTGCGGCAAAGAGACCGAACGCGAGTTGCATCGCTGCGGCAACCGCACGCGGCTGATACGCGGCTGGCGCGCGCTGAACAACGATTGGGTGAACCTGATCGGTACGCTTATCGGCGCTGTGGTGGCGGGTGGGTTAGGCACGCTGCTGGTGAGATGACTAGAGACCGAAAATGACCGCAGACCGCCGACTGCAGGCCGCAGCTCGACCCCATGCAAGGGTGAGCGCCGGGACTGCTGGGCTATGCTTGACCTTGCTCGTTCTGCTGGTAGGCTGCATGCCCGGCCCCGCCCCTTATCTGCTGCCTCGTATTCCCATGCAAACGCCGGAGCCCGCCGGCGCTTTTGATTTTCCGCTTCTTCCGCGCGAGATATTCGGCCCCTACATCCCCAACGTCAGCGGGCCACTGCCGATTGATACACGCTACGGTGCGCAAAATCCCGGCCTGGGGGCAGCAGGCAAGTGCTTTGTAGACAGGAATGGTAAACAGGTCCCATTCAACAGCCTGTATCACGCGGGCGAAGATTGGTTCGCCCGCGATGCGCGCGGTCGCGTGGACGGGCGCGGCGCAGCGGGTGTGGCGGTTCGCGCGATTGCCAACGGCGCGGTAACGTGGACCCAAGATATTGGCGCAGATGGCTATGTGGTGGTCTTGGTGCATTTACTGCCGAATGGCTCGCGCATCTGGTCGGCTTACTGGCACATCACCCAGCCTGTGGTCGCCGTGGGGCAGGCAGTGGGGCGCGGCGACCGGATCGCGGACGTGCTGGACCGAGGATTCAACTCGCATTTGCATTGGGAGATTCGCACGTTTGGGGATGGCACAGAGCTGTTTCCGTCGTACTCGGCGGGCGGACGCGGCACGTGCAACGGTCGAGTCCCGGCGCTGGGATACACCTGGGACGCTGCCCCATCGCGCGCCCGACCCGACTATTGGGGCTACCGCGACCCAACGGAGTTTGTCGAGAAGAGGTGAGTATGGACTGCACCCAATGCCTGAAAGGGACTACCCCAAACGAATCTGCGCGGCGAGCTGACAAGATGGCCGTCTTGGTTCCCTACTGTGTCTGCAACCCCAGCCCCGGTCCATCCGGCAAGATCATACGTGCGCCTTCGTACCGCAACCCCACGAACGGGTCGTTGGTGATCAGCAGCGGGCCGTCGAGGTCGGCATAGTCGGCCAGCGGGGCAATGTGCGCGGCGGCAGTGACGCCGAGCGAGCTTTCGACCATGCAACTGAGCATGATTTGCATGTCCAGCGCGCGGGCCACGGCCATCGTCCGCAATGCACCGCGCAAGCCGCCAGCCTTCATCAGCTTGACTACGACGCCGTCAATCGCCCCGGCAAGCCTTGGCAGGTCGCGCTCGGTCTGCGCCGATTCGTCGGCAAAGATCGGCGCCTTGACGCGCGGCTTGAGCCAGTGAAAGCCTTCGATATCCTCGCGCGGGAGAGGCTGCTCGACAAACTCGACTTGGAACTCGGCCAGTTGTGGGATGATCGCTGCCGCTTGCTCGCGCGTCCAGCCGGCGTTGGCGTCCACGCGCAGGCGGGCATTGGTCGCGTTGCGGATGGCGCGCACAATCGCCACGTCGTCGCCCGCGCCCAGCTTGACCTTGATGATCGGCATGCCCGACTCTTGGGCGCGGGTCGCCATCGCTCCCGGCTTGTCAATCGCAACCGTAAAAGAGGTCTCGGGGGCGCGCGCCGGGTTCAGGCCAAAGAGCTTGTACAGAGGAATGCCCAGTCGCTTGCCGACAAGGTCGTGAAGCGCCACGTCAATCGCGGCGCGGCCGGCCGCCGACATGCGCGGCAATCGCGCGAGGATGTCTTCCAGTTGGAATGGATCGTCGCCCAACGTCGGCGCAACCTGGGCAACGTAATCCATTACGCCCTGGGTCGTCTCTTTGTAGTACGGCACGATGGGCGCTTCGCCCAGGCCCTCGTCAACCCGCACCAAGACGTTGTGACGAACGTCGCTCGAGCCGGTGGCCAGGGTGAATGTGGTCCGGAGGTGAAGGTCGAGTGGCTCAGTCGTGATGTGCATGGGGATACTCCGTAAAAAGTAAAGCGCGAAACGCCGAAAGGTCAGCCATTACGTTTCACGTTTTACGGGTTACGTGAATCGTCGCACGGCAACCAGGCGCTCTTTGAGCGAGGCCCGGTAAATTGGCGAAGCCGGGTCGAGGCTGTTGCGCTGGACGCCCCACACGATTTGCGTGGCGTGGATGAATTCCGGCCCGCCCAACGAGATGGCTACGTGCGTGATCGAATTCGAGCGTTCGGCGGCGGACGCGTCAGAAGATTTGCTAAAGAACAGCAGATCGCCGGGGTACGGGTCGCCCTCGACGGGCCGGCCAGCCCAGCACTGCACATCTGCATCGCGCGGCACGCGCAGGCCCATGAACTCTATCGCCGTCTGTGCAAAGCCGGAACAATCAAAGCCGAATGGCGTCTCGCCGCCCCACAGATACGGCACGCCGATAAAGCGGTGCATGAGCTTGAGCGTCCACGCGATACCGGCCGCATCCGGGCGCGGGCGATTGGCCATCGGCAGCAGGTCGCGCTCGGCTACCCACAGCGGCGGCTCGCCCGGCCAGTTGACACGCGCCATTCCTTCACGCCGCTCGAACACTTGCACCGGGACGCCGAACGGCAGCTTGCCCACGCGCAGCATGTCGGACTCGTCAGGCCCAATGTAGGCCAACGCCAGATCGGCCACCACCAGGGCGTCGGCCCGAGCGCGATAGGCCTGTGCTTCTGCGCGGTCACACACACACAGCGGTTCTTCCGTCGTCCAGCCCAGGTAGCCGTCGGCCAGGCGGACAAACCACCAGCCTTGCTCGTCACGCTTGAGCAGCTCGGCCGGCTCGCCAAACAAGGCTTGCGCTGTCAGCTCGGCTTTGTTGGAGGGGGTTCGGCGGAGGTTTGACACTGCGCCCCGCACGAGCGCCCAGCGAGTGTCGGGCCGCGAAAGCACAGCAATGTCGTTGACCACTGTCGATTCCGGGACCGCCTGGCGAACAGCCTGCTCGGCTTCCATGCGCTGCCCGGCCTCCAGCACCTGGCCGGTCAGCCGGACCGAGTCGCTCGCCAGTTCGGCCTGGACCGCGAACAGGGTCGTGCGGCTATCGGGCCATTTTTGTTTCTTGAGGGAATCGAGAATGGGTTGGAGGTCAGTTGGCATATCGGTTGTTACCTGTCACGTGTCGCTCCACGCTCTACATTCCACGCTCCGCGGTTCACACGGCGAGCTCAGCACCTTTTGATGGTTGAGCTTTGAGACTTTTAACTTGATCGGCTGCAGTGAACCCGGCGGCGAGTGCGGCGCGATTCACATCCTCGGTGCCCTTGGGGGCACGGGCAGTGACTGCTTTTTCGAGCGCTTCGCGCGAGACGACTCCTGTCAGCCCAACCAACACGCCCAGCGCCACGACGTTGGCAGTGATCGCCTTGCCGGTCGCTTCCACCGCCAGTTTGGTGATAGGCACCTTGATCGCACGCGTCGTCGGCACGCGCCCCACCTTTTCCTCGTCCACGACCAGCGTGCCGTTCTTGGTGAGGCCCGAGGCGTACTTGTCGCACGCTTCCTGGCTCATCGCCACCAGCACGTCGGCGCTGATCACTTCGGGATGGTCAATCTCGCCATGGCTGATGATGACCTCAGACTTGCTGGCGCCGCCGCGCGCCTCCGGCCCATAGGTTTGCGTCTGAAGGGCGTTCTTGCCATCGTAAATCGCCGCGGCTTCGGCCAGGATGATCCCAGCCAGGATCATCCCCTGGCCGCCTTCGCCGGCCAGCCGGATTTCGGTGCGGTCCGCATGATGATTCTTGCCAGCCACTAGACGCCTCCTGCTATGCGCAGCTTGCCGTTGGTGGCGCCTCCCGCGCGCTCAATCACCTGCTCATATAATGCAGTGTATTCGGGTTTGTCCACATCGCACAAGATGCCGCGCACGACTTTGCCTGCGCGCTCTTCCGCCGTCAGCTTTTCGGCAGCGGACTGGGTGGTGCTGTTGTCCTTGAGTCGCCGCATCATCTCCACCGCCGTGCCCAGCTTGTTGATGCGTCCGAACGTCGTGTGGCAATAACTGACCGCCTCGACCAGGCTGAACCCGTTCTTGCGGATGGCCCGCTCGATATAGCGATCCAGCTCGACCGAGTGATACACCGTGCTGCGGGCAACAAACGTCGCCCCGGCGGCAATCGCCAGCTCGGACACGGGAAACGGCGGCTCGACGTTGCCATAAGGCGCAGTTGTGGCACGGCTCGAGAGTGGCGTGGTTGGGCTGGATTGCCCGCCCGTCATACCATAGATCGAGTTGTTGACGACGATGGCCGTCAGGTCAATGTTGCGCCGCGCAGAGTGGATAAAGTGGTTGCCGCCAATCGCCAGCGCATCGCCATCGCCCATCACGACGATGACCTTGAGCTTGGGCTGAGCGAGCTTGAGTCCTGTGGCGAACGCCAGCGCCCGCCCATGCGTGGTGTGCATCGTGTTGAAATCCAGATAGACCGGCATGCGCCCTGCACAACCGATGCCGGACACGACGGCCACGTCGTCCTTGGCCAACCCCATCCGATCTATGGCGCGGATGAGCGCTCCCATCACAATGCCGATGCCGCATCCGCTGCACCACACGTTGGGGAATTTCTTGGTTTGCCTCAGGTAGGCATAAGCCGAATGTTGTTCTTGTTGTGGCATGTCATTCACCCTCAATTGCATCCAGGATCATCTGCGGCGTCACCATCTCGCCATCGGCGCGGTTGACGCGCACGACCTTGTTCCGCCCGGCGACACGCTCGACTTCCAGCGCCAACTGCCCCAGGTTCATCTCCGGGACGATGATGTGGCGGGCACTGCGCGAGATGCGAGCGATCAACTCTTCGGCGAACGGCCAGATGGTCAGCAATGTCACCAGCCCGACTTTGCAGCGCCGCTGGCGGGCGAGCCGGACGGCATGCCGCGCGCTGCGTGCCGTTGCGCCATAGGCCACGACGATGGTGCGCGCCGACCCGGTTCCGTCTTCGTCCGCCATCACAATGTCGTGGACGTTGCGCTCGACCTTGCGGTGCACCCGTTCGACCCATGGGGCAATCTCGTCGAGCCGCTGCGTGGGATAGCCAGCCAGGTCGTGCAAGAGTCCTGTCACGTGGTAGCGGTAGCCGGTGCCAAAGGTCGCCATCGGCGGCACGTCGCTGGGCGAATCGCCGTAAGGCTTGTACCATTCCGGCGGGACGCTGGTCGCGATGCGCTCCACGCGCTCGACGCTTTCAGGGTCGGGCAACTCGACCTTTTCGCGCATGTGCCCCACGACTTCATCCGTCAACAAGATGACCGGCGTGCGGTACTTTTCGGAAAAGTTGAATGCCGCCACCGTCAAGTCGAATGACTGGCGGACAGAAGTGGGGCTGAGAGCGATAATCGGATGGTCGCCGTGAGTGCCCCAGCGGGCTTGCATCACGTCGCCCTGTGACGGGCTGGTAGGCTGGCCGGTGCTGGGGCCGAGCCGCTGCACGTCCACGACGACGCACGGCACTTCGGCCATTGCCGCATAGCCGATGTGTTCCTGCATCAACGAAAAGCCCGGGCCGCTCGTGGCGGTCATTGCCTTGAGGCCGCCCACCGACGCGCCGATGCACGCGGCTAAACTGGCGATCTCGTCTTCCATCTGGATAAACTTACCGCCGATCTTGGGCAGCTCGCGGGAGAGCATCTCGGCGATTTCGGTGGATGGGGTGATCGGATACCCTGCGTAAAATCGGCAGCCGGCCGCCAGCGCTCCCCAACCGACGGCCTCATTGCCTTGCATTAACTTGACGGTCACGTTGAAATCTCTCCTAAACGACCGCCGGCTACCGACGACAGACTGCCGAAAAGAGATTGGCGGCCGGTAGTCTATGGTCTTTTTATTCCTGGATGCGTTTGACGATGATGGCGAAATCGGGGCAGTGTGTGTCACACCAGTGGCAAGCGGTGCATTGTTCCGGCGCGACAACCAGAGGCCGTCCGTCCGGGTCAAGCGCCAGCACGCCGGTCGGGCAGAACGCCGCGCACAGTCCGCAGCCTTTGCACCACGTCCCAAAAATCACGACCTGCCCGCGCGGCCCGCGCTTGGGGCGCGCCTGTGCGTCGGTCACTTGCAGTTTCACTTGGGCTTCCACAGCTTCAGACATCACTCACCTCATATTAAACTTGTCAAAGGTTACACTATTTTGAGTCGTTTGTGACGTGACATCACGCACTAGAATCATGTTACGATGTTCAGATGATGGCTCATTCTACCACTAAATTACCCAAGGTGTGCTATACTTTGCACAGGGCGACTCGGCTCCTCGTGTTGTTGGCGCCTATTCACACGTAGAGGCTCTCATGGCAACCTGCCCCAGTTGTGGCCGTCGCGTCAGTCCCACTGACACAGACACCTGCCCCCATTGCAGCGCACGACTTGCCAGGCGAGGACGAATGAGTGCGCCACAAATCCACGACGAACTCCGCGCAGGTAGTCGGGTGTTACTTGGAGTTCTCCATCGAACATAGTGACGATCATGGTCTCGTCTCAAGCAAAAAGCCGCCTACGCCTGATTGACGCAAGCAGCCCCTTGTGCTACACTGAGGTCGCCGCGCGCCGTGATCGCGTTGGCCGTGCTCCAGGTAGTATGAACCATATAATGGAGGAAAACGATGGCTGATAAGAAGCTCATTAAACGTATTCTCGAATATGGAGAAAAATACGCTGCCGAGCACCCTGACGAGCACGTTCCAGTTGATGAGAAGACACAGGAAGGTGGCTACCCACGCAACCCGCGCGACTGGATTTACAAGACGCCAGAGAAACACGAGCAACAAGTCGTGATGTTTGAAATTGAAACAAGTACCACCAAGATAATGCAGCTCCGCGACAACAAGAACCGTTTCAAAGTGTTGTGGCAGATGCCCTTCACCGCTGGAGATGAGATGAGTCGTAGGACCGCGATGGACTACGCAAGCCGCTATGCGCGTCAACAGAAGTGGCAGATCGTGCCATACGCAATCAGCAGTTTTGTTGGAAGTCTGTAGGGAAGCGCCCCGATTTTGGAGTGTCAGTCAACCGAACATGGGCCAAGAGGCCGCGCCGTCACGTCCGGCGCAATCTCTCGCCCACTGGCAAGCCGCGTGAGAGACAATACACAGAACACCAGCGCCAGTATTGCTACAAGGACAAAGCCAACGAGTAGGCCACACCGCTTGGGTGTCATTCGTCCTCACTTTCCCATGAGACTTTGGGGCGCAACCTTTTTAGCTGTGTTACAAGGTCAGGAACACAACTGGTACGCATACAGTAGGCGATTAGCTCTCTTGCTTTATCCTTTTTGCTTTGCCCAGGTAGGTTATCGTAATCTATACGCATGTCGAAACACAGGTCGTGCAGGTCGCTGTCGTCAAAGTATTCTACAATGTCCTGGCGCAAACGTGCTAAATACTCTGGCGTGGGTTGCACGTCGTGGGCTGTGCCAGTCTGTTGTGCAGCCGGTTGATACCAACCGGCCTCTTCAAGTATTTTGTGTATTTCCTCCCGCTGAGTACGGCGGGCGTCGCCCATGTCTTGCAACTTTTCAATAGAATCTACTTTCCATGTCTCTGGTTCGATTTCTGGTAATTCCTGAATATTCCCTTGTTCTTGCAGACACTCTAATATGTATTCGATCCCCCACAGTAGGCTGTCGCTCCGAAATGCGGCAAACGCAGCGCGTTGTTCTTTAGGGTCATCTGTCCCGAACCACTCATCTTTCAAGTTGGGTAACTGTGTCATCAACGCGAGCGCCGGATCGTCGGCCTTGGGATAATTTGTCTCGCCAATCAAGTAGCATGAATGGTCGGATACCTTACGAAGGGTGACTGTGCCAACTTCGCCGAAGCCGAATGGATCCGAGTCAACTATTGCAAAGACTACACGTCCAGGACTATCTTCCGTTATTGCTTTCGGCTTGTATGTGTCGGTGAGCAGTGCATGGACAGTATCAAATAGGCAAGGTAAGGTCACGTGGTAAGTTAGGTCTACTTCTGTCGTTGAGAATTTGTCCATGTTTGCACACTCCAAATGAAACAGGCCGCCCGCGTGTTGCGAACGGCCCGCCGGTGTGCTACAATCCGGTTGCCGCGCCGCTCGCATCGGCTCGGCCAAGTCGCCCAGATGTTAGCGCATCGTGGGCGATTTTCTCTAGTCTATCACAGGTTACTAAGGCAGACAAACGAAAAGCGCGGGGGATTCCCGCGCCAAGTCGCCCAGGCCAGCCGAGCGAAAAGCCATGAGCAATACACATGGGCCGAACGACCCTTTCACTCTATGATAAAATCAATGTCCGCAACGGAAATCTTGCCGTCTCCGTCTGGGTCGCTGGTGTCAAGAGTACCGGCGCACTCGTGGCAGTTGTAGATTGTTTTGAGGTACTTCTTCTCTAGAAGCGGCGGGATCAAGTCGTAGAACTTCGGATCAGTAGGATACTTGTATCTGTAGAACTGGTAAAGCCCTTTAGTGCTTTTCGACTGATTGCATTCGGCGCAGGCGAAAACTTGATTGTGGATACTCTGTATAGCGTCGCAACTTGCGCATTCGGGCTTGATGCGAAGGGATTTGGGGACAATGTGTTCACGGTGAAGCTCGGTGGTCGCTCCACAGTAGATGCACTCCCTTTCAGATTCGACTAACTGCCAGTCCTCGCGGGTGATGTCAGACCAACTCTTGACGCCGGTTCTCAATTCGTTGAACGTCTTCTTGATAAAACCGTAGTGGCGTCTCTTGGCTTCCTTGCCGTTCTCAGACGCAAAGGCACGCCTTGCAATGATCTTCGCGTACTGGTAGAAGATGAGGTCTCGGATAGTTTGAACACCCTTGTCAGGCATAGTTCCCCCTGTCTCGCCGGTGATGTCAGACGGCAACACCGCAACCAGCCCCCGCAACCTTCGGGAGTATAGCGCCCTCACCAGCCCAATGAAACACGACATTATCGGTAATGTATTATGCCACCTGGCATGGTGGCCAACCCCAGGTTGGCCTCCTCCAGCTTGGCCCCCTCCAGGTTGGCCTTCGTCAGGTAAGCCCTCGTCAGGTTGGCCCCCTGCAGGTCGGCCTTCGTCAGGTTGGCCTCCTCCAGGTTGTCCCCCTGCAGGTCGGCCCCCTGCAAGTTGGCCTTCGTCAGGTTGGCCTTCGTCAGGTTGGCCCTCTCCAGGTTGGCCTTCGTCAGATTGGCCCCCTCCAGGTTGGCCTCCGTCAGGTTAGCCCCCTCCAGGTTGGCCTCGGTCAGGTTAGCCCCCTCCAGGTTAGCCCCCTCCAGGTTGGCCTCGGTCAGGCTGGCTCCAGCCAAATTGGCTCCACGCAAATTGGCCTCTCTCAGGTATGCCTCGTCCAGATTGGCCTTGCTTAGATCAGCCCACCACAACCAAGCGCCATACAGATTCGCTCTTGAGAGATCAGCGTTCCTTAAATCAGATGAACTCAGGTTGGCTCGGCCTAGAGCGAATCCTCGCATATTCAAACCGCTTAAATCAACACCTGCCAATAGGACGCGATCATCCGAGTGTGAGCCTGCCGCAGCTATTATCATAATCAGTTCTTTGCGCGTTATCTCTGCCATGCTGCTGACTCCATTTCTCCAGCCGCCAGTTACGGGTTCTCCTGCTATAGAGCAAAGTGCACTCACCAACGGCGTCTCTGTCCGTGCCTCGTCAGTTCTCAGTGAATCCCCTTACAGGCCCGGTCATCCTTTCGCTTGCCGCCAAGCGGGTGCGGGCGGCACCGCGACCAGCCCGCGCAACCGATGGGAGTAAACCTCCGCATGACCGCTTGAGCGCGTTTTAGTCGCTTCTGTCACGGGGATACAAGCGCGCGATAAGGTCGCTCAACTCGCGAACGTCAACAGGTTTGATCAGCACCGCATCGGCCTCATGACCGACAGTTTCGGCCAACTCCGGATGGCCAGTCACAACGATCACGCGAGTCTCAGTCAGCCGCTGGTCAGCGCGAATTTGATGCAGGAGATCGATCCCGGAGATGCGGGGAGGCAAGAGCAGGTCTAACAAAACCACGGCCGGCACGACGAGAGTCAGCCGCGCCGAGGCCGCTTCGCCCGTCCGAATGATTTCGGTTTCAAACCCAAGAGATTCTAATACGCGGCCATACAGTTCTGCCACATCCCTGTCATCTTCGATGATTAGAGTGCGTGGGTTGACCATGATGCAGCCCTCCTATTCTCTACAGGACTAACTATGAAGTCAGCGAAATATATTCCGTCTACATCACCTGGGCGGAATTTACTCTGGGGGCAAATTCGGGAAAAGCCTTTCGCTCCGGGAAGTGGAGCCTTTCCACCGGCCATCGGGTGAATGCATGGTCGGCACCTCCTTTGCATGGGCAGGGGAAACAAACAGGTAAACGTCAATCTCTACTGGTGATTACTCACAAGTATCTGTAATCGCCAGTAGGGATCCCTTTTGTTAATCCTAATAGTAAACTGCGTAACGGGAACGTTACAGATAGGAAGGCGTATAACAAACATATAACAGCGGATAGTAGTTATCCCAGGAAAGTCAGAGTAAGGTAAGAATAGCTGCTAGCGCTAATTCCGGATTGCCTCAGCCCGGAAGTGGCTAGACGAATTGACCTACTGGCTGCCCACTAATGTTCAAGCTTGTGCCCTGTGGGCTGTTTGCATCACCGTAGACGTGGACAACCAGAATACAGGTAATGTAGTCACTAGAATCTCTATAGTCCAAAAAAGCGGGGGTGTCAAAAGCTAGCACAACCGCGACAAAAAAGCCGGATAAGCTTGTCCGGCTTTAGGGTTGTGTGGTATCATGCCTTTGCCCGCTTGCGTCGGCTGGCTTTGGCAAAAAAGGCTTGCGCTACTTTGTCAAGGTCAAAGGTTCGGGAAAGAGTGACCCACCTGTCGTGTTTGGTTTGCGTATATGTTCATGTCAGAGTGGCCCAAGGGCGGCGACCGCGCCAAGACCCCGCTCGGGCGATTGGCCGAAGCGTGGAAAGGGTTAGGCGCAGGGCTGTTGACGTTCGCGCTCTCCGGCTTGCTCGGCTTTGTGCTGATGTATCGCAGCATCGTGCCGACCGAGGTCGCATTCCAAAACCTCTTGCCTGCGTTCGTCGGCCTGTTCGCCATCCCGGGTGTGATCCAGAACCTTATCTCGCGGACACAAATCCCCAAGCAACATGTCGCCGCGTCGTTGGATGTGACGCCGTCGCTCTTGGCGCGTGGTGTTTTCGCAGGCCTCTTGGGCGGCGGGTTCGCGGCGTTCTTTCCAGTCGTCACGGGCGGCATCGGTGTGTTGCTGGCAGGACATGCCACGGCTCAACGCGATGACCGGCTGTTCACCCTCTCGCAAGGCGCATCGAAAGCCATCTATT
>Ga0315268_10005433_pt1 | contig 13700 bp, 11 predicted proteins | sample C1_top_MG_FD_204535 | JGI IMG/M metagenome (GOLD analysis project Ga0315268, IMG submission 204535) | Sediment microbial communities from Yellowstone Lake, YNP, Wyoming, USA - C1_top | ecosystem: Environmental > Aquatic > Freshwater > Lake > Sediment | place: USA: Wyoming | collected 2017-08-01 | reverse complement strand
GCCCAACCCGGCCAATGAGAGCGGCCTTCCATCTTCAAGTTCAGCCTGCGTGAAGATAGCTGCCCCCAACGTGACCTTCGACTGCAACGGATATAACATAAAAGGAGACGGAACCGGTGGTACCAATACGATAGGCATCCTGATTAACGAGTCTGCATGGAATGTCACAATAAGGAACTGCACAGTTTCCAACTACACAATCTCAGGTATTGCTGCCCTGCGCAGCCGCAACGACACCATGACCGAGAACCGGGCGTACAATAACACCTACGGCATCATCCTTGCCCTTACAAATGAGACCTATGTCACCTCCAACCTGGCCTACAACAACACCGGGCTGGCTGCGAGCTCTGGTTTCTACATATTCAGCGGATCCAACAACAATACCATCGCAAACAATTTCGCCTACAACAACACCTATGGCTTCCAGGTGAGCAATAATGCCGCGAATAATACCTTCATTGCAAATAATGCCTCCAACAACTCCAATGTCGGGTTCTATCTCTTTAGAAGCCCGTATAACAATCTCACAGAGAACAACGCATCACTTAATCTGGGCGGAGGTTTCATCATAAACGAATCCAACGGCACCCTTCTCATGAATGCCCAGGCCCATGACAACCCTGCCCCAGGCCTGCTCATCCAAAGCTCAAACAACGTGAATGTCTCAGGTGGCCACGTCTATAACAACAGCCCTGAGCTTGAGCTGCGTGAGACTTATGGAAACCCGAGCACCTACAACATCACGAACATCATCATAGACAATCCTGAAGGGGACCTGCAGAACTTCACCAACCTGTCGCTTTCTGACAGCGTCAAAAGCGAAAGATATGAAATAAGATGGACAATAAACCCATTCTCTCTCCCGTCCAACTACTCCAGCTTCAAGGACAAATTCATAAACATCACCAACCTCACAACCTCAGCATCTGTCGACAGCATAACCTGGCACTGGACCACTGGTGAACTTCCAGGTTACAATGAATCCAATTTCCGCCTCTTGGAATACGATGAAGGGGTTGGTTCCTGGGCGCTGCTTAACATTTCTCCGAATACCAGCACGCACACCCTGTCTGCCTTCAGTGTCAGCTCCTTCAGTCCCTTTGGCATCATGCAGGAAAACATCACAGAGAACTGCCTTCTGATAACTTCAAACGGCACATACACCCAGACAGAGAATTACACCGGAGCTCCCAATGACGCTTCGCCACTCCCTGGCTACGCCTGCGTGAAGATCGCCGCATCTGATGTCGTATGGGACTGCAACGGCCACACCATAACATATAGCGGCGCCGTGCCCTTCAGTCAAACTTTCGGCATTGAGGTCAACGGCTCGCTCACCAACGTAACCATAAAGAACTGCAACGTTTCGAACTACTCGACGGCCTATCGCATCTATGCTTCCGAGTATGTTCTCATAGATAACAACACGGGCCATGACAATGATATGGGCTTCGCGCTCACCGATGGCTGCAACTATACGAACATCACCAACAACAACGCCTACAACAATGGCAAGTTCCAATTCAACTTCGATTCAGGCGGCTACAGCATCATCGCCAACAACACCGCAGGTCCGGGTGACGGCACCGCCTTCTACCTGGGCGACATGTACTTCAGCAATGTGACCGACAACGTTGCCAGAGATATCTCATCTGGATTCGGTTTCTATGTGGAGAATCCGTTTGGCCTGGGCCTGTGGGTCTCCACGAACGTCACCCTTGCCAACAACCAGGTCTATAATGCGAGCCAAGGAATGCATCTTGAAAATATAATCAACACCACGCTCATCAACAACACGGTTCGTGATACGTATAATGGCATCTCCCTGGTTTCCACATTATCCACCCTGCTGATCAACAACACCGTGTTCAATAGCCAGGGAGATGGCCTCTATGTCGCCGCGGGGAACGATACCACCGCGATTAACACGCATCTATTCAATAGCACAGAGGCAGATCTGATCATCAAGGCACCAAAGACCACGTCTGCAGACCTTTACGTGACAAACCTCACCATTGACAATCCAGAAGGCGGGATGGTCAACTACACAAGCTTGGATATACGCGATACACTCAACCCAAGACAGGCGTATACTATCAACTGGACGTCCAACGAATCAGCGCTCCCGCTAGGCACATCCTCATTCGCAGGGAAATTCGTCAACATAACCGATGGGAGCGCGCCTCTTTATGGCCCGGTTTCCATAGATTACATAAACTGGACCTGGCAGGATTCTGAGCTGGCCGGCCATAACGAGAACCTCTTCCAGCTGTGGAAGTACAATTCCTCAGGCTGGAACAATACCAACGCCACACTTGACACCGGAGCTAACACTCTGAGCCTCACGAACATGAACCCCTCGAGCGACTATGGGATCCTTGAGCTGGAAAACTGTCCCGTGATAAATTCATCCGGAGTTCACACGCAGGGTGCTGACTACACCGGTGCCCCCAATGACGCATCGGAAATAGCAGGAGGGGCATACGCCTGTGTGAAGATAGCAGCGTCTGATGTTGTCTATGACTGCAATGGCCACAAGATAACAGGCAACGGGAGCCTTGGCTCTGTCCAGTACGGCATCCTGCTGAACGGCTCCTTGTCAAACGTGACTGTCAGGAACTGCCCGTCCGTATCATCCTACACGTCAGGTGTGTACGTCTATGATTCCTGGGATAATACCATAAGCAATGTTATATCCGAGGATAACTCACGATCAGGCTTCGTACTGCAGTCAGGTTATGACAACATCCTTGTCAACAATATCGCCCAAAACAACTCAGAGCACGGATTCAGCATCCTATCCTCTGATGGCAATACGCTATCCAACAACACTGCGCGCGGAAGCTATGGTGGCACCGGCTCATCAGGTTTCTATGTGTACGACAGCAGGCTGAACAATCTCTCCAACAACGCTGCCTACAACAACACACAGCACGGTTTCTTCATCCAGTCGAGCAATGACAGCTTCATCAGCGACAACAAAGCCTACAACAACACATTCGACGGCATCCAGCTTCTGATAGATTCGGATAACAACACAATTTTCAACAATACAGCATACGACAACAACCAAAACGGTTTCTGGCTCGATGTCCGTTCAATCAATAACAATCTCACTGCCAATTCAGCCCATGGCAATTCGCAGAATGGCTTCCTGCTCTCAGACCTCTCCGACAGCAATACTCTTGTCAACAACACTGCCTATGACAACACGGTTGGTTTCTCGCTATCCCCAGGCTTCAACCTCAACTTGTCGGTCAGCTTCACCAACCTGACGAACAACAGCGCCCATGGCAACAACGTTGGCCTTTACCTGGAGAACGCCAGCGACACCCTAGTTTACGGTGATCATTACTACGACAGCGCCCTAGCCGATTTCTATGCCAATAACAATGACCCCTCTACTTCCATGGCCGTCAACCTGACCCTGGTGGCATTCGACAACCCAGCCGGCTCCTACAGCCACTACACAGTCCTTTCCGTCGATGATGATTTGTCCCCATCTTCCGAATACCAGATAACCTGGGCTCCGGTGCCTCCTCCACCTGCGCCGGAAACAGGTTCGTTTGCAGGCAAGTTCATCAACATCACGACCGTGGGCGGTACGGTGTCCCTGGACAGCGTGGTCTGGCACTGGACCGATGCCGAGTCAGCCCCATACGATGAAAATGGATTCTCCATCTGGAAATACAACTCATCAGCTGAATGGGAGAACCTCTCTGCCACACTTGACACTGGAGCGAACACCCTGACCATCCTGGGCCTGGACCCTGCAAGCGGCTATGGGCCTTTCCAGACCCTGAATCTGAGCAACATCACCCTCTACGGAGTAAATATCACCAACATCACAGATCTCCCCCGCTATGAAGGGAATGCATCTGCTGCCATGCCAACCCTTGGGGGCAACATCACTTCGTCCAACCTCTCTGCAGCCGCACTCACAGACCGCTGGGCTGCTTTCTATGGCAATATCACAGCCGAGATAGCTCTGAGGGATGCGGATGGCGACTATGTCTACAGGTGGCCCCTCACTTCGGTTGATGGAGTGATATGTGCATCCACCAATTCGTCGCTCTCCACCTTTTCTGCAGCAGGAGCAAGCGGAGCCGACATAGACACTGCCTGGGGTTTCGCGCCAGAAGCACGGGATTCTGGTGCCAAAACCTTCAACAACACCAACTGCACCCTCTATTTTGGAGCCACGCCCTTAGGCGATGCTGATTCTGCAGATACCGGACTCCCTGGAGGCTTCGAGACCTGTGCTTTCAAGACTGTCTTCACCCCAATCAAGCCCCAGATGCTGTTCTGCACGAACGTAACCTCTGGAGGCCCACTCTGGAACGGCGACAGCGGTGATTTCGAGATCCTGGTTCCGACGGCATTCGGTCCCGACGTCTACGAGACCTATTATATATATGTGAACCTGGACTGACTCCTACTCCCATCTCCTGGAGATATGATTCTCTATCCCGAGCTGGTCGAGCACCCTGGCAACGACAAAATCAATCAGGTCCTGAACTTTTCTTGGCTTCCCATAGAATCCGGGCGTAGCAGGGAGTATCACCCCGCCAGCCAGCGTCACTCTTTCCATGTTCTTTATGGTTATGAGCGAATAGGGAGTCTCCCGCACCACCAATATCAATTTCTTTCTTTCCTTTAGCGCGACTTCCGCGGCCCTGGTAATCAGCGAATTGCCAACGCCGTTCGCAATCTCACCAAGCGTCTTTAGCGAACAGGGAATCACAATCATGGCGTCCACCGGGTTTGAGCCCGACGCATGTGGGCATGAAAAATCAAACTCGCCATAATCTGCTTTCGGAAGCTTTGCCCCCTCAGCTTTCGCGACTTTCTTTGCCCCGCTGCTCACCACGACGCTGGCTTGGATGTTTTTTGTTTTTTTCAAAACCTCCACCAGCCTCCGGCCGTATTCCAATCCTGAGGCTCCTGTGATGGCTACAAGAATTCGCATATGAATATACCTGGCAGCATCGCTATATAAAATTACTCGAAACACCCTAGCCGAACTCTCCGAGCGTCTTGCCTATGGACTTGGCATTCTTCCAGTTTATGGCGAACGTCTTCTCGTTCTCCCTGAATACCGAAAGCGGTATGAAAACCCAGGGCTCACGGTTCCTCCGCCAGCCGATGTAGCAGTTTATGCCGCTTATGTCCTCCCATCTTTGCAGATTCGAGAACTGTTCCCGGTCTATGTTCAGGTTCTCCTTCTCCCAGGCTTTGGCTTCAATGCCGAACTGCATCCCCCTCTTGAATACAAGTATGTCTGGGCTGAGCGAGTTCACTCCGCTGCCTGCCGCGCGGATGACACAGAACCCTTTTGACGAGAAAAAATCGATAAGTTCCCTTTCGGCACGGGAACCTTTGCGATAGGAGAGGATCATGGATGTTATTCGCGGGCTTGGTTTTTATTTTATGCGCCCGAGCTTTTTTGCCATTACTCCCGCGTCTCATTTAATAATCTTATCAGGGATGTCCTAAACATGAGAGGCATACTTCTGTTACTGGCAATTTCGGTTTTATTGGCTGGTTGTCTGATGAGGCCCTATAGCGGCGGAAACCAGTCCGTAGAAACTGGCGGAGCGCATGTGAATATTTCAAACGAAACTCCTGCTCCGCCTCCCCGGAACTGCACCGGGCCAGTGTGCGGCAGTGATGGAAACAACTATGCCACTGATTGCAATGCGCTCGACGCAGGGGTAGCGGTGCTCTATCGCGGAGAATGCATTGTCGAAGAGAACTGCACAGACACCGATGGGGGAGTTGACCAGAATACTGCAGGAACCGCATCAAAAGGCAATGAAACCCATTCTGATTACTGCCTTGATGCGGACCAGCTCATAGAATACACCTGCCTAAGCAATGCGATTACGCTGACGACAATCTCCTGCGGTGAAGGAAAGGAATGCAGGGACGGGCTTTGTTTCGAATTGCCCACGCCAGAAGTGCCTTCCGGATGCAACGGCCCTGTGGCAGATGACATATACAAGAAAGAGCAGGTCTCCCTAAACGGCTCTGTTTACTCTGACGTCTGCGTTGATTTCAAGACCGTGAAGGACTACTATTGCGAGGACAACTCACTGAAGTCGATAAACCACGAATGCCCGCCAGGCTACGGGTGTTCAGATGGCCAGTGCAATCCTCTTTCCTACGAGTGCACAGAAACCGACGGTGGCAACGATAGCTCCGTGCGGGGCAAGACAACAGTCACGCGAGGGCTGTTTATCAGCTTCGATAAATGGGACGAGTGCATCGATGATGGCCTGCTGACGGAATATTACTGCCTGCTAAACGGCACTGCAGCTTCCCAGGACATAGAATGCCCGAGCGGCAAGAAGTGCGATAACGGGCGTTGCATACGGAGCGACTGCAGTGAAACAGATGACGGCCTTGACATATACGAAGTCGGCACCACGGAACTAGGGGCGAGCGAATCCACTGACGAGTGCCTGAACGATGAGGAAATAACCGAATACTACTGTTACGGTGATGACATAAGGAGCAAGACCAAGGACTGCGGCACCGGCTACCGATGCGATGATGGCGAATGCGTCCATACCTGAGTCTTCATGAAAAACAAACCTTTATTAACATATTTTACCATACTCTGGAAGCATGAAGCAATTAGAATACCGGGAGGGCTGCCCATCCGGGCATAGGCCGCAATCGACTTTCGAAAAGATAAAGGCCAAATTCAAGCGGGCCGGTGCAGTTTGCGCAGTGCTGCTCGCCACCGCTTGCGTTATGCCATCGAATAACTTCGATATATTCTCCCCATCAAATGGCCGCGGTGCCACAATCCCGCTCACAGAAGGCATTTCCCGGTCTTTCGAGCGGGCCACCTGGAGGTCAGCGAACTACCGCGTGGAGCTCTCTGGGGAGGACGGGGCTTTTGGCTCCTGGGCCTACTATCGCCTCAAACAGAGCAATGTCACTGACCTCGTTTTCTATGAAATCCAACCAAACATCTCACAATTCCACGATGAAGAAACAGTCGCCTATGTCGGAGTCGGCAGCGGCGATTTCTTCAATGTCCGTCCTGAGCCTGCCAGGCTGGTCGGCAGCGATGTTTTCATAGCCGCACATGCCGGCAGGGTTCTTTTCGCATATTACAATTCGCTAACCGCAGAATACGAGACAACCAGCGTGCGCTTTGATTCCGGCATGGTCGGACCGGAGCATTCAGTGGATGTTCTCTACTCGGAGCGCGCCTCATCTATCCTTGTGCTGTTCTCATCTGCTGATGCCAGTACACCGCGCCTCGTCCGCGTTCGCTTCGATCTTTCCAACGCAGGGCATTCTGTAGATTATTATGGCCAGGCTGGGCTTGCAAGAGAGGTTGAAAGCGAATGAAACAAACATTTATAAATATTTTTCAAGTTTTCTATACCCCCATGTAAAAAGGTGACCAAAAAATGTTCGGATGGATATTGAAAACGGATTGGAACATAGACGAGGTTATGGATTCCTACAAAAGGCGCAGAATAGAGGATGCCTCCGTAGGGCTCGATATGGAAGCCCGGATCGTGTAGCTAACTATTTATTTACTTTCCAGTAGGAACACTGTCATGAAGGTACTGAAAATAGGCGGCAGTGTCCTAACCAGGAAATCCGGCTATCGTGAGCCGGATGCTGACAACATCCGCAGAATGGCAAAGGCTGTCGCCTCAATCTGGAAAAGCGGTTCCAGAGACTTCATTCTTGTCCACGGCGCGGGATCATTCGGCCACCCTCTGGTCCTCAGGCACGGCATAGACAACGGAGTGAAGACAGATGAGCAGAAGCTCGGCTATGCGGATACGCATGCCGCCTGCAGCGAACTGTCCTCATTGTTTGTCAAGGCCCTGGTTGAGGAAGGGGCGCCTGCGGTCTCCATCCCGCCTGCGTCAGTCATCCTGCAGAAGAACAAGCGGATAGTGGGCTTCAGCTCAATCCCCAGCGACTATCTCAAACGCGGCTTCCTGCCTGTCCTCCATGGAGATATGGTTCCGGACAGTGCTCTGGGGGGCTCGGTGTGCTCAGGAGACCAGATCGTGGCCTACCTTGGGAAAGAAGCGGATTTCATTGTCCTTGCAACAAACATCGATGGCGTCCTGGATGACAAAGGGAAGCTCATAGAAAAAATAACAAGCGCAAATTTCCCTGAGATCTCCAAGCATTTCAAGCCATCGCCCGGAGACGTCACGGGCGCGATGGCCGGAAAGATAAAAGAGCTGCTTGCGCTCGATACTGCCTCCTACATCGTGAATGCCGCCAATCCTGAAAGGATTGAAGCCCTCATGAAAGGAAGAAAGGCGGTCTGCACAGAGGTAAGGAAGTAAGTCAGAACAGATGTTTCCTGGAATATCTGATGCCGTTTCCGATCCAGCACGTCATTATCTTTTCTATGCCCCAGACTTCGCCAAGGGCTTTTTTCACATCATCCTCGTGTTTTGAGGTCGTGAAAACATGGGCATTGGGCCCTGCGTCAAAAGTGTATGCAGCGACAGGCCTGCCGTGCAATTCATTCAGCTCAACAACCTTGCGCATTATGTGCAGGGAGATCTCATTGAGGTAAACCACCGGAGGCCAGCTGTCGAGCATGACGGCATGCATGCTGTCGCTCTCCTGCATTGTGGCCGGCGCCATGCCCTCGAAATCATTCTCGGCTATGGCTTTGCGCACAAGTGCAAGCCGCTCCTCAACACCCTTGAGCCGTGCATGGAAAAGTTTCGATGTTTTCACCGTGCGTTTCATCGCTTCCATGGAGCTTATCCTTTTCTCCCGCGAGCTTGTTATCGCGATTACGTTCCGCAATTCCCTCCATCTTTCAGGGGGCGACAGCTGCTCCCCATGGCAGTCGCTTCCGTCCTTTTTCTTCCCTGCCTGCCATTCGACCGCACCGCCGAAGATGGAACGCGAGGCCGATCCGCTTCCTCTCCTGGCAAGAGCCGAGAGCTGCTCTTCGCTCAGCTCAAGCCCTGCAGCCTTGCTCGCTGCAGCGGCCAGAGCCGCAAAGCCTGAAGCCGACGATGCAAGCCCCGCAGCCTTCGGGAAAGAATTGTTGGAGACAATGCGGGCAAAGCCGGCATTCTTTGCTGATGCGCGGACGATTTCAAGAAATTCTGTTACGCGTGTACATTCTTTCTCGCTCGCAGGCTGCCCGTCAAGAAGCATCTCATCTTTTTTCAAGGATTCGTCAAATTCAACGCTCGTGGTCGTCTGAAGGCGGTCGTCCATGGTGAAAGAGATTGAGCTGTTGGTGGGCAAGACGGCTCTTTCGTCACGCATGCCCCAGTATTTTATTATGGCTATGTTGGAATTCGCAATTGCCGTAACCTTCATGATAATATTAAATCCGAAGCGTTTTTTATTGCTGTATATGCTCTCTGGAAAAATAGGCTGGATTATCAGTCAGATGCACCGTGAGGCAAAGAAACGACATGCACCTGTTTTCAAGGCTGAAAGCGAAACAAAGCAGACTCCGTTCACGATACTTGTTTTCACCCTGCTTTCTGCAAGGACAAAAGATGATACGACGATGAAAATAGCAAAACGCCTTTTCTCGAAAGCCAAAACTCCCAGACAAATCATCAGGCTCGGTCCTAAAAAACTCGAAAAATTATTGTATGGGGTCGGCTTCTATCGTGTTAAAGCCAGGAACCTGTTCGCATCCTGCAGGATTATCGAAAAAACCGGCCATGTGCCAGACGCGCTCGAAGAACTGCTGGTGCTTCCTGGGGTGGGCAGGAAGACGGCGAATATAGTGCTGGCAAGAGCTTTTGGAAAAAACACGCTCGGTGTGGACGTCCATGTCCATCGCATAAGCAACCGGCTCGGGCTGGTCAAGACAAGAAAACCAGAAGATACGGAAAAAGCTTTGCTACGTGCCATCTCTCCAAGATATGTCCGCGCCCTCAACCGGAATTTCGTAGCCTTCGGCCAGACCGTCTGCCTGCCACGGAAGCCTCTCTGCCCAATCTGCCCCCTGAACAAGGTCTGCAAACGTGTCGGCGTCAAATAGCTATGCGCTGGCTATCTGGGTCACGAAAGACTTGAAGCCCTTCTTGTTCAGCGAATCAGCGATTTTCTCTGCATGCGCCTTGTCCTTGGCAAGGGCTATGCAGCATCCGCCGCCTCCGCCTCCTGTGAGCTTGGAGCCTAAAGCGCCTTCAGCCAGGGCTATTTTATTTATCACATCATTCCTTTCATCTGAAACCCCGAGCTCAGTCAGGATCTCCTGGTTCGCGTTCATCAGGGCACCAATCTCATCGAGCTTCCCTTTCTCTATGAATTTCTCTCCATCTTCTGCAATCTTGACATATTCGTCCATGAGCTGGCCGAACTCCGCCTCATCCTGCTCCTTGAATTTCTGCACCGCAGCTATCATCTTTGGAGTGGCTCCTATCTTTCCGGTCATCGCTATCACGAAATGAAGCGGCCGCACGAGCTCAAGATGCTTGAATTTGTTCTCCAGGGCTGTCTTCCCTCTCGTGAACTCTATCACCCCTCCATGGGTTGCAATATAATTGTCTATTCCGCTCGGATTTCCATGGAACGCCTTCTCACCCTCATAGGCGAACCTGTTCACCTGCTCGGGTGTGAGGTGCATCTTCTTCTCATCGGCCAGCGCCCTTGCAAGGGCGACGCAGAATGCACCAGAAGACCCCAGGCCTCCTTCCGTGGGAAGATCTCCGCTCAGGCGTACCTCGTATTTCTCCTTGATCTCCATGGCTGTGAGGACATTTTTTATGGCTGCCAGGCTCAGTTCCTCGACCACACGCTGTCCGGTGACTATCCTGTTCTTGTCGGATTTCTTCACCTCTACATTCGCGGTGTTTGATATCGCAGCAGCTATGGCTGGAGCACCATGCACGACGAAATGCTCCCCGAATATTATTATTTTTCCATGACCGACTCCCTTTCCCATGTTCTCACCCCTTAGGTTTTCTTCCTCTTGTCTTTGGCGGTTTTATATCAGGATATGCTTCAGTCAGCATCTGTGGGCTCGCATATGGTCGATAGCCGAGCGTCTCACACACTCTCGCGACCACCCATGCGTTATCTGCTGCAGATCCAGCGAGCTTCGATTCGATTTCACTGAGCGCGTTGGAGAGATTGCCATAGGATTTTCTTTTCCCTCCTGCGGCCGATGAGACGAGCGACTCATCCTTTTTCGCACCTGCAAAATCAAAAGACTTATTCACGATCGTGTGGTTTATCCCGGCAAGTATGCCAGATACCTCATAATCCTTGGCTTCTTCACTGCCGAGCTTCTTTATGGCTATCCAATCCTTGTATTTGGCCATGAAGGCTATCACATCCCCTGGCTTCTCCTCTGCTGGTTTGAGATTGGAGCCGTTTCCGGGAACTGTGAATGCCACTCCTGCTTTTTTCAGCAGCTGGTTCACCAAATAGGATTCAGCGACAGGCATGAGCTCAGGTTGGGGCAGCGCTTTCATCAGCGCCTCTTTTATGGCGCCAGGGGTTGTGTCATCAAGAAAAGCGCAGACCCCTGCAAGGCCTTTTTGTGTTGGTTTTGCGAATGCTTCTATCTTTTTCATGTCGATGCCGGAAAAGCTGAACGCGTGCGGCTCTATCCGTGAGCTGATGTAGTCCAGCACATAGACGACATCCTGCGTCGAAGCGCCATTGAGATCAAAGCTTATGCCCAGTCTGAAATCCTTATGAGCTCCGGTGAATATTATCTCATCCTTGCCTTCCATCTTATCTCCTCTCTGAGTGATAAAAATGAGCATTAATAAAAATATAAGTGATTATCTGCTCTTAATCTGTTGTATCAGCCCCTGTAGCGCAGTGGCAGCGCGCGTCCTTGGTAAGGACGAGGTCGCGAGTTCAAATCTCGCCGGGGGCTTACCATTTTTATGGCTTATTACTTCCGTCTTTGAGCTGAGGCATCCAGAAGGAAGAAATCGCCAGAAAGGATGATCTTCAGGTGGAATGGAAGTTTCCGTCTTTGTCTCTTGTGTACCGGTGCGAGCTGTTTATCTTGCAGACAAACAGTCCATCCTTGTCCCTTGACAACGGGGACCAAAGCCCCTGGTATACGTGGCAATTCGGGCATGCCGACATGGTTAAACACCTCTTTGGATATTCTGGTCGGAGTAGAGTTAACTTCTATAAGTTTTAAAACATTCCTACTGCTGGGCGTTCCTATCTCAGAAGGAGGACGATTGCCATGAGCAGGAGCACCATTCCGAGCACAATGCGGATCCACTTTGCGTCTATCCTCTCAGCAAACTTGGCTCCGATGAAAGCGCCTATTGCAAGGCCTGGTCCTGCAAACAGGAGATAATCTAGGCTGAGGCCGCCGGCCAGGTAATGCGCCAGAAGTGAGAAATCAGCATTCAGATTCACCATGATGCATGAGGTCGCTATTGCAACATGCGCCGGTATTCCTCCGATAAGCATCGCAGGCACAATCAGTACTCCTCCGCCTATGCCAAAAAGGCCGGATGCCATGCCCGCGACGAATCCCAGGGGAATCAGCAAAGCAAGCGGAGCTTCATACTTGAACTCCTTGCCATTCCTCGCCAGGACGCAGCATTCCATGCAAAACGGAAGTTTCAATTTCAACGGGTTCGGATGAAAAAACAATATCATGGCGAGAACCATCAGGAATACGCCAAGCGCTTTCTCAAGCATCAGCACCGGCAGGACGTATGCGAGCTGCACACCGATGAACGCGCCCGGCAGCGATGCGATAAGCAGGATCGCTGCGAGCTTTATGTCTGCAAACCTTTGCCTGAGATACTCCAGCGAAGAAACAAGGCTTGTCAGTGCCACTCCTCCAAGGCTGGCTCCGACAGCGATGCGTGCATCCACGCCGCTCAGTATCAGGGCCGGAGTGAGAAGTGCTCCGCCACCTATGCCGGAAATTGCGGCAAGAAATCCTATGATAAGCGAAATCGCAACGAGCACTATCAGATCCATCAGACGCATTAACCAGGATATCCTATTATATGTTTTCGGTGCTCTTAGTGCATATGGTGAGCGCGTGGAGCTTAGGGAAATGGGGGCAATCCTTCTTCTGATCGGTCTTGTGGCAGTAATATTGCTCACCCTGCATCTCTTTGACGCAAATCAGCCTCAACAGAATGCAACCAATGGCTCCCAGCCCGACAACATGTCTCCTCCAGTTGATAAAAACCTATCAAATCAAACCGAAAACACGAACGAAACCCTCCTGCCAGTCCTCCAGCCAAATGAGCCCGAGCTCACGAACAAGACACTCGGGGAGCTGCTTGATGATGGGCTTGGAAGGGCAGACAGCTGGTTCAGCGCCCAATACGAGCCAGCAGATTACAGCATCGAGAGCTTCCGCTGGACCTTGAGCCCATCCAACCAAACTGCGGATTCGATTCCTATCAAGGCCAATGACCTGAGGGCCTCGGTCATACGTTTCAACACCCATTATATTGACAGCCTGAGAGGATTTGGCTTCACGATCTACAAGCCAGTGACCATCGTGGCACCCATGAAAATAAGAGGGACGATGGTTTTCCTTTCCAATTCCACCTCTCTGCAGAACTCCAGCGGATTTTTCATAGATTATGATCCCCATCCGCTGCGGACGCAGAGGATGGAAGGATGCAGCATAAGCTCAACAGAGAATTTTGTTACCGAAATGGGAAATGACATAACCATTTATGATTTCAATTGCAAGATAATGTACGGTGAAT
>Ga0315268_10005432_pt1 | contig 13701 bp, 9 predicted proteins | sample C1_top_MG_FD_204535 | JGI IMG/M metagenome (GOLD analysis project Ga0315268, IMG submission 204535) | Sediment microbial communities from Yellowstone Lake, YNP, Wyoming, USA - C1_top | ecosystem: Environmental > Aquatic > Freshwater > Lake > Sediment | place: USA: Wyoming | collected 2017-08-01 | reverse complement strand
CCAACCTTCAGGAACTGCATCCGCCAGGCTGGCTTGAATCCCTATCTCCTGCAGATGGTGAACATCCGAGAGCAGTGCTCATGGGTTCACACTCATGAGAAAGAGAAGGCAACCGAGAAGGCCAGCGGACTGATCCGGATGGGGGTCTCGAAAGCTGCAAGGCTCGAGCCGCTGGAAGCGAGGGAGGTCGCAGTCGAACCGACGTCTCTAGTCATAGGCGGTGGAGTAGCTGGGATTCAATCCGCGCTTGATCTGGCTAATATGGGTTTCAAGGTCTATCTTGTCGAGACGCAGCCTAGCATCGGTGGGAAGATGGCAATGCTGGACAAGACATTCCCCACGGGCGACTGCGCGATTTGCATTCTGGCACCGAAGATGGTTGAGCTAGCCAGGAATCCGAACATCACGCTCCTCTCGTACTCCGACGTTGAGGAGGTCAAGGGGTATATCGGCAATTATGAAGTCAAGGTTAGGAGGAAGGCCAGATTCGTCCACGAGAACAAGTGCGTCGGATGCGGACTCTGTGCCGAAGCTTGCCCTGTCAAAGTGGACAACGAATTCGATCTCGGTTTCGGACAGAGGAAAGCCATCTACGTGCAGTTCCCCCAGGCTGTCCCGCTGAAGTACACGATTGACAAGGAGAAATGCCTGCACTTCAAGAGCGGAAAGTGCCTCTTGTGCGTGAAGGCATGCTCGAACGAGGCAATCGATCACTCGATGCAGGATGAGATAATCGACCTGAAGGTCGGGACGATCATTGTTGCTACCGGCTACGAGACCTACACGCCGTTGAAGAAAGGCGTCTACAAGTACTGGGAGTACGACAACGTAATCACTGGACTCGAGCTCGAAAGACTGCTCAACGCCTCTGGCCCGACTGGAGGGCATTTGATCAGGCCCTCGGACGGCGAACCACCGAAGAGAGTAGCATTCATCCAATGTGTCGGTTCGAGGAACAAGAAGATTGGAAAGAACTACTGCTCCAGGGTGTGCTGCATGTATGCGATCAAGAACTCGCAAATCATAATGGAGCACGAATCCGAGACGGAGATCGCCGTATACTACAATGACATTAGAGCCTTTGGGAAGGGCTTCGAAGAGCTCTACCACAGGGTAAGAGAGGACTATGCAGTAGAGTTCATCCGGGGGAGGCCAGCGAAGCTGACCCAGGACCCGAAGACGAAGAACATAACAATACGCGCTGAGGAGACGCTTCTCAACAAGATTACCGAGAGGGAATTCGACCTCGTCGTGCTATCAACCGGCCTAATCCCGTCCGAGGGGAGCCAGAAGATTGGGAAGGTCCTCGGACTCACAGTGAGTCCGGACGGGTTCTTCATGGAAGCGCATCCGAAGCTCCGACCAGTCGACACCGCCATTGATGGAATATTCCTTGCGGGATGCGCTCAGGGCCCGAAAGACATACCTGACAGCGTTGCGCAGGCGAAGGCGGCCGCTTCCTCGGCTGCGGCGCCAATGTTCGCGAAGAAGGTGACGATTGAACCGCTTACGGCTTGGGTTAACGAGGACATTTGCGAAGGTTGCGGCCTCTGCATTGACCTGTGCCCTTACGGCGCGCCAGAGCTCATACAAGGAGCGAAGGGCGGCACCAAAGCGCACGTCATAGAGGCTCTATGTCACGGTTGCGGTACATGTGCGGCATCATGCCCACAGAAGGCCATTGTGACGAAGCAGTTCACGGACGAACAGATCTGCTCCGAAATCCAGTCAGCGTTGATGGAGAACGGAAAGAAGCAGTCGACCGGTAACAAGACCGAGGCGGAGGTGCACTGATGGGAGAGGCGGAGAAGGTCTTCATAGGTGGCCTCCACGAGAAGCTGGTCGAGGACAAGGTGATTGACGAGAGCCAGCTTGAGCCGAACTTCCCCGATGAAATATACAAATTCGGCGGGAGGGACGTCATGACCTGCTTGCAGTGCGGCAACTGCACTGGTGTGTGCCCTATCAGCCTCAAGATAGACTACAAGACCAGGAGCATCATCAAATGCTGCCAGTTCGGTCTGAAGAAGTACACGCTCGGCACCCAGTGGGTCTGCGCAACCTGCTACAGGTGCTATGAGCACTGCCCAGCGGACCTCAATCCGGCCGAAGTAATGATTGCGCTAAGGCACATCGCCGTCAGAGAGGGCATAATACCCCCATTCATCAAGATCGCGGCCACGAACATGGTCAAGTTCGGCCAGAGCGTCAAGCCCGACCCGGAGATCGACAAGGTGAGGAAGGAATTGGGGCTGAAACCGATCCTCACAGAGGATCCTGAGTACCGCACGGTTATCAGGGAAATTCAGGTGCTAGTTCACGCATCGAAATACGACAAGCTCATCGGCATCGAAGAGGAGGTAAGGGTTTGAGTTCATACCTCTACTTCTTCGGATGCGTCATCCCGAACAGATATCCCGGTGTAGAGTACGCAGTGAGATGGGTGACCGGCAAGGAGGGGTTTCATCTCGACATCAAGGACAACAAGGATTTCTCGTGTTGTCCGGTCCCAGGCATATTCTACTCAAGCGACAAGGACACATGGCTCCTCCTCGCAACGAGGAACCTGGTGCTAGCGCAGAACGAACGTAGGCAGATAATGACGGTGTGCAACGGATGCCTGGCATCGCTGACAAAGGCTACCGAATACCTTCAAGACCCCAAGAACATGGGAAAGGTAAACAGAATACTCGCGCAAATCGGCAAGAAATATACAGGCGTCCCGCAGAAGACGGAGGGGAAGAGGAAGATCTTCGAGCCGGTGAAGGTCAGGCATTATGTTGACGTGATGGTGAAGGATGTCGGTCTCGAGGCGATCGCTAGCAAGACGAAGCACCCGCTGAAGAATATCAGGGCCGCTGTCCACTACGGCTGCCACTACCTCAGACCAACCGAGCGCGCGGCCTTTGACGATTCGAACGACCCTGTGATGATAGACAAGATCGTCGAGGCGTGCGGCGCGACGAGCGTAGACTATGAGGACAAGCTCGATTGCTGCGGGGCAGGCGGAGGGGTGAGATCGCACGTCGTCGAGCTGGCCAACTCGCTGACTCAAGACAAGTGCACGAACATCGCTGCCGCAGGAGCAGATTGCATAGTCACCGGTTGCCCGTTCTGTCTCTTACAGTTTGACAACGCCCAGAAGTCGTTTGCGAAGGAAGGCATACCAGTGATGCACGTCTCGCAGTTCCAGGCACTTGCAATGGGAATAGACCCGATATCGTTGGGGTTCGACACCCACAACGTGTCCGCTCACTCATTCCTCAGGAAACTAAGGGGGTCCTGATCATGGAGGCCGGGGCGCAGGGGTCTGACAGTGAGGTCACGTACGAACCCAAGATCGTGGCCTTCTGCTGCAACTGGTGTTCCTATGCCGGAGCCGACCTGGCCGGCACGACCAGGATCCAATATCCGCCGAACGTCAGGATTATCAGAGTCATGTGCTCGGGCAGAGTGGACCCAGCCTTCGTTCTGAAGGCGTTCGCTCTCGGTGCCGATGGCGTCATAGTCGCTGGCTGTCACCCTGCAGACTGTCACTACATCAACGGCAACGACAAGGCTGCGATGCGAGGAGTCTTCCTGGAATCGTTCCTAGATGACGCGGACATCGAGCCTCAGAGGTTCAAGGTGGAATGGATCGCTGGTTCGGAAGGTCGGAAGTTCGCGGACACCATCAAGAAGATGGTGACCGAGCTCGAGAAGCTCGGGCCAATTTCGAAGGAGGCCGTGCAAGATGAGTGATGAGAAGACGATAGGCGCGGTACTCGTAGTTGGCGGCGGACCAGCAGGCATGCAGGCGGCACTGGACCTGGCCGACTCTGGCTACAAGGTCTACATACTTGAGGAGACGCCAAGCATCGGCGGCACCATGGCCCAGCTAGACAAGACCTTCCCGACGAACGACTGCTCGATGTGCATCCTCTCCCCCAAGCTCGTTGCGACTGGTAGGCACGAGAACATCACCATGCTTACGCGAGGAGAGCTGAAGAAGATCCATGGCAAGGCCGGGGACTTCAAAGTGACGATCGCGAGACACTCTAGGTACATAATAGAAGAGAAGTGCACCGGCTGTGGAGTCTGCGCGGAGCACTGCCCAATCGAAGGCGTCAATTCATTCGACAGAGACATGGCCCCTGCGAAGGCGATCTACGTGCCGTTCCCACAGGCAGTCCCGCTCGTATACACCATAGAGCGCGGTCTATGCATCGGCTGCGGTGTTTGCGAGAAGTACTGCGAGGCAAAAGCCATCCAGTACTCGATGGAGCCTGACAAGGAAGAGGTCATCGAGGTGGGCTCCATCATCCTGAGCCCTGGATACAGCGTGTTCGACGCGACGAAGAAGGTCGAGTACGGTCTGGACGTCTACGACAACGTCGTGACGAACATCGAGTTCGAGAGGCTGCTGAGCGCTTCTGGACCGACTGAGGGACATGTCATAAGACCCTCGGACGGAGACGTCCCCAAGAGAATCGCGTTCATCCAATGTGTCGGCTCCAGAGATGCTCAGACGGGAAACACTTACTGCTCATCATACTGCTGCATGGCCGCCATAAAACAGGCGGTGATAGCTCAGGAGCATGTACCGGGACTGAAGTCGACGATATACTTCATGGACACCAGAGCCTTTGGTAAGGAGTTCGAGGAGTACCTGTTCAGAGCGGAGAACGAATATGGAGTCACCATCGCCAGGAACAACAGGGTGCCCAAGGTCACGGAAGACCCGAAAACGCACAACCTGATCCTGGCATATCACACCGGGCCGGAGATCAAAGATGAGGAGTTCGACCTAGTGGTCCTCTCCACCGGTGCAAGGCCGCCAGCGTCGTACGAGTCGCTCTCGAAGGCGCTGGGCATAGAACTCAACAAGTTCGGGTTCTGCGAGACGGACGAGCTATCGCCTGTGGATACTTCGGTGCCAGGGATTTTCGTTTGCGGGGCATTCTCTGGCCCGAAGGACATCCCAGACTCGATTGCACAGGCGAGCGGCGCGGCAGGGAAGGTTGCGGCGCTCCTGTCGAAAGAGAGGGGCAAGCTAGTCAAGAAGAAGGAGTTCCCGCCGGAGAAGGACGTCTCGAAGGAAGAACCGAGGATAGGCGTGTTCGTGTGCCACTGCGGAATCAACATCGGCTCCGTAGTCGACGTCCCTGAAGTGCTGGAGTACGCCTCGAAGCTGCCGAACGTTGTCTACACAGAGAGAAACCTATACACTTGCTCGGGAGACACCCAGAAGAAGATCAAAGAGATGATCGAGAAGCACGACCTGAACAGGGTCGTGGTCGCGAGCTGCACGCCGAGGACGCACGAGCCGTTGTTCCAGAACACATGCAGGGAGGCTGGCCTGAACAAGTACCTGTTCGAGATGGCCAACATCAGGGACCAGTGCTCCTGGGTCCACAGGCTGGAGCCGGAAAAGGCAACGGAGAAAGCGAAAGACCTTGTCAGAATGGCCATCGCAAAGGCCGCGACGCTGGAAGCGCTTCCGCAGCCGAAGATACCAGTCACTCCGTCTGCCCTGGTCATCGGAGGGGGACTTGCGGGCATGTCCGCAGCATTGGAGATTGCAAAGGCCGGCTTCGAGGTCCACGTGGTGGACAAGGATAAGGAGCTAGGCGGGCATATCAAGAAGATCTATCACACGCTCACTGGCGTTGACCCACAGGACACACTCAAGAAACTCACCAAGGAGCTCGAGGAACACAAGAATGTCAAGTTGCACCTCGAGGACCGGGTCACAGAGGTCAAGGGATACATTGGCAATTTCGAATCGACTCTCAAGAGCGGCGAGAAGATAAAGCATGGCGCAATCGTTGTCGCGACCGGCGGTATCGAATATGAGCCGACGGAGTATGAATACAAGAAACACAAGAACGTGATCAAGCAGACAGATCTGGGAGAACTGCTGCACAACGGGAAGTTCAAGGCCAATAATGTAGTAGTAATCCAATGCGTCGGCTCGAGGAACGAAGAACACCCGAACTGCTCGAGAATCTGCTGCTCGACCGCAATGGCCAACGCGGTCAAGATCAAGAAGGAACACCCTGACACGAGCGTCTACATCCTCTACAGGGACATCAGAACCTACGGATTCGCCGAGGAGCACTACAACGAGGCCGCTCGATTGGGGGTCACTTTCCTCAGATACGACGCAGAGAATCCCCCGAAGGTCCACATCAAGGGACACGACCTCATGGTGGAGGTCTACGAGGCCTTCATCGAGCAGAAGGTGCTGATAAAGGCTGACTACCTCGTGCTCAACGCTGCGGTGCACCCGAATCCCGACAACAAGGAACTCGCCCAGATGCTGAAGGTCCCTCAGAACAAGGAAGGATATTTCCTAGAAGCGCACATGAAACTGAGGCCGGTGGACTTCGCGACTGATGGCATATTCCTCTGTGGTCTTGCCCACTCGCCGAGGCTCATAGGAGAGAGCGTTTCTCAAGCTCTTGCTGCAGCAGCGAGGGTCAACACAGTCCTCTCAAAGGATTTCATCGAGGCCGATGGGGTTGTAAGCGTCGTGGACGAGGAGAAGTGCATCGCCTGCGGCAGGTGCGAGGAGATATGCGAGTATGGCGCGCCGACCATAACCGAGGTCTCCCCAGGTGTGTTCAAGTCGAAGATAAACGAGGCTTTGTGCAAGGGCTGTGGCTCGTGCGCCGTTGAGTGTTGCTCTCGCGCCATCAGGCCGAAGAACTTCAGAACTGAGCAGATACTCACGATGATTGAGGCCTGTCTGAAGAAGGATATCGAGACGCAGGAGGCAAAGACTTGACGGACCAGAAGTTCGACCCTAGCATCGTCGCCTTCTGCTGCAACTGGTGCTCGTATGCGGGAGCCGACCTCGCAGGAGTCTCGAGACTGCAGTATCCTCCGAATGCGAGAATAATCAGGGTAATGTGCTCCGGCAGAGTGGATCCCTATTTCGTTCTCAGATCCCTCGAGCTCGGAGCAGATGGAGTGCTGGTCGCGGGATGCCACATCGGAGATTGCCACTACATGTCAGGCAATGTCGAAGCGGAGAAGCGCATGAAGATGACCGAGGAGATCTTGGACAAACTCGGCCTCGGCAGGAAGCGCATGAGACTCGAATGGATCTCAGCCTCGGAAGGGCAGAAGTTCGCACAGACCATGAAAGGGTTCACGGAACAGATCCGGTCGCTGGGGCCCAACCCCTTGCCTGAAATGCCTACGAAGAAGAAGGGCAACCCAGGGAATGTCAAGGAGAAGATGAACCAGATCATCGAGGATACGGGCGCATTCGACTGCGTTGAGTGCGGGAAGTGCACGACCGTGTGCCCGGTTGCGAAATACAACACCAACTTCGCGCCAAGGACTGTCGTCCTCAAGGCCAGCGAGGGGATAGTCGAGAACGTTCAGAGCAACCGTGATGTGTGGACATGCGTCACATGCGAGCAGTGCAACTCGATGTGCCCGTACAAGGTAGACTACTCTGGATTCATAAGGGGCATGAGGAACGAAGCAGTTGAGTTCGACAATCTGCCTGTCTGCTCCCAAGGGGGACTGATGCAGTCGGTCATGAGGGTCCAGGCAAACAGCAATCTCAAGCAGAGCAGGCTCGACTGGATGACGAAGGACCTCAAGATCGCTGAGAAGGGCGATGTGTTCTATTTCACAGGCTGCATATCATACTTTGACACCATATTCAAGGAGAGGAATCTGAACCTGGCTGGCATACCCCGGGCTGCAGTAAAGATAATGAATAAGGGGGGTATTACCCCGGTCGTCAGCAACGACGAGGTATGCTGCGGGCACGACCTCAACTGGACGGGGGACGAGACGAATCTTCGGAAGCTGATGAAGAAGAACGTCGAGCTGATCAAGGCCTCCGGAGCGAAGAAGGTCGTGTTCTCATGCCCAGAATGCCTGCGGACATTCAACCTTGACTACCAGGACCTGATGGGTGACTTCGACTTCGAGATGGTCCACATCTCGGAGCTCGTGGATGACCTTGTCAAGGAAGGGAAGTTGAAGTTCAAGAAAGGCTCCAGAAAGATGACCTTCCAGGACTCGTGCAGGCTGGGGAGACATCTCGGGATATACGACCCACCGAGAAATGCGCTCAAGGACGCCGATGTCCAGGTGATCGAGATGGAGAACACGAGGGACAAGGCGCTCTGCTGTGGTGTGAGCGCTTGGGCGACCTGCGATGAGATTTCCAGGAAGCTCCAAACGGACAGGCTGAAGGAAGCGAAGAAGACGGGTGCTGAGTGCCTCGTCACAGGCTGCTACAAGTGCCTGATACACCTCAGCTGCGTCGGCGAAAACAAGACCCAGGTTCCGAAGGAGCAGATAGACATACCAATCAAAGACCTGAGCGTGGTCATTGCGGAAGCGCTCGAATGAGTAGACAGGACAAGGGATAAGATGAGCCCACAAACACAGAGCCACCCGAAAGGAGATGAGAGGTACCTGCTGGTCGAGCTGTCATGCAAGGACCAGAAGTGCTCCCCGTGCACGTACCCGAACTGCCAGAGGTTTGTGAGGACGGCTCCGAAGAAGGTGCCGTTCGAGACCAGAATGACCAAGATGTTCGAGATCAAGAAACCCATCACGAAACCCCAGGACACAAGGGAGCGGCTCGTGCTCATCGAGCTCTCCTGCAAGGACGAGAAGTGCTCGCCGTGCACTTATCCGAACTGCCAGAGGTTCGTGAGAGAGGCCCAGAAGAAGAAGGCCCCGTTCAAAGTCAAGGTCACGGAGATCGAGAAGGGCAAGGAGGTCCAGATCGTCCTAGCCAAGTGACGGAAGATCGTGACTCCCGTTTCCTGACGAATCCGGAAGCACTGGCGCCGAAATTCGTCACTCATTCAACGAAACACATAAAACCGAGAAGAACTTACGGAAAAACCGAGCATAAATCGAATGCTGTCAGAATCAACATGTTTAGAGGTACTGAACCAGGTCTAAAGGAGGTCTAGGATTGGCGAAAGATGTCATGGTGATCGGGGGAGGAGTCGCGGGCATACAGGCGGCTCTTGACCTCGCGGACAAGGGAATAATCGTCCACATGGTGGAGAAATCACCGAGCATAGGCGGCAGGATGGCCCAGCTGGACAAGACATTCCCGACGAACGACTGCTCTATCTGCATTTTGGCCCCGAAGATGGCCGACTGCTTCAGCCATCCGAACACGAACGTGATAACGTACGCCGAGGTTGTCGGGGTCGAGGGCAAGGCCGGCAACTTCAAGGTCAAGGTCCTGAAGAAGGCCAGATATGTGGACGAGAGCAAGTGCACCGGCTGCGGAGAGTGCCTCGAGAAGTGCCCGAGCAAGGTCACGAGTGAGTTCGAGATGGGCCTGGCGAACAGGAAGGCCATCTACATGCCCATGATGCAGTCCGTGCCGAGGGTCATGACCATCGACAAGGAGCACTGCCTGATGATCACGAAGGGCAAGTGCGGGAACTGCAAGAAGGCCTGCAAGAGGGAGGCAATCAACTACGAGATGAAGGACCAGATGCTGGAGATCGAGGTCGGGTCGATCATAGTAGCCACAGGTTACGATGTCTGGGACCCGTCCACTTCAACTGAGTACGGCTACGGCAGGTACCCGAACGTCTACACGGCCATGGAGTACGAGAGGATGATCAACGCCGCTGGCCCGACCCACGGCCACATCGAGCGGAGGTCGGACAAGAAGCGGCCCGCCAAGATGGCGTTCATTCAATGCGTCGGCTCGAGGAACCCACAGGTGGGGCACCCGTACTGCTGCGCGGTCTGTTGCATGCACTCGACCAAGGAGGCTATGCTGGCGAGGGAGCACCACGACGACATGGACTCGACCATATTCTACAAGGACATGCGCGCGTGCGCGAAGGGCTTCTGGGAATACATCGAGAGGGCGAAGAGGGACTACGGCGTGAGATACATCAACTCGGATGCCACGGTCCAGGAGAACCCCGACAACCACAACCCAATCGTCGTGTTCGATGTAGGCGGGAGGCAACAGTCGGAGGAGTTCGACATGGTCGTGCTCGCTACGACGCTCATACCCAGGAAGGAGACCCTCGAGCTTGCGAAGATAATGGGCCTCAAGGTCGACCAGTTCGGGTTCCTTGAGTCCGTGGACAGAATTCTCAACATGGGTCAGACGAACATCCCGGGGGTGTTCCTGGCAGGATACGCTGCAGGGCCAGCGGACATCCCGGAATCTGTCGCCCAGGGCTCGGCCGCGGCTGCGAGAGCAGTCGAGACAATGGCCCAGGCGGGGGTGTGATTCTAGATGGCTGAGAAGAGCAAGCCTGAGGCCGCGGAGAAGCCCAGGATTGGGGTTTTCGTGTGCCACTGCGGATCGAACATCGGCGGGTTCGTCGATGTGCCGTCGGTCGCAGAGTACGCGAAGACGCTCCCCGACGTCGCGTATGCCACGGACAACCTGTACACTTGCGCCGAGGACGGCCTTGCGGGCATCAGGGAAGGCATCAGGAAGCACAACCTGAACCGGGTAATAGTCGCGAGCTGCACGCCGAGGACTCACGCGCCCCTATTCCAGGCAACCTGCGAGTCCGCGGGCCTGAACAAGTACTTGTTCACATTCGTCAACCTCAGAGAGCACTGCTCCTGGGTGCACATGAAGGAGAAGGACAAGGCAACCAAGAAGGCCAGGGACCTGGTGAAGATGGGAGTTGCGCGCGCGAGGCTCCTGGAACCACAGGTCGAGGTGAAGGTGGATGTCGCCCCGTCGGCCGTCGTGCTCGGAGGAGGCGTCTCAGGAATGACATGCGCGCTGTCCCTTGCGGAAATGGGATTTCCGGTTCACCTAGTCGAGAGGGAAAGCGAACTCGGTGGGTTTGTCAAGAACCTGAACAACCTCTACGTGACCGAGAAGAGCGCGGCCGATACGATCAAGCCGCTCATCGACAAGGTCAAGGCGCACAAGAACATCAAGCTCTACCTGAATGCCCAAGTCAAGAAGGTCGAGGGGTTCATCGGTAACTACGACATCGCAATCAGCCAGAAGGGCGCCGAAGAGGTCAAGACCAAGGTCGGCACGATCATCGTCGCGACCGGGGCGCTCGAGTTCATGCCCGAGGGCTTGTACGGCTACAACCAGTACCCGAACGTCGTCACTCTGACTGAGTTCGAGATACTGTGCAAGAAGAAGACCCTCCCGAAGCTGAAGAACGTGGCTTTCATCCAGTGCGTAGGCTCGAGGGGCCAGGTCAAGTCGTACTGCTCCAGGATATGCTGCAACGTCGCGATTAAGAACGCGATAAACATCGTGGACAACTACGAGAACATGCTGGGCCTCATGGAGAAGGCGGGCACTGTGCTAGACAAGGTGCCCGTCGAGAAGAAGGTCCCGGACGAAATCCTCGAGAGGAGAAGGAGGAGGCGCGGCAGGGAGAGAGGAGAGGAGGGCGAGGCCGAAGAGGTCAAGCTCGGCCCCTCCGAGAAGATCGAGGTCACCGTCTTCAACAGGGACATCATGGCCTACGGCGTCGAGCACGAGCTCACGTACAACAAGGCCAGGGAGAAGAGGGTCAAGTTCGTAAGATACACGGTCGAGCACTTGCCCAGGGTGTACATGGAGGGTAACCAGCTCATGGTCGCCTACTTCCACGAGACGCTGAAGCTCGAGAGGACCATGCTAGTCGACATGGTGATCTTGTCGACCCCGCTCGTGGCGCAGCCCGATGCTGGCGAGATCGCGCAGATGCTGAAGGTACCGCTGGGCCAGGAAGGTTTCTTCTTCGAGGCCCACGTAAAACTCAGGCCGGTCGATTTCGCTACCGACGGAATCTATGTCTGCGGCACATGCAGAGGTCCGGCGGATATCACGGACTGCGCGACCCAGGCGGCCGCTGCGGCTTCCAGGGCGGCCATCCCGATGGCCAAAGGATACGTCCAGGCTGAGGCGATAACTTCCCTGGTCGACGAGAACAAGTGCTCCGGCTGCGGGACCTGCATTCAGGTGTGTCCGTACGGTGCAATCAGGAAGAACGACAAGGGCTTTGCTGAGGTCATAGTCGCCGCCTGCAAGGGCTGCGGGTGCTGCGGCGCTACGTGCCCCGAGGGCGCGATCACGATGACCAACTACACGGACGCGCAGCTCTTGGCTGAGGCCAAGGCCGCGCTCGAGGAGGAGGGATGAAGATGGCAGAGGCACCACCACAACACAAGATACAGGACGCGAAGGAGGAGCTGAAGCCGTCGACGGGCTGGGAGCCCAGGGTCATAGGGTTCCTGTGCAACTGGTGCTCGTACGCGGGGGCGGACCTCTGCGGCGTGAGCAGATACCAGTACCCGACCAACATACGCGCGGTCAGGGTCATGTGCTCGACGAGAATAAGCCCGCACTTGGTGATGGACTTGTTCCATGCGGGTGCGGACGGCGTACTTGTCGGAGGATGTCACCTGAACGACTGCCACTACATATCCGGCAACTTCTACACAGAGAAGCGCTTCCGGCTCATGCAGAAGCTCCTGCAAGATGCGGGTATCGAGCCCGAGAGGGTAAGGCTCGAGTGGGTCTCCGCCTCGGAGGGCGAGAAGTTCTCGAAGGTGGTCACCGAGTTCACCGAGCAGATCAAGAAGCTCGGTCCGAGCAAGGTGAAGAAGGACCAGGTGCTAAAGTCGAAAGTGGCTGCAGCTGACGGCGCCTCCGAGACCTTCAGGCTGAGGGCGCTCGTGGGCAAGGAGCTAGGGCTCGAGAAGCAGGGCAATGTCTACGGAATGAAACTAGACCAGGCGGAGTTCGAGAAGCTCATCGACCAGGCGACGAAGGACGAGTTCGAGAGATGCCTCATCCTCGAGCTGTCGAAGCAGAAGCCGAGGTCGGTCAAGGAGCTAGGAATTATCATGGAGGTCCCGACGGACAGGGTCCTGAGGCATATAGTCGCGCTTCGGCAGAAGAACATGATTTCCATGGACCATCCGGAGGGCTTCACACCGACATACAGGACCATAGAGATCGGAGGTGAGCAGTGATGGCGACTACAGACAAGATCGGCGCGGTCATGGTGGTCGGCGGAGGCATCTCTGGGATGCAATCCGCCCTAGACCTGGCCGATTCCGGATACAAGGTCTACCTAGTCGAGAAGCAGCCGAGCATCGGCGGAACGATGGCTCAGCTAGACAAGACTTTTCCGACCAACGACTGCGCCATGTGCATCATGGCACCGAAGCTTGTCGCGACCGGGAGGCACCACAACATCGACCTCATCACGAACGCGGAGATCGCAATCGTGGACGGCGAGGCAGGCAACTTCACAGTCACGGTGAAGCAACACTCGTTCAGGGTCGACCCGAAGAAGTGCACTGGCTGCGGCAGCTGCGCCCAGAAGTGCCCTGTCGAGGCGATGAACGAGTACGACGAGGGCACGAAGTTCAGGAAGGCGATCTACGTGCGGTACCCGCAGGCGGTCCCGCTCATCTATTCCATCGACCCGGAGAGGTGCATCGGCTGCGGCATATGCGCTGAGGAGTGCAAAGCCAAGGCTGTCGAGTACGACCAGAAGGACAAGGTCCTGGAGATTAAGGTCGGGTCGATCATACTCTCGCCAGGGTTCGACGAGTTCAATGCGCGCCTGAAGACCGAGTACGGGTACGGCGTTTACCAGAACGTCGTCACGAGCATCGAGTTCGAGAGAATCATGTCGGCCACGGGGCCGTACATGGGAACCATCCTCAGGCCATCCGACGGGGACATACCCGAGAAGATCGCTTTCATACAGTGCGTGG
>Ga0315268_10005431_pt1 | contig 13701 bp, 12 predicted proteins | sample C1_top_MG_FD_204535 | JGI IMG/M metagenome (GOLD analysis project Ga0315268, IMG submission 204535) | Sediment microbial communities from Yellowstone Lake, YNP, Wyoming, USA - C1_top | ecosystem: Environmental > Aquatic > Freshwater > Lake > Sediment | place: USA: Wyoming | collected 2017-08-01 | reverse complement strand
CATATCATCATACCTCTGGAAAGCCCTACGTAGCCGCAACCGCTGGATGCCGCGCGAGGATTGGGACGCGCTGGTGCGCGGCGACCGCTGTCCGCTGTGCGCTGACGTTGAGCCACAGGAAAATAGATACAGCTTCCTCGTCGCCCAACTTGAGACGGCCAACCTGCGACTCTCCAAGAACCAATATGCTCTCGGCTATTGCGTGCTCGTCCATCGCGAGCACGCCACCGAATTTGACCAACTCTCACCAGAAGAGCAGGCGGCGTTCATGCGCGACCTCGTGCGGGCGGGGAACGCGATTGCGAGCGTGCTCAAGCCGATCAAGATGAACTATCAACTCCTCGGCAATGCCGTCCCGCACCTTCATTGGCACATCGTCCCACGCTACTATGGCGATCCTGCGCCCGGACGGCCACTCAACCCAGCAGGCCGTATCCGCCGCCTCAAGCCCGTCGAATACCAGCGCATCATCACAGATTTGCAGGCTGCATTATAGGTCAAGTTTGAAATGCGACCTGCACCGGAGGTGACTCGATGAAATCTGATTGGCTTGCACGCCTCAACGGCGATCCGCTTCCGTGGCTGCTTGAGCCGGACAACCCCTCGGTGCGCTATTTCGCGCTGAGGGACCTGCTCGACCGCCCGCAAGACGATATAGAAATCATCACTGCCAAAGCCGCGATCAACACCAGCTTCCCTGTCAAAAACATTCTCGACGCGATGTATCCCGATGGTTACTGGGTCAAGCCGGGCGCAGGCTACAGTCCCAAGTACCGCTCGACGGTCTGGTCGGTGATCTTTCTCGACCAGCTAGGTGCAGACGGCCGCGACCCGCGCATCCGCGATGCGTGCGAGTATGTGCTCTCGCACACGCAAGCGCCCAATGGCGGCTTTGGGAGCAGCGGCAGCGTGACAGCCGACCACGCGCCCAGCAGCGCCGTCATCCATTGTCTGAACGGTAACCTCTTGCGTGCCATGCTCGACTTTGGCCTGGGCGACGACGAGCGCGTTCAGCGCGCCGTCGAGTGGCAGGCCCGCTCGATCACAGGCGACAAGTTCACCGGCTATTACAAGTCGGGTACGCCCGGCCCGGGCTTTCGATGCGTTGCCAACTATGGCGAGCCGTGCGCATGGGGAGCGATCAAGGCGCTGCGCGCGCTGGCTCGCATCCCCGAAAACAACCGAACGCCACAAGTCAAAAAAGCAATTCGCGTCGGCGTCGAGTTTCTCTTGAGCCGCGACCCGGCGATAGCTGACTATCCAGCCGGCGATGGGCGCATCAGCTCGAGCTGGTGGAAGCTCGGCTTCCCTTCCGGCTACGTGGCCGACGTCTTGCAGAATCTTGAAGTGCTCGTCGAGTTGGGTCATGGGCGCGACAAGACACTAAAGCCTGCCATCGAATGGCTGCTTTCCAAGCAAGACGCGACTGGACGCTGGAAGAATCAATACTCGTACTCTGGCAAGTTGTGGGGTGATTTCGAGCCACAAGGCAGCGTCAGCAAGTGGGTGACGCTGCGCGCCTGCCGCGTTCTAAAAAAGACCCTTGAGGTTTTTCAAACCTCAAGGGTCTGAGTGACCATGAAAATCTGCATAGACGTTTCCGCTGCTGTGCACCGCCGCGCGGGACTGGGCCGGTACACGCACGAATTGGTTCGCGCGCTCGTGGCGCAAGGCGAACACGAGTACGTCGCGTTCTATCATCAACGCGGGCAGGCTCGCCTCGATCCGCCGATTGATTCATTGCCTCAACTGACGACGCGGCTCTCGGTCAAGCCGTGGCGGCTGACGGCGATGCTGGCGCATTTTTCCAATGCGCCCCAAGATAGACTGTTTCGCGACGTGGACGTGTTTCACGCAACAGAGCATCTCTTGCCTCGCCTGCACCGCATCCGCTCCGTGTTCACCCTGCACGACCTGATCTTTCGCTTCGACCCAGGCTCGCACCTGCCGCTCAATCGCATCTACCTCAACACGATGATGCCGCGTTTCCTCCGCGCGGCGGATGCCATCATCGCCGTGTCCGAGTGCAGCCAGCGCGATGCGATGCGCCTGTATGGCACGCCCGCCGAGAAATTCCGTGTTATCCCCGAAGGGGTAGATGCGCGCTTCAAGCCATTAGCTGATTCTGTGCGCCTCAATCAGGTGCGCGACAAGTATCGCCTGCCGGAACGATTTGTTTTGTTCGTCGGCACCATCGAGCCGCGCAAAAATCTTACCACCCTGTTTGAAGCGATGGCCGCGCGCCGCGAACGCGGACTGGAACCGTGGCCGCTCGTCATTGCCGGCAAACAGGGCTGGCTCTATGAGCCGATCTTGCAGCGCATCGCTGACCTCGGCTTGCAAGACGCAGTTCACTTGACCGGGTTTTTCCCAGACGATGACCTGCCCGCGCTTTACAGTGCGGCGACACTCCTCGCCATGCCCTCTCGTTACGAAGGCTTCGGCCTGCCGGTGCTGGAGGCGATGGCGTGCGGCGTGCCTGTCGTCTCCTCGAGCACTTCGTCACTGCCCGAAGTGGCTGGCGATGCGGCGCTGCTCGTGCCGCCCGACGATGTGTCAGGCTGGGCCGACGCCATCACGCGCGTGTGGAACGATGCGTCGCTTCGAGGTCAGTTGCGCGAGCGAGGCCGTGCACAGGCCGCGCGATTCACGTGGGAAAATGCCGCGCAGCAAACCTCCGAGGTCTACCGCCAAATCACAGCGCAAACACCCGGCAAGCCTGCCCGACCCTTGTTCTAGCCACCGCATCACAAGCGACTTGTCCTAGCCGGCAAGTTGATTCCACTCCTACTTCTCCTCTGCTCGCACATGACGGGCATCGTTTACAAAGGTTTTACATCGGTCTAACAGCCGTATAGTATCGCGGCGTTACTATTCCGGCATAGACTGCTATCCGAGGTTTTTTCCTCCTGGCAGCCACGCAAGGTTCGCCCGCACGCCTGGGCTGAAAGGAGATGATGGCACGACACAGAATTGCTCAGTTTACGCGCGTTGATTCGACTTGCAGCAGAAAGGAATGCACACTATGAACATCCGCAAATTTGGTCTGGTTGGTCTGACTTGTATCGTAGCGATCCTGGCTACTACACTTGTCGTGAGATTCGCTGCGGCTTCATTCACCGCTCCCACTGAGCCAACCGCCGCCGCAACCGACAGCAGTCTGATTCCTGGCGTCACGGTGAGCGGGACAGTCACCACGCCCGACGCTCAACCCGTGCCGCCTGGCACCTGGGTCTGGCTGTGGCATCCCGATCCGGATCAAGACCTCGATCAAACACATGGCCGAGGCATGGTGGCGACAAGCGGAAACTTTAGCTTCGCTGGCGTCGAGCCTGGCGACTATTACGTGCGCGCCGTTCCGCCGGATGTCGCGCCGCGCACCTATGCGCCTTCGGTCGTGCAACTGATCACTGTATTCACTCAATCTATGAGTGTTCCGCTCCAGTTGACCTTCCCCAGCATCACCGGCACATTATTTGAGCCGGCCGGCATCACGCCCACTCAAGGGATTGTGCACGTGTATTCCGGGACGATGGAAGTAGAACGGCGTTGGGTCACCCAGCCTGACGGCGGCTACGTGGTCGGCGGATTGATGACGGGCACTTTTTCGCTGCGCGCTGAACCCTGGCCCGGCTTGCCGTACTGGTGGTCGCACTGGTCAACCGTAGCTCTGACGCCAACCGTCGAACAATACGTTCCGGTAATACTCCAGCCCGCCCAAGTAACAGGCCGCGTGGTCGCCAACGACATTGTGCCGGTTTCGGTATTCGAAGCACGCGTGGACGGGTTCACTTCCGACCGCAAACATCGCGTGGATTACACAGCCTTGAACGGCAGATTTGCGCTCGGCGATCTGAATGCCGGAACGACTATCACGCTGTACGTTGATCCGCCGCTTGGCAAGGCGCACTGTTGCCGTTCTCGACTATGTTGAGCGTGCCAGCCTATGACGTGCCCATCACATTCACCACGTCACCCAAATACATCTTGGGTTGGGTGCGCACGACCGAGCCAATCTCGCGCCCGGTGAGTGCACACGTCGAAGCGCATCGCGTGGATCGGCTGGGTTACAACGAGACAGACACCAACCCGGCGACAGGCAACTATACGCTTGCGCTGGCCCCCGGACTGTGGGAGGTCAAGGTCAGCCCGGTCAGCGGCACAACGCCAAGCTGGGTCTATCCTTATGAGGCGCGGTCGGTTTCTTTCGTCAACGACCTCGCGCCCGAATTCAAGATGATGAACTTTGGTGTGGTCGTGGCCGATTCACCAGTGCAGGGGGCGGTCGAGTTGCCCCCACCTGGCAGCGGCGTCGCTCCGCCTTTCACTGTGACCGTGTCGTTGCACAACGACGACGGCATCGGCCTGGATCAAGATATTGATTCCAACGGACATTTCTCGTTCACCGTGCCGCACGGCGGCTACAAGCTCAACTTCAAGGTCGCCAGCGGGTTGTTTGCCGCGCCGGAAAAAGACCGCTGGGTCTATGCCAATCCCATCACGCCCACTAACCTGCATACCATCACTTTGCGTGCGCGCGATGCCTACCTCATCGGCAGCTTGACCGACAACCATGGCGATCCTGCGCCCGACGTGCCGGTCGTCGCATGGAATCCCAAGACGCACGCCACGTTTGAATCGCGCTCCAACTCGAACGGCGTTTACGTCACGGCGATCTATAGCGGCACGTGGCTGGTTCGTCCAGCGCCGCAGCCCGCACAACCCTACGTCTACACCGGCACGGAACAGACCGTGGCGATTGCGACCGGACAAACCTACCATCAGCCATTCACGCTGCTCGACGCCGACGCGACGATCCATGGCATCCTGCAGGACGAGAACGGCAATCCAGTGACGACCGCGCGTGGCTGGGCCTCGGCTAGAGACGAAGCTGGCGTGCGCACTGGCGCGCCTGTGGCCGCAGGCGAGTTTAACATCCTGGTGCCCGGCGGCACGTATACGGTGGCACTCAACTTGCCCAACGGACAGCTTTATATGGCTGGCTCGCCGCAATCTGTCAGCGTTAGCTCTGGCGAGACGCAAACCGTTACGTTCACGCTAATCAAAAAGACGGCGCTCATCTTTGGCGCGCTGCTCAACCGGCGCGATGTGAGTCCGGTGGCCGATGCAGATGGCAAGGTCTGGGCCTGGAGCAGCGAAGCCGAACCCGGCACGGATCTGTGGACAGGAACCGCTGTCAAGCCGGATGGTCTGTATGCCTTGCCTGTGCCTGCCGGCGTATGGCAGGTGAACTATGCGATTGATCCCAACTCGGGCTTTATGAAGGCCGAAGGCCCGCGCTGGTATGCGGTGCAGGACAAACAAACGCAGCGCGTTGACCTTCCCGTCGTGCGCAAGGATAGCCGGCTGAATGGCTACGTCACGCTGCCGGACGGCACGCCTGTGACAGGTACCGTCGTCGTGGCCGAGGGCATCTCGAAGGAACTGGAAGACGTGACGGTGCGCGCGCCTGTGGATCAGAACGGCTACTACACCATGACCTTGCCCTTCGGCCTTTACAATGTGCATGCGACGCCGCTGCCCGGCTATATCAATCCCAGGATGAAGGCAGTATATGTCCCGCTTCGCGCAACAGTCAATGCGTCGCTCCAGTATCGCCAGGCCGATGCGTGGATCACGGGTGTGGTGACGCTGACCAATGCGCCGATAACGCCAACCGGGCGAGTGTCTCTCTGGGCATGGACTGCCGACGACGGCTATAGCGAAACCAGAGTGCGCGTGGGCGGCACATACTCACTGCCTGTCACATCGGGCGAGTCATGGAAGTTGGCTGCGACATACGAGCTAGGCTCGTATTACTGGATGACGCGCACGGTCGTGTCTATACCGGCGGCTGGCGCGGTCAATCAAGATCTGAAGCTAAGCGGGCCGCGCATCAAGCCGGCGCCTCTGAGCGTGGTGTTCGACGCATCGCAAGACCAGTCCATCGAGCTAACGGATGGCACGCGCATCTACATCCCTGGTGGAGCCATGCCGGTTGATGGCCGCGTGGTCTTGCACATCACGCCGCTGGCCGCCGCGCCGCATCACCGCAACGGGGACGTGCTGGGCATCCACTATGCCTTTGAAGCCTTCACGGAAGATGGACAGCCCATCACGCAGGACTTTAATCAAGATGTAGCGATCACGCTGCGGTACGATCCTGCCGACGTGTTGGCACTGGGTCTTGGCCTGCATCACTTGCGCCCGGCGTATTTCTCAACGACGAGCAACAGTTGGATTCTGCCGGATAGCTACGTGGTGGACGAGGCTCGGCACGAAATCACGTTGCAGATCAATCACTTTACCGAGTTCGGTATTGTGAATGCAGAGGGCGTCTCGGCGGTCTATCTGCCGATCGTGATCCGATAACCCTGTAGCTCTTAATAGAGAGACCCGAAGGGATTGTGAATCCCTTCGGGTCTTTGTCTTTTAGTGCTCAAGCTTGCGAGTGAACCACCAGTAATGCGCCGCGTTTGACCATCACACGAGCCGCGTCGCCCGTCATTACATTGCTGATGCCCCGCGCCGGTCCGCTCAGGAGCGGCTCGGCCTTCAGAGGATACAATAGCCCCTCGGTGATAATCCCCGTCACATCGCCGCCAAGCGGAATGAGCGAGACCATGTCTCCCGCGTGGCCTGCGATGGTTGCCTCGCCGCGTGTGACAAACATCTCTTGACGCTCGTCCACGATGTGCGTTGGAATGCCTTCGAGTTCAGGCAATAGCAAGAGCAAGACATTCGCCAATTCCTGATCGAGCCGCCCGCCCAATGCGCCAAGGACGATAATCTCAGCCGCGCCTTCTTCAACCGCAAGCTTGAGCGCAAGCTCCAGATCAGTCCAATCTTTGGCGATAGGATAAACGATGAGACGGCAGCCCATCGCTTTCAATTGAGCCTGATGCGTTTCGTCGAGCGAGTCCAGATCGCCGATGACAGCCTCCGGCTTGAGGCCAAGCGATAAGGCTGCACGTGCGCCGCCATCGGCACAGATGAGCCAATCGCCAGTCCGCAGCCAACGTCGCGCTGTCGCCCCGTCCGGGGGAATGCCGTTTGCCAAAATGACAGCGCGCAGATTTGTCTTCATGCGCGCCTTTGAGATTTGAGACTTGACATTTGGAATCTAGTAAGCGTTGCGTTCGCCGAACACCTGGAACACCGTACGAATCAAAATCTTGAAATCCAAAAGCAGCGACCAGTTCTCGATGTACCACAGGTCATACTTGGTGCGCTCGGAAATCGAAGTGTCGCCGCGCAGGCCGTTGACCTGCGCCCAGCCGGTGAGGCCGGCCTTTTCTCGATGGCGATCCATGTAACGCGGGATACTCTTTTTGAATTGCTCGACGTACACGGGCCGCTCGGCGCGTGGGCCAACCAGGCTCATGTCGCCTGTGAGCACGTTGATAAACTGTGGCAGCTCGTCAATGTTGAGGCGGCGCATGAGCGCGCCCAACCGGGTGCGGCGCGGGTCATTGGGTTTTGTCCAGCCTGGGCCGTCGCGCTCAGCGTCCTGACGCATCGAGCGGAACTTGAGCATCGGGAAAGGACGCGCGTCCAACCCCATGCGTTCCTGCACATAAAAGACCGGGCCAGGCGATTCAAGCTTGATCAGAATTGCCATTAACAGCATAAAAGGCGACAGCACCACCAGCAGCGCGATACTCCCAACAATGTCCACCAATCGCTTGAGCGCCAGCTTCCACCCACGCATGGCAACGTCGCGCACCGACAGCAGAGGCAAGCCGCCCAGGTCGTCAATGCCCACTTGCCCCGCGATGAACTGGAACACATCAGGAAACACTTTGACGCTGATCGTGCTCCGATCGCACAGCGCGATGATGCCGAGCGTCTCTTGATGGCTGGCCTCCGGCAACGCGATAATTACCTCGTTGATGTGATGCTCGTCAATCAGGCGTGGAATATCGTCGGTCCCGCCCAACACCGGCACGCCCAGGATGCTTTCCGGCGGATGATTGCCGTTGCCGTTCTTGGACACCAGGCCGACCACCTCGTAAGCCAGCCAGGGTGACCAATGGATTTTCTGCAAAATCATTTGGGCCACATCGCCTGTGCCGACAATCAGCGCGCGGTCGCGTCCCCATCCCGACGCGCGCGCGCGACCTTGCAGCCAGCTGTGGATCAGCCGGCCAACCATCACCAGCCCGATGGTCAGAATCCAGGTATACACAATCATTGCGCGCGAGAAATCCAGTTCCAGCACGCTGTTCTTGAGCGACAGCGCAGTGATAGCCACCGACATCATCGTGCCGATGGACACGGCGCCGAACACAGCATAGAACTCGTCCACGCGCGAAACGGCTCGCTTCTGGTGGTAAAGCCGGTAGAAGAAAAAGACGATCACGATCGAAGCCACCTGGATCGCGATCATTCCGGTGTAGCTGCGAAGCGGCGCGACGTTTTGCGCCGGATTGGGCCAGTTGACCTCGCGACGGATATAGTAACCCAGCACAAAGCCAGCCATGGCCATCAACGCATCGCTGCTCACCAGCATAGCCGCAAATAGAGCCTTGACTCGGTCTCCCCTCATCGTACACCTCGCACAGCGGAAGACGTCTGGCGCATTTCGCGCAAGAGGGGCATCCCCCCACGAAATGCCAGGCCCACACAAATCAATGCGTCCAGCAAGCGCGGCGTCGTCGCCCGGTAATGCTTGCGATAAAACAGCCACATGGCCCGCTCGAACTCGAACGCGGCCTGGGGATTGCGGCGGAACGAAGCCCGTTTGACGTGCTGGACAATGACCGCCGGATGGTAGTAAACCTTCCAGCCGGCCGCTTTGATGCGGTACGCCCAGTCCAGGTCTTCGCCTCCGAAAAAGAAATCATCGTCGAGCAAACCAGCTCGCTTGATGGCTTGAGCGCGCACCAGCATGAAAGCGCCATTCACGCTGTCCACTTCGGTCGTCTGGTCGGGATCAAGATGCGTAAGGTTATACTGACCGAAACGTGGGCTGCGAGGAAAGAGTTTGTCCAACTGCGAAAAATGATAGAACGATGCCGACGGCGTTGGAAAGCCGCGACGGCAAGCCAGGTCGAGTGACCCGTCGAGCCGGACGAGTTTGGGGCCGACCACTCCGGCTTCTGGGTGCGCATCCATGAATGTCGCCATCTGCGCTAGCCCGTCCGGCGGCGTCACGGTATCCGGGTTGAGCAAAAGCGCGTAACGCGGCATATCATCGCTCGCTTCACGCTGGCCGTAGCCCCAGGTTTTCAGGCCAAGGTTGTTCGCGTGGGCAAAGCCGCTGTTCTGAAGATTGCGGACGAGGTGTGCCTGTGGAAACTCGCGTTCGACCATTTCGGAGCTGCCATCGGCGGAAGCATTGTCCACCACGCAGACCTGAAAGCTTGTCCCGCGATTGGCATACATGCTGTTCAGGCAATCGCGTAACAAGTCGCGCGTATTCCAGTTGACGATGACGATGGCAAGATCGGGCGTGCTCATTGCGGGGCAATTCTACCGCATTCAACGTGCAATGTAAAGGATGAAGGAGGGACGAAGAAAAGTTTCATCCGTCATCCTTCCGCCTTCATCCTTTGCAACGCCGTACGCATTGCAAGCCGATCATCCCAGGGATATTCCGTCGTGCCAAAACACATGGACTGCTCATGCCCTTTGCCGCAGGACACTACAATGTCGCCGCCCCGCGCCAGTTTGACGGCGAACTGAATCGCCTCGGCTCGGTCGCCGATGCGCCAAAAATCCTGCCCCTCGATCCGGCCCTCGGCCAGCGCGCCCTCGGCAATCGCCGCCATGATGTCGTCAAGTGACTCGGTGCGCGGGTCTTCGGCAGTGATGACGAGTTTGTCGGCCAGCCTGCCTGCGACACGTCCCATCAACCTGCGCTTTTCCACATCGCGCAGTCCGGCCGAGCCGAACACGACAATGACTTGCCCTGTAGTCATTTGCCGCGAGGCTTGCAAAGCTTGTTCCAGTGCATTCGGCGTATGGGCAAAATCCACAATCGCCGAAAAATCCTGACCCTCGTCAATCCGCTCCCAGCGGCCGGGCACAGCCTTTAACGCTTTCACGCCGTGTTGAATCGCGTCTACTGGCAACCGGAGCGCCAGCCCGGCGCTGACTGCCGCAAGGACGTTGTACACATTGTGTCGGCCCACCAGCGATGTTTCGAGTGGAATGCGCCCGACCGGCGTCACCGCCACAAAGCGCATGACATCTGGCTTGTAGGCCACCTCAAGCGTGCTGACCAGCGCACACGTCGCCATGCCATAACTCAATTCGGCGCTGCCCCGGCGCGCAACATCACGCAAGTACTCGTAAGAGGGATCGTCGGCGTTGAGCACGACGACTTTGGGCGCGCCTTTGCGCGTCGAGGTGGACACCATCTCGAACAACCTGGCTTTGGCTGCGCGATACGCCTCGAACGAACCGTGAAAGTCAAGGTGCTCGTGTGTGATATTGGTCACCACGCCGATATCAAATTCGCAAGCCGTCACGCGATGTTGCGCCAGCCCGTGCGAAGTCGTTTCCAACACGCAATGCGTTTGACCAGCTTGAACCATCTGCGCCAGATACCTGTGCACGTCGGGCGCATCGGGCGTGGTCGTGTGCAGGCCAGTATCGTAGAACTGACCGCCGATCAACGCATTAACTGTGCTGATCATCCCTGCATTAACGCCGGCAGCCGCGAGGATATTGTGGATAAGGTTGACAGTGGTCGTCTTGCCGTCCGTGCCGGTCACGCCGATCATCACCAGCTTGCGAGCGGGAAAGTCATGCCAACATGCACTCAAGTGCGCCAGCGCCTCGCGCGCATCGCCAACCTGAATGTAGGGCAAGTCCGACGCCTGCCCTACAGATTGACCAACGACGGCTACTGCGCCTCGCTCCACTGCATTCGGAATAAAGCGGTGACCATCCACGGAAGTGCCCGGGCAGGCAACAAACAACGCGCCAGGAATGACCTGGCGCGAATCGCTCGTAATCAGAGTGATGTCGGGATCGCCGCCGCTGAAGCTGATGATGTTCGGCAGGGCCGCAACGAGCCGCGAAAGCTTCACTGGAACAATCCTCGCAGCGAGAATCCGAGGCGCGTCCAATCAGTGCCGCTCAGAATCGAACACGCCAACAGGAGAAACACCAACAACAGGATAATGCCGCACCCGCACCCAGAACAGGAGCAGCCTCTGCCTAACCCGAATTTTTCCTGAAGCCAGTCAAACAACCAGTTGAGGAATGCCAGTTCCAAAAGTCCAGTCAAGCAACCGGGGCGGTTTCTCATGTGGCCTCCTGTGCAAACGCAGTCTGGAAAGAATTATAGCCTCGCAAAACAAAACGTCAAGGACAACGCAAAACATCGCCTTGACGTTGGACGAACGACAAAGGACGAAGGACGAATGATGCTGTCATCCGTCTTTCGTCCTTCGTCAAGGTCGGCTAGAATGCCAACAGAGTAAATTAGCTCAGGCTGGCGTGCAATGATTCCAACTGCGCCGCAACGCTGCCGTCCACCACCTTGTCGCCCACACGCACGCGCAAGCCGCCCAGGAGCTTGGGGTCAACGCGGAAGCTGGCAGCATTGAGCGCAAGCTCCGACTTGACGCGCGCCTGCTCTTGCGGCGTCAGCGGCACGGCACTGATGACCTCGGCCTCGCCGGCCACGCCAGCCAGGCCGGAGCGCACATCGCCCGGCACCTTGGCGAAAAAGTCGGCGATGAGAGCTTCCTGCCGCTCGCGATCAAGCGACTCGCCAATAAGCTTGTTGGATGCCGCAATCGCCAGCGCAGCGATCTGCCCGCGCAACTCGCTCAACATCTTGTCGCGCTCACTGCCTAGCTCGGCCTTCGCATCAGCCTTGACCTTTTCGGCTTCAAGTTGAGCATCCGCGTGAATTTTGGCCGCGGCCTGTTCAGCTTGCTGATTGGCCTCGGCGCGAATCTTTTGCGCCTCAGCGCGTGCGCCGTCCAGGATGCGCTGCTTTTCGGTCTCGGCGTTGGCGCGAGCCAATTCCGCCGCGCGAGCATCTTCCAGACCTTTTTCAATCTTGGCGCGGCGCTCGTCCAGCATCTTGGTGATCGGACCATAAAGCAGCGCGCGCAGCAACAACGCCAGCACCACAAAGTTTACAATTTGCGCCAGCAAAAATACCGGATTGATCCCGATGTTATTCAGGATGTCCAAGCGTCACCTCCCCCGCAACCGCGCTAGGCCACGAACTTTAGTAGCAGCGCAACGACGAGCGCGTAAATGGCAATCGCTTCGGCGAACGCAATACCCAAGATCATGTTCACCTGAATCTGCCCGGCCGCTTCGGGATTGCGACCGATGGCCTGGAGCGCGCCGTTCGCCAGCAAGCCAATGCCAATGCCGGGGCCAATCGCGCCCAACCCAATCGCCAAGCCTGCCGCCAATTGCCGCATCGAAACTGGATCCATTCCTCTGTCCTCCTGTGACTGATTGTTGATTTATATTGCCCTAATGGGCCCCGGCACGCGAAGCGTGCGCGTGCTCCTCGCCGTGACCAGCGGTCGCCATCGCGATGAACACGAACGTCAACATCATAAATACCACGGCCTGAATCAGGCCGACGAAAACTTCCAGGCCGTAAAAGATCAGCGTGCCAAAGACCAGGAACGGGATCAGGAAGGCGGCCATGACAAACAGCAACACCTGTCCCGCAAAGATATTACCGAATAGACGGAAGGTGAACGAGATGATCTTGGCAAACTCACTGATCGCTTCGAGCGCGCCGACGATGAGGTCAATCAACCCCATCGGGTTGCCGTTGCCCAATTTCCTGGTTGCTACGAACTTGCCCATGTATTGGATGCCGAGGGCTTGGAAACCATAATACTGCGTCATCACGACCGAGATGAGCGCAATCGCTAGAGTCACGTTGAGGTCAGTCGCCGCCGCGCGGACAAAGGGCACCAGCTCCCAGCCGTTGTATTCCTTCTCGCCTTCGGCAGCCCCGGCCTTGGGGGCCTCGTTTGTGACCTGAGGGAGTGAAAGCAGACCGCCATTGCGGCTGTAGGCGACGCCCGGCTCTTTGGGATGTTCCAGAATGCCGACGCTATCTACACCTGGGAACAATTCAAGCCAGTTGGCAAAGAGAACAAAGAGAAAGATCGTGGCTCCCAGCCAAAGGACCTGCTTGGCCCGCTTGCCGAGGACGCTTTCGGCCAGGCCGTGCAGCATCTCGATGATCATCTCGAATATATTTTGTAGCCCGCGCGGAATCAGCGCGTCCTTCGAACCGGACCGAATCTTGGCCGTTGCCGTTGCTGCCAGCACGATCAACAAAACGTCCACGATGAGTGTTTCGATCATCGTGTTGGTGATGCCGACCTTGAATGCGCCCAACTCGCCCATCGGCACGACCATTTCGGCGGGCAGTTTGATAGTGGGTAGGATCGGATCCAGCCCGATATTGTGCAAGAGGCCAGTGTTGCCGCCACCCAACGCTCCCAAGAACCCGGAGCTGATGGAGCACAGGACAACCATCAATACCAGCATGACCAGCGCGATGAGACAACCTTTTTCTGACACTAGTCTCCGCCCTCCTTCTTCCCTTCACTCTTGATCTCGTTTTGAAACTGGGCGGCGGTCGAAAGCGCCACGCGCACCAGACTGTACAAACTGACCGGAATGCTAAGAATCAGAAACAAGACGGTGAACAACGGCCTGGTATTGACCAGGCTGTCCACCCACAAACCACCCAAC
>Ga0315268_10005430_pt1 | contig 13702 bp, 15 predicted proteins | sample C1_top_MG_FD_204535 | JGI IMG/M metagenome (GOLD analysis project Ga0315268, IMG submission 204535) | Sediment microbial communities from Yellowstone Lake, YNP, Wyoming, USA - C1_top | ecosystem: Environmental > Aquatic > Freshwater > Lake > Sediment | place: USA: Wyoming | collected 2017-08-01 | reverse complement strand
CGCTCTTGAGAACCCTGAAGTTGCGGGCACCTACTCGGTCATCAAGGAGTTCGAGATACCGCTCAGGATAGGCAACCTAGGCGTGCCTCAGCTCATCAAGCAAGGCCTCACGGCTCCTCTTGGGATAGAGGAGGGCAAAGCGGCAATGGAGATGGTGGACGCCCACATGCTGGCAGTGCATCTCAACTACCTCCAGGAGATAGTCCAGCCTGAGGGGGACACGCAGAGCAAGGGTGGTCTGAAGGCGCTTGAGAAGTTCGCGTCAGCCCTGCCTGTCATCGCGAAGGAGACCGGCGCGGGAGTGCCCAGGGAGACTGCGCTCAAGCTCAAGAAGGCCAAAGTCCGTGGCATTGATGTGGGCGGCCTCGGAGGCACGAGTTTCTCGGCAGTCGAATACTTCCGGGCGAAATCGGCCGGGGATTCATCGAGGGCCAATATCGGAAGGACGTTCTGGGACTGGGGAATACCCACGCCAGTCGCGGTCGTCGTCGCGAATGTCGGCCTGCCTGTGATTGCCACTGGCGGTCTCAGGAGCGGTCTCGATGTCGCTCGGGCCATCACTATAGGTGCGTCCTCCGCTGGAATGGCAGGGAGATTGCTTCCCGCAGCTCTAGAGGGGAAGGACGCCCTGACACGTGAGCTCAACACAATAATCGATGAACTGAAAGCCGCGATGTTCCTGGTTGGAGCCAAGGACTTGAAGGAATTGGCTGCGAGCAGGGCTATTCTCACTGGCCGCTCGAAGGACTGGCTGGACCAGCTATCGGAGTGACACCCATGATCTTCCCAGATGACTACAAGGGCAGGGTCGAGAAGATCAACGAATACCTCATGCGCACGTTGGATGTAATCCAGGATAAGAACCTGAAAGCGGAGATGGCGCACTATCCAGCTGCGGGAGGAAAGAGGTTAAGGCCGCTGCTCGCGACAGTCGCATCCGAGGCGGTCGGAGGTAGAGCCGATGCCGCCCTTCCATTCGGCGTCGCACTTGAGATGGTCCACAACTTCACGCTGGTCCACGACGATATAATGGACGAGGATGAAACGAGGCGTGGCATCAAGACCGTGCACGCAGCGTTCGGGGTTCCCGAGGCGATACTCTCCGGAGACGCTCTTTTCGCGAGAGCCTTCGAGGTCGTGCTCGATTCTGGGGTCGACGCTCCTAGGCTAGTCAGGCTGGTCGACATCCTCGCCAAGGCGGTAAGGTTGCTGGCCGAAGGCCAGCAGATGGACATGGATTTCGAGGACGCGAAGAAGGTCACGTCGGACCAGTACATGAAGATGATAGAGCTGAAGACTGCGGTCCTATATTCTGCAGCGGCGCAGGGCGGGGCGATTGTGGGAGGCGCCACGGACGAGCAGGAGGAGGCCCTTGCCGAGTACGGTCGGTTAATGGGCCTCGGTTTTCAGATATGGGATGACGTGCTCGATCTCGAATCCGACCAAGTGACCTTTGGCAAGCCCGTCCTCAACGATATCAGAAACGGGAAGAAGACCCTGATAGTGGTCCAAGCACTTGAGGATCTGAAGGGACCAGAGAGAACCGAATTCCTGTCGATCCTTGGGAAGAAGAAAGCGACCACCAAGGAGCTCGAGAGGGCGAGGGACATCCTTGACGACGTCGGTGCGATAGATCATGCTGCCAAGGTTGCAGACGGACTTATATCCGAGGCGAAGGATAAACTCTCAGTCCTGGTGAATTCACCGCACAAGAACGCACTCATCGCATTCGCGGACTACATGGTGAAGAGAAAGACCTAGTCGACTCCATCCTTTGTCAGCTTGAAATTGGCGTTCTTCCCCTCTTCGAGGTGCCTGTGCTTGATTATCACGGCTTTTCGCGTTCCCGTGCTGACCTTGTCGAGCCTGATTATGGCCTTGGCGTTGTGAAGAAGCACGTGTCCTCCCAGAGGTTCGAAAGTTCCCTTCTCCAGGTCCGTATACACTTGCGATGTGAGCAGGATAGGGATGTCCTTGGTCCTTGAGACGGCAAGGAGCTTCGCCAGTTGAGGGCTGAGCGATTTCCTCACCCCCTTCTCCTCGTCGTTCCTGGTGAGACGATAATGGATCGTGGCGGAATCGAGTATGATCACTCCGACCTCAAGAGAGCTCTCAGCCAGCTTGACGGCCTTGTCGACGAACTTCTCCTGCTCGTCGAACGAATGAGGTTCGAAGAACAAGATGTTCCTCATGACCTCCTCGAAGCTATCGCCCGCGATTTGCTTCAAGCGTTCGAGAGAGACTCCCTCCGTGTCGATGAATATGACCTTCTTGCCGGTCAGGGCGACGTTCCTGGCGACCTGCAGGCAGATGTTGGTCTTGCCGCTTCCGGCTTCTCCGAAGAAGAGAGTGATCGCTCCTCCCTCAAGTCCTCCTTCAAGGAGTTCGTCTAGGCGGGCCGAGCCAATTGGCAGATGTGGCACATGCCTCGATTGGGATGGGTGGTGATAAGCGTTGCGAATACAGGGATGTGTCAGATGGCGGAAGCCACGGAGAGCGGCCGAGACGCTCCCCTGTCTTGGTGTAACAATGGGTATATAGTGCGGTCACAGTAGTCAATCTCAGAAGAGGAGTATCCAGCACTTGTGGGTCTGGGGAGAGCATGGGAGGCTGAGTGCCGCTCAGCTACCGTTTCTTATGATTGTCGGATCTATACTCGCAATCTCTGTTCTGTCATCAGCGAACCCTATGGTGCCGCCCCCATCCCCGAACACGACTTTCGTTCTGACCGATCCGTTGTCCGGCATCGCCTGGCTGTTCGTGATCAACATAGTCGTCAACCTTTTTTGGTTCTCTGCGCTCCTCCTATTCTCGCTTAGAAGGTTCGGAAAGGACTTGGGAATGTTGCCAGCTCGACGATCCAGATTTCTGACGGGCGTGTTGTCTGTCGGCATCTTGGTGACTTTCCTCGGTGCCGTCATCGACTACTACATCGTCGCGCAGGAACGGTATCTCGTGCTCTACTCAGAGTTTGGGACTAGAACTGGCAATTTTCGCGTTCTTAGCTTCGATGCCGGGAATTGGGCACTCGCACTCGTGCTGATATTTCCCTCAATTGTCGTGTCCTCCTTCATCTTCCTGCGCCTGTCTCTGAAACCGAATCTCATCATCGCAGCAGTCATAACTGCAATGAATCCCGTTTGGTGGGTTCTGGTAGATGTGTTCGGCGAGGCCGCCTCTTTCCTGACCGTTATTGTAGGGTTGCTCTGCGTTCCGATCCTTCTTAGGTGGTTACTCAATATGCATGAGATGATTTGTCGGACTGACCTGGATGTCTCAATCGTTCAAGGGAGAGTCATGCCCGACGCGGACAGGCTTTATAGCCCCACAGCGTTTAATCCGACCCGTGACCGTCCACAGGGTAGGCGCTGAGGCCAGGCTGGATTCTGCAACTTGGATGAACAGAAGCGTGGTCCTCAAGCAGCGTGTAATCAAGAGCTACAGGCACCCCGCTTTGGATAAGTCTCTTCAGTCCTTCAGGATCAAGAACGAGGTGAGGCTGATGCTCGAAGCCCGAAAGGCGGGCGTCCCGGTGCCAATCATCTACTCGGTCGACCTGGCGGACAACAGGATCGTGATGGAGGAGATACTGGGCGTGCGCGTGAAAGACGCTCTGGATAGCCTCCCCTTGGAGAAGGCTGAGGGAGTATGCAGGAAGATTGGCGTGATAGCCGCGCGGCTGCATGCCAATGACATTGTCCACGGGGATCTCACGACGAGCAACATGCTATTGGACCAGGACAGGATCGTTGTCATAGATTTCTCACTCGGCTCAAAGACATCTGAGCTCGAAGACAAGGGGGTCGATATGCATCTTCTTGAGGAGGCCTTCCACTCGGCTCATTACAGACGGAGCGAACTCTACGAGGCTGTGAAAGATTCATACGTCCGGGCTTATCCTGCAGGCGCCGCGGTCCTGAAGAAGGTTGAGGAGATCGAGAAGAGGGGGCGGTACACGCGAAAAGAATAGCCTTCGTCACGAGCAATGATGGCAAGTTCAGGGAGATCTCCCAGCAGATGAAGGAGCACGGGTATGACCTGGAGCACATCAAGACGACTTATCCCGAGATTCAAGCCGATACTCTGGAGGAAACGATTGTTCCTGGACTGAAATGGCTCATGGAGAGGTACCAGAAGCCGATCATGATCGACGATTCCGGCCTCTTCATAGACGCTCTCAAGGGATTCCCCGGAGTCTACTCCTCGTACGTGTTCAGGACAGTCGGCTGCGATGGAATACTGCGTCTTATGGAAGGCGTGAAGAATCGTTCTGCCAGGTTCGAATGCTGCATAGGATTTCTCGTGCCGGGCAAGGGACCTCACATGTCGAAAGGGGTTGCGAAAGGCTCGATATCTGAGAAGAAGGCCGGGACAGGCGGCTTCGGATATGATCCAGTGTTCGTGCCAGAGGGCTACGCGAAGACCTACGCTCAGATCGAGATCCCCGAGAAGAACAAGATATCGCACAGGGGCAGAGCCATCGAGCAGTTCTTGAGGGAACTGCCGAAGCTTATGCCCTGAATTCAGCAGAATCCTTTTATTGGGGAGGGCGTTAATCCGGTCTCAAGGCCGACCATGGGGTAGTGGTCTAGCTTGGTATGATACGTGCTTTGGGAGCATGAGGTCATCGGTTCAAATCCGATCTACCCCACCATTTCCGTTTTGGCTGTTCTTCATATATCCCCGACGAGGAATTAGCGGGATTGGAGTCAATCAGAATAGCATTATATTATTGTCAGTTGCATTTGGTGATTGGCGACCTTCGAATGCGAGTCATTTTCGGCATCTGTTCATGGGGGCTCGGTCACGCCACGCGCTCGCTTCCCATAATCCGCAGGTTCATCCGAGAGAGAGACGAGGTGACCATAGTCTCTTACGGAAGTGCGTTGAACCTCCTTCGAAACGAGCTCGGCGAGGGCGCGAAGTTTGTTGAATTGCCAGACTACCGTCCTCCGACCACCCGGCACTCGCGCATGCTCGCTCTTGATGCTCTGCTCAGCTGTCCCCAATATCTCTATTCCATGCAGCGGGAACACCGGTACTTGGAGAGACTGGCCATGGACGGAAAGGTGGACATCGTCTTCTCCGACAGCCGCTATGGTTTCTATTCCCTCCATGTTCCGAGCTTCTTCATGACCCATCAGCTCAGATTCATGAACCCACTCTTCCTTCGGGCTCTGGAGTCGGGAAGCGAGACCTTCAATCGTTGGTTCTTGGATCGCTACGCTGGCGTTCTTGTGCCTGATTTCAAAGAGAATGGACTTGCAGGCAGGTTGGCTCATGGGCTATCTGTCATCGATGAAGAGAAGCTGAACTTCATTGGCGCGCTTTCGGATTTCGGCCGCCGCCAGACGCCTATGGACATTGACGTCTTCGTGTCAATATCCGGGGTAGAGCCTCACAGGAGTTCGTTCGAGAGAATTGTATCGAAGCAGCTCGACGGCATTGAGGGGAACATAGTTGTGTCGCTGGGCAGACCCGCCTCGAGCGAGATCCGAGGGAATGTCAAGGTCCAGGGGCTCGCTCCGAGAGCGATGCAGGAGGAGCTGCTCAACAGGGCGAAGGTTGTTGTTGCCCGAGCAGGCTACTCGACTCTTATGGACCTCTGCGTTCTGGGCAAGAGTGCCTTGTTGATCCCGACCCCTGGTCAGACCGAACAGGAGTACCTCGCATCCTATCACATGGGCCGAGGGGACTTCTACTGTGTGAATGAGAGCGAACTGGATATCCCTAGTCAGCTGGATGCGGTCCTCTCCCGCAATCCCCCGACTCTTCAGCACTCGACTGAGCGGGCCGTGGAAAACGCAATCGGAGTGATGACTGGGACCGCAAAGCTCGGCTAGATCAGATGATGTCAGATATGTAGGGTTCCAGTGCTGAGAGGCCAGATCTCAGCGAGACGAACGAGTCGGTAGCGAAGTACTGGTACCAGTGGCATTGCTTGTCGCACTTGCACATTCTACTTCGGCACTCACGGGCTTTCGAAGATGCGACGAAATCCAGAAGAGATTCCTTCGAGACATCGATGCTCTTTTCCATGAGAGTCCTGCACGGGTAGTGCAGGAACCCATCTGCATCAATGATGATCGACGCAGTGTTGCAGCTGTGGGGAACATCTAGCGTCCGGAGATACTTATCGGTCGTGATTATGGTTCGCGGATACTTCTTCTTCAGTCTGAAGACTTCATTCCTGAAATCCTTCAGATCCGGGAGGAGATCGTGCGTGTCTGGTAGATGGCAGGCCGGCATGATCACAGCCTTTGCCCCGACGGCATGGCATCTGCGTATCTTCTCTTCCAGATCTCTCAGATGGTCGCGCATGACAACGATTTGCGCGCAGACAATCGGTCCCCACGCAACGAACTCGGGCAGACGATCATAGAGCTCTAGGTTCTGGTGCCCTTCGTCGATGCTTATGTGGAGGAAATCGATATACTTCGCATACTCCTTCATGGGCTTCTTGTCGAAGAGCTTCCCGCTTGTCGTGAACAACAAGAACAGAGGTTTGGTGCGGATGTGCCTGAGGATATCACCTATGTCATCGCGCAGAAGCGGCTCACCCCCTTCGATGCTGAGCAGGAGAACGCTCGAGTTGGCGATGTTGTCGATTACCCTGAAAACCGTCTGCGTCGGCATGTCGGGAATGGGATACTTCCAGACATTGCAGAAATCACATCTGGAGTCGCAGCGCTGAACCACCTTGAAGGAGCAGTAGAAGGGGTAGATCTGCTCTTTGCCGACGAAGTTGGAGAATGCGTAGCGCATCGTGGTGAGGTACTTGCTCATGGGCTGATGTCTCATGCGCGCCATTCTGTCCTTCATCCTTCAGGCGACTTAATATGATAGCGTCTGACAATCAGCTATCTGAGGGTCTGCAAAGTATGCTAGGTTCCTCTGTTACGTCCATTCCCTAGTCCCCTTCATTTCGGGCCCCTGTCTCCTGTGGTTTCGGCCCGGTCTTTCTTGGAGCGCTCGAAGGTCCTTCGCCTATAGAACGCATACAGACCACTTGCCACCAACACCCCCAGCACCGTCAGAAGCGAAACCCTCTGCGCGATCCCCTGAGCGAAGAGATAGTGGAATGTCCTGCTCAGGCTCAGGAACACCGAGTACTTGATTGCCCCTCCCAGTGCCACCAGGAACATGGATTTCTTATAATCCCAGTTGGAGATCGCTATGAATGCGCCCAGGAAAGGCAGTATGGGCACGAAACAGTTGACGAAGATGACTCTTTCATCCTTGATCACCAAGAAGGTTCTGTACTGGAGCATCACATTTCGTATTCGTTTCGGAAGCAACTTGGGATGCTTACCTACCAGATACAGAACCGAGGTCCCCGAAACCTGCGCCCCCGTCACGGTTGCGATAATTAGCACAGCCCATGCCCAGTCCAAGTTCGTAGAGTAGATCGCGATTGCCAGCAACTCCGGACCCACGGGGACAACGATTGCATCGAAGAACACGACAATGAAGAGGCCTACGAGCATCCAAATCGGTCCGTAGGCAGCGAACGCTGCGAAGAGATCGCCGAGGATACTCAGGCACTCACCTCATTCTTCCTGCGCGAACCTTCGAGAAGGGAACTGTAGATGTTGATGAGCTCAGCCGCGACCTTCCCGAGATCATGGGGCGCTACAGCTGTCCGTCCCTTTTCCGCGAGGGCATGCGCAAGATTTGCATCTTTTCTTACGCGGTGGATTGCTGAGATAAACTCGCTCGTGCTGGCGCAAATGATAGCGCTCTCATCGTTCGCCAGCAGACCATCGTAGGCCTGGAGATTGCGAGCCACGACAGGCCTCCCGACAGCCATCGCCTCCATCACGGCCATGCCTTGGTTCTCAGCGAGAGATGGAGTGAAGAAGATATCGCATCCGCAATGAGCATCTACGATGTCATCCACGTTATGCATGAAGCTGACATTGTCAGGACACTTCTTCATCGCGCGCTTGACCTTGATAGGATGGTATAGCACAGAACGCTTGCCAACCCACACGAATCTGAGGTCGGGGAGCGCTCTGGCAACGAGAGGGAATGTTTCGATTCCCTTCTTCAGGCAAACGACGCCTATCGAATACACCACGGCGGATTCGCTGGGAATCCCGTATCTCGATCTGAACCTCTCTCTGCGCTCCTGCTGGAACCTGAATCGTTCGAGGTCAACTCCGTTGCTCAGAACTTCTATCGGGACGACAACGCCTCGTTCCTGGAGCTTTGCTTTAGTCCATGCGCTGGGCGCTAGCACAATATCCCCGAGATTGTAGAAGTAGGTCAGGTATTTGCCCGTCAGCCCGGACAGCGCGGTGCTGCCCGTCCATGTCCCTTGAGCATCTTCCGCGGTCGTGTGTGCATGCAACACGACTGGGATGCCCATCTTCTTCGCGTTCTTCACGACTCTGATGTTGCCCGGAGGAACGGGAGTATGCACGTGTAGGATGTCGCAGCTCTTGTCCCCGAGGTCGTCTGTCACCTCAAGGCCTTGGCGAATCAGTGCGTTTGCCAACCTCTTGGCGGATTCAATGTTCCCCATCATCAGTCCGATGGGGGTCACGAGAAACTTGACCTTCAAGTAACTGACCCACCCTTGGCTGGTTGTGTATTGCGCAACGCATAGTCATTGTTTACGGTACAGGCATCCTCGACCGTATCTCTTGTTGAGATGTCAGGCTGCAGTCGCCATGTTGGTCCAGCGCGTGATTGTGGTCGAGTTGCTGGACTCCGGCACGCAACTGAGTCAGGATTTCGGCCAGCTAAGCTTGGATTGCCAGGGCTTGATCTGATTTGGGTCTGGGAATTGCGCGCCAACAATGGACTATCCATGACTCCCGTTGATATGGTTATATGTAGAGCGACCATTGGGATGCTCCATATGCCCCCGAAGAAGGCGCGCGAAAGCAGGAGGCCAAGCAGGTTCCCTACACTTGCGACGAAGAGACTCGTTCTGAGGGAAGTCACCATCAAGGACGCGCGATGGTACTTCGACCACTTCAACACGAAAGAGATAGCCGAGGGTCAGGACCACCCAGGCCCTCGCAACCTAAGGGAGGCCCGTGCGGAGTTGAAGCTCTACTTCATTGACCTGTTCAGGCTCAAACGAGGGTTTCGTTGGGGTATTACTCTCGAGGGTTGCGACAAGCTCATCGGATCCGCAGGATTCTACAAATGGGTCCAGCCAGAGCGGTACCAGGCGGAGATGGGCTACGACCTGGACCCGGCCTTCTGGGGAAAGGGGATCATGACCGAGGCACTCAGTGCTATCATCCAATTTGGTTTCGACCAAATGGGACTACATCGCATCGAAGTGCTGATTTCTCATCACAACAAACGCTCTCAGCAGCTCATCAGAAGACTGGGCTTCAAGCGAGAGGGCGTTCTGAGGGACCATTATTTCATCGAAGGCAGGTTTTCGGACGACGTGATATTCTCACTTCTGAAGGAAGAGTGGAAAGCTCACCATGACAAGATTGGTGCGGGGCAGAAGGATACTCCTCGCGCATCGATCAAAAGAATGCCTTAATATCCTCATTTTCATTAACCGCTGAGGGTAGTCTCATGGCACTGCGGCTCAAATTCTGGCGCAAGGAGGTCGAGGACGTTGCGGGTGGTGAGCAGCACAAGCAACCTGGTCTCCTGTCCGATTTCATCCTTGGCAGTCAGGACGGCATTGTGAATGTCCTTGGGGTGATTCTTGGCGTCGCCGTCGCTTCTCAGAATTTCAAGATCATTCTCGCAGGTGGTCTTGCCGCCACTTTCGCAGAGTCGATATCCATGGGCGCGGTCGCCTACACATCGACTATGGCGAGGCGCGAGTTCTATCTGGCGGAATACGAGCGGGAAAAGCGCGAGATGGAAGAGGTGCCAGAGCAGGAGAAGGAGGAGGTTCGGAAGATCCTGGAACGTTGGGGCGTTCCCAGCAAGGAGCTTGAGGACATCCTCGTGCACATAACTATGAAGCCAAAGGCCTGGCTCGACATCATGATGGCGCACGAGCTCAACCTATCGCCTGTCGACGAAAAGCAGGCAGGGAAGAGCGCCATGCTCGTCGGAATCGCGGCCATCGTGGGCTCCTTGATCCCGCTTCTCCCATTCATCTTCGCGGGCAGCGCGATTCTGATGGGAATAATCGGCTCGCTGATCTTGAGCGCGCTGACCTTGTTTCTGATAGGTTGGTACAAGGCGAAGATGACCGTTGGACGGCCCCATAGAAGCGGTCTTCAGATGCTCATCATAGGAATATCGTCTGCATTGGCTGGCTTCGGCGTAGCATTCTTGGTGAGTGGCGGCAAGGGCCTTTGAGGATGACTGATGCAAACATGCCAGTCGTTTCGGGCCCGCTACATACAACCTATATAGAGGGAGTATATACCGCATTTTGACAGGAGCCCATCGGAGGCCTGACAGCAATGAGAAGGTACAAGGACATCCCGCTCTGGAAGAATGTCAGTCCCAAGCAGTGGACCGACTGGAAGTGGCAGGTCAAGAACCGCATTACCGATGTCGAGACTCTTGCGCAGGTCATCAACCTCACCAAGAAGGAGGAGGACGAGATCCGCGACTCGATGAAGTATCTGCGCATGGCGATCACGCCTTACTACGCGAGTTTGATGGACCCGGATGATCCAAGCGATCCAGTAAGGAAGCAGGCAGTTCCAACCTCGCACGAACTACATTTCACGAAGGACGAGATGGAGGACACTGTCGGCGAGACCGTCGACTCGCCTCACGAAGGGCTGACCCACAGATACCCTGACCGAGTGCTCTTGTTGATCACAGATCAGTGCAGCATGTATTGCAGACATTGTTGCAGGCGCAGGATAGTCGGCCAGACAGACCACCAGAGGAGCTGGGAGGAGATCAAGGAAGGAATCGACTACATCAGGGACACTCCTCAGGTGAGGGACGTCCTGATCTCAGGTGGAGACGCTCTTCTAGTATCCGACGAGTTCCTCGAGAAGGTCATCCGCGAGATCAGGAAGATCAAGCATGTGCAGATTGTGAGGATAGGCACGAGAACGCCAGTCGTGAACCCCTATAGGATCACTCCGGGGCTCGTGAAGATGCTTCGGAAGTATCACCCTGTCTGGCTCAACACGCACTTCAACCACCCGAAGGAGATCACGCCGGCATCGAAGCACGCGGTCGAGATGCTCGTTGATGCAGGCATCCCGGTTGGGAACCAGACAGTCCTGCTCAAGGGAATCAACGACTGCCCCACTATCATGAAGAAGCTCTGCCAGGACCTGACATGGATCAGGTGCAGACCCTACTACATCTACCAGTGCGACATAGCCAGGGGGCTCGAGCACTTCAGAACGTCGATTGCGAAGGGGATAGAGATAATCGAGGCGATGAGAGGCCACACATCCGGTTTCGCGGTCCCCCAGTTCATCATCGACGCGCCTACCGGCGGAGGCAAGATACCAGTCGGCCCGCAGTACCTCATATCGATGTCCGACAAGAGGGTCATCCTGAGGAACTACGAGGGAGGGATATTCCAGTTCCCTGAGGTGGAAGGAGATCGGTTGAGCGTTTGCCCGCCATCCTGCAAGATGTGTGAAGACTACCCGCACCTCGAGTCCAAAGAAGGCGTTGCCGCAGTGCTGTCCGGCAGGAAGATGTGTCTAACACCCGAGGGCACTCTGAGGGAAGCCCGCAGGAAAGCATACCACAAGGAGACCAAGCGTTCTCCGAAGTGCGACGACTTTTGAATGACATATTGCAGGCCCATCGGGGCCTGCACAAAACCCTACTTTGCCTTCTCCTTGTCTTCTAGCGAGGCTTTCTGTATCGTGAAATTTCCAGAGTGCTTAGACCAGTTGGCGTGTGCCTCCTCGATGTGTATCGACTTGGAGAAGTTCGGCGCATCGAGCACGAAGGTCTCGATCTCCCCGCCCTCTCCCGAGACGCTTATCCTGAACTTGTCTCTCAACTTCTCCAGTTCCCTTATCGAATGGGACGTGATGATCTTGCCGAGCCAGCCCTCGTCGAACCCTTCGGCGTACACGCCTGCGATCATGAACTTGAACCCAGCGTGCACCATGTCCTCAAGCAGCGCTACCTGGTCTTTCCGCCAGAGCGGCGCGTGGAGTGGCTTGCCGAGTTTCTGGGCGATCTCGTCCAGGCGGGACCGCTGATAGTCCGAGGCGATGGCACCGCACACGAACCCGTCGCAGTCTTCGCCCTTCATCAGCTCCTCGACGTCCTTGAGCTCCTCCTCCTTCAGGCCAGAGCTCTCGCGATACTTGATGGGTATCCCCATCGCCTCTGCTTGAAGCTTGGTCCAGTGGATGTTGGGATAGTGGAACATGTATGAATCAGAGGCTTTTGGGACGACGGTCAGAAGACTGACAACTTCCCAGCCCTGCTGCTGCAACAAGTACAGAGCGTATGTGGAATCCTTCCCCCCAGAGAAGAGTGCGGAAACCCTCATGGCCTTTCTTCGGAGAAGTATCGTCTTCATGAGTATTAAGGACGTCCCGGTCAAGTGGCGAGCATGAGCATCAGACCCCAATTTGCGCTTTCGCTCTCTCAAGGTGCGTTTATGTATGGGCATCACGATTCGGCGGAACGTGTACTATTGCCCCAAGTGCGACAAGACCATCTCGAAGGACAGGGTCGAGAAGACAGACATGGAGCTCAGGGAGCGGTTCGGCATCGAGAAGCTTTCGCGCCTCAGGTGTCCCGTCTGCGACTTCGAGTACATCGACCTCGACAGGGTCGCGAAGGGGGGTGAGAAGAATGTCGGCAAAGTCTCGAAATGAGCCCGTTCTCATGGAGGAACTCACAAGCGGAGAATTCGCCAGGCTTGTGAAGCGGAAACCCTTGGTCATCGTTCCGGTCGGTTCTGTGGAGGAGCATGGCTCGCATCTCCCGCTCTGCACGGATTCGTTACAGGCCGAGGAGATATGCCGGAGGATAGCCCTCGAATTCAACGCGATAGTCTGTCCTCCAATACGATACGGCGAATGCAGATCCACTCGGAACTTCCCAGGGACAATATCCCTCTCATCCGAGACTGTAGAGGGTCTCGCATATGACATCGTCTCAGAACTCGGGAGGAACGGAATTGACAAGATCCTCATCCTGACAGGCCATGCTGGCTCCGGTCACATGGCTGCTCTCCGACATGGCGCGCAGAGGGCAGTCGAGAGGAATACGAAACTCAAGGTGATGGTTCTCTCCGACTACGATATCGCTTACGAGCTTCTCGGAAAGGAGTTCCCGGAGAAGGATGGCCACGGTGGAGAGCTTGAGACTTCGCGCATACTTGGCATACGACCCGATTTGGTGGGAAGGTCGAGACCGAACGGGAAGACGAGACCTCCAGAGTTCATGGTGCTTCCGGACCCGGAGAAGTACTTCCCAGAAGGGATTTACGGAGACACATCTCGTGCCTCGGGAAAGAAAGGAAAGACTGTCGACGACTACGTAGTGGGCAGGCTTTGCGCGCTCATCAGCAGCAATTTCGGGATCAAGAGGGTGTGAGCAAGTGGACCTCAAGGAAGTGGCGGCTAGAGAGGCGGTCAAGTACGTCGAGGACGGGATGGTCGTCGGACTCGGAAGCGGCTCCACAGCGAGGATCGCCGTGAAACTGATCGGTGAGATGGTCCAGGCGGGAGTCAACATCGTCGGCATCCCAACTTCGAAAGAGTCCGAGGACATCGGCCGTTCAGCTGGAATCCCGATTGGGGAGCTCAAGGCACAT
>Ga0315268_10005429_pt1 | contig 13703 bp, 9 predicted proteins | sample C1_top_MG_FD_204535 | JGI IMG/M metagenome (GOLD analysis project Ga0315268, IMG submission 204535) | Sediment microbial communities from Yellowstone Lake, YNP, Wyoming, USA - C1_top | ecosystem: Environmental > Aquatic > Freshwater > Lake > Sediment | place: USA: Wyoming | collected 2017-08-01 | reverse complement strand
TTCGAAATCCGCTCCGCGCCTTTACCATCGATAAAGTTCCCGCATCTATCGACGTAGCCACGGTACACGGATTCATCTGAGAGTTTATTGATCGATTCTATTAGATCATCAGCTCTGATTTTGCTGATCAGACCGAGATCATCAATCACCTTGTATCTTGAAGCCAGTCGCTTCGCGGCGGACGCGTTCTCGAAGCTGTGGGAGACGCATATGGTGGGAATTCCCCAGTATATCATCTCATAGATGCTCATTCCAAAAGTCGATATGGCGATCTCTCCTCTGGCAACGTTCTCGAGGGAATATGGCCGGATTTCGAGATTGGCTGGCAAGTTCTCTTCGATTCTAACCAGCTCGTCTTTGAACTTGAACGAGTCTCCTCTTATAGCAACGAAATGTGCATGAACGTCAGCGTCCTCAAGCCATCCAATGAGCCTCAGCAGAACTCCTTCGGGATCCGAACCTCCCGTCGTCAGCACGATCCTCGGTATGTCGCTCAGAGTACGCTTGACCACCCGCTTAGCGCTCAGCACTTCGTCACGCAGAATAACATACTCGGGGCCAGTTCGAATTGACTTCAGCTTCATTGGCGGTAGCAAGCTTCGCAGGCCTTCCACAACGGAATGCGCATTGGGAAACACAATCTCATCACACTGAGTCAGACCCTCACAGATGTTGTCCAGCATCACCGTCTTCTCGTTGCCTCCCTTCACCTTCCTTATGGACTCTGGAGAGTACTGATATTTCTTGTCAATCACAATCGTATCGGGGGAGATGGAGGAATTGGCTCTCTCCAGGAACTTCTCTTCTTCCTCTCCTTCCTTTTTCAGGACCAGCTCATGGTGTGAGACGATCTTGTTAGTTTCGTCCGGCGTCGTGGCGAATACAATCCGGTTCGGCTGACTCATTTTGCTCGCAAGAGCCTCGCATCTCACGATATGGCCTAATCCAATCTCTCGCGAAGCGTCGCATCTGAACAGTACGGTTTTCCCTTTCATCTTGGTCAACTAGATTTGAGTGATGTTCTTGTCCATAATCAGCTCGAGTACGCGCCTTCCAACGGTAATATTTAGATCATGATCGATTTTCTTCTCGCTGATCAAATTGAAGAAGTGTCTCAACTCTTCCACGTATCTTTTGTTGGGATCGAATTGATAGTTCGTGATTTGTGTCTCCTGTTTCTCGATGGTCCACAGTCGTATCTGATTCTTTATGAAATCCGCTTCGATATGGCCTTTCTCGCCGATGATTGTCATCTGATGCCTGGAGTCCCTTTGCAGGAAGTCCGACTGGCACTGTACAATGACGTTCTTGTCGGTCCTAAGCAGGCAGAAGAAGGAATCCTCGACATCCATATCCAGACTGCCCAGTTTCGTCTTCCAGCCAGAGATTTCGGTTATGTCGCCGAACAGCCATTGCACGATGTCGAAGCCATGGCTCATGCTTGTAAGGAGGACCCCACCGCCAAGCTTCTTCTGCGCCGCATATTCCTTTCTGTAGTCAGTGCCCGGATGCCAATCCGGAAGGTATTGTCCGCTTAGGTACGAGACATGCAACACCTTTCCGATCCCACCGGAGGCCAAAATGCTCTTTAGAGCAAGGAACCCCTCGTGGAAACGATAGGACTGCCCCATCATCCCGATGATATTTCTTTTCCGGATCAATGCGACAAGCTTCGCAGTACCTCCCAGACTATCTGACAAAGGCTTTTCGATGAGTATGTTGACTCCATGTCCTGCGAGATACGCGGCCGGCTGTAGATGCATGCCCGACGGCGTCGCGATTATTGCCGCTTCGACCCCAGAATGAGACGCAAATGCTTTCTCGTACGATTTGAACAGCAGATCCGTGCCGATGCTATCGCCGAACTTGCGCATGCGAGTCTCATCTGTGTCGCAAAGAATGATGTCCTTTACGCCCAGGAGTTTCGCGTTCTTGGCGTGGCGCTGCCCTATCGACCCGCATCCTACCACTATCAGGCTCTTTACCATAGACATCACCTCTTCATGTCAGGACGGAGAATCAGCTGCTCAGACTCGGAGCCAAACGTCCTATGCCAGTCGGGCAAAGCCCGTGGTCGCGACCGGCCCCTTGAGCATGCGTTTTATAGCGTTCTTCTCCAGCCCCCTGCTCATGATATTAAAGATATCGTCGACCTCCTCCATGTATCTGTCCACTATCTCGTCGGTGTGTTTCCAGCTTGCATATACGTGCGTCCAGCCAAGGTATCCGCGGCCGAGCATCTCCTGGGTGAATAGAGTCTGCAGTTCCAAGGGAGTCGTTGCCTTGTAATCGAAAACACAGGTGGTCAATGGAGGAATCCCTATGATCTTGATCTTCAGATCATTCGCGCTTGCACACTCTTTCCAGCCCTTGCTTATCCTTTCGCCAATCCGAATCATGTGCTGGGCGCTCTTCACCCTCTTCATCTTCTTGATGGTCGCCAGAGCCGCAGCGAAACCGACTCTCTCTGTCCAGTAGGTGCTGCTTATGAAGGTCCCTTGCACTGACTCCATTATCTCATTCCTGCCCAGGACGGCAGCTATGGGATGGCCGTTTCCCATCGCCTTTGCGAACACGAGAATGTCCGGATCAACCCCGTATATCTTGTGGGCCCCTCCCCAATTGAGGCGCCAACCTGAGGTGACTTCGTCAAAGACCAGTGCGGCTCCGGTCCTATCGGCGAGTTTCCGTATCTCCTTTAGGAACATATTGTCCGGACTGTAGCTCCTCACCGGTTCCATAACTATCGCTGCGAGCTCAGGGCCGTGAGCGTCGCATATCCTTCTGATGCCCTTGATGTCATTGTAGTTGAACGGGATGGCTGTGCCCTTGAGAGACCGCGGAACTCCTTTCGGGCTCAGCCCAGGAAGTAAGTGCCCATCGAGGTTCTTATCGTCCGCGAGGTTCGCAGCCAGGTACCAGTCTCCCCAGCCATGGTATCCGCAGAACGCTATCTTGTCCCTGCCAGTTGCCGCTCGGGCGATTCTGGCGGCTATTGCGCACGCTTCCCCGCCGGTGCGCGCGAATCTAACCATGCCAGCCCATGGTTCAATCTTCAGCAGCAGCTCGGCCAGTTCCACCTCTTCATAGCAGTTTAGGGTGCACATCGATCCCTTTCGGATCGCGTCTACCACCGCGGCGCTCACATCCTTGTCCGCATACCCCAAAGTGCAGGCTCCAATGCCCATTATCGACATGTCGATGTAGCGATTGTCATCGAGGTCCCATACCTCAACACCTTTTGCCCTCTTGTAGTAGGACGGCCACTGGTCGGGCAAGAACCGGTCGCTTCGTTTCGAGAGCAGTTGGTTTCCGCCAGGGATAATCTGCTTCGCCCGGTTCCACAGCCTAACGCCTGTATTCATCTCAGTCACTTCCGCCTTTAATTACAGAATCCTCTGTCAGCGATTTCGCATAACCCTCGTTCCTCTGTATGCCTCGGTTGATCTCCAACAGTTCGGGCTTTTTCGAAAGCAGGTCGAGTATCTCCTCAGTGGCAAAGAGCCGTCCCTCCTTGTAGAGATGCTTGTAGATCTCTCTAACGAATCTCAGATCCCTATCCTCGTCGACCGTCCACCTATGCTGTGAAAGATCCTTGTCGAGAGCTACCGCGCCTATCCGGAACAGCTTCTCATTCTTCCAGATGTACGGTGTCACATGTTCCCTTTCGGACTTCAGCTTTGCCTCTTTCCAGGCCCTTTCTAAGGCTTTGAATGAGAAGACCTCCGTGTCGAGCCCATCGGGGTAGTGGTTCGGCGACCCCATTCCAACGTAATCGAGCTTGTCCCTGTTGTCTTCGAAGTATCTTACCATCCGATCTATCAGATGCGGGTCTATAAGGGGGCAGTCGGCCGTGATTCTGACGACAACGTCGGCGCCATTGAGCTTTGCCGCTTGATAGTACCTGTCGAGAACATCTTCCTCGCTTCCGCAGTAAGTCTTCGCTCCGCTCTTCTCGGCCAGCTCCTTTAAGATCTGGTCCTCCCTCCTCGTCGTTGTGGCTAACGCGACAAGGTCGACATTGCGGCATTTCTTGACGCGATCGATAAGATGCCAGAGCATGGGCTTGCCGGATATGTCGCTCATTACCTTACCGGGCAACCTGGTCGAACCAGTCCTTGCCTGTATTATCAAAACGACCTTGCTCACAGATCCAGCACTCCCTTCGTGAGCAAATCTCCCTTTCTGAGGTCCTGTCTCGTCACTCTTCCAATGACTTTGTCGAGGTCCTTCGGTGGGATTGCATCCTTCGGCGACGGCCGGACTACCATGAGCATCTCTCTCTTCAGTCTGGTGCCGTTGGGGATGTCTCTCGCCGCGTATATGGCCCTTCTCCAATCCCTTTCGGCGATTTCAGCTTTGGTCGGGGCTATGTCTCCGGCGCCGAGCATCGATTCCACCTCTCTTATCCCAGCGACCATCGCTTGAAACTCATCCGGCTCGAGTGCATACGCGTGGTCAGGGCCGATGAGCTTCTTTGAGGTGGTGAGGTGCTTCTCTATCATATTCGCGCCCATTGCCACAGCCGCTACGGCAGCGTTAATCGTCGCCGTGTGGTCTGAGAAGCCGACAGGACACTTGAATTTCCTCTTCAAGGTCATTATGGACTTCAAGTTGGCATCCCTTGTTTCCGCTGGGTACTGAGAGACGCAGCGGAGCAGCACGATCTGCTTGTTTCCTGTGGCGTAGACCGCCGCCACGGCGTCTCTGATCTCCCGCTCAACTGCCATCCCCGTGGAGATGATCAAAGGCTTCTTCTTCCTAGCGATATGTTGGATTAACGGAATATGGACAAGCTCGTACGAAGCGATCTTGAACGCTGAGACCCCCAGCTCCTCCAAGAAATCGGCTGAATCCTCGTCGAACGCGCTCACCAGGAAATCGAGCCCCTTTCGCTCCGAATAGTTCTTGAGGTCCTCGTACCAGCCTTCGCGCAACTCCAGCTTCGCCAGGGAGTCCACCGTTTCCTTTTTCTTGACCTCGTTGAACAGCCTGTTCGCCTTGAACATCTGGAACTTGATTGCGTCCGCTCCCGCCTTCGATGCGGCGTCTATGAGCTCCTTCGCCCTGCTTAATTTGCCGTCATGATTGGATCCCGCCTCAGCGATTATGAAGCACGGATCCCCGTCGCCAATCTCCTTCTCGCCTATTCTAACATAATTCATTTCCTACCTCTCAAGACTGGTCTCCGGGATATGCTTTGATTCTGTCGCAGATGCCTCCGATGTCCTGATCGCCGAGCTGGGGATGCAGAGGAAGCGTGACAATCCTCTCAAATACCTCTTCCGTAACCGGGAATTCCTTGGGCTTAATCTTGAACCTTTCTCTGTAGTAGGAAAACTTGTAGATTGGGATGTAATGGACGTGAACTCCGATGCCATTCCCTCTCATGTACCTGAAGAACTTGTTCTTATCCAGTCCTTTGAGTAATATGGTGTAGAGATGCCATGCATGCTTGACATCCTTGTCAATCACAGGGGTTTCGACCGACTTTACATCCTTAAGGATTCGATTGTAAAGGTTTGCGAGCTGCGTCCTCTTATCGATGAATGATTCGAGCTTGGCGATTTGGGATATGCCAAGGGCGCATTGGATGTCTGTTATCCGGTAGTTCCTGCCCAGTGCCTTGACATCGTAGATGTAGTCTAGCCCCTCTTTACCTCCCGTCTGCGGCTCCCTGCTTATTCCGTGGTTTCTTAGCATCTTGAGCCTACAATCCAGGTCCTCGTCATCAGTCGCAATGGCGCCGCCTTCGCCAGTCGTTATGTGCTTCACCGGATGGAAGCTGAAAACGGTCATGTCGGCGATGGAGCCGACGCGTTTGCCGCGGTACTCAGCTCCCAGAGCATGGCAAGCATCCTCAATCAGGCGAAGGTCGTGGCGATCCGCAATCTCCTTGATCTCCTGTATTCGGCATGGCTGTCCGGCATAGTCGACATAGATGATGGCTCTCGTCTTCTTCGTGATCTTCTTCTTGATGCTCTCAGGATTGATGTTGCGGGTTCCCAAATCGATGTCCGCTAAGACCGGTTTCAGATCATTATACAGGATGGAATTCGAGGTTGCGACGAAGGTGAACGGAGTCGTTATGACCTCGGAGCCCGGAGGCAGGTCCAGAGCACGTACTGATATGTCCAACGCGCTGGTTCCTGAGTTCACAGCGGTCGCATACTTCGACCAGACCTTATCGCACAGAGCCTTCTCGAACTCGCCGACCTTTGGGCCCGTGGTGACCCATTCGCTCTTTAACACTTTCACCACTGCATCGATGTCTGCCTGATCGATGAGCTGATGGCCATATGGAATCACATTCCTCACCTTGCATGTAGCCGTTTGGTCGGCCTTTCCTGGAATCTTGCTGAAGACTATCGCGCCCTGTCACATGACAATTCGTTATCTTAATGATGTTCGTTCGGCTTATATGGATGACGGTATCGACGCCTCTCGACGTTCCATCGGGCGAGGGGAAACCTGGTTATTTAGCGTTTGCTGCCGCGGGATATCCCTACTTGCCGCTACGTCTTATTCACGAAATCCGGGAAGGCCTTATCTTCAGCCGCAATGCGTAGACGGCCAATTGATCCGCCTCGGTTATGGGTCGAGTGGTGTCGTCCATTTCTCTCAGCGAAAAGCAGACCCTGCAAAAGAAGGAGTTGTCGATCTCCTGATAGGCAATCATTGCAAGCGGAGAGGAGATCGTTCTGTCGACGGTGATTTCGATTTCGGACTTATCGTCTCCTATGCTCATTGTATCTCCTGTTATCCCCATGCCATTGGAAGCCGAGACCAAGAACGAGACCGGTCTCCCGTGTTCGACTTCGCTTCCTTTCAGATCGAATCTCTCGAGATTCCTCCCTCCGTTGTGCGTTGAATAGTGCAGGGAATTCTTGTCAAATGCCTCCGGAATGAGCGTCACAAATCCAAGGCGTAGAGAGCCCAACGGCATTTGTGTCCAATCCATCTTGTAGTCTAGGAGGAAGAAGTCTTCGTTCTTCGGCAGGGCGATAGTCTTCTTAATCGGGCCAAGCGCGCTCTTCACCTTGCCGATGACGCTCACGAACTCATCGTTCTCAGCAAGCATGGTGTCGGCCGGCGCCAAATCCGTCACCTTTGGGACGCCAGGAGACTCGAGGACTACATGGCCAGAATAGAAGTCTGCTCCGTACCTTATGTGATCGTAGTAGCCGTGCTTGATTGTGCCGAGCACCGGCTTTTCAGGATGCGTTTTTATCCGCAGCTCTTCTATCGTAAGCCCGCGCTGTTTGTTCAGTTTCATCTTGAACTTCTTGGTCTCAAGTTCTAGTGAACCGTTGTTTCGGACAGAATTCGTGTGTTCGCCCGGGTTAAGCCGTCGACCTTCGCCAAGGGGCATTTTGATTGCATTTGAATCGAATGACCCAGCATACCTATCTGCAGTCGCACCAAGTTCCTTGAGATACTGCTTCCACCTTATGTCCGTTATGTGGGTCCGAAAATCGCTGCTCCAGAGATAGCAGAGATTCCTCCATTCATCCTCATCCTTCACGCCTTTTTGCAGCATGGCGCGGAGGATTCGGTTGCACATTGTATTCGCGAAAAGGCTGTTTCTACCAGTAACCGCCCATCGATTGATGTTGTACTTCTCCTGCTTCTTGACAAGCACTGGCTGTTGTGCTATCTCGAGGCTAAGCACATTGTGCGATAGGGGTGCGTGTTTTGCCCGCGCAACCTCAGTCGGAGTGACGAATTCGAACCTGTCATCGTCCTTGAGTTGTCCGAAGAGATTGTCGAGCCTTTCCCATTCTTTGTATCTAAGCTCCGCCTCCGTGTGGAAACGACCAGGTCTGAAATCGAATATCTCGATATCGTTACCGTAGATGGGGAAGAATCTCTCCTTAGTCGAGCACTGTGAAGCGAGATAGTTGATGTACTCCTCCATCTCGATCTCTCCATGGACGTATCTCTGTAGCTTCTGGAAGGAGATGGAGCTGTTCCAGACCAAAGGTATCTTAAGCCCCTCTTGGCTCTTGACGATCTGGGCGTAGTATCTCCATTCCCTGTTCCATTCTCTGTGCTCAGAGTGGGGGTTCTCCCATTCCATGATGATTGTCTTGTAGCCAGCATCTAGGTAGTGCTCTATGAGCCCGGAAGAAAATGCCTGCTCATTGACATAGGCGACTTCGGGGCGAATTCCCAATATCTCCTCGTATAGCTTCATGCCGAGCTTCAGATTTGCGGAGTTGATCTCCGGTGGGACCAAAGGGCCGATTAACTGAGCGTATCCGCTCCCTATGAATTCGCAAGGTCCATTGGTGACCAGAGTTCTCAGCTCTCCTGCCCACGCCGGGTCGATATCCCTCACCTTCTCGAGTGTGAAGCCAGGTGCTTCTATGCCGACAGGCAGGCCATGTCTACCTGCAAGTTTCAGAAGGGGCCAGTAGCACTGTTCTACGACTCTTGGACGAAGGTTCTCCTCAATCGAGGAGTAAGCGATGTTCAGGTGGAATACCATGTATAGCTTGAGCGGTTTTTTTCTCTCTATCTCAATCCCTTCCCGTTTCACCCATGTTCCTCTAGGCAATATGGACACTGCTTTTCAAACAGCTAATCATTACGGTCGGCGCGTTACAACTTTGATCTTCTTGGCCGCTGATTCCGCCCTTTTAACGGCCTCTTCTCTGTCCTTACCGACCGCCATCACATATCCTTTCTTCATCGAATTATCGGTCATCCTCTTGATTTCACTCCCAACTGTCACATCTTCGCTGAGAAAGACATCTAGAACGCCTTCGATGCTCCGTGCATCCTCGATTCCAGAGATATCTGTTACTATCCCAGGTTCGACGAATATGGTTCGCTCAGCAACCCCTTTAGAGAATTTCGGCCGGAGCTCCGAAAGGTCGGGTTCGAGGCCAACAGTCATCTGTATAAACGGCTTGAGGAAGTTGATTCCAGTTGACAGAGGAACCTTTACGGAGCAGAATCTTCCTCCGCTCGTCCTAGCAGCCATTTCTATGACCTTCGCAGTTCCTTTGGAATCTATCAATATGTCACCTTTTGCCACGCCCCAGTCGATTCCGAGGGCTCTTATCGCCGCCTCAACAACCGCTTTGACTTTCTCGATTTCGCTCGGCGACAGGCGCGTAGGCATCTCGCCTCCGTCCTCTATGAAGTACGGCTCGAATCGCCCCATAATGTAGTTGCGGTCCGCGAGCGCAACGGTGTATATTCTGTCATGATAGATTATCGACTCGGTACTGATTTCCTTCCCTACGAGGAGTTCTTCTATCAGAACGACCGGTCTTTTTGTGAATCTCACAGTGTGTTCGTAGGCGCCTTTGACTTCCGTATCGCTGCTGACCTTTATCACGCCCCTGGCGCCTGAGCTGTCTACAGGTTTGAAGATACAAGGATAGCCGACTCTCTTGGAAGCTTCCATGGCTTCATCCGCGTTTCGAGCCGTCGCATACATCGCGCAGGGCACTTCATGCTCGGTGAAGCATTCGATCCTCCTCAATTTGTCTGTCGCTCTCGTTGCCACTTCCGGCTCTGTGCCTGGGAGGCCGAGGTTCTTAGCAATCTTCGCAACGACCTCCGGTATCTCAACCCCATGGGTCATGACGCCATCAACTTCGTATTTCTTGGCGATTTGCGTCATCTTGTCTACGTTCTTGATGTCATCACAAACACTAATATCCGCCATCTTCAGGCCGGGCGCATCCCGATTGGCATCTATTGCGACAATAAACAGGCCCAGATCGTGGGCGACTTTTATCGCCTCGCACTGCTCCGGACCAGCCCCCAACAGCAGAAGCTTTCGCTTAGTCGAAATACATACCACCGTTCACATTAATTGTCTGTCCCGTGATGTAGCTAGCCCTCTCGCTCGCAAGAAATGTGACCACGTTCGCAACCTCTTCTGGAGTGGCAAGTCTTCCTAGGGGGATGTTCTTTTGTTTCTCCTTACCGGCCGGAGTCAAGAGTTCGCCTGCAATCATCTCAGTCTTCACCAATCCGGGCGAAACGGCATTGGAAGTTATCCCATACTTGCCGTATATCTTGGCTACAGAAACAGTGAGATTGATTAGGCCTGCTTTTGCCATGGCGTAATGGACCTGGTTGTAGCCTCCCCACTGCCCTCCGATCGATGCCACGTTGATGATTCTGCCCCATTCTCGCTCCTTCATATCCGGTAGAACCTTCTGGCATAGGGTGAAAGGGCCGAGCAGGTTGGTGTCAAGCATTTTGTGCCAGTCGTCTTCAGTGATGCTCTCAAGAGGTTTCTCCTGAGCGATCGCAGCATTATTGACCAGGATGTCTATCTTTCCCAGTCTCTCGTGCGTCATGTCTATCGCCCTTTGTATGCTCTGACCTTTGCTTTGGTCCAGTTCAAGGCATGAGAATTCGCACCCCTTCCTCTCCAGCTCCTTTACGACGGATGCAGCCTCTTTCTTGTGTTGGTTAAAGGTGAACGCGACCTGTATGCCATCGTTTGCCAACTGGGCCACAATCGCCTTTCCTATGCCTTTGTTCCCTCCAGTCACTAGAGCGATTCTTTTCATAATTCCACCCTCCCGAACGGGTGCATCTCTCTCAATTCCTTACCAGCCAGCAACATAGGCAGGACATCATCTTCGTAATTGACATGGCAATGAACGACAGCCGGTTTATCATCCTTGAGAACTTGCGATAGGGATCTGGCAAGGTTCGTTTTGTCGCTGATGTCATAGCCCGCGAGGCCGTATCCCTCGGCTATCTTCGCGAAGGATGGATTCTTCTTTTTCCCGGTTGTGGGATCTCTCTTCCAGTTTAGCAATTGAAATTGAGAGACTATTCCAAGTCTATTGTTATCCAGGACGAATATCTTCATTGGAAGATCGAACTCCTCTATCGTTGCGAGCTCCTGTACATTCATCTGGAATGACCCATCGCCGACGAAGACGATTCCCAGGGTCTTCTTGTCCGATTCCAGCACAGCTCCCATATTCGCCGGGATATCAAATCCCATGGTTCCATGGCCTGCAGATGTCATCCAGATTCGTTTGGGGTAGTCGAAGGAGAAGTATCGGGCGGCAAACTGTTGGTGTGCGCCGACCCCAGAGGTCACATTTCTGCCCTCGGTCAGCTCGTCCACTCCTCGAATTATATCTCTGCTATGCAGCTCTGGCCCCTTGAAAAACTGCGAGGAATCATACTTCGATTTCCATTGTCTTATCACGGCTATCCACTGGTCGTGGTGGTTCGAGTGAGGAGGGTTGGCATCCTCCTCAAGGAAGATCTTGAAGAATGTTCCGAGATCCGATTGGATGTCGACATCAGCTTTTACGCGACCGAACTGCAACTCACTTGGATCAATATCAACCCTTATGACCCTCTTAGATTCTCTGAACGAATCTAGCTGTGTCCCCGTCTGTCTGAGGTCGAGCCTCGCGCCAAGGACTATGAGCAGGTCTGAGTAGAATGCGGCAAGATTGGCATGGAACTCGCCAGTGTGGCCGAGGAAGCCGAAGTTCAGACTGTGGTCACATGGGAGCACGCCTATTGCCGGGAGACTGGTAATTACGGGCGCTCCCACTCTCTCGACGAAAGCCCGGAAAAGGTCGACCGACCTGGATATATACACTCCGTTGCCCGCAAGGATCAACGGTCTCTCCGATTTGGAGAGGGACTCAACTATCCCGCGGATTCGGTCTCTTGAGGCGAGGAGGGGTGCAGGCGATGCGGCAGTTGCCACATTGTGAACATCCCCAGGTTCGGATTTCAGCTCTCCTCTCTGGACATCCATCGGAAGGTCAAGAAGGACAGGCCCAGGCCTTCCTTCTCGAGTCGACTGGAATGCTTCAGATATTACTTCCCCAAGGCCCTCCTCGAGGTATACAATTCGAGAGTTCTTTGTCACCGGTTTGAATATGTTGACCGTATCGGTTTCCTGGAACCCTGTCTGTCTGACTTTCCTGTCATAGTTGATATCCTTGGTGCCGACCTGCCCAGTGATTGCAAGGATCGGAACGGAATCGTAGTATGCATCGGCTATCGGAGTGAGCAAGTTCGTCACTCCGGGGCCTGATGTCACCATGACGACCTCGGTCATTCCAGAGATCTTTGAAGCGCCTATGGCGGCATATCCTGCTCCTTGTTCGTTTCGTGGGCAGAAGATGTCGATACCTTCGCTCAGAAGCGCGTCTAATAGAGGGGCTATTGTGCCGCCAGGGAAGACGAAAACTCTTTTCACGCCCTGTGATTTCATCGCCTTTGCGATTACTTCGGCTCCTAGCACCATTCTCCTTCCTTCATGCGACTCACATGCAGAATGCCTATCAGCATTCCTATGGCCTGGAACCCCAACGGGTTCCATATCTGGATTGTAGCTCGCGCCTCCCAATGATTAGCGTATTAGTTATTCCTTTCTCTCTTGTTGAATCTTTAAGCATTCGGCGATTCGCTCCTTGTTTATGCGGAGCCAGGGAGCGGAGGAAAGTGCCATATGTAATGCGACATGCTACGAATCCCGTTGGTCGAGCCAAATCCGAGGCAGTCAATATTATATGCCGATTCCTTCATGAAGGTAAGCGATTGGCCTTTCTAGCTCGGTGAGCCAAAATGGAACGGAATGTTAAATTTGTTCTGGTCATGAGCGACGTCGGTTCATTCAGGAAGGCTGGCCCTCGATGAAAGCTGTAGATTCCAAATCGGTGAAATGCCCGATATGCAGATCCGCAAGTCATAGTACAGTCTATAGGAGTAATTTTAGGGTATGGAATAAGGATAGTCTGCTTGTCTGGCCAGCGCGGCAGGTCGTTTGTAGAGGCTGTGGGATGATTTTCACCAATCCTCAACCGACGAATAAGACTCTGGAGAGTTTCTATGAATCCGATTTAAACTATCAGATCGACAACGAATCCTCTAGATATTTCAGGTATGAACAATTGGGATTTATTCGCAACCTCACCTCAGAGGATGTGCGCTCTGTATTCGACATCGGAGCCTCTAACGGCATGTTCCTGGACATCGCCAAGAAGGAGGGGTATGTCGTCGCAGGAGTTGAACCCTCTCCAGAAAGTGTTCGGGAGGCCAAGGAACGATTCGGGATCAGGATTTCTGAAGACTTTTTCGACAAGGATTTCGTGGATTCCTGTACTGATAGATATGATGTGGTGACCATAAGGCATGTCTTGGAGCATATCCAGAATCCGGTCAGTTTCCTTAAGCTGGCGAAGAGGATCACAGCTCCGCATAAATACATCTTCATAGAGGTTCCAGATGCGAGCCGGCCATTCGCCTGCAACATCGCCGATTTCTTCTCAAATCAGCATATAATGCATTACACTGAGGGGTCCCTCAGGAACATCGCTTCCCAATTGCGTTTGCCGGTCGTTTCAATCGAAAAGCTGGAGGAACCGCCGATAATCAGGTTGCTATTGAAGAATGATATCGGCGAAAAGTTGCCGCTGACGAATGAGTATCACGCTAACCTAAGAGTAATGAATGCGTACAAACTCAGAAGAGAGCGATTCATACGTAGTATGGGTTCTAGGATGGGACGCGGGACAAGGAAACTTATAATCTATGGGGCAGGCATGCATACAACGCAGCTTCTTCAAACAGGTTTACTCGATGGCGTTGAAATCGACTCCATCGTAGACTCCGATTCTCGGAAGCATGGGATACTCTTTGAAGGGCACGAAGTGAAGAGTCCTCGCATTATAGGGCATAAGAACCTACCT
>Ga0315268_10005428_pt1 | contig 13704 bp, 8 predicted proteins | sample C1_top_MG_FD_204535 | JGI IMG/M metagenome (GOLD analysis project Ga0315268, IMG submission 204535) | Sediment microbial communities from Yellowstone Lake, YNP, Wyoming, USA - C1_top | ecosystem: Environmental > Aquatic > Freshwater > Lake > Sediment | place: USA: Wyoming | collected 2017-08-01 | reverse complement strand
CTGTTGGACTGAATTGTGTGGGTTCGCTAATCCACCTGCTAACCGCTTCTCCCTGATTATTTATAAGAACATATGGAGCGTAAGTTGAAGAAGAAGAATAGTATAAGAAATACGGTGGAGAATCAGGATATATATTGATTACTGTCTTTTGACAAGTATATTCCGTACTGCCCACTTTAAATGATTTTTTACCCCCACAGTCATCAGCCCCTGTAACTATCAAACTCCCAGCTATTGCAATCATCAAAATTACAGTTAATATTTTAAGCAGGCGCATTTTCTATCTCCCCCGTTACCGTCGTCGTGTTTTCTGCGGGAGCTTCTTCTCCGCCTCCTGCCTCAGCCTTTTCCTGCGCGCCCTTCAGCTCTTTTAGTTGCTTGTATTTTTCTGCAAACGGAGTGCAGGAATCTCCTCCTGCCCAGCCCGCCTTTAGCTTGGCTTCAACTTCCTTATATGTCAGGAATGCATCTATGACATATCCTATTACCTCCCTCATCGCGTTAAGCTCGTTGCATATTGAGCCGGCAGTAGTCATCGGGCCCCCAGCTCCCTTGCATGCCAGCCAGCCGATGGTAAATAAGAATGTCAGGGGGTTTGTGAACAAAGACTGGAAAAACCCGATTATGTTTCTCAGTACTGTGTAAAACGGTATGAGCTGGAATATCTCGCCGACTATTGCAATGCACATCTGGTTGTGGTACATCTGGTCGCAGGAATAAAGCGGACCCCCCTGCTCTGACATTGTCAAAATGCACAGCCCCTTCTGGCAGATTATCTGCCTGAATTTCTCAAAGTTGTGGGTGACCCCGGGCAGGCACAATGCTAACATGCTGAGCACAAGGCTGTCTGTCGGGTCTGAAGGCCAGAACCCGCCCCCAAATGCAAGGCCTCCTGCTGCAACCTTTCCTGCCAGCCCGCCGCTTGTTGCCACAGTGTCTATATTAACCTTCGTTGCCTCTTGTACATACTGGTATGCTTTGGATGTCCACTTGCAGGAAAGGAAATCGCATATTCTTTTCACTGTATTCTCAAACACTGAAGTGCTTGCATCTGACTGCTCCTCTGCAGTGGCAACTGCTATTGCAGCCCATCCGCAGAATGGGAAAAATTCCAAAAGGCAATGCTCTTTCCAGGTAGGAGGCAGCGAGCCTATTGCATGTATGAGCGCAGTAATTGTTCCGATGGTCTGATAAACCTTGCACAGCATGCTTCCCCACTCAAATAATTTGTTCAGCAGCGCCAAAAACTTGAAGAATGAGTTGTCTGCAAATTTCTTTGCCTGGTCAACCTTGTCCTCCATGGCTGTGTCAATCCTTCCAAGGGGCATGTTGTAGAGGCCAATCTCTATCGTGAAGCTGTCCTGCTCCTGCTTTGAAATCATTTCGTTTGCTATTGAAACAATGCTGATGGTGCAGTTGTATGTCAGTTTCTTAATCTCCGAGAAATCCCCGCTGCTGACTATGGTCTCAATGTACGGGCTTATGGGGTCGTCGGGAAACAGCGTGAACTGCATTGCAGTCCCGTCATTGTCGCACCCTATCAGCGAGACAGCTATTCTCTCGGGGCTGTCCTGAATTGACGAGAAAAGTATCGGCGTGTAGACATAGGTCTCCAGAACCGGCGCTATCTGCCTGTCAATTTGTTCAGGTATTGAGGTGCCCGCAGAGGTCTTCCAGTAGTCTGAAACATTTGCTTCCACAGGGTAGACGTCAAATCCTCCCGGAAAGCTTTTGAATGTGAGGTTGCCTGTCACAGGGCTGATGTAGGCAAGGTAGGAAGTTGCAGGGTAGCCTTCGAAAAGGTTCCCTGTTATGTCAGAGACATTTACGCGCGGAGTCCATCCCGAGACTTCATGGGCTCCGGAAACAATCCAGGTGCAGACCCACTGCGTTGAATTTATCAGCCCGCTGCCCCCCATTGAGGCATTTACGAGCACGCACGAGTCAGCCTTTCTCATGTCTGTCCCGCCTTCAAGCATTGTGAGGTCCATGTACACATTGTAGTTTCCTGTGTCATCCACGATTGCGGAATCATCAGTTAAATTTAATCTCATCACGACATTTTCCCCGACGCCCACGGCGGGGTATGCATTTGAGGTGTGCATCTCAACATCAACTGTTGAGGGCTTTTGCTGGTCGATTTTTATTTTCTTGACAAAATTCAGCTGGTTGTTTGCGTCGTCTGCAACCTTGAACTCGAGGTCAGCAGATGTTTTGTCAGTGCTTAGTTCAATTGCAGGCCACCAGCATTTCCAGCTTCCCCCCGAGCCTGAGCAGTATGACTGGTAGAGAGTCATCGGGTCCCTTGACGCAACGTCAAAATATGTGCCAAGCCCCCTGATATAAGTCATGTTCTTGTTAAACCCTGACTCCGCGTCTGCAAATTCAATCGTGATTTCATTGTCAGTCTTTCCTATGAAGGGAGTGTCGTTGAACATGTACTTTGTCTTTATTGATTTGATTGCAGGCGGGGTCTGGTCAACCCTTAGCCCGAAAACAAAATCCTTTTTTTCCGTGTTGCCTGCGCTGTCGAAAGTGAACAAGGAAACGGTTTCAGATGTCGAGTCATAGGGAAGGATTGCTATGAACTCAGCCTTGCAGTTCCACACCCTTGAGAAATACTCCTTTTCGCATCTCATTTCCTGCAGGGGAATATGAAATGATGAAAGGTCAATCTCCGCCTTCAGAAGATCGGCATAGTCGCTTGTTATGCTTGCCTCTGCTCTTGCAGACACCCCCTCTGCAGGGACATAGGCAAAGGCCTTTCCTGCCCTGTCTGTTATCCTGAGGTCTGATATGACTGGAGGTTCCCTGTCTATTGTGATGTTTTTGCAGGTTGCATTGTTGAGGTTTCCTGCCTTGTCAGAGGCAGCTATGCAGAGTGAGTGTTGTCCGCTCGGAAGCCCGCTGATGCTTGCCTCTGCTATTCCTGAAACGCTGCATTTCTCGTTTTCGCTGACATTCTCAAGGTACTGGAAATTTTTGTAGCTTTTTTCCTCAAAAAACCTTACCTGATCAATTCCTGAGCATTTGTCCTTGCAGTCCGGCTCGTCGCAGGCGCTGTCGGTAATTTCATACGAAACATTTACAGTGCCGGACTTTGTCATGTTGGGGGAGATGTCAAGATTTGAGACCTCAGGCGCTTTTCCGTCGATAGTTATGGTGAATTTTTTCGTGCATCCTTCGCAGGAAGGCGCTTCAAGTATGACATTTCCCTCGTAAACGCTCGGGTAGAGCCCGATATAGGGCTTTTGTATTATGCAGCTGTACCAGCTTGAGTTCTGGCTTTCACAGCTGGTAAACGGCTCTTTAAAATCGCCCGCAACAAAGAAGAGGTGGGACGCGACCTCTGCGTCGGCAATTCCCTTTGCCCTCAGGCTCGCGATTATTGTCAGCACGTCGCTGGACATCATGTAGCCGGGGGCGTTTGCAACCCCGGTGGGCGTTGGATAGGCAAGCTTGTCTATCTTTGAGACGTCCTGGGCAAAAACATCGGAAATGTAGAAAGGCAGCGTGATTATTAGGAAAATCATGAAAAATACTGCCGAGTAAATTATTTTGCCTTTCATGTTGTGCTTTTGCTGAACCTTGGCGCGTATCTCGGGTAAAATGCATCGGTGTTGACTACGTCGGTTATCTGCCCGTTTCTTTTCATGTCATCCCATGTCTTGGGCACAGGGGGCGTTATTATATAAAATGTCACGCTGCTTGAATTGTAAAGGTCGCTTGCATTGACCTCCCAGTCAAATTTCAGGCTGTTGTACAGGTACTTGGGAAATGTCTGCTGAGGCAGCTTTACCTTTTCCGAGCAGTCCCAGTTTTTGCACTCCTCTTTTTCAGGCAAGGTTACTGAGCTGTTGTAGACAAGCACTGCATTGACTTCATAGTCGCCTGGCGAAAGCATGATTTCTGTCTCGTTTTCAGAGGGGGCAAAGAATGCAGCAGGCATCTCATCCTCATGGCCTATTTTTGTTATTGTCACAAAGCCAAGGTCAGGGATTATTATGTCTGCGCTCCCGAGCGAGACCGTTTTTGCAAGCGAGGGCACCGGAAGAATGTACGGGTCGTCATAGGTTAGCTTGACAAAGTTTGCCTTGATTGTCTTGTAAGGCTTAAGGTTGACCCTTACATAATCATCCTTGCCAATATCAGTTGCATAGGGGGTGTTATTGTCCAGATAAAAGGGCTTTGTAACCCTCAGGGTTCCTATGCCGACTGGAAAATTGTCGCTTACAACTGCATCGCCATAGTTGGGCGCAAAAGGGTCGTCAATAATATTGGTTGTCCCTATGGTGCACTGCTGGCTTCCGAGGAAAAACACTGCCGCATCCTCAAGGGGCTCGCCTGTTGCAGCGTCATAGACCGCAACAGTTATGGTCCCTGAATTTCTCTGCGAACTGTCGCAGAAATAGGAAACTATTTCCTCTGACGGCGAAGGCACGACAAATTTTTCATAGCTTCCGTTTATGGGCTGGTTTCCCCTTATGTTTGTCTCAATTGCAAACATGAAGCCGTAGCCAGCTCCCCTGAATGCGCTTGGGTCTGTGAGCTTTGCAATGAACGGGTATGAGAGGTCATAGGAAAAGCTGTAGTCCTTGAAGGGAAGTATGTCAAAAAGGGGCATGCTTGCTGTCTGTGGCCCCAAGCTCTCGCCGCCAAAATCAAGGTAAATCGGCCAGCCGAGGTAAAGGAATTTTCCCTCTATCCCTGTCGTGACATTCTGGGGCAGGGTCATCGAAGCCATCATGCCCCTTATGAACGGGTCCTGGTATCCGCGCGGGTCCCTGAAGGAAATTGTGCCCCCGAGCTGGACCGCAGGGACATATGCCTCAAGCATTGCCATGACATTGTCCTTTACAGCGGAAGCTCTCCACCTTATCTCATCAAATGAGACATCGTAGTCTGCCATCGGAGGAAGCTTGCCCGAGTCAAGGCCGCTGAATGTTGATATCCAGTTTAATGTTGCAACTCCCATGAATCTTGAATACTGCGACATCTGCACTATGTAGTTTGCAGTGTCATACAGGTCCTTTAGCCTGACAGGGATTGTTGTTGCAAACCTGCTTAGCGAGTAGGTCTGCTCCTTGGAAAGGTCAACAGGGTAGTCAACATAGACTATGACATCCTTCTCTTTGACATAGGTCGTTGTTCTGATGCTTCCCTTTTCATTTACAGTAAAGCCCTCTTTCCTGAACGGCTCGAAATTATTAATGCACGCCCTTAAATTTATGTCAATGTACCTGTCAATCTGCGATTCAATTGAGTTTCCACCCTGCGTCCTGTAAAGCGGAGGCTGCAATGAAGCGAACGCGCATTTGTCGCAGTCGTTTTTTGACTTCATGTAATACCAGTAGGGAACCCTTATCCTGCTTCCGGGCACAAACGGGACAACATCTGCCTCGGTGGGGTTCTTGTCATTTTCCTTGAATTTCGTGAGGGTAAGGTCAAAGTCCTTTTCATCCGTGCTCAGGTACCCGCCGTGCGCTCCTATCTTTTTTATCGCGTCTGTTGCAAGCTTGTCAATGCACTCCGTGACATAAATCTGCACGGGCTGAATCTCAGTCGGAACCTTTTCAACTGCCAGCTTCACCTCCCTTTCAGGAACCCCGACCCTTTCCTTTATGTACAGGACAAGGGCAGTTGAAAAAAGCAGGATTATGCCTATGATGATGAATACAGTTATCTGCGATTTCTTTTTCATCATTTTAAGCCCTCAGGCACGCGAACCTGTAAAATTCCGATTTTATCTCCCCGCATTTTTCATAGGAGCCTTTTTTTATTGACATGATGAGCAGGCAGAGGTCCTTTTCCTGCTCAGGCTTTGAAGAGCATACGGTGTTTTGCTGGGCATCGGTCTTTCCTGCCAGCTCACTTATCAGCGAATCAGTTATCATTATGTTTGACTTGTAAAAGTCATAGCCCAGAAACCCCCCCACGACAAGCGTGGACAGCACAAATATGGTTATGAGCGCGATAAAAACCTTGTCTATGATTCTCGGGCTTTTGAGCAGGAACCTTTCTGCAAGAAAATACTGCTTCTCAGAAACAATGTATATTATTGCTATTATGTTTATGAAGAAAACGGCAAATGCGGAGAGGAGGAGGAAATTTCTTGTGAATGTGACAATCTCTGATTTCAGGAGCGCAAGCGACACGATGGAATTTATTATCCCGAAAATAAACCATGCCAGCGAGAGGTGATAGCCGAATCTTTTTCTTTTTGCGATGCTGTGTATGGTGATGATAAGGAATATTGAGATAATGACCGTGAAGACAGCTGCCTGCCAGCCCCACACCATCTGGCCAAAGATAACTGCCATCGGGGAGTTAAGCCCGAATATTATGTACGCAAGGTAAAAAAACAGCACAACGCCAAGATAGGCAGTGAGGACCTTTATTCCAATCGGCCTTGTGAACTTCTCCTTTTCCTTTTTTGTCAGGTCATAAACCTCAAGCCTTTTTCTCCTGCCCTCATAATCATAGGAAACGTGCTGGACATGCTTTTTCGGGCTTATTTTAGGTTTTTTGGGATGTTTTATGTGCCTTAGAACTCTCTTTACAGCAGAATGCCCCTTAACCCTCTTTTTTGCCATCTTTGTGCCTGAAAAAACAAATTTAATTTATAAATGTTGTGGTGGTTCTCTGGTTAAGATTTCATTGACCGTGACGACTTGCGATTATTTCATCGATAGGAGGAACAGATGGAATTTAAAATCTTAAAAAATGAAATATCTTATATACTATTAAATAATATACACTGAAAAATATGCAAAAGTTTAATTTCAGTTATGACCGGGAAAATGATGACTTGTTTTTGTTTAGCCCAGGCTCCAAATCCAAAGGCAGCGTGGAAATGGGGGATTTGATACTGGATTACAACAGCAAAAAAGAATTGGTGGGGCTGCAGATAATGAAGGCCTCCAAAATGCTGAGGGAAATGACTGGCGGGAAAAGCAGGGATTTGGTAAGCGAGGTCCTGAATAATCTAAAAGAGTGCAAAGTGGACATAAGAGTGAAAAATAATCTTCTGATAGTAAAGGTTTATCTCTCAAGCAAAGCAAATGAGATATCCCCAGTCATATCTGTGCCAAGCATCAGGGAACCAAGCCCTGCGCTGGCTTATGCATAATTCTGCCAAAACATATTTATACCTCATTATAATTATTCAGGGAGATGGCAGCTTCCAAAAAGCAAAAGAAAATACTTGTAACATCTGCGCTTCCTTATGTAAATAATATGCCTCACCTTGGCAACATAATCGGCTCTGTTCTTTCTGCAGATGTTTTTGCAAGGCACTGCAGGCTGGCAGGAAAAGAAATTCTTTTCATATGCGGAAGCGATGAGCACGGCACTGCAACAGAGACAAAGGCTGATGAAGAGGGAGTAACGCCAAAACAATTGTGCGACAAATATTACAAAATACACAGCGATATTTACAAATGGTTTGACATTTCCTATGACATTTTTGGGAGGACAAGCGACCCTTCGCAGACAGAGAGGGTTCAGGAATTGTTCAGCCTTCTTGACAGGAATGGATTTATTGCTGAGGACGAGGTTGAGCAGGCATACTGCGGGAAAGAGCAGAAGTTTCTTGCAGACAGGTACATTGAGGGCACATGCCCTTTCTGCGGCTATGAAAAGGCAAGAGGCGACCAGTGCGAAAATTGCGGCAAGCTCCTTAACCCGCAGGAGCTTCTTAATTCAAGATGCAGGAGCTGCGGCTCAATTCCTGTGACCAAAAAAACAAAGCACCTTTTCCTTGACCTGGAAAAGCTCCAGCCAAAGCTTGAGGCATGGGTAAAAAAGAGAAGCAAAGAAGGGAAATGGACACAGAACGCAATTGCAACAACTGAAGGATGGTTTGCCGAAGGCCTGAAAAAAAGGGCAATAACAAGGGATTTGAAGTGGGGAGTGAAAGTTCCGAGAAAGGGGTACGAAAAAAAGGTTTTCTATGTGTGGTTTGATGCGCCAATAGGATATATCTCAATAACACAGCAGCTTCTTGGGGAGAAATGGAAGGATTGGTGGAAAAAGCCCGACGAAGTTTTGCTTTACCAGTTCATGGCAAAGGACAATATCCCGTTTCACACGATAATTTTCCCTGCAACACTGATAGGCAGCCAGGAAAAATACACAATGCTTTACCATATTGACTCAGCAGAATACCTCCTCTATGAAGGCGGAAAATTCTCAAAATCAGGCGGGGTCGGGATTTTTGGGGATGATGCGAGAAAAACAGGGCTTCCTGCAGAAATCTTCAGGTATTATCTCCTTATCAACCGCCCTGAAAATGCTGACACAACATTTGACTGGGGTGAATTGCAGGACAAGGTAAACAACGAGCTCGTTGCAAACTTCGGGAATCTTGTCAACAGGACAACAACTTTCATATCAAATTATCTTGGAGGTGTTGTTGAAGAGAAAAAGCCTGATGAAGAAGATGTGTTGTTGCTTGAAGAAGTGAGAAAAAAGGAGCAGCAGGCAGTTAAGCTGATGGGTGAATGTCATCTAAGAGAAGCCTTCAAGGAAATATTCAATATCTCCAGGATTGGGAACCAGTATTTCCAGAAAAGCGAGCCGTGGAAGGTAGTAAAAGAAAATCCTGAAATGGCAAAAAAGGCATTGTTCATCCTTGCCAATATTGTCAAGGACCTCGCGATATTGGTTTCTCCTTACATGCCAGAGGCAGCCGGGAAAATATTCAGCCAGCTTGGGATAACTGCGAGGGATTATGGTGATTTGGGAAAGCTCTCTGTTAAAAAGCAAAAAATTGGCAGGCCTGAAATTCTTTTTGCTAAGATAGAGGATGAAAAAATATTGGCGCTGAGAAAGGAGTTTTCAGGAAAAAAGCAGGATCCTATAATAAAAATTGACTTCAGGGTTGCAAATGTCTTGTCAGTTGAAGACCATCCTGAAGCAGACAAATTATACATTCTTCAGGTTGATCTGGGAACAGAGAAAAGGCAGATTGTTGCAGGGCTGAAAGGCTACATGAAAAAGGAAGAGATAAAAGGAAAAAACATAATTGTTGTTTCAAACCTGAAGCCCGCAAAATTAAAGGGAATTGAAAGCAACGGCATGCTGCTTGCTGCTGAAAAAAACAATGCTGTAAGATTATTGCTTGCGCCAAAGTCAAGGCCAGGAGACAGGGCATATGTTTTTGAGCCAAAGCCAGAGAAACAAATTACGATTGAGGATTTTTCAAAAATAAAGTTCTCTGTGAAAAACAGAAAAGTTTTATATAAGGAAACTCCTTTAAGGACAGATAAGGAGGATGTAGGTGTTGAAATTGAAGATGGGGCAGTTGTCAGGTAAAAAAAATAAAAAAGCACAGCTAACAGTGTTTTTTATTTTGGGCATAATCCTAATCGCTGCTGTTGCCTACTATCTGTCCTCCCGGGGCAAAGTGGAAACTGTTGAAGTTTCAGCAGACATACAGCCGGTTAAGCTGTATCTTGACAAGTGCCTTGAGCTGGCGTCAAAAAATGCATTCATTGTCATGGGAATCAATGGGGGAAAAAGAATTTTGGAGGAGCCCTATCTTTCAAGCGGGATTGTTGATACGAATTTTCTATATGACGGGGGAACCCTGAGGATTGACAGCCTTGATGTTTTCAAAAAAAATCTTGAGGCAGAAATATCATCAAATCTGGAGAAATGCTTTTCAAATTTTTCAGAGCCTGGAACAGCAATAGAGAGAGGCATTCCAAATGTCACTGTAAATTTTCTTGAAAAATCATCAAGAATAGACGCGGTCTGGCCAGTTAAGGTGCAGAGGAACGGAAAAACAGAGGAGCTTGGCAGGCTTGAGTCTGCCACTTTGGATGTGAGGATGAAATTAATATATGAGGTTGCCGCGAACATAACTGACAATGTTGCAACCAGGCCTGAGAAGCTTGAGTTTTTGCCCCTGCTTGAAACAGGAATGAATATAACCATAGGCATAACTCCTGATGCAGAATTGTTTTTGATAATTGACCCGAACTCAACAATTGAGCATAAGCCGTATGCGTTTTTTTTCGCAACGAGGATAAAATGAGAAAAATAATCCTGGCAGCAGTTGTGAGCGCATTTGTCCTGCTTTCTTTTGTCGTGCTTGCTGACTGCCCGCAGATTACCCAGACCTCAGACATTTCCTCCGAAGACAACTTTTCCACAGAATGCCTGCAGAAAGCAGACCCTGCAAGCCTGACGCTTGACCAGGCAAAATCAAGGTTTTCTGACCTTACTGATGCACAGAGGGATTATTTTTACAAGAACAATCTAAATGACCCTGACATTGAGAGATTTTTTGGAATACAACATGATATTGTTCTTTCCGGCTGCACACAAAACTGCAGGTATGAAGGCGGAAGGCTTTACAACCCGCCGATGCAGGATGGGATTCCTATTTCACAGCTTGCAGGGGCAAAGGTGGCGGCAAGGCCTGGCGGAGGGTTTGACATAACAGCACCGTATGGAGTGAATTTTAATATTCTGGGCAACACATTCAGAAGCGAGGAAACTGATTACATGGTAAGTGTGGGCCCGGAGCCGGGCGGAACAGGCGGAACAGTGATGACTGTGCACATAATTCCAGGCCAGACAGTAACAGTAAACGGCGAGCAAATCACAGGAAAAAGCTCTGACGGAACCGCGCCAGGCGGAACAGAAGTCAACTGCTATTCTCCAAGCCAGTGCAGGATAGGGAGAAGCTTTGCGCTTTTAAGGTGGGGGATAACATCTGGCTCAATCAGTGATGGAAGTGCAGAACTCAAGCCACTGCCTCCTGATAAAAGCGGGAATGCTGCCTTGAATCTAATGGACTTGAGTTTTTGCACAGGCCCGTTTTGCTGGAAATCAACTAAGGGGGCGTCATTGGATGCAAATCCTATTCGCCTTAAGGTGGATAATGAGGGCAAGTGGTCTCTCACATACCATCCATCAGGAGAGTCCACGAAGCTTGAAATTTCGGCAGCTCCTGGCAAGAAGGGCGAATATGGGAGCATTAAAATAGATTTTTACCGGAGAGGATTTCCAGCGCCATTAAACTGCAAGGTGGAAGTTGCGCAGCAGTCATATTTTTGCGGTTTTGAAATTAGAAGGTAAATTAGAACTCCTCAGGCACTTCCTTTTTCCCTTTCACTTCCTTCATCTTTTTTGTGACAAGAATTTCTGCTCTGCATTTTTCACATTCAAATTTTAATGCATCAACGCCCTTTATTTTTTTTCTCTTGTAAGGAATCTGGATTTCGCCGTGATACCTGCACTTCGGGCAGGCATAATCGATGTTTGCCTTCAGGCTTTCTTCGTATTCCTTTTTCTCAGCAGAATAATTGCATGAGGGGCATACATATTCCTTTGCCCTTATTTTTACCTTTTCTCCTTCCCTTGGCTTGCCCATCAATGCCTTTCCGCACTTGGGGCATTTCTGCCTGTAAACATATGTAAATACAGAGCCGCTGTCAAGCCTTCTTTTTGTAAAATAGACAAGCTTTTCCATGTCCTCTTCTGACTCTGGCTTTTTCTCAAGCATTTCTCCCTTTCTTTCCTGTTTGTTTAAATATTTTTTGCTTGTGATGGTATTATATAATTTTACATCCAAAAAAAATCCTGTTTAGTTAGGCAAGCCCTTAGCCTGGAAAGTTTTGGCCAAAAAGATTTGCTGGATTGCCAGGGCTTGCGGATATTCATTGATGCTCCTATTTTCTTGCTGGCAATTAATTTAAAAATGAATTATGATTTATTATAATTTAAGCAAAGCCGCTCTAAACGGGATTTTTTTAAAAGGTGCTAAGCCAGATTTCTTGTTTTTATAAACTACACTCAGGCCCAATATGCATAAAATAATACCGAAATGTTTATAAATGGACTGATTTGTACTATAATAATATAGGGTGTTTGGATGAAAAAGGTCTACACAGCAGCAATAATCCTGTTTGTACTGTTTTTTGCAACTGTTTCCGCAGACTCTGAAAATGAGGGGTTTTTCCATAAAGTATATGACTTTTTCAGGGGCGCGTTTACAGGCTACATAGGCTATTCTGGAAACCCTTCGGGCGGGATGAACCTTTCTGTCTGGGATGACACAGATTCAGCGCAAAGATACAGGTATCAAAACGTAAAATTCTATGCAAACCTTACAAACTCAACAGACAGCTCTGTGATTGACGACACAATGGCAAACGTGTCAATGTCAGTCGCAGCTCTCGGGATTGATGCAAATATGTCATTTAACCCGGGCACAAGTTTATGGGAATATAATTTCTCTCCCGGCGATAATAACGGGACATTTGATTTTGATGTGACAGCAAACTCCTCGCTTTTTTCCCCTGACAATGTGGCTGCAAATGATACCTTCAGGATTGAGGACTGCCTGAACCTCACTGTGGATGGAATGAGCCAGTTTTTCATCAACCGCGACGAGGTTTTGTGCAGGGACAGCTACCAGATAAACAACACGGCAGTGGACATAAGCACAGAGGCAGGGGTTTTGGTGGTGAATGCATCAGGCATAACCCTTGACTGCAACAGCTCCCTTATTGCCGGAAACGGAAGCGGGTTCGGGATATCGGGGCTGTCAGTTTCCGGAGCCACTGTTAAGAACTGCAACATCCAGGGTTATGAGTTTGGAGTGCCTCTTGCATACTCAGACAGCATTATAATAAGAGACAGCAATTTCAGTTCCATTGCATCGTCAGCAGTCGGGATGATGTACACCAACAATAGCCGAGTGTATAAAAACAAAGTCGCAGACAGCTTTGCCGGGATAATCTTGTTTGCCTCCCTGAACAACAGCGCGTATAATAATACAGTCAACTGCATGCCTGGCGGAGACTTGAACACATCCATAGGCATTTTTGATGCAAACTCTGATTATGGGCCGAACTACATCACTGAAAATACTGTACAAAACTGCAACATATCTGTGCAGCTGTCATCGGATGTTGACGCGGGTTTTGCCAGCAGGGGAACCCAGGTTGTGTCAAACAATCTTAGCAATGCAACAGCAGGAATACTTTTTGAAACCCCAGGCACCCCTGTTTTTGAAAACATTGTGATAAAAGACAATATAATTTCAAGTACTGATTATGGGATTTTCAGCATATATTTCAACAACAACACTAACATAACAGGCAACAGGTTTGTCAACTCATCAACAGCAGACGTTTTTCTAACAGATACAATAGGCGCGACAGAGAATGCAAAATTCTGGGCAAATTCCTTCCTGACAAATGGGGTGAACAGGACAGGCGATGAAAACACCACTTTCTGCGTAAATGGCATTGGAAATTTCTACACAAATGAGACGCCTTTGGAAAACATAGGCAGTGATGACTGCGGCCAGCCTCAGCCAGTAGGGAACATAACTCTTGTGGGCGGGAACCTTACAATAAATTTCACGCCCCAGGGCGCAGACCAGCCGGCAAATTACACAATACTGTTCATAAATTCAAGCGGCGAGCTCTGGAGCAGCTATTATGCAGGCAACATGACAGAGGTAATCATACCGCGTTCCTTTGTTCAGGCAAATCTTTCAAACCCTAACTCCTCGAGAACATACAATGTTTCTGTCATGCCAGAGGTTTTTGACTCAGTGCACTATGGTTTCCCTGTTCCTCTCGGCAATTTCACAACCCCTCCAAACAACAACTGGGTGTGCCTGAACACGAGCAGGTGCGAATACAGCGATTTGAATGATGCGTTTTTATATGAATTTGTCCC
>Ga0315268_10005427_pt1 | contig 13704 bp, 11 predicted proteins | sample C1_top_MG_FD_204535 | JGI IMG/M metagenome (GOLD analysis project Ga0315268, IMG submission 204535) | Sediment microbial communities from Yellowstone Lake, YNP, Wyoming, USA - C1_top | ecosystem: Environmental > Aquatic > Freshwater > Lake > Sediment | place: USA: Wyoming | collected 2017-08-01 | reverse complement strand
CCAAACGAGCCGAGGCCATGAATGCGATTGCCGATGCTCTCGATAGCAATATGGCAGAACTTGTTGAGATTGCCGATTTGGAAACAGGATTGGGAGTCCCACGTCTTACCGGCGAAGTTGGAAGGACCACATTTCAAATTCGCGAATTTGCTAAGGCCATCAGCGCCGGACAGTTTGTAACGCCCGAGGTTGATTCAGCGGTCGACGCGCCACTGCCGATGGGTCATCCCGAATTGATTCGGGCCGTGTCTCCTCTTGGAGTTGTTGTTGTATTCGGAGCAAATAACTTTCCTTTTGCTTTTAGCGTTTTGGGTGGCGATACGGCTTCAGCATTGGCCGCAGGTTGCTCAGTAATTGCGAAAGCCCATCCCTCGCACCCTCAGACTTCTAGCAAAGTTTATGAATTGGCTGCAAAAGCCCTCCTAGATCAAGGCTTGCCGGCGGGAGTTCTCTCTTTAATCCACGGGGTTGATGCCGGAGTCATTGCTTTGAAATCAGAGGCGGTAAGTGCGGGCGCCTTCACCGGCTCGAGAGCTGGCGGTCGCGCTCTATTCGATATTGCTCAATCCAGAGAAATTCCGATTCCTTTTTACGGGGAACTCGGAAGCGTCAACCCGGTAGTTGTCTTGGATTCTGCGCTTTCAGATCCAAAATCCTTTGCCACCGCCTATCTGGACTCGCTACTACTTGGAAATGGCCAATTCTGCACCAACCCCAGCATCCTATTTCTGCCCGAGGGCTCAACGGCAATTTCGGAAATCGAATCTCAAATCATTGACCGTTCTCCCGCGCCGTTCCTAAGCCCTGCAACTAAAAGTGGCCACGACATAAATAGATCCAGGCTTTCAGAACTGCTCGTTACAAAACCCGTCGTGGGCAAGAGCATTAATGATGGAGGACTTTATTCTGCTCCCGCAATTATCAAAACAACCATTGCTCAAGTGTCAGCGCAACCTGACGCTCTTTCTATTGAGTGTTTCGGTCCAACTGGTCTTGTTATTACGTATTCCTCAATTACCGAATTACTCACATTAATTGGAGATTTAGAAGGCGCTCTGACTGGATCAATCTTCGGCTCGCCCGACGATGAGGATGCCGTTGATGTTTGCCGAGCAATTGCTCAAAGGGTTGGTCGCTTGGCATGGAACTCTTGGCCAACTGGCGTGGCTGTTTCAGTTGGACAGCAACACGGGGGTCCATATCCCGCTTCTACTTCATCAATCCATACTTCGGTTGGATTGCATGCAATCACGCGCTTCCTTCGACCTGTTTCTTATCAAAATTTACCGAAGGAAATCGCGGCTCAACTTCTGTAATTCGCCTACAGGCTAAAAGATCGTGATGGACGACCTTTGACACCCGGTTTGATGCAGAACGTCATTCCAGCTTCTTTCGGACCTCCGACTTGATCATCGGTTGCTGAAGTGATGATCAACGTATCAAGGTCCTCCCCTGCGAAAGCGCATGAAGTCACGAATGGGGCTGGGAGCTCGATAACTTGGTCAAGTTTGTAATTATCAGTTGAGTCATATCGCCTTATCTGCGAACCGCCCCAAAGCGCCACCCAGAGTCCTCCCTTGGAATCCAGACACATTCCATCTGGTGCTCCATCGGACTCAGGCACCTCAACAACAGTGCGCTCTTCGAACAAATTATCGTCCTTCACTGTGTACGCGCGAACAGCCTGCCATGCACTATCAATGAAATAGAAAGTTGATCCATCATCGCTCCAGTCCATCCCGTTACTGATGGTGAGGTTGGATAGTGCCCTCGATATTGTCGAAGTTTCAATGTCATATTTGAAGAGTGCTGAGGTACCGGTCAGCATTTCAATGCCCATCGTTCCAAGCCAAAGGTTGCCACTCGGTGAAACTTTTGCGTCGTTCCAACGAATCTCCATTTTCGACGTTAAGGGTTCCAAGTCTGAGAGCCTTAAGAAGGAGTGAACTCTCCCGTTTTTGTCGCGAAGGATCGGTCCGCTATTGGTCCCCAAGACATAACCACCTGGGACGCGAGGAATTGCGAAACCAACATTCTCACCCGTTGAGAACTCCCCTGTCTCATGTGTTTTCAGATTTCGAGTAAGTACGCGTGACCCTGTGATATCGACCCAAGAGACTTCATCGTGGGAGGTTCCAATTGCGGAAGGTCCTTCGCCAAGGGAACAAACGCGTTCGTCAAAGACTTCGACCTGCATTACTTTCCTATTTCAAAAATGATCTTGCCACGAGGGGACGGTGCGTGACGCAACGTTTCGATGGCCTCTCCATATTTTTCTAGAGGGAACCGATGGGTTACAAGGAATGTGAGATCCAATTTTCCTGAATTAAGAAAATCTACCGTCAGCTCCCAAGCCTTTCGCGAGTACCCAAATGAGGCCAAAATACTTAGATCACCGTTAACGACGTCATCAATTGAAATCATTGTGCTGACATCGGGGCCGGTGAATCCGAGAAGTAACAAAGTCCCGCCGCGCGCTAACTGGTGGATTGCCTCGGAAATCCGGGAACTCGCACCTGATGCATCTATTATCAAATCGTATTTCGTGCGAGGCGAAGTGGTCGTGAAGAGATCGACTCCGGCCTGCTTGGCCAGCACCGATTGACCTTCCTTGAGACCCAGCATGTCGACTTCGGATGGCTTCCAAGCTTGCACAAGTCTGGCTGCGATTAAGGCGATAGTTCCATCGCCGATGACAAGAATTTTCGAACCCTGTTTTGGTTGGGCCTTCAATAAACCTTGAGTCACGACCGCCGTGGGTTCGACAAGAACTGCTGACTCATTGGAGACCGAATCCGCGAGGACGTGAACCAGACCGGCCTTTACTGCGATTTGTTCGGCTGCCGCTCCTGGCCTTGTGAAACCCACCTCGTCATAGGTCGTGCAGCGATTGGTGTTTCCGCTGGCGCATTCAAAACAGATGCCACAGGGGATGATCCCTTCTGCTACGACTCTCATCCCTACTTCGATTGAATCCACATCAGCTCCGACCTTGAGTACTCGGCCACACCATTCGTGACCGAGCACGATCGGATATTTAATGTATGCAGGATCAATTTTGCCGTCAATGATCTCCAGGTCGGTCCCGCAGACCCCTGTGGCAATCGGTGCCACAAGGATCTCGTCGGGCAGAATTGCTATGCCAGATGATTCAAGGATTTCAAGACGTCCATCCCCGTAGGCGGTCAATGATTTCACTTTGCTCCCCAAACTATTTTTCTACCGTGAAGTTCATTCGTTAATTGATCCGCGTATCTAATGACCAACCTGCCCAGCTTTGCGACCTGCTCTTCGGAAAGGTCGATTTTAACACCGGTGGCGCTAATCGCTCCTAGACATTTACCAAAATGATCAAAGAACGCGGCGCCAACGCAGAAAATCCCCTGCGCATCCTCTTCATCATCGGTTGCAAAACCATCGTGTCGTATCTTCTCAATCTCTTTCTTCAATTCATTCAAACTCGTAATCGACTTCTTAGTCCTAGAAACCAATCCACACTCTTTTGCAACTGCTTTGATTTGATCATCACTTAGTTGCGCCAAAATGGCTTTGCCTGCCGAACTCACGTGTGGAAGTTCTCTGACTCCAAGGGGAGTATGGAATCGGACGAATCCCGGTCCATCAACGCGATCGAGGAATATCGGGAACCCGCCATCATTTCGAGCCACACGGATAGTCAATCCAGATTTTTCGCTGAGTTCGGTCAGGATCGGGCGAGCAACAGCGATGAGGGGGTCGTGGGCCGCAGCCAAATCACCCAGGCGAATAAGCATCATTCCTGACAGATATCTGGGCCCAACATCAACCGAACGGAGATAACCAAAATCCACCAAAGTCCGGAGGGTGGCCAATACTGCGCTTTTTGAACCGCCAACAGATTTGGCAATCTCTGCAAGCGTCATTCCCTCAGCAGGACCAGAGACAACCAATTCCACCAATTTCAAGGCACGGGCAACGCTTCCCACTTGACCCTGCCCAGGACGGGACATAATCCTCCAAAAGTGATTGACATTTATCGTCTGTAGGTAATACTAGAGTGCCGAACGGTGTTCGGCAATACCGAACGGATATTAAATGTTGGCTGATTCACTTCTGGGCTCCTTTCCTTCCGAACTCGTGCCCCCAGCAAGTTCTGTGAAGTTCCCCGATGGGGCAGACTTTCGTCTTGAGATCCCGTCCGTTGAAGGACCTAAAGTTCTGGCCGCAGTGGTCAAAGAAGCCGAACACTATGGCCTCACCGTCAATCGCGTCTCTCCAGGCAGCGGTGCCATGTTGCACACGGAAGCCGAATTGCGAGAGATGTCCAAGATTGCCTCAAACAATGGAATAGAAGTCTCCCTCTTTATCGGTCCACGCGAGGAGTGGGGCGTAAGCGCGATGTCCCGAAGTACTGAAGGATCCGCCCTTGCCGGTTCTGTTCGCGGCATGCGTCAACTTCGCTACGCGGTCGAGGATTCGCTGCGCGCAATTGAATGTGGAATAAGGGGTCTGTTGGTGGCTGACCTTGGCTTGCTCCACGTCCTCCACCAAGAGCGAACTGCGGGGAGAATTCCTTCAGATGTGGTTCTTAAAGTCTCGGTAATGAAAGCACCATCAAATCCAGCGACACTGAAATTGCTCGAGACTATTGGTGCAGACACGGTAAATCTTCCTACGGATCTTACTTTGAATGAACTCTATGAGATGCGCTCAATATCGAATCTCCCGCTGGACCTCTATGTGGAGGCGCCAGACAATCTTGGAGGTGTGGTGCGCGGCAATGAAATCGCGGATCTCGTTGCGGTTGCTTCACCTCTTTATGTGAAGTTCGGCTTGCGCAATTCTCGCCCGTTGTATCCATCGGGGCTCCACTTGGAAAATGATGCAATCACCATCGGACGTGAAAAAGTTCGCCGCGCCAGCATCTCGCTTGAATGGCTCAGGCGCGATCCCCGCAATTTTGTTCAATCCCAACCAGGTGCCAAAGGATTGGGAATCCCCCAGTTATGACCAATCTTCCGAAGTTCACTTCCAACTTTCGCAGTAGCGAATGGTTTGCCGGTGAGAGTGAAGTCTCCTTGGCACACCGTGTTGTGCTGGCTTCGGTAGGTTATGAAATTGACGCAAACAATTCGAAGCCAATCATAGGAATTGCCGATTCTTCCAGCGATCTCAATCCTTGCAATCTGCCTCTGAGGGATTTCATTCCTGCAATCAAACAAGGGATCATCGACGCAGGTGGGATACCCATGGTCTTCCCGGTCATGTCTTTAGGCGAAGACCTCATGAAGCCGACCGCAATGTTGTATCGCAACCTTCTCTCAATGGAAGTTGAGGAATATCTTCGTTCGTACCCAATAGATGGCGTCGTTCTTCTAGCAAATTGCGATAAAAGCGTTCCGGGATCTCTCATGGGTGCACTCAGTGCAGACCTGCCGACTCTCATGTTCACTGCGGGTGCTCGGCCTGCGGCCCTTTACAAGGGACGAAGAATTGGAACTGGGACTGAGCTCTGGCGGATGTGGTCCGAATTTCGTTCTGGCAATGTAACTGAATCTGACTGGAAAGAATTCGAGGGTTGCCTCAATTGCGGATTAGGTTCCTGCAACACCATGGGCACGGCGTCATCGGTCGCGTTAATGGTCGAGGCTCTCGGCCTGACAATTCCCGGTACTTCGACGCACCCAGAAAATAGTCAAGAGCGCAAGGACTCTGCCTATCAAACAGGCACGCACATCGTTGAGATGACGAAGAATGGCTGGACCCCTTCCAAGATTGTCACCGCCGGATCATTTCGGAACGCAGTCCGGGTTCTTCAATCGTGTGGAGGCTCTACCAATGCGATCATTCATCTCCTTGCACTTTCTGGTCGTATCGACGGCAAACTTACGCTGAATCAGGTTCGTAATCTGGGCGAGGGTCTTTCCGTGATCGTGGACGTTGAGCCATCCGGCCGCGAATTGATTCAAGAATTTAATCGCGCAGGTGCCCTGCCAGCATTGATCAATCGAATCAGAGACTTCTTCGAACTCAATGAGATGACAGCACTGGGAACAACATGGCGCGAGAATCTGGCCGAATCCTCCCCTAAATCCGTGATTCGAAGCCTAGAGAATCCGATTTATTCCAAGGCTGCCTTTGGCGTGGTTTTTGGATCACTGGCTCCTGATGGTGCATTAATCAAAGTCTCGGCAGCATCGGAAGAACTTCTCGTTCATACTGGCGAGGCGATTGTCTTCAATGGTTACGAAGATATGCTCGCCCGCATAGATGATCCAGACCTGAATGTCACCAAAGATTCAGTTCTAGTCTTGAAGAATTGCGGACCGGTGGGAGTTCCTGGGATGCCCGAATGGGGCATGATTCCGATTCCTAAGAAATTGATTGCCGAGGGCGTCAATGACATGGTGCGAATATCAGATGCTCGTATGAGCGGCACCTCATTTGGAACATGCATACTTCACGTCTCCCCAGAATCAGCGGTCGGAGGACCGCTCGCACTTGTGGAAGACGGCGATCTGATAGAGATGAATGTTCATGCAGGTGTTCTCAATCTAATTATTGAAGACGTCGAGCGTGATCGTCGGATTGAAAAGTGGCAACCCCAAAAATCTGCCCACTTGCGTGGTTGGCCGGCTCTCTATCAACAGCACGTACTGCAAGCCGATCAAGGTTGCGATCTAGATTTCCTACGCCCGAACTCTGGTGAAATGCGTAGGTTTGTTCCGCCCGTTGTGGGGAGGTCCTAGTGACTTTTCTATGCCAGTCGCCACAAAGATCATCAACTGCTACTAAAGGAGAAAGTATGCGTAAAAAGAGAATCCTCGTTGGCGCTTTAGTTTCTGCTCTTGCGCTCACGGGTATTGGGTTAAACGCTTCAAGTGCCAGCGCAAGTGCTAAAACAACTCTCACTATCTGGCATAACTTGGGCGACACACAGAATGCAACGGCCGTGAAAGCCCTTACGGATGCCTACACAAAATTGCACCCAGAAGTAACTTTCAAGCTCGTAAGTCAACCAGCCGACAACTATTTCGCATTGCTGCAAGCAGCAGCTGTTTCCAAGAAGGGCCCAGATATGGCCTTGATGTGGACCGGCCTATTTGCCTTGCAGTACAAGAGCTACTTAGCCAATCTCAAGGGTGTTGTTTCTGCTGCAGCCCTTGCTCGCGAAGGTTCCTTGAACTGGAGCTCACCAAACTTTGATGCCGCAAATGGCCCGTATGTCATGCCATTTGATCGCCAGTTCTACATCGGCTTCTACAACAAGACCGCATTGGCGAAGGCCGGCATTGCTGCAGTCCCAAGCACGTGGAATGAACTCTACGCCGCGTGTACGAAACTGAAGTCTGCTGGTTATACCCCAATCGTTTATGGCAATGGTGGCCAGAGTCTTGGTGCCTTGTACTACCCATGGTATGACGCCAGCTATATCGCCATTGGGCAATCATCTGTGTCGGGTCTTCGCGACCTCTACAGCGGAAAGAACCAATGGAACTCAGCTAAAAACATTGATTCGTACACCAAGTACGCGGCTCTGAAATCAAAGGGCTGCACAAACTCGGATGTTCTTACCAAGACCAATAACCTCGATGATTTCCTTGGTGGTAAAGCTGCCATGATCATTGATGGAACATGGGATACCAAGAAGTTCACCGACAAAATGGGAACCAACGTTGCAGCGTTCGTTCCACCGTTCTCTGACAAGCCAATCAAGGGTGTCGTCGAATTCGCTGGTCAAGGCCTCAGCCTTACCAACTACTCCAAGAACCAGAAGGCTGCTGCCGGCTTCTTGGAATTCATGACCACTTTGGATGCTGCAAAGCTCGTTGACGGTGCTGGTCTGATCTCCAACGTCAATGGTTCAACAACTTCCAACGCTGTAAACCAACAGATGTTGGATTTTGCGGCGAAGAAGGGTTATGCCCGTTACCCCATGCTCGACAATGTCTTGCAAGGCGATGTCGTGGATGCCGGTAACAAGATTCTTCCCTCCATCTTGGGTGGAAAAACCTCCGTCGCTGGTGGCTTGAAGCAGATGGCTCAGGTATGGACCAACCTGTTGCCAGACAAGCGAGGCAATTCATACAAGTAGTGACGCACAACTTCTGAGCAGTTGATCGCAAGAGGGCGAAGTTCGCTTCGCCCTCTTGCACAACGCAGGACCATATTCAACAATTCAACGATTCATAATTTGAATGATCAGGTGAAATGAAAGTTATCAAGCGCGATCTGGGTCACCAACGTCGAAGAGTCGGCATTCTTTTTATGTTGCCGGCCTTGGCGCTTGTGAGCGCATTTCTCGGAATTCCGATTATTCAGGCGGTGTACTACTCCTTTACTCAATGGGATGGTCTGACGGCTGTCTGGACCGGGATAAGTACCTACACTCATGAACTGCACAACCCGATCTTCTGGCGTGTTCTCGAGAATAACGGCCTACTTCTGATTGGCATTCCAGTGGCAATGATTTTGCCCATGGGTATCGCCTTTCTTCTCAATGAAAAAGTTCCGGGATGGAAAATCTTCCGAACGATCTACTTCCTCCCAACGGCAATTTCTTGGGTCGTTATCGGAATGGTGGCGATGCGCTTTTTCGCCCAAGAAGGACTTCTTAACGGACTGCTTAGAGGATTCGGTCTCGGGTTTGTCCACACCGACCTACTCTCGTCAGAAAGAGGAGCGCTTTTTGCAGTTTCTCTCACATTCATCTGGTCAATGGTCGGTACAAACACCATCATCTTTTTGACGGGTATGGCAACACTCGACAACTCATTGAACGAGGCTGCGCGTATGGATGGCGCTAGCAACCTGCGAATCTTCCGAAGCATCACCCTGCCTCAACTTCAACGTTTTATACAGTTCTCTTTCATCATTACGGTTATTAGCGCCTTCACGGCACTCTTCAGTTTGATTTTCGTCATGACAGGCGGTGGACCAGGTTTCGGAACCACAACTTTAGAATTCTTCATCTACCAGAATGCCTTCTCCCGCGGTGACTTTGGCACTGGTGCAATGTTGGGAGTGATTCTCTTCTTGATTATGGCAGTCCTGGGAATTGGCCAATTGGCCATTATGAAAAATAAGGACTGATGATGAAGCGTAGACAAATTTGGATCTTTGTAGTCATGACTCTATTTGCTGTGGTCATGATCTACCCCTTCATCTTCATGATTAACACTTCATTTAAGTCCAATGCGCAATTCCTTGGTGCGAGCGGGCATTCGATGCTTTCGTGGCACAAACTCTTCACCGCACTGCCCGTCGGCCGTCAACTCCTGAATTCCACTGTGGTTTGCGCTGGCTCCATTTTCATTATATTAATCGTTAGCACCATGGCTGGATATTCACTTTCCAAACTTCGTTCAAAAGCATCATGGATTTTCTTCTTGGGCATCGTCGGCGCAATGCTAATTCCCCTGCAGTCAATTATTATTCCCGCCTATATCAACGCCAGTCACTGGAATCTGCTCTCCGGCTACTGGGGAGCAATCTTCCTATACGCGGCTCTAGGTACTCCATTTGCCTCATTCTTAATGACTTCCTACTTCCGAGGTCTACCCGACGAACTCATCGAAGCTGCTGTCTGTGACGGTCTTAGTTATCGGCGAATCTTTAACAAAATCGCTCTTCCCTTAGCAGTCCCGGCAATCGTGACGATCATCGTTCTGCAATTCATTCAAATTTGGGATGACCTTCTGGTTGGGCTTCTCTTTATCCAAGATCCGAATTACCGGACTATCACCGTCGGCCTCGGAGCGCTGTCTGCAGGCCGCACAACGGACATTCCAGTTCTCATGGCAGGATCACTACTAAGTGCAATTCCTGCCGTGGCCGTCTATTTGATCTTCCAGCGGCAACTCGTTAACGGATTGACCGCAGGCATTGGAAAATAATCTGCAACGCATCGTCGGCGACCACATAACGGTCGAAGTCGACCTTGTTCGCGGTGGACGTATTAGTTCGATCAAATGGAAGGGTCTCGAGTTCTCTCTGCCCTTCCGCGATAACCCCATGAATTGGGGTTGGTTTGCCATGGTCCCTTGGGCTGGGCGCATCGATAGAGGTCTCATCAAAAACACCGAAGGCGCTCAATTCAATCTGCCAACCCACTGGGATCCACCCCATGCTGAACACGGGTTTGGCTTTGTCTCGTCGTGGGAATCTACTGGCCCTAATTCTTCTCGTCTTGTAATGCCAGCGCCATATGCGCCCTCTTATGCTGAACAAACCATTGAGTTGCTTGACGACACTATGACGTGGACTCTCAATTACTTTGCGAACGGTTGCACACTTCCGGCATGGGTAGGTTTTCATCCATGGTTGCCAAAAAGAATCAATAGCAGCGATGAATGCGCACTGATATTTCAACCAGAAAAGATGTTACTTAGAGGCGAAGACGGCATCCCTACCGGCGACCTCGTGGATGTCTCACCTCAACCTTGGGATGACGCCTTCTTCGGCGTGACAAGTTCCCCGATCCTTCAATGGGGAAGGACTGCACAACTCACCATCAATGCCTCAGTTCCTTGGTGGGTCGTTTACAACGAAGATCCTCTAGCAATCTGCGTTGAGCCGCAAACTGCTCCTCCAGATGCAGCCAACTTGAACATATCCGGGGCTCATTCAGTGAGTGCTGCATTCACTTTCTCGGACTGCTGAAGCATAAGTCAGTGCAGGGAGTAGGAAAAAATCATCCCCTCATCTGCTACTTGCCAATAATGCCTCGGTTAACCATGAAACTCACCGCATCGTTCATATTTATTGGGATGAGCTTCTTATCGAGGTTATCTGCCGCCCATACTCGAAATATCTCGTCAACAAAGCCCTGACCAACGGCTTCGACTTTCTCGAAATCTAGTTGTATTTCGCTGAATTTTCCAAGTCCTGTTAGCAACCGTCGTGCCTCGCTTCGTGATACAAAAGTCATTCCAGTTTCGAACAGTTTCACCGTTGGGCGAGTGCGCAGGAAATGATGGTCGACGCTGAACTCCTTGAACACATCTATATATCTTCGTTTAGTATCCACTTGAAGTTGGCAGAATACTCGAGTGCCCTTCTGATTCTTCACTTGCCCCACGCTGAAATCGCCGAGAAGATTGTCTACAGTCCATTGGATTCCATCCGACGACAATTGAAATAGATCAACGTTTTTCGAGGTAAAGAAGATACCCTCACCAGAATGAGCTTTAGGAGCTGTAGTTTGTTTTCCCTTGGACAATTCCGCCACCGACTCGAGGGTATTTGCGAGCTCGAACTCCTTCATAATCTTGGCAAAGACTCCGCAACCATTATCGACAATTTCAAAAGACCAGAAATCTGGGGCAACCTCGAACTTGATTTTTACTTCGCTGCCTTCTGAGTGATCGATAGCGTTGTTCAACATTTCGTTAAAGGCCATTGGGATGATGTCAGCCGCCCCGCACATTGTGTCAAGATGGAGCATCTGGACTATTTCCTGCCAAACTTCATGTTCCTGCAAGCCGCGAAGCGAAGCCGACTTCTCCCAGCCCACGATGTCATTCTTAACAACTACTCGCGCGAGGCGAGAGGGATGTCGATTCTTCGAACGAGCCGCTAATGCATCATTGACGGCTTCAATTTCAAATACACGCTGGCCACCTGCTGTTCGCACGCTTGGGATGATCCCGGCATCTGCAAGCCGACGTATTGTGTTTTCATGCAGCCCGACTGCATTCGCAAGTTGACCTATCCGCACCTGTTCTGTCACCGACTTGCCCCCTAAAACTCTAAAACCTCACTATTTCTAACCCCTGAGCGAAAATCTAACATATATAGTGAGATATTGCTCCAAAGTTGTTTGAAATAGTGAGGTTTTGTCGGAAAAGGCCCAAATTAGTGAGGTTCGGCCTCAAAATCTCACCACTCGAACTCCACCAAACTGAACCGGAGATCTATGCAGGTAAAGTGGATCAATAAAAGTTCTAAGTCACTAAGTTGGGATGTGCATGGACGGACCAGGTGCCGATGAGATAGCAGCACCCTTAGCGGTCAGGCTTCGCCCTACCAGTATCCAGGACCTTCTTGGCCAACAACACCTTCTCCAGCAGGGCTCGCCCCTAACGCGTTTGATCCAGGGGCAGGAAAAACACATAACCAGCGTGCTCCTGTATGGCCCGCCCGGGAGTGGTAAAACAACTCTTGCAAAGATGATCGCGCACTCTGACTCGCGCGCATTCGTCGAACTCTCAGCGGTGAGTTCTGGAGTTGCCCAGGTACGAGAATTACTTTCAGAGGCGCAAAAAAGATTGACGGGGGAAGCAAAAGAAACCGTCCTCTTTATAGACGAAGTCCACCGCTTCTCCAAAGCACAGCAGGACGCACTGCTTCCAGGAGTTGAGAACAGGTGGGTGACACTCGTTGCCGCCACCACAGAGAACCCGTCTTTCTCGATCATCTCCCCGCTGCTCTCGCGCTCGATTGTTCTGACTTTGCGCCCTATCCCCGATGCTGATATCGCGACACTTATCGACCGGGCCATTACCGATGCCCGAGGTCTCAACGGCGAGGTCACGATTTCGGCGCAGGCAAGAGATTCCCTTGTAAGACTTGCGGCGGGAGATGCACGCCGAGCTCTCACATATCTTGAGGCGGCAGCCGGGGCTGCCAGCGGTGAGATCACATCTGAAGTTCTGGGCCGAGCAGTAGACCGCGTTATCGAAAACTATGACCGGGGCGGGGATACTCACTACGACGTAGCCAGCGCTTTTATTAAGAGCATACGAGGCTCTGATGTTGATGCCTCGCTGCATTACTTGGCACGAATGTTGGAATCAGGTGAGGATCCACGCTTCATCGCCCGACGCATCATGATCAGTGCAAGTGAGGACATCGGCATTGCCGACCCAAGTGCTCTGGGCCTAGCAGTTGCGGCAGCCCAAGCCGTGGCGCTGGTGGGCATGCCCGAGGCGAGAATTATTCTGGCCGAAGCGGTCACCTACCTGGCGTGTGCGCCGAAATCCAACGCTGCCTACCTCGCCATTGAGTCGGCCATTGCCGACCTGCGCGCATCCAAGGGCGGACCCGTACCGCCGCATCTGCGGGATGCACACTCAGGAGCACTACGTGACAGACAAGAGAGCGCAGCACGAGAGTCGACCTCTTACATCTACCCACACGACATCGCACTTGGGGTTGCGGAGCAGCAATACTTGCCCGACGCCCTCGTGGGTACGCAGTACTACCACCCGACAACTCACGGTTATGAAGCGCGCGTACAGACTGCTTTGGAGCAGATTCGCAAAATGCTTGGGAAGGCTTAGAAACGCACGCTCAATAACTTGGAATAAGACTTGAGTTATTCCAAGTTATTGAGCGTGGGAAGGCACAACGCATTCATTTAGGGTACTTAAAATCGACTGATTGTTCTTCGACGGGGACTGTGTATCCATCACACTCCCACGGGTATGCAAGCACACCCTTCTCGAACTGAGCATTCATTCCGTAGCATTTCCAGTAAAAGAAGACATCCCCTTGAACCCAGTGCAGGTTCTTGTTACCAGATTTCACTGTTGGATTTAAAGATTTGTCGAGAACCTTCATCTTTATTGGCGCTTGCGAGTGATCCCCAACAGTTCCCGAATAGGCAATCACTGCACCCCGCTTTACCTCGCGGCCAAGAAGTGCCTGGCAACTCTCTGAAACTGAGTTAAGCGGGGTTGAATAATCATTCTCTGTGAAGAACTGCCATCCTTGCGCCCGTAA
>Ga0315268_10005426_pt1 | contig 13707 bp, 8 predicted proteins | sample C1_top_MG_FD_204535 | JGI IMG/M metagenome (GOLD analysis project Ga0315268, IMG submission 204535) | Sediment microbial communities from Yellowstone Lake, YNP, Wyoming, USA - C1_top | ecosystem: Environmental > Aquatic > Freshwater > Lake > Sediment | place: USA: Wyoming | collected 2017-08-01 | reverse complement strand
CCGCGATCGGACCCTGTCCGGATCGAGCGAGGGCGGTCGCTCCGGACGCCGCGAACACGCGCCGGCGCCTGCCCGCCATCGCGCAGACGTCGACGGGCGCCCTATGCTTCGGCGCATGGTCCTGCTCCACGTCGAGAACACCGACGGCCTGGTCGCACCCGTGCTCATCGCCGCCCTCGATGGCTGGGTGGACGCCGGCGGCGCGGCAACCACTGCGGCCGGCCATGTCGCGGCCGACGGCTCTGCCGTCGCGACGTTTGACGACGACCGCCTCTACGACTACCGCGCGCGCCGGCCGACCCTGGACATCGTGGATGGCCGCCCGGCAACGCTCGCGTGGCCGGAGCTGGTGGTGCGTCGTGCGAAGCTTGGCGAGCGGGACGTCCTGGTCCTCACCGGGCCGGAGCCCGACTTCCATTGGCGTGAGCTGACCCGGGCCGCGGTGGAGCTCGCCAGGCGCCTTGGCGTGGCCGAATGGATCAGCCTCGGGGCAATCCCGGCGGCCGTGCCGCATACCCGTGGCGTCCCGATCCTGGGCACGCAGTCGGCGCCGGGACTTCTTCGAGGGGACGTGACCCCCGGCCCGGACGGCATCCTGCGCGTGCCCGCCGCGGCAGTCTCCGTCCTGGACCTCGCAATCGCGCGGGCAGGCATCCCGGCCGTCGGCTACTTCGCGCAGGTGCCGCATTACGTGACCGGTACCTATGCGCCCGCCGCCGTGGAGCTGCTCCGGGTGCTGGGTCGGCACCTTGGCCACGAGGTGGCGCTGGGACCGCTCCGCGAAGCGTCGAGCCTGGTGCTGGCGCGACTCGACGCGGCGACCGCGGCCGACGAAGGGACCCGGGCCTACGTGGAACGGTTGGAGGCCACCGTCGACGAGGCGCGCCGGCCATCCGGCGACGACCTCATCTCCGAGATCGAGCAATTCCTCCGCGAGCGCGGCCCGGAGGGCGGCCGGAACGCCTGACCGCGAGCCGCGGACCTGATCAGCTGCCCGCAGCGCCGCTGATCAGGGGGAGCGCCACCGCGATCGGGACCGCAAACCCCACGCCCTGCGAGTTGCTGGCGGTCGCCGTGACGATGCCGACCACGTTGCCGGCGGCATCAAGGAGCGGCCCGCCGCTGTTGCCGGGGTTGATCGCGGCGTCGGTCTGGATCAGGCCGGCGAGGTGGGTGGAGCGCCGCGAGTCCGCCTGGCCCACGTCGATCGTGCGCCCGAGGCCGGAGACGATTCCCTGCGTGATCGTGTCGGAGAAGGTGCCGAGCGGGCTGCCGATCGCGATGGCGACTTCGCCCACGACCAGGGCGCTGGAGTCACCGAGTGCGAGCGGCTTCAGGTCCGTGGCAGCCACCTTGACGAGAGCCAGGTCGTGCTGCGCATCAGCGGCCACGACGGTCCCGGCCAGCTGGCGGCCGTCCTCGAACGTGACCTGGATGGATGTTGCTCCGCTGATCACGTGGTTGTTCGTCAGGATCAGCCCGTTCGCGGACACGACGAACCCGGAGCCGCTTCCCGTGATGCCGCCACCCCCTCCGCCGAAGGGATCGTAGCCACCAGCCATGGCCGTCTCGATCGTGACGACGGATGCCGTCGCGCCGGCGGCCACCCGCGTCGCAACGGCCTCGTTCCCGGCAGCCGCGCTCCCTGCAGCCGTGAGCGACCCCTGGGCCACCGGAGGCGTCGTCGCGGTGGAGGCCGCGCTTGCCACGGGCGTGGCGACCGTTCCGGCTGTTCCGGCCGTTCCAAGCTGGAGCGCCGCGAAGGTCATTCCCGACGAGAGCACGGCGGAGAGCGCGGCCGCCACCAGGACCAGGCGGGCACCGCCGGTTCGCGATCCCCGGTCGGGCGGGTTCGGGAGGTCGCGCGCCCAGGCAGGGGCCGGCGGGATCCTCTCATCGAGCGCTGCAGGCTCGTCAGGCTGCAGCGACGACGATTCCGGCTCGGTTGCGGCGAACGTAGGCTGGTCCATCTGGGGCTCCTGTCGGGGCAATGCGCTGCGATCCTCCGCGTCCCAGCCGCCGTTGTATACCTAATCCCTGAAGAACGCCTGAACCGGTCGATCGGCGACGAGCCGAACCTCGCTGGCGCCCGCGATCCCGACCCGGCAGGCTGACCGGAACATCCCTGCCGCGAGGAGCGCCGCCTGTGGACACCTGGAGGTTCTACGACCTGACCCATCGCGACCACGTCCTGTGCAACCCGCTCAGCGAGTCGAAGCTCGACGAGATGATCCGGTTGCTGGACCTGCCGCGTGGCGCGCGGGTCCTCGATGTTGCCTGCGGCAAGGGCGAGCTGCTGGTCCGCCTCGCGGAACGGCATGCGACCCACGGGGTCGGCATCGACATCTCGCCCTTCTGCATCGCCGACGTCCGCGCTCGTGCCGCCGGCCGGGCACCGGCCGCCGAGCTCGAGCTGCTGACGATGGACGGTGCCGACTACCGCGGGGCGCCCGGAAGCTTCGACCTCGCCTGCTGCCTCGGGGCCAGCTGGACGTTCGGCGGCCACGTGGAGACGCTGCGCGCGCTGGCCGGGCTCGTCCGGCCCGGCGGACAGGTGCTCGTGGGCGAGCCGTTCTGGCGCCATGACCCAGAACCCGCGTACCTCGAATGGAGCGGGATGCGGCGCGAGGAGTTCGGGACGCACGGGGACAACCTGCAGGCTGGCGTCTCGGTCGGCCTCGTGCCGCTCTACGCCCTCGCGAGCAGCGAGGACGACTTCGACCGGTACGAGGCGCTCCAGTGGCGCGCCGCGGACCGGCACGCCCGCGAGCAGCCGGACGACCCGGACGTGCCGGAGCTGCTCGAGCGGGTCACCCGCAATCGCCACGAATACCTGGCCTGGGGCCGCGCGACGCTGGGCTGGTCCCTCTACCTGTTCCGGCGCTGATCCGGCGGCGCCGCAGGGCCCTGCCGCTAGAGGCGACGACCTGCCGGCGGGCGGATGACGCCGGCCCGGCCGGCCCCGGCATCACCCGCGAGGGGCTCGGCCAGCCAGGCTGCGCGGAGCACACGACGACCTTCGTGCCCGCCGCGCGGGCGCGATCCCGGACCGCGTCGAAGGCGGACACGTTCCATGCCCGCCAGCGGCTGTCGTGCTGGAGCGTGCCGTCCGCGCCGACCTGGAGGCTGAGGAACACCAGGGTGGAGACGGCCGAGAAGTCCATCGTGTCGCGAACGTAGGCCATCTGCGGGATCGTCGCGAACGCCATCACCTCGCCGCGCATCCCCTTCGCCACGAACCCGAACTTGGCGGGATCATGAGGAGGGACGTCCACCGGCGGCGACGCCGACGGCGGGACGCTCGGGCCGGACGGGCTCGCGGACGGGCCGGCGGTCGGGGCACCCGGGGTCGATGGGCTGGCGACCGGCGACGGGGACGGGGATGGGCTCGCCCCGGGCACCGTCGAGGGGATCGCCGCGACCGGCGACGGTTTTCCGGCGCTCGCACCCGGGCCCGATCCCTGCCCGGCGTTGAGCACCGCCAGTCCCGCCCCCGCGATCAGCGCCACGAGGCCCAGCGCCAGCGCCACCGGGAGCCGGCGAGCGGTGACGCCGCGCATCGGGCGCGGTGCCTACCCGATGCCGAGGATGCGGGTTGCGCGGCTGCGAGCGAGGGTGCCGATGGCCATCCGCCAACCATAGACGCCCCCGCCTCGAGGCACCGGCGACCGGCAAAGACGGCGCGGTCCCGCGCGGCGCTGGTCGCCGGCCCTCGGGCGGGTCAGGCTACGGGTGCGGGCCCCGGCTCCGGCACGGACGGCGCGAGCGCCGCCACTTCCCGCATGTCGAACGCGGCCAGCTCGGGGAACGAGCGGACGATGGCGGCGAGGCCGGCCAGGCAGAGCAACCCGCCGCTGACGACGGAAAGCTGGGCGCCCACGAGCGAGGCCACCGCGCTCGCCTCCACGTCACCGAGCCGCGGGCCGCCGGTCACGACGAGGATGTGGATCGAGGTGACCCGCCCGCGAAGCTCGTCGGGCGTGAGCAGCTGGACGATCGCGCTGCGAAGGACGGCGGTGACGACGTCGGCCGCGCCGGCGGCAGCCAGGAAGACCAGCGCGAGCGGGAAGCTGAACGTGCACAGCCCGAACGCGGTGATGGCAAGCCCCCAACACGCGGACGCCCAGAGCACGGCCCTCCCAGTCCGCCGGACCCGCCCGACCCAGCCGGTGAGCAGCGCCCCGACCAGGGCCCCGGCGGCCGGGGCCGCGGCAAGCAGGCCCAGCCCGGCCGGGCCGACCCGGAAGACGCCCAGTGCGAGGACCGGGAAGAGCGCAGTCGGCATCCCGAAGACCATCGCGTTGAGGTCCACCGCAAAGGTCCCCAGGATGGCGCGGCGGCGGCGTGCGAAGCGCAGGCCCTCCGCGATCGCCGCGAGGCTGGGGCGGACCGCATCGTGCGCCGGCGGGATCGGGGCGATGAGGAGCAGCGCCCCGATGGCCGCGCCGAATGTGATCACGTCGAAGGCGTAGCCGGCGGCAACCCCGAGCGTCGCGATGACCAGCCCGCCGATCGCCGGCCCGACCACGCCGGCCGCCTGGAAGTTGAGCTGGCCCAGGGCGAGGGCGGCCGGCAGGCGCTCGCGCGGCACGAGCCGGGGCACCGCGGAGGAGCGGGCGGGCTGGTCCATGGCGCCGAGGCCCGCGGCCACGAACGCGACCGCGTAGATGGCAAGGACGGGCGGCGCCGACATCATGGCGAGCCCGGCCAGCGCGGCGCTCGCCGCAGCCAGCCCGGCCTGCGTCAGGAGGAGGAGGCGTCGGCGATCAACCGCATCGGCGACCACCCCACCGCCGAGCGAGAACGCCATGATCGGCACCACCTGGACGAGCGCCAGCGCGCCGATCGCCAGCGGCGTCCCGGTCAGGACGTAGAGCTGGTACGGCAGGACGATCGAGGTGACCTGGCGGCCCAGTCCGCTGACCACCTGGCCGATCCAGAGATACCGGAAGTCGCGGTCGCGCCGAAGCGGCTCCGCATCGACGATGAGCCGGCGGAGCCGATCACGCCGACGAGCGGGCTGGGCCGACTTGGACATCGCGCAATGATCCCACCCCGGGTACGTCGAAGCCCGGCCTCGCGGCCGGGCTTCGACGCTGGTGCGGGCCGGCGGGCAGGCGGGCCAGCCGGCCGGGATTGGTCGGCTACTTATCGTTCTCGGTTGCGTTGACCAGGACTGCCTGAGCGGCCGCGAGGCGCGCCACCGGGACGCGGAACGGCGAGCAGGAGACGTAGTTGAGGCCGATCGCCTCGCACTTGTGGATCGAGGCGGGATCGCCGCCGTGCTCGCCGCAGATGCCCACCTTGAGGTCGGGGCGGGTCGAGCGCCCCTTTTCCACGGCCATCCGCATCTCGGCGGCGATCACCTCGTCGAGCGTCTGGAACGGGTTCTCCGGAAGGATCTTGTCCTCGACGTACTTGAGCAGGAAGCCGCCCTCGGCATCGTCACGGCTGTAGCCGAAGGTCATCTGGGTGAGGTCGTTCGTGCCGAAGCTGAAGAACTCGGCGTGCCTGGCGATCTCGTCCGCGACCCAGCAGGCTCGCGGGATCTCGATCATGGTGCCGAACTTGAAGTTGATCGCCTCGCCGGCGGCGGCGACGACGGCCTCGGCCTCGGCGTCGAGGAGAGCGCGGGTGGCGATCAGCTCGTTCACGTGGCCGACGAGCGGGATCATGATCTCCGGGCGCGGGTCCTTGCCGGCACGCTTGACCGCCACTGCGGCGTTGAGGATGGCGCGGGTCTGGATCTTCACGAAGTCGGGGATCATCAGCCCGAGGCGGCAGCCGCGGAGGCCCAGCATCGGGTTCTGCTCGTGCATCGACTTGATGGTCGCGAGCAGCTCCTTGTCCTCCTCGGTCGCCGCGTCGCCGGCCCTGGTGACCTTGACGAGCTGCTCCTCCAGGTTCGGAAGGAACTCGTGGAGCGGCGGGTCGATGAGGCGGATGACGACGGGCAGGCCGCTCATCGCGGCAAGGATGCCCTCGAAATCGCCCTGCTGGAGCACCTCGAGCTTGCCCATCGCGGCGTCGAACTGGGCCACCACGGCCTGCTCGTCGGCGTCCAGGGCTTCACCCGCGGCGACCTTCACCTTCGCGCGGGTCGCCGCGTTCGCGACGAGGATCGCGCCGCGGACGATCTCCAGGCGCTCGCCCTCGCGGAACATGTGCTCCGTCCGGCAGAGGCCGATCCCCTGGGCGCCGTACGAACGGGCCTGGGCAGCCTCCTCCGGCTTGTCCGCGTTGGTCCAGATCTGGAGCCGGCGGATCTCGTCCGCCCAGCCCAGGACGCGCTGGAGCTCCGGCTGGTCCTCGAAGCGCGCCGCAACCGTCGGCAGCGCGCCGACGAAGACCTCGCCGGTGGAGCCGTCAACGCTGATCCAGTCACCCTCAGCGAAGCTAAGCCCGGAGTCGGTGCTATGGGCTGTCTTCGTCGCGTACTCCACGACAAGCTCTGCACACCCGGCGACGCAGGGCTTGCCGATCTGGCGGGCAACCACGGCGGCATGCGACGTTGCGCCGCCGCGCGCGGTGAGGATCCCCTGGGCAACGGCCATGCCGTGGAAATCGTCCGGGGAGGTCTCGACGCGGACCAGGACGACCTTCTCGCCGCGTGCGACCCACTCCACTGCGACGTCCGCGTTGAAGACGGCCCGCCCGACTGCGGCGCCAGGCGACGCGTTGAGGCCCTTGGCGATGCGCTTGCCGACCTTGCGGGCAACCGGGTCGAACTGGTCACGCAGGAGCTGGTCAACCTGGGCGGGTTCGATCCGGGCGACGGCCTCCTCCTTGCTGATGACGCCCTCGTCGACCATGTCGGTCGCGATCTTCACGGCAGCCGCGGCGGTCCGCTTCGCATCGCGGGTCTGGAGCATGTAGAGCCGGCCGCGCTCGATGGTGAACTCCAGATCCTGCACGTTCCGGTAGTGCAGCTCGAGCTGGTTCGCGATCCGCTGGAACTCCGCGTAGGCCGCCGGCATCTCGTCGGCGAGGTGGCTGATCTTGGCGGGTGTCCGGATGCCGGCGACCACGTCTTCGCCCTGGGCGTTGACGAGGTACTCCCCGTAGAGCTCCTTCTCTCCGGTGTTCGGATCGCGCGTGAACGCGACGCCGGTCCCCGAGTCGTTGCCCATGTTGCCGAAGACCATCGTCACGACGCTGACGGCGGTGCCGAGGTCGTGGGCGATCTTCTGGCTGGTGCGGTAGTCGTTGGCGCGCTTCCCGAACCAGGAAGCGAAGACCGCCTTGATGGCCAGGTCCAGCTGCTCGTTGGGGTCGGCCGGGAAGTCGCGGCCGGTGGACTCACGCACGATGGCCTTGAACTCCGTCACGAGCTCGCGGAGGTCGTCCGCGGTGAGGTCCGTGTCGACAGCGGCGCCGCGCGCCTGCTTCTTCGCGTGGAGGGCGTGCTCGAAGCGCTCGCCGTCAACGTCGAGGACGATCCGGCCGAACATCTGGATGAAGCGCCGATACGCGTCCCAGCCGAAGCGCTGGTTCCCCGTGAGCGCGACCAGGCCCTTGAGCGTCTCCTCGTTGAGGCCCAGGTTGAGGACGGTATCCATCATGCCCGGCATGGAGAACTTCGCGCCCGAGCGGACCGAAACGAGGAGCGGGTTCCGGGGGTCACCGAAGCCCTTGCCCGTCTGCTTCTCGACATCCTTCACGGCCGCGAGGACGTCTTCCCAGAGGCCCGCCGGCAGCTGCCTGCCCGCGGCGAAGTAGTCGTTGCAGGCCTCCGTGGTGATCGTGAATCCCGGCGGAGTCGGCAGGCCCGCGTTCGTCATCTCGGCGAGGCCCGCGCCCTTGCCGCCGAGAAGATCCTTCATCCTGCCGTGGCCTTCGGCCCGGCCGTCGCCCCAGGCGTAGATGTAGCGCTTGGCGGCGCGGTGGGCGCGCGTGGCAGACTCCGGCATCAAGTGGTACCTCCGGTGGTGGACGCGACGCGGCGCACGAGATGGCGTGCCGCTGAGAAGACCGAGTCAGGGTGACCGCGTAGATTGTACCGCCGGGCGCCGTTTGTCCGGGCTCGCGTCCGACCCGTATCGGCGGGTCGAATGGCCCGCTCGCGCGCGGCTGGTCGGCTGCATGGCATCGCGCCCGGCGCGCGGGCGCCCCGGCCGGGACTACACTCGCGTCCGGCTGACGCGAACGCCGGCCGCCAGGAGGTCCTGCCAGGCATGAGCCATCACCTCGAGGACACCCGCGTCATCGCGGAGGAAGCGCCCCAGTACAACGCCACGCTGGTCCGTCGCGAGGACCATTCGGCCGACCTGGCCAGCTTCTGGGTGAAGCTCGATGGGGACCCCATCCCGTTCGAGGCCGGCCAGTACGTGACGATCGGCGCCTTCGCGGATGGCAAGCTCTGGCAGCGCCCCTACTCCGTGGCATCCGCACCGCAGGTGGCCGGCACCGAGGGCTACGAGCTCTACGTCCGGCTGGTGCCGATCATCCGATTCACAACGCTCCTGTGGCGCCTCCAGGAGGGGGCGCGGATGCGGCTGATCGGCCCGAAGGGTCGCTTCATGCTGGAGCCCGACGATCACCGGACGCACCTCTACGTCTCGACCGGAACCGGGATCGCGCCCTTCATGGCCATGATCCGCCAGACGCAGCTGGCCCGGAAGCCACGCGAAACCGTGGTCCTCCACGGCGTCTCGTTCGAGGAGGAGCTGGGCTACCGCGACGTTCTCGAGGCGATGGAGCGGGACGCGACGTACCCGCTCCGCTACGTGCCCACGGTGTCGCGGCCACGGGACCCGCGAAACGCGGGCTGGGTGGGGAGGGGCGGGCGCGCCGAGGCAGTGGTAGCCGACGTCTGCGACGACCTGCGCCTCGCGGCGGGCCGGACGGTCGTCTACATCTGCGGCAATCCCGAGATGATCCTCAACGTCGAGGGCGTCCTGATTGGGCGCGGCTTCCCCGAGTTCCACGTCAAGAAGGAGCTCTACTGGCCGAAGGGAAAGCCGGCCGGCGAGGCGGGGGCAGCCGCGAGCAGCTGACTGTTCGGGCGACCGGCGCCGGGGCTCGCCACCCCTACATCTGCGTGAAGCGCGGACCCTCGCCGCCCTCGGGCGGCAGCCAGCGGATGTTCTCGAGCGGGCATTTCACCGCGCAGGTCATGCAATGGAGGCAGTTGGAGGCGCTGAGCGCGATCCGTTCGCCGTCCCAGCGGTAGACCTGGCCCGGGCAGAAGTGCGTGCACGAGCTCGCGTAATCGGCCGCACAGGTGATGCACTTCTGCGGGTCCAGAATCGTCATGTGAGCCGGTTCGTCCTCGCGGTGGAGGGAGCCGGTCAGGCTGACAAACGTGGCGCCGTCCATGCCACCTGGATCGGGCCGGTTGAGCCGCGCACCCTTCTTCGTGGCGCGGAAATCCGGCTCCATCCCGATGCGCCCGGGCAGCCGGCTGGAGATGAGCGAGAGCGGTGCGCCGAGGTAGATCCCGCGGCGGAAGGCCGCGCGGTAGTTGCGGGCGTGGCGCAGGTCCGGCAGGACGCCCCGCTCCTCGAGGCGCATCCGGTAGCCCGCGAGGGCTGCCCGCCCGGTGTCGCCGGCGGCCAGGGCCTCGACGATCGTGTCGGCCGCCGCCATCCCCGAGAGGATCCCGTAGTGGATCCCCTTGATCTTCTCCATGTTGACGAAGCCGGCCCCGTCGCCCACGACGAGGGCCCCCGACGCCACCAGCGCGCCCTGCGCGAAGTAGCCGCCCTCGGGGATCGTCTTGGCGCCCGTGGCGATCGTCACGGAGCCAGCCAGCATCTTCGCGATGAACGGGTGCGCCCGGTAGCGCTCGAACTCGCGCTGCGGCGCGAGGTCCCCATGCTTCCAGTCGAGACCCAGGATGAGGCCGACCGCCGCCGTCTTCTCGCCGAGACTGTAGATGAACCCGCCGCCGAAGACGCTCGCCGGGTTCGGGTAGCCCAGGGTGTGGATGACCCGGTTGTTCCCGAACGGGTTGTCTGCCGCGAACTGGACGACCGCCTTGACGCCGAGGGAGTAGACCTGCGGGTTCTTGCCGCCGCCGAAGCGCTCGCGGAACTGTGTCGAGACGACCCCGTGCGAGCCATCGGCCAGGACCGTCATGCGTGCCCGGATCTCCTCGGCGGGCCGGAAGTTCGACTTCTCGGCGCCGTGGTTGTCCCGGCCCACCTCCGTCAGGCCGACCCCGACGACGCGATCGCCCTCGACCAGGAGGGTCCGGGCCGAGTAGCCGTGATAGAGCTCCACGCCGAGGCGCTGGGCCTGGGTCGCCAGGTAGTCCACCAGCCGCGACAGCGAGAGGGTGACGTCGCCCTTGTGATGCATCCGGCCCGGCACCACGAACGCGGGGACCTGGACGGCGCGCGTGCCGGTCAGGAAGTAGAGCTCGTCCCGCTGGACAGGGACGACGTGCTCCATGAAGCGCCGGTCGTCGCGCCAGCCCGGGACCAGCTCGTCGAGGCAGTCCGCCTCGAAGGCGGCCCCCGAGAGGGCGTGGTGGCCGGGTCGCGGCGCCTTGTCGATGACGGCGACGGACGCCTCCTGCGCGGCGGCGGCAAGCTGCTGCTTCAACCGGATCGCGGTGGCGAGGCCGGCGGGGCCGCCGCCCACGACCAGGACGTCGAGCGGCGCGGTCATGACCGTCCCTCCGTGGCCCGGACCAGGTCCGGGACGACCGTCTCGATGTCGCCGACGACGCCGAAGTCCGCGTAGTTGAAGATCCGCGCCTTCGGGTCCTTGTTGATGGCGACCACGATCTCCGAGCCCTGCATGCCGGTGATGTGCTGGACGGCGCCGGAGATGCCGATCGCGACATAAAGCCGCGGCTGCACCGTCTGGCCCGTCTGGCCCACCTGGTAGTCGTGCGTCGTGAAGCCGTCCTCCACCGCCATCCGCGAGGCGGCAACTTTCGTCCCGGCGCCCAGCAGGCGGCCCAGGCCCGCGGCCAGCGGCCGGAGGTAGGTCTCGAAGTCGGCCCGGGAACGGAAGCCATGGCCGCCGGCCACGATGATCTCCGCGTCGCGAATGGAGACCTTGCTCGCGAACGATTCGACCGGAGTCGTCTCGAGGCCGACGTCGTCCGCGTCGAGGTGCGCCGCCACGGGCACGACCTCGCCGGTCCGCGCCGGGTCGGCGGGCGGGACCTTGAAGACGCCGGGCCGGACGGTGGCCATCTGGGTCGGCGAGTCCTTCGTCATGATCGTGGCCATGACGTTGCCGCCCAGGGCCGGCCGCGTCTGCTTCAGGATGCCGACGAGCGAGAGGCTGCCCTTCGAGAAGTCCCCGATCTCCAGGCGCGTGCAGTCGGCGGTCAGGCCGGACCGGCAGGCGTAGGCGACGCGGGGGGCGAGCTCGCGACCCAGGGGGCTGGCCCCGAAGAGCATCACCTGCGGACGACGCTCGCGGACGAGCTCGGCGATCGCCTTCTTGTGGATGAGCGGATTGAACGAGCCAAGGAGCGGATGTTCGATCACGTAGACGACGTCGGCGCCGGCGGCGATCAGCTGGGCGGGACGATCGCCCGCCGCGGCGCAGGGGAGGACCGCGCCGACGCGCTCGCCCAGGCTGTTCGCGAGCTGGCGGACCTTGCCCAGCAGCTCGAGCGACACCGAACGGACGCCGTCGCCCTCGCGCTCGACGAAGACCCACATCTCGCCGTGGTAGGTGGGCTCGCGGTCGCCGAGCTGGTAGCCGTCCTCCACTCCGACCTCGGCGCCCGGAGCGGCCTGCTGGTCGCGGGCCGCGATCTTCCCGATGAGCTCGGAGGGGTTCCTGATGTACTCGCAGGTCTTGGGCCGGTCCTCCGATGGCGAGAAGAGCCGGTAGACCTGGGTCCACGAGCCCTTGAGGCCGATGCGGATGGGGTCGGCGTCAACCGACGCCGCGTTCCACTCATGGATGACGGCGCTGCGTGCATCGCGCGTCCGTTCGAAGGAGCGGTAGAGCGGGTCCGTGCAGGCAGTGACCGTGATCAGGACGGGCCAGCGGAGTGGTCGGACGTCCTCGATCCCCTCCGCGCCGATGCGGCGCACGCGGATCTCCGGCTCCGTCTCGATCCCCTTCGCGTAGGCGATGTGGTCGATCCCCAGCTCCTCCGCGATCTGGGGCGGGACCTGCGCCGTGTCGCCGTCGACCGACTGCATCCCGGTGACGATCGCGTAGTCGCGATCACCGCCGAAGAGCTCCCGTTCGATCCTCCGAATCGCGCAGGCAAGGGAATAGGCGGTGGCGCCGGTGTCGGCGCCTGCAAAGGCGTTGTCGGTCAGCAGGATCGCCTCGCCCGGCACCCGGGAGAGGCAGTCGACCAGGACCTCGCGCGCCTGGGGCGGGCCCATGGAGAGGAAGACCGTCCGGGAGTCCGGATCGCCCCTCGTGAGGCGGTCGGCGAACGTGAGGGCATGCAGGTCGAGGGGGTTGAGGACGCTGTCGAGGAGCCCGCGCCGGAGGGTCCCCTTCTCCCGGTCCCAGGCCTCCTCGGGGATGTTCGAGACGTCGGGGACCTGCTTCACGAGGACGATGCACTTCACGGCTCCGACGATAGCAACGGACCTCCCGTGCGGGTAGCGGCCGCTTGGCACCCGATTCGGGCCCAACGGCCCGTTCGGCTGGGTGCCGCTTGCCGTCCGGCCTTCGACGGAAACGGCAGACGACGACGCGGCGGCGGGCGCGTTCCGCTCGCCCCCCGCGGCGAGCAATCGGTACGGTCCCGGCGGCGATGTGACTTTCGGCCCTTCGATCCATGCACCCTTGCGCATGGATCGGATTCGGCCGCGCCACGCATAATTGACGCAAACATGCTCACCCCGACCCGGAGTTCCGATGCACACCGTCATTGACAGAGCCCAGCTTTCGCCGAACGTGACCCGCCTGGTGGTCGAAGCGCCGCGCATCGCCGAGATCCGCCAGCCCGGCCAGTTCGTGATCGTCCATCGCGCTCCCGGCGCGGAGCGGATTCCGCTCACGATCGCCGATGCCGATCCCGCCAGCGGCACGATCACGCTCGTGATCCAGGCCGTGGGCAAGAGCACGGAGGACCTGGTTGCCCTCCGGCCCGGCGAAGCGATCGCCGACATTGCCGGTCCCCTCGGCAAGGCCACCGAGCTGCTTGATCACGGGCGGGCCGTCTGCGTGGGCGGTGGCGTCGGAACGGCCGTCGTGTACCCGATCGCGCTCGGGCTCGCCGCCCGCGGGGTCGAGGTGATCAGCGTGATCGGCGGCCGCTCGAAGGAGTGGGTCATCTTCGAGGACGAGCTTCGGCGCGCCGGCGAGGTGATCACCTGCACGGACGACGGGAGCTACGGCCGGCACGGCTTCGTCACCGACGCGCTCCGGGACGTGATCGAGGCGGGCGGCGTGGACGCGGTCTACGCGGTCGGCCCGGTTCCGATGATGCGCGCGGTCGCCGAGCTGACCCGGCCGTACGGCGTGCCCACCTTCGCCTCCCTCAACGCGATCATGCTGGACGGAACCGGGATGTGCGGCGGCTGCCGTGTCGCGGTGGGCGGCAAGACCGTGTACGCGTGCGTCGATGGGCCCGAGTTCGACGCGCACCAGGTCGACTTCCGCGAGCTGGCCGATCGTCTGGGCACCTACCGGGACTTCGAGGCGCACGCCCTGGAGGTGGCCCACCGCCGGGCGGCACAGAGCGAGGCAGCGCCGCTCCACGCACCGGAGGGCAGCTGCCTCATTCCGGGTCTCGCGACGGCTGCGGAGCGACAGGAGGCCGCCGTC
>Ga0315268_10005425_pt1 | contig 13709 bp, 13 predicted proteins | sample C1_top_MG_FD_204535 | JGI IMG/M metagenome (GOLD analysis project Ga0315268, IMG submission 204535) | Sediment microbial communities from Yellowstone Lake, YNP, Wyoming, USA - C1_top | ecosystem: Environmental > Aquatic > Freshwater > Lake > Sediment | place: USA: Wyoming | collected 2017-08-01 | reverse complement strand
ATGGTGCGCGAAACTTGAGGGAGATGACTGCAACCGCAAGGCCGACTGCGCGATGGTCGATCACTAATCTACTTTTCTCTGTGAACGTTTGAACAGCCACAAGGGCGCTAAGCAGAGTAATAGGTATGAGCAGGTTTGTTCTCTGAGTTTTGGGATTCTCAAGGTATCGATGAGGGATCGAGTGCCCAAGATATTTAAGCGCGAACGCGGCGACACTAGTCCCGATGACTCCCCACCACATCGTCGTCAAGATTTTCGCATTCCGATCGCCAGAGCGAGGAATGCGGTCGCAATAATGGGAAGACCAGCCGGAACAAATGGGGTGAGCGCAAGGGCAAGGCCCATCGCGGCTACGGAAAGCAGTCGGTCAGAGAAAGAGGTAAGACGCGGCCAGACCAACCCAAGGAAGGCCGCCGGAACGGCTGCATCCAGCCCCCAGGCTGCAGGGTTGCCCATTGATTGTGCGCCAAGTGCGCCGGCAAGTGTGAATAGATTCCAAAAAACGAAGACGCCTACACCCGTTAACCAGAACCCCGATCGCATTGCATCTTGACCAAGACTTTCTTGGGAGAGTGCGACCCCGGTTGATTCGTCGATGGTGATGTGTGCGGCGAGAATGCGCCTTGCTCCTTTTGTTTTGAGCAAGGGAGACATTCGCAATCCGTAGAGCCCATTGCGGAAACCCAGAAGTGTTGCGGTGGCGATTCCGGAGAGTGCGCCACCACCTGATCCCATTACACCTACGATCGCAAATTGGGAGGCGCCAGAAAAGGTGAGTAAAGAAAGTAGGCAAGTCTGTAAAACGGAGAAGCCAGCTGCCACGCTTGCCGCTCCGAAGGCGATCCCGTAAGCGCCAACGGTGATCGAGACGCTGAGGGAGTCTCGGATTGTGGACTTCGGAGTGGCAGACACGACAGCATTCTGCCGTACCAATCCTAAGTTGGGCACCTCAATTAGATAGGGTCTCGATATGTCCGAAGCCATTTTTCGAAGTGATATGTCTGTCGATTTAGTCAAACACAGTGCCAGTGATGCTGATGTTATTTGGGCCGCGCGGGTTTCAACGGCGGGAGAGCAGTCCCTCGACGAGATCAGCAAGGATCCTGCCAAATCGGCTGGACTAATTAATTACCTTGCCCGAGAGCGCCACGGGTCTCCCTTTGAGCACACCTCGATGACTTTCTTTATTTCAGCGCCGATCTTCGTCTTCCGTGAGTTCATGCGGCACCGAATTGCTTCCTATAACGAGGAGAGCGGACGCTATCGCGAACTTCAGCCAGTCTTTTACGTTCCGGCACCCGAAAGAAAACTGGTCCAGATTGGGAAGACCGGCTCCTACAGCTTTATTGATGGATCGAAAGAGCAGTACGACATCACGGTTAGGTCGATGAAGGAAAGTTACGTCTTTTCCTACGAGCATTACCAAAAGATGCTTGAGGCCGGAGTTGCCCGCGAAGTGGCACGGGCAGTTTTACCAGTCGGCCTTTATTCCTCCATGTACGTAACCATGAATGCCCGGGCCTTGATGAATTTCCTTTCTCTGCGCACTGCTCGAGAAGGATCTCATTTTCCAAGTTACCCGCAACGTGAAATCGAAATGGTTGCCGAGAAGATGGAAGAGGTTTTTGCCCAACTGATGCCTCTCACTCATGGGGCTTTCGAAAAGTCAGGACGCATAGCCCCTTAACACGCGAAAGACCCCCTGACCCCTGAGATATCCAGACGTAGTAGCCTTACGCCATGACAATTCTGGCGCCATTCGGGCGACTTGCCACGGCCATGGTCACGCCATTCAAGAAAGACCTCTCGATCGACTGGGATGGTGTTTCGACCCTAGCCACGCATCTAGTCGACACAGGCCATGATGCGATTGTCGTAAGCGGAACCACGGGAGAGGCTCCCACCACAAGCGATGATGAGAAAGATCAGATCATCAAGGTTGTTCTGGAAGCGGTGGGTAATAGGGCCAAGGTAATCGCTGGCGCGGGCAACAACGAGACTTCGCACTCAATTGAGCAGGCTCTACGCGCACAGAAGGCGGGAGCGCACGGTTTACTTGTAGTGACTCCGTACTACAACAAGCCACCACAATCTGGAATTGAAGCTCACTTTCGGGCAATTGCCGATGCGACTGACTTGCCGGTGGTTATGTATGACATTCCTGGACGCACTGGAATGCAGATTGAACCTGACACCATTGTTCGCCTCGCAGAGCATCCGCGAATTGTCGCTTTGAAGGATGCAAAAGGTGATGTCGCTTCTACATCATGGGTAATCAAGAGAAGTGGTATCCCTGTGTATTCGGGGGATGACATCTTGAATTTGCCTCTGCTCTCCGTTGGTGCTGTTGGCTTTGTATCAGTCTGCGGACACACGGTAGGAAGAGATCTTCGAGAGATGCTCGATGCGTGGTTTGCAGGGGATGCACCCCGAGCCCTTGAGATTCATCAGAAGATCTTGCCTGTATTCACCGGAACATTCCGCACTCAAGGTGCGATCATGACAAAAGCCGCTCTCACCATGATGGGTCTTCCCGGTGGCTACACGCGACTACCTTTAGTGGATGCAACACCAGCACAGATCACGCAATTGCGTGAAGATCTACTTGCTGGTGGAGTAAAACTCACCGCATGACGCATCCCCATCCTGGATTAGGTACGCCATCTAAGTTAGTTGCCGGTGGCTTAAGAATTGTTGCCCTCGGCGGCCTTGGAGAGATCGGTCGTAACATGACCGTTTTCGAGACCAACGGGAAACTGCTCGTTGTCGACGTCGGCGTCTTATTTCCAGAGGAAACACAGCCCGGAATCGATTTAATTCTGCCTGATTTCTCCTACATTCGAGATCGCCTTGCAGACATCATTGGCATAGTCCTTACTCATGGACACGAAGATCACATTGGGGCGGTTCCATATCTTCTTCGTGAGCGTGGTGACATTCCTCTTTACGGCTCGGCATTGACCCTTGCACTCGTCGGTGCAAAATTAAAAGAGCACCGTATAACTCCTCTCACGCGTGAAGTCTCTGCGGGCATGAGTGAAGATATCGGTCCATTTACGGTTGAGTTTGTAGCAGTGAACCACTCGATTCCAGATGCGCTGGCCGTTGCCATACACACAAGTGCCGGAACAGTTCTTCACACGGGCGATTTCAAAATGGATCAGCTACCCCTTGATGGACGAATCACGGATTTGCGCGCGTTTGCAGCCCTTGGTGAAAAGGGAGTCGATCTATTCTTAGTGGATTCCACCAATGCAGATGTGCCAGGTTTTACGCCTTCGGAGCGCGAGATTATGCCCGCATTGGATCGAGTGTTTAGAGCTACCCGCAGACGAGTTATTGTCGCCTCCTTTGCATCTCACGTGCACCGAGTTCAACAGATTATCGATACGGCGATTTCCCATGATCGAAAAGTAGCTTTCGTTGGTCGCTCAATGGTGCGAAATATGAAGATCGCGAAGGATATGGGTTACCTCACCATTCCTGAGAATCTAGTGATCGATTCAAAGGATATAGAGAACTTTGGCGACAACATTGTCTTGATCTGTACCGGTTCTCAAGGGGAGCCACTTGCGGCCCTTTCGCGCATGGCAAATGGTGATCACGCTATTCGTGTTGGAGAGGGGGACACAGTAGTTCTTGCCTCATCGCTGATTCCCGGTAACGAAAATCCAGTGTTCAGGGTGATCAATGAACTGACCCGGTTCGGCGCGAAAGTTGTCCATAAGGGCAATTCACTCGTACACGTTTCGGGACATGCCGCAGCGGGCGAATTACTTTATTGCTACAACATTGTGAAACCGAAGTATGTGATGCCGGTTCATGGTGAGTGGAGACATCTTCGTGCCAACGCCGAACTTGCGATTCAGACTGGTGTGCCTCGGGAAAACGCCATCATTATTGAAAACGGAATTGTTGTGGATCTCGTCGAAGGCGAAGCCCTTGTGGTTGGAAGTGTGCCTGTCGGCTTTGTGTATGTTGACGGTCAGAGCATCGGGGACATCACCGAATCGTCCCTGAAGGATAGACGCATCCTGGGTGAAGAGGGATTCATATCTGTAGTAGTTGTTATCGATTCGCAGAGTGGAAAGATCGTAGCTGGTCCGGACATTCATGCACGTGGTTTCGCTGAGGACCTTGCACTTTTCGATGAAGTGAAATTGCGTATTGAGAAAGCGTTGGCAGTGGCGGTTGCTGACGGAATTAACGGAACGCATCAACTTTCGCAAGTTGTTCGGAAAACTGTCGGTGGTTGGGTTGGGGGAGAGCATCGACGAAGACCGATGATTGTCCCTCTAGTTATCGAGGTATAGCCTCACGGCGCGCCTAATCCGATTGATTTTGTTAAGGAATTACGCTCTTCCTTGTGGCTGCAAAGAGTAGAAAGTCCAGGAAAAAATCCAGCAAGGGCGCAATTGTAGGACGCGGCCTCAGCGGGATCTGGCGTCTAGCTGCCAAGGCAATCGGAAGTTCGGTCCGTTTTCTCGCCCGTGGTGCTCGCGATTTGGATCCTGTGCATCAGCGAGATGGAGTTGCATTTCTCTTCCTTATCTTCGCACTTATCGCCGCCGCGGGATCTTGGTTTCACTCAAGCAATCTCATAGGCCGCGCGCTGTACGATTTTTTTTACGGAGCATTTGGCAGAATCGGTTTCTTTACTCCGTTAGTGCTTCTCTATTTTGCACTCAGGCTTTTCAGAGTCCCTGAAGAAAAGGCGGCTACTGGAAGAATCACTGTGGGGACAGTTGCCTTATTGCTGAGCGTCACTGGAATCGCTCACATGGTCAATGGTTCTGAGGGAACCGGATCCGCTGCAATGCGACAGGGCGGGGGATGGCTTGGCTACGGAATCTCCCATCCACTTATTCTCTTAATGACCCCTGTCCTCGCATATCCGGTTCTGATCTTTCTTTTCATCTTCGGCCTTCTCGTTATAACTGCTACACCCGTCTCTCAGGTTTCAACTCGGATCAAGACTTCGGCTGTATGGGTTTACTCGAAGATTTCTGGTCGAGTAAAGAAGATAGGAGATGATTTCGAAATTTCCGAGTCACCTCCCTTCGAAACCCCGTTGGTCGCGGACTGGTCCCACAAGGTTGAAGAAGAACTGGACGAGGAGAGTTTTGACGAAGAATTCACGGTGCCTTTGCCCGTCGATACCCACCACGAAGAGGAACATCCGCGAGCAGAGGGCAAACGTCCGGTTCAACTTCTTCTGACCAACGACGCCAAATATGAGCTCCCATCCATGGATGTGCTGCGGGCTGGGCCACCTGCTAAGGCAAAGAGTAAAGCCAATGACGCTGTTGTTGCCTCACTGACAGAGGTCTTCCTTCAGTTTGAGATTGATGCCACTGTTACAGGTTTCATGCGCGGGCCAACCGTCACACGCTACGAGGTGGAACTCGGAAATGCCGTGAAAGTAGAGCGTATTACTGCCCTTGCAAAGAACATTTCCTATGCCGTAGCCAGTAGTGAGGTGCGCATTCTTTCGCCGATTCCGGGTAAATCCGCTGTCGGTATTGAGATACCAAACTCTGATCGCGAGATTGTTGCGCTAGGTGACGTACTTCGGTCTTCCGTCGCAGGGCAGGATCACCATCCAATGTTGGTCGCACTTGGCAAAGACGTTGAAGGAAATTTTGTGTGCGCAAATCTTGCAAAGATGCCTCACCTTTTGGTCGCGGGCGCAACTGGCGCTGGCAAGTCATCGATGATCAATGCAATGATCGTGTCGATATTGATGCGCTCGACACCGGATGATGTGCGTTTGATCTTGATTGACCCAAAACGCGTGGAACTCACTGCCTACGATGGAATTCCTCACCTCATAACACCAATCATCACAAGCCCGAAGAAGGCGGCCGATGCTCTTCAGTGGGTGGTACGGGAAATGGATCTTAGATATGAAGATCTTTCAACCTTCGGCTATCGCCACATTGATGATTTCAATAAGGCTGTGAGATCGGGTAAAACTGTGGCGCCACCGGGAAGTGATCGAGTACTTGAGCCTTATCCTTATTTGTTGATTGTTATCGACGAATTGGCAGATCTGATGATGATCGCAGCAAAAGAAGTAGAAGAGTGTGTCGTTCGCATTACCCAGTTGGCGCGATCTGCCGGAATTCACCTGGTACTTGCAACTCAAAGGCCAAGCGTTGATGTAGTAACGGGATTGATCAAGGCCAACGTCCCATCACGTCTTTCTTTTGCAACAAGTAGCTTGGCCGACAGCCGAGTTATATTAGATAGTCCAGGTGCCGAAAAGTTGATCGGACAAGGTGATGCGCTCTTCATTCCAATGGGTGCCTCACGCGCAGTACGTATACAGGGCGCATATGTATCAGAACGAGAAATCGAAGCAGTTGTAAATCATGTGAAGAGCCAGTTGACTCCGCGTTACAGAAGTGACGTCACGATTTCGCAAGTTAGACAAGTGGTAAATGAAACTGAGATAGGCGATGATCTTGATTTACTTCTGCAAGCAGTCCATCTCGTAGTGACCACTCAGTTCGGATCTACATCAATGCTTCAGAGAAAACTTAGGGTGGGCTTTGCCAAGGCTGGACGATTGATGGACCTTATGGAGTCCCGTGGAATTGTGGGACCGTCTGAAGGGTCGAAGGCTCGAGCGGTGTTGGTGAAAGTGGAAGATCTGGACGCGGTATTGGCCACGCTAGAGGACTGATCTCCGCCTAAATGAGGGCACTGGAAAATGCGAGTACCTACTTTTGACCAATCGGCGTTACCCTTTCCCCCTACCCCATAAACAAGGTTTGGACTAAGGCCTGTTATGTCTCTAGGTTCGACAATAAAAGAAACGCGGAAGCGCGTCGGAGTGAGCATCGAAAAGCTCGCCGAGCGTACTAGTATTCGCGCGACTTTGTTGCGGGATTTTGAGTCAGACGATTTTTCAAAGTGCGGTGGAGATACGTACGCACGCGGACATGTTCGCAATATTGCCAACGCTCTAAGCGTTGAACCGGCTCTCTTCTTGGATCTGTATGCCTCCGAGCAGTCAAAAGTCGAACGCCCAATGTCTGACCTTTTACTTGAAAATAAGGTCACACCTCCTACGAATCAGAAGTCGCGCCTCTCGCTCAAGATGTTATCCACTATTTCGGCAAGTGCCGTCGTGTTAGTCGTGGGCGGCCAAATCGCATACACGAATTTTCAACCCGCAAAGGGAAGTTCGACCAAATCCTTGATTCTTGCAACATCGCCGGCGACGACTGCTACCCCAACACCTTCTGCAACACCTGCACCCTCAGCTCCGGTTTCAGCTGTGTCCGCAACTCCTGTTGCTGGTTCAGTGATTGTTGCCGTGACTGCAAGCCGTGGGGATTCCTGGTTATCTGTCTTCAATTCAGTGGGAGCAAGTCTTTTTTCAGGCCGGTTGACGCGAGGCCAGAGCCAAACCTTCTCAGATAACACTTCGCTCAATATTCGCTATGGAAATGCAGGCGCGGTCGATGTTGCAGTCAATGGAACGCCAACCGCTGCACCCGGAACGATGGGCGAAGTGGTCGATCACACCTACGGATCGAATTCTGTCAATTAACTCTGTATCATCACCTAAATGAGTCGAACAGTTGCGATTGTTACTTTGGGTTGCGCGCGCAACGAAGTTGATTCCGAGGAATTGGCAGGTCGCCTTGCCGCCGATGGTTGGACACTCGTCGATGATGTCGAAACTGCAGAAGTTGCACTCGTCAACACCTGCGGATTTATCGAGTCTGCAAAAAAGGATTCGATTGACGCTTTGCTTGAAGCGAATTCACTAAAAGGTCACGGTGTTACACGTACCGTAGTTGCAGTGGGCTGTATGGCCGAACGCTACGGCGAGGAACTTGCAAAAGCACTGCCCGAAGCAGATGCGATTTTGGGTTTTGATGACTATCGAGATATCAGTGCACGCCTGCAATCCATCGTGTCTGGAGAGAAACACTTCCCGCACACCCCAAAGGATCGCCGGGCACTGCTGCCTATCTCTCCGGTGGAGCGTGTCGCGGTTAGGGATGCCCAGTTGGTCGCATCGGCAGTTGGTGCTGGGGGATCACTGTTTAGAAAGCGTTTGGGCAATGCTCCCTGGGCGCCGCTGAAAATCGCCTCTGGTTGCGATCGACGGTGCTCGTTCTGCGCTATTCCGTACTTTCGAGGCTCCTTTGTCTCACGTCGACCCCTCGAGATCATCGAGGAGGCAAAGTGGTTGGCAGGGGAAGGGGTGAGTGAGCTCTTCTTGGTCAGCGAGAACACCACGTCATATGGCAAGGATTTAGGCGATCTCCGGCTGATGGAGAAAGTGCTGCCAGAGCTTGCAGAAATCGACGGGATTACTCGGATACGCCTCTCGTATCTGCAACCCGCTGAGATGCGACCATCACTTTTACAGGCGATGATTGAGAACGAGAAGGTGGCACCATACTTCGATCTCTCCTTTCAGCATTCCAGTGGCACAGTGCTGCGAGCAATGCGCAGGTTCGGGGATAGCGAGAAGTTCCTGCATCTCATCTCTCAAATTCGAGCTCTGTCTCCTCAGGCTGGAATTCGCTCAAATGTCATCGTTGGATTTCCTGGTGAAACCGAGGGTGACTACCAAGAGTTGATTGAATTTGTGAGTAAAGCGAATCTCGACGCGATCGGCGTTTTCGGTTATTCCGACGAAGACAATACGGAAGCTCTCAACCTTGCAAACAAAGTTGAACCGGATTTAATCCGTCATCGAGTAGATGAGCTTTCGACACTTGTTGATGAATTGGTAACCGAACGAGCAGCTTCTCGCGTTGGGGAAGAGGTTCTGGTTCTCATTGAAGACGAGGAACTCCAAGAAGGTCGCGCGGCCCATCAAGGACCTGAAGTTGATGGAACCACTTCATTTGTGGGTACTCAATATTCTGCAGGGCAGTACGTATCGGCGCGCATTATCGACTCACTGGGTGCTGACTTGATTGCGCAGCCCCTATGATTCGTCGCTCTGAGTTGAATCTTCCCAATTCAATAACAATTTCTCGAATATTAGCCCTTCCATTTTGCGCTTATGCACTCTTCAAGAATGGAGGAGATGATTCAACCTGGAGAATTATCGCCTTCCTCCTTTTCTTTCTAGTCGGCGTAACTGATCTTCTTGATGGGAAACTTGCTCGAAGCCGGAACACGGTCACCGAATTTGGCAAACTCCTTGACCCCATTGCGGATAAGGCTCTTATCGGGACGGCCCTCATTAGCTTGTCGATCCTTCATACGCTGCCATGGTGGGTAACTATCGTCATTCTGACAAGAGAAATCGGAATCACAATTTTTCGTTTTGTGGTCATTAAGAACGGGGTAATCCCCGCAAATCGCGGAGGAAAAGTCAAAACCATCGTGCAGAATCTCGCCGCAGGTTTCTACATCCTGCCGCTGACGGCCTCGCTCTTCTGGTTCCGCGAACTTTTTATGGGCGCAGCCCTGATTCTCACGGTTGCAACCGGTATTTGGTATTTCGTCGAGGCGAGCAAAGAGTAGATTCGTGTCCGTGTCGGATCCCATTGCGCTCTCAGTCGTAGACGCCCTTCGCCGCAGGGGAGAGAGCCTCGCTGTCGCTGAGTCATTGACCGGTGGCGGGTTGGGCGCGGCAATTACCTCGGTGCCAGGTTCCTCCGATGTCTTTTTTGGCGGCGTGATTGCATATCGGCTCTCTGTAAAAAGGGAACTCCTAAAAGTTCCAGCACAACTCTTGGAAGAATTTGGAGTCGTGAGCGAGGAAGTCGCAGTCGCTATGGCGGATGGCCTGCTCGAACTTTTCGGGACAACCTGGGCAATTGCCACGACGGGAGTAGCTGGTCCAGGGCCATCGGACGGTGTTGCTGCCGGCACCGTGTGGATCGCAATCCGAGGCCCGATTAATCAGAGCACGGCGTTGGAGATCCAAGGTGAGCGTGAAACGGTGCGAAACGCGAGTGTATCCAGCGCGATTACCGCATTTGCGCGTATCCTTGCATCTTGACGTTCCAAGCCTAGGAAGGGGTAACGATGGTTCTTTTACGCGAACATATTGGTCAATCCCTTCGATCTGCACGCACTAGCCAGAATCGCACCCTTCGCGACGTGGCCCGTGAAGCCCGTGTTTCTCTTGGCTATCTTTCCGAGGTTGAGCGCGGTCAGAAAGAAGCTTCCTCCGAATTGCTCAACGCCATCTGCCATGCACTTGGACTTTCACTCTCTTTTGTAATTGCAGATGTTGCTCGCGAAATTACCTCTCGTGAGGCCGTCAAACTTGTGGTCGTTGACGCTGCTTAAAGTGGCGTTGCTTTGACCCTCAATTCGCTTATACCCGTGGACGAACCGTACAAGCGTCAGATGACATCGTATCGTCGGACTCGAAGCGCGATCCTTGAAGGTACGAAATCTCTCATCGGAACCGTAGGTCTACAGCGTACAAACATGATCGATATAGCTGACACTTCTGAAGTTTCCCGAGCCACGCTCTATAACCATTTCCGCGATAAAGCCAGCGTCCTTCGCGCACTTCTTGAAAGCGAAGTCGATCGCATATTTCAAGTGATTGATAGCGATATTTCTCCAGCGGATGCTCTTTTGTGGATAGCGCGGGAGATTTCGACAGACTCGACACTTGAGATGATGCGCAATACCGATCCGGGCGTTTTGGCTCAGATGCTTGTGCGGGTTGAAGACCCCCTTTGGCAGCAGATTAATGAGCGACTGGTTCGAATGTTGCGCGATCGGAGCAAATCTGAGATTGCTCGACTCTGGTTGATTGGTCAGGTTATGCAGCCGATCGGAGTCGATGAATGCCGCGAACAAGCGAGGGCAATTGCTAGTTCGCATCTCTGAGATCTAACTCACCCTAGATTCATGCTCTTCCCGTAAGAGGCCTGACATTTGTATGGCTCTCTCATAAGCGTATATTCCGCGATCTGAAAGGCCCACCTCCACGAACACACGAGCTATATCACCCCACTGTTTTGCGAGTTCTCGTGAGGGTTCCAGTTGCTCCATATGCTCTGTCGCTATGAATAATTCGGATTTCGCAACGGCGTAATCGCCCATTCGCGTATGGATTTTTGCGACTTGAACTAGGAGAGAGGCCCTCGGGCCGGGAATTTCTGGAGGCAGTTCGTCCAAACCTTTTTCTGCGTACAATAGTGCGTTTTCATAATCTTCTTGACGGAGTGCAACTTCCGAGAGGATTTCACATGCGTACGCTGAACCGCCAGGATTGTTCTGTGAGGACATTTCGAGATAGGCAGACTCAGCCAATCTATGTATTCGAGAGAGATCTGCATCAGGAAGATCAAGCATGATTAGTGCGGCATTGTTGTTTAGGATGGGAATGACATGTTGCATCCCGGCGATCTGCGCCCAATGCTTTGCTTCTTTGGCCTGTTGAAGAGCAAGGGGCAAATCCCCTCTAATTGTGGTAAGGGCTGAAGACTGCCACAGGGTTTGAGTCCTAGCTTTGGCAAACCTGGATCGATTTGTAATCTCTAAGGCCCGACTAACAACCTCTTCAGCGCGAGCTGAGTCACCTCGATGGAAATGGCAGCTGGACAATTGGCAGAGCAACTCGACTATTTCAATTTCTGGCCAACGTGATGAGAACTCCTGCACCAATTCCTCGCCACGCTGGGCTCCAATTCCCAAATTTCCGGATCGGTAGCAAACGCGGAGGATTTCATTACCTACTCGGGCTTGTAGTTCAGGGTTAGATTGTCGGACTTTCTTGAAAAGCAGCTCGAGTTCGTCAAGTACTCCTGAAAACAGACCCTGACGAGACCTCACTTCTATTAGCAGAAGATCTGCGGCGAGTTTTGAATTCTTAGAGGCCCTCTTCTCGTGTAATACGAGGTTTGCATAATTGGAAGCTAGGTCAAAATTGCCAGCCATAAGGGCGACGTTGGCTTGATTTAAGTTTGAATCGATTTCCTGCTTGGTAATTGCGCGGGCGAACTTGGAATGCAGGGAAGTTAGCACGAGAAAAAGCCCTCCGATTTCTTGGATACCCGCCTATAGTATCCGTCCCCCAAATGGGGGATCCACACTTTTGAGTCCAATTTGGGGCATTCTTGGTTGCATTGAGCGTGTTGTGGGTTCCAAGCGGATGTGCGAATGCTCTCCTTTAACGAACTAGACAAATATTCATGAGGGCTGGCCCATGAGCCGATCCCTCGTCAGCGGCCTTCCGTACCTTCTGGAGGACAGGACTTCTGCAATTTGGCACTTGTAAGAAACTGACAGTTAAGTCCGCACGGGCGCAGTAGTTCCACGTACTACAAGATCACCAACCCAGAGTTGTTGACTGTTTGATCCGATGATTCCTTCAAGTTGATCTATCAGGATATCTGCCGCCGCGCGTCCCATTTGATTTGCAGGCACACTAATTGTTGTTAGTGGTGGCCAAGCCATCTGAACTTGATTATCTGGTGTATTCAGTGAGATCACTGACAGCTCGTTCGGAATATTTACCCCAAATTCGTTTGCGGCACTAACAAATCCACTGGTCGCCAAGTCATTTACTCCAATGAGGGCTGTGACATTCGGGTGTTTATCACGCAACTCGATAAAGGCATTGCGTCCAGATGCCGCTTCGTTTAACGCTAGTAACTGTGTGGTTTTGATTCCAATCTTCTTGGAATACTTCACTATTGCACTTTGGAAGCGGGTGTCTACGCCAATCTTTACGCCCTTGTACTTGCGCTCGTTGTTCATAAAGGCGATCTGACGATGCCCAAGTTCAACGAGGTAGTCGATTGCCTTCTGTGAGACCAATTCGAAGTCACGATCTACATACTTGAGAAGATCGGGTTTGCTAGTCCTGCCGATCAACGTGCACGGGACGCCAGCTTCACTGAGAAATTTGACTCGGTCATCGTTTATTCGAATTTCCATCAAGAGGACGCCGCCTATTAGCCCGGAGTTACAGAAATTCTGAATTTCACTCATATGGGTATCCTCATTTGGCCAGAGGATTAGGTGATACCCACGTTCGCGCGCAGCATTTGCTGCTCCAGTCAGATACTCCAGGACGGAAGGGGCAATTCCATGTTCACCACCCGGAAAGTGGAGCGCCAGAGCCTTGGCCTTTCCGCCCGCAAGTGCCCCAGCTGCAAAGTGCGGGTAATAGTTCAACTCGGCAACTGCCCTAAGTACTCGCTCCCGGGTTTCAGGTTTGATAGAACGCACTCCACTGAGGGCGTAGGAGACGGTGCTCGCCGAGACCCCTGCTAATTTTGCAACATCTGCTCTAGTAGCCATATATAACGTTTCTATCACAATCTAAAGTTTTTATGTCATCCCCCTATCGGGAACGGCGCGTCTGACCTAGAGTACTCCTAGTTGTCGACGCGTGTCGACAACGCGGTCTAATCCTCGGACCAGAACCCTCGGGAAGGAAATAAATGAAGTTTTATTCAAAGAAAGGTTTGGGCGTACTTGCCGCAGTGACTGTTATGACATTTGCAGCAGCCACCATGTCCACTGGGGCACAGGCCGCTAGCAAGAAAACACTCAATATTTGGTGGTATGAAAAAGGTACCGCTATGGCCATCACTTGGAATGACGCACTGACGGCATTCAAGAAGGCACACCCGGATGTAAAGGTTAATTTCCAACTTAAGACATGGGCGCAGTTGCAGAATGCCGGTACGGCGATGCTTTCATCGAACAGTGCACCAGATATCACGGAGTGGAACAAAGGAAATGCGACAGCA
>Ga0315268_10005424_pt1 | contig 13709 bp, 13 predicted proteins | sample C1_top_MG_FD_204535 | JGI IMG/M metagenome (GOLD analysis project Ga0315268, IMG submission 204535) | Sediment microbial communities from Yellowstone Lake, YNP, Wyoming, USA - C1_top | ecosystem: Environmental > Aquatic > Freshwater > Lake > Sediment | place: USA: Wyoming | collected 2017-08-01 | reverse complement strand
GGCTCTTGTCTGGGAATCCCCAAGTGAAGTGATCTCTAACTTAAATTGTTTTAGTCCAAGTGCTCGCAAACCAGCATCCGCGATTGCTATCACTTCAGCGTCAAGGGCTGGATCATTCGATCCGACTGCTTCCACGCCCACCGAATAAAATTGGCGATACCGTCCGGCTTGAGGTCGCTCAGCACGGAAGAAAGCTCCGCTATAAAAAACCTTAGTCGGCAGAGCGCCTCGATCGAGTCCATGTTCGATTACCGCGCGAAGTGCTCCAACCGTGCCCTCGGGGCGAAGCGTAATTGAGCGGCCACCTCGATCTTCGAAGGTGTACATCTCTTTCGAAACGACGTCGGTTGAGGCGCCGACACCACGAGTGAACAACTCAGTGTCTTCGAAAACGGGCAGTTCCAACAATTGGTAACCAGAACGCTTGATCTGAGAAAGAAGCGTCTCCCGGACCCATTCAAAAGAACGAGAACGCGGGGGAAAATATTCGCTGACACCCTTTGGTGCTTGGTATTTCATAGTTATCTACCTAGATTCTTTAAGTAAGGGTTCACGCGGCGTTCGTGTCCGATCGAAGTTTCAGATCCGTGTCCAGGAAGTACCCGAAGTTCATCTGGCAGGGGCAAAATTTTCTTCCGCAAAGTGTTCTCCATGTCCTTGGGCGAACCCGTCGGCTGGTCGGTCCTGCCGATAGATCCAGCGAAAAGAACATCCCCGCTGACTAGGACTTCATCATTGATCTTGAACATGAGAGATCCCCGAGTATGGCCTGGCGCATGAATTGCTTCAATTTTCATGTCAAGGAAGTCCAATTGATCGCCATTTCTCAATTCTCTAACATCTGGTGGCTCGGCAAAGACCATTCCCTCTAGCGATGCAGCGAAAACTTGGCTCAGAGCTCTCTCGGGATTCTTGAGGAGATTTCGATCTTCGGTATGAACATAGGCCGGAATTCCGTAGCCTTCGCAGACCGGCACGATTGAGAAGGTGTGATCCAAATGGCCATGGGTGACTAGCGCTGCTACGGGCTTCAAATCGTGTTCCTGACAGATTTTCATGACCTCAAAGGAGACATCGGGCATTCCGGGATCAACGACGATACATTCCTGACCCCTTCCTGGGGCAATAATCCAGCAATTGGTCGCAAAAGCCGGCGCTGCGAAAGAGGCGATCAGCACCAATTTCCTCCATTTCCGCACTATCCAGATACAGGGTACCTTTTACCCCGTACGGATTGATCGAACCAACTTCACGGCTATGCCCAATGCCTAGCCAATGCACGCCGATAGCGACGGTCCACTTGTGGCCAACCGCGCTGAAAGGAATATGACATGTCCGAGATTACAACCCCAACCGCAGCATCAGCCCTTATTGGAGATCCAGCCCAGTTCGGAAGAGTCGGCGAAGATGGCACGGTATATGTCATAACTCCAGAAGGCGATAAAGCAGTCGGCTCCTATCCTGGTAAGAGTCCCGAAGAGGCCCTTGCCTACTTCGTTCGTAAATTTGAAGCGATGGCATCAGAGGTTGCGCTACTTGCAGCCCGCGTAACCAGCGGTGCCATGGTGCCATCTGATGCAAACCTGGCGGTCAACCGTCTTCGCCAGCAGGTGAAAGAACTCAACGGTGTAGGTGACCTCGTTGCACTAGCTGCTTCATTGGAACAGATCCCACCGCTCATCGAAGGCAATCGCGGCGCATATGAAGCCAAGAAAGCCGCAGAGAATGCGGCAAAGGCCGCCCAGCGCCAAGAGATTCTTGAGTCCAAAGAGAAAATTGTCACTGAAGCAGAATCTTTGGCCCTGTCGGAAAGTTGGAAGAGCACTGGAGATCGCCTGAAGGTTCTTCTCGAAGAATGGAAAGCGGCACCCAGATTAGATAAGAAGTCTGACGCTGAATTATGGAAACGCTTCTCGGCATCTCGGAACAAATTCGACAAGCGCCGCCGCACTCACTTTGCCGCCCTTGACGCAATCCAGGAGAAGGTCGCACATGCGAAGGTCGAACTCGTAACAGAGGCCGAACAACTTGCGACCTCGACACAATGGGTGCCAACCGCCAAACGTTTCAAAGTTCTTATGGATCAATGGAAAGCGACAGGACGAGGCAAGAAAGGCGAAGACGCAAAATTGTGGAACCGCTTCAAAGCCTCTCAGGATCAGTTCTTTGCGGCCAAAAATGCAGACCTGGCCAAGCGTGATGAGCAGATGGGCGCAAACTTGGCCAAGCGTGAAGCCCTCATTGGGGAGATAGAAGCACTGCTTCCCCTCACAAACGTCGAAACAACCGTGAAGACATTCCGCGACTTAGCACATCAATGGGATCGCATCGGAATGACCCAACGCGACAAGAAGGCCGTCTTCGAATCACGCTTCGCCAAAGTTGAAAGTGAAATCAAGAAGGCCGAGGAAGCGCGCTGGCGCAAGGTGGATCCAGTGGCGAAAGCACGCGCCGTCGAGGTCGTCCGTCAACTGGCCGAAGCCGTAGCAAATTACGAAAAGCAGGCGGAGAAAGCTACGGCTCTTGGAAATACAAAGAAAGCGACCGAGGCAAGAGATGCCGCTGCGGCAAGACGTCTCTGGTTGGACGAAGCTGAAAAGAGTCTTGCAGAGTTTAATTAGCCAATTAGTTATTGGTGGTTCGATACACGTCATAGACGCCTTCAATCTGCCTCACTGCTGAAAGCACCGAGTCAAGATGGGTCGCATCAGCCATTTCAAATGTAAACCTCGAGATCGCAGTTCGATCTTTGCTTGTGCTCACTGCTGCGCTGAGAATATTGACGTGTTGATCAGAGAGAGTTCGCGTGACATCAGAGAGCAATCGTGATCGATCCAAGGCTTCAACTTGTATATTGACTAAGAAGACGCTTGCAGCCCCTGAAAGCCATGAGACTTCCACAATGCGATCGCCTTGGTGAGATTTAAGATCGGCCGCATTCACGCAGTCGGTTCTATGTACCGAGACCCCACTGCCACGAGTAATGAATCCGAGTATTGAATCCCCCGGCACCGGAGTACAACATCGGGCCAACTTCACTAGGACATCGTCGATACCGGAGACTTCGATGGCGTTGCTTGATCTGCGTGAACTTGAAAGGCCGACGGTGGTTGTATCTATCGAAGGCTCAGGGTGAGAATCCTCTACGCCTAAGGTCGATACAAGTTTCTCAACGACAGATGCGGCCGATACGTGACCATCCCCCACTGCTGCATATAGCGCGGAGATGTCTGGATATTTAAGTTCGTGAGCTAGTTCTAGTAGGGAGTGCCCTGCAAATATCTTCTGCAATGGCAAGCCAGCTTTGCGCATCTGTCGTGCAATCGACTCTCGCCCAGCGTCGATTGCCTCTTCTCTTCGCTCCTTACTAAACCATGCCTTGATCTTCGATCTCGCACGCGGGCTCTTTACGAAGTTGAGCCAGTCACGACTTGGTCCTGCGTGATCACCCTTATTCGTTAAGACATCCACGACATCGCCATTGGTCAACTGTGATTCCAAGGCAACGAGTCGGCCATTCACCTTCGCGCCGACACAACGATTGCCCACTTCAGAATGGACTGCATAGGCGAAGTCCACCGGAGTCGAACCTCCAGGAAGAGCAATTACGTTTCCTTTCGGTGTGAAGACGAATACTTCAGGACTCCCAAGATCAAATCGGAGAGCCTCGAGGAACTCGCTTGGATCCTCGGTCTCCTTCTGCCAATCGTGTAGTTGGCGCAACCAGAGCATTTCCGGTGATTTTTGATTCTCTCCGCCCTGCTTGTATTTCCAGTGCGCCGCGATGCCGAATTCGGCCCGTGCATGCATGTCAAAGGTACGGATCTGAATCTCAATCGCTTTGCCAGAGGGACCAATAACAGTTGTATGCAGTGATTGATACAGATTGAATTTCGGCATCGCAATGTAATCTTTAAAGCGCCCCGGTACAGGGCTCCAGCGTGCATGTATGGATCCCAATACCGCGTAGCAATCTCGAACATCCTTCACAAGTACTCGGATTCCGACGAGGTCGTAAATATCGTTGAATTCGCGTCCGCGAACGACCATCTTCTGATAAACACTGTAGAAATGCTTCTGCCGGCCCGTCACGGTGGCTTCGATTCCATCGCGTTTAAGGTCCTCTTCAACCAGAGCCACCACGTCATCGCTGAGCGCTTCCCTTGATGGTGAGCGCTCTGCAACCAAGCGAGTAATCTCGTCGAATTTCTTGGGCTCCAGAACCTCAAAGGCGAGGTCTTCCAACTCCCATTTGATCGCGTTCATTCCGAGTCGATGTGCCAAGGGTGCGTAAATATCCAAGGTTTCACGGGCCTTGCGTTCTGCATTCTCGGCCGAAACGTATTTCCATGTTCTCGCGTTGTGAAGACGATCTGCGAGCTTGATGACGAGCACGCGAATGTCACGAGACATAGCTACAACCATCTTGCGGACGGTTTCTGCCTCAGCGGTCGGACCATAGATCAATTTGTCCAGCTTGGTGACGCCGTCGACAAGGGAGGAAACCTGATCGCCAAAATCCACTTTCATTTGCTTCAACGAATAACTCGTGTCCTCGAGCGTATCGTGCAGCAAGGCCGCAATGATCGTTTCAGAGTTCAGCCCAAGTTCGGCCAAAATCTGTGCGACCGCTACGGGATGAGTGATGTAGGCATCCCCTGATTTGCGCATCTGACCTTCGTGGGCTTGGCTTGCAGCCAAGAACGCACGCTCGATGCCGTCGACCTTTGCGGCAGGGTAATGATCGCGAAAAGCCGTGATTACGGGTGCGATCATTGTTTCCACCTGCGCAAGCCTACTTCAGTTGTGCAAGAGAGCTCAGTTAAGAAAAACTAGCGACGCTTCTTCTTCTTAGGCTGATTGCGAGGACCGCGTTTTTCCGCAGTGGCAAGCGATGAGGCACGACTTGGCACACTAGCAACCTTAACGGCTGCCTCAACAGGCGCTGAAGTACGCGTAGCGACTCTCTTAGCCAATGCCTGCATGGCCGGTTCATGCTCGCGTAAACGGGCAAGAATGGGCGTAGCAATGAAGATGGAGGAATAAGTTCCTGTAGCAAGACCGATAAAGAGAGCCAAGGATAAGTCCTTCAAAGTTCCCGCGCCTAGCAGTCCAGCACCGACAAAGAGAATGGACGCAACTGGAAGAAGTGCGATCAAGGATGTGTTGAAAGAACGGACCAAAGTCTGATTCACGGCCAGGTTTGCTGCCTGCGAGTAGGTCATCTTTGAACCGCTCGTGATTGTTCGAGTGTTCTCTCGCACCTTGTCGAAGACAACAACGGTGTCATAGAGCGAATACCCAAGAATAGTCAAGAAGCCAATGACCGTCGCCGGTGTGACATCAAAGCCGACAAGGGCATAAATACCCACTGTAATAAAGACGTCATGGATAACAGCAATGATTGCCGCAATCGCCATCTTCGGTTCAAAGGCCATCGCGAGATACAACAAAACTACGATCAAGAACCCGAAGAGACCGTAAAGCGCTTTCCGAGTGATTTCCTTACCCCACGACGGACCAACAATTTGCGTGTCAATCGAGTCGGCACTAACTCCAAATTTGGCGGCAAGAGCGTCTTGCACTTGGTTGGACTGAGCTATCGAGAGGGGGGCGGTCTGGACGCGAATCTTGTTCGTTCCAAGTTTTTGAATAATTGTGTCGCCAGGGACTTTCGTACTGGCAACGGCAGCGCGGGCATCGACCAATGAGATTCCAGCTTTGCTAATCGTGAACTCAGAACCACCCTTGAATTCAATTCCAAGGTGGAGACCCTGAATCGACAAGGCCAGTGCCGATGCAATGATCAGCACGCCCGAGAAAGCGTACCAACGGCGGCGCTTACCGATGAAATCAATTGAAGTCTCTCCGCGATAGAGGCGGCCGCCGATACCAGAAAGTTTCGTCATGGTTTATGCCTCCTTGGCGGCTGTTGAGGGAACTACACCCAAGTTTTTCGGCGACAGACCAGAAAGTGGATGACCCGAACTATAGAACTTCACCTTGGCTAACACGGTGACGATTGGCTTGGTAAAGACGAAGACAACGAAGAGATCGATCAATGTCGTCAAACCAAGTGTGAATGCAAATCCTCGAACCCCACCGACAGCAAAAATGTACAGAAGCGCCGAGGCGATGATGGAGACAAAGTCAGCCACAATGATCGTTCTACGTGCACGTAGCCAGCCAGTTTCCACCGCAGATCTAAGCGATCTGCCTTCACGCACTTCATCTCGAATACGTTCAAAGTAAACGATAAACGAGTCGGCTGTAATACCAATGGCGACAATCGCACCCGCGATGCCGGCCAATGTGAGTGTGAATCCCAACCACTTGCCAAACAGAAGGAAGAGCAAGTAAGTAATCGATCCGGCAATAAGAAGAGATCCGACCGAAACTACGCCCAATCCACGGTAGTAAAGGAGTGAGTAGAGAATAACGAGGCCAAGTCCGAGGAATCCTGCAATGAGTCCTGCACGCAATTGATCAGATCCCAGTGTCGGCGAAATCTGCTGCACTTCTCCACGATCAAAAGCCAGCGGCAAGGCTCCGTACTTTAGAACGTTCGCAAGATCTGTTGCATCAGTTTGCGTGAAGTTACCGGTGATTTCTGCGTTACCAGCGGTGATAGCTTCGTTGATTCTTGGCGCGGACTGAACCAGTCCGTCAAGAACAATTGCAACCTCGTTCTGCGGTGCGGCGAGCTTGGTGACTCGAGTGGTCAGAGCGCCAAACTTCTTTGTGCCGGAGTCATTGAATGTAAGGAGTACGTACCAACCGCTACCGGTGGTCTGATTGATTGAAGCTGAGGCCTTGGAAATATCAAGACCAAGTACTTCAGCCGGAGCCAGAATAAATTTGCTTGTTCCGTCTTTCTGGCAGGTAACAATCGGCTGCTTCGGGTCATCCGCACCAGTGCCTTGGCGGTTAGCCGCCTTGGTGCAATCCAGTTTTGAATACGCCGCGTTCAGCGCAGCACTTACGCCAGTTGGAGGAGTTGCAGCAGTTCCTGTAACTGCGGTCGCACCAGGTGCACCCTCGACCAGCACTTGGCGGAAACGAAGCTCTGCAGTCTGTCCAACGAGATCGACCACTCGGCGTCCAGTATCCCCTGGAACGGAAATTACGATCTGACGGTTGACACCACTTCCTTGTGCAGTCACTTCGCTCTCTGCAACGCCAAGTGAGTTAACACGTTGGCGAATAATCGAGACGGCTTGGTCAATTGCGGCGCTTGTTACCTTGCCGGTAGTTCCAGCGGCAATACGCGGCTGCAGCGTGACGCTGGTACCTCCACGTAGATCAAGACCAAGTTTGATTGAGGTTGCCCCCTGAATAAAGACAAGGGCTAAGAGGGCAACTAAGACAACTCCCAAGATCGCAAGGGTGCGACCAGGCTTTGCCGCCGTCTTAGGGGTTCGAGATTGTGCGGAAGTGGACATGGGTAGAGAGTCTAGGCATCAGAGGCTGGCGTGTCGAAAATCGATGGGGCCAGCGTCGAAATCGGCGGCTCGTAACCCAGATGTCGCCAACCTTGGGCCGTCGCAATTCGACCACGAGGCGTTCTGGCCATGAAGCCATTACGCACCAAGAATGGCTCTGCCACCGATTCCACGGTCTCAGTTTCTTCGCCCACTGCAATGGCCAGCGTCGACAGTCCCACTGGTCCACCGTTAAATCGCTCGACAAGTGCTCGCAGTACCGCCCGATCTAGTCGATCCAATCCCAACTCATCGACCTCGTACATTTCCAGAGCGGCCTTGGCATCTTCGGTCGATAATTCTTGAGATCCACGGACCTGGGCATAGTCACGAACACGGCGGAGCAAGCGGTTTGCGATACGAGGTGTTCCACGAGAGCGTCCAGCTATTTCCGTTATCGCCTGCGGATGGATAACCAAATTCAACAGGGCCGCGCTCCGAACGAGCACCTGGGCAATTTCTTTTTCGTCATAGAAATCTAGGTGGGCGGTAAATCCAAATCGGTCACGCAATGGACTAGGTAGCAGGCCTGCTCTCGTCGTAGCCCCGACCAATGTGAAGTGCGGCAATTGGAGCGGGATCGCCGTAGCGCCCGGGCCTTTACCCACGACGACATCGACTCGGAAATCCTCCATGGCGAGATAGAGAAGCTCTTCAGCAGGTCTTGGAAGTCGGTGGATTTCATCTAGAAAGAGAATCTCCCCTTCCATCAGTGAAGAGAGAATTGAAGCAAGATCCCCGGCGTGAGTGATTGCCGGCCCGCTTGTAATCCGAATAGGTGTTTCCATTTCACTTGCCAAGATCAACGCCAGCGTTGTCTTGCCCAGTCCGGGTGGACCGGAGAGGAGAATGTGATCTGCCGAAGAGTTGCGATGTCGTGCAGCCGTGAGTAATACGTCGATCTGTTCGCGAACACGATGCTGCCCGATGAATTCAGAGAGAGAGCGAGGCCGAAGTGCATTCTCGGCTGCTGATTCTTCTCGTCGGCCAGCCGGGGCCACAAGGCGCTCTTCAGATTCGTTTGTCATCGGCTAAATACCTCGTGGCCCTTTCTGAAGTGCGCGCTTGAGCAACTCGCCCAATTCAAAGGAAGCAGGCTCTTCTTTCTCGGACTGCATCGAGATTTGCAACTGACCAACAGATGCATCGGCCTCTTTGGCTGAAAAACCGAGAGATATCAAGGCGCTGCTCAATTGCTCGCGCCAGAGTGGCACATGACCTACTGGGAGTCCATCTGAAACGTGGGTAATTTTCCCTTTCAATTCAAGGATCAATCTCTGTGCGCCCTTTCGACCAATACCTGGCACTCGTTCGATCGCTGCGACATTTTCTTGTGCAATCGCGTAACCAAGATCTTCGGGAGACATGTTGGCCAGAATAGACATTGCCACCTTAGGGCCGATGCCCGTAACTGTTTGCACCAGATCAAATGCCATCCTTGAGGCCTCGTCGAAAAAGCCGTAAAGAGTGAGTGCATCTTCGCGCACGACGAGAGAGGTGAAAAGTTGTGCGTCATTTCCAATACTCAGTCGAGCACTAGTTGCAGGGGTGACAATGACCGCTAGTCCCACGCCCCCAACATCAACGATTGTGCGATCGCTCTGGAGAGAACGAATTCGTCCGTAAAGGGACGCAATCACGAGGCGCTCAGTTTCTTCAATCTCAATTTTTCATTCGCTACGGCATCAGCAAGTCGATCATTTCCGCCACCGCGCCAGAGATGGCAGATCGCAAGTGCGAGAGCATCGGTACTATCAACTGGTTTCGGGACGGCATCCAGCCGAAGGAGTCGTCGAACCATCTCTGCTACCTGCGCCTTATTCGCCCTGCCCGTTCCCGTGACAGCAGCTTTGACTTCACTCGGAGTATGAAGAGCGACTCGAATTCCAGCGCGCGCCGCAACGAGAAGTGCAATCCCGGATGCCTGTCCAGTCGCCATAACCGTGCGTACATTGAGCTGCGAGAAAACTCGTTCGACAGCGATCACATCTGGGCGATACTGCTCGACCCACATTGTCAGTTGTTCATCAAGTTGCAGAAGTCGTTGTTCAAGTGGGGTTTCAGGAGAAGTGAGAATCACTCCAACGCCGACCAAGGAAATCGGAGATCCCACTTGCCCCTCGATAATGCCTACTCCGCAACGGGTGAGACCAGGGTCCACGCCGAGTACGCGCGTCACAGTCGGGCTTTCCGTAACTCTGCGCGGGCATTCACCCAATTAGCCTAGATCGGCGTTGTGATGAATCAACCTAGGCTCGCCATGACTTCATCAGATACATCGAAATTCCCATAGACGTTTTGGACGTCATCGAGTTCTTCTATTACATCAATGAGTTTAAAGACTTTTTCAGCCTGCTCAGCGTCGAGCGGGATTGACATCGAAGGAAGAAGGGAAGTTTCTGCCGATTCATATTCCAATCCGGCCGATTGCAGAGCGGTGCGCACCGCAACCAGATCAGAAGGCTCGCTCACAATTTCAAAAGACTCACCGATGTCATTGACTTCCTGGGCCCCTGCTTCAAGGACTGCTTCCAGAATCTTGTCCTCAGTTACATGCGCGCCCTTATTGACGATAACGACGCCCTTTCGACTAAACAGATAAGAGACCGAACCAGGATCAGCCATCGATCCTCCATTGCGGGTCACTGCCACACGTACTTCCGATGCCGCACGATTCTTGTTGTCGGTCAAACATTCAATGAGGAATGCGACACCTCCCGGACCGTATCCCTCATACATGATTGTCTGCCAGTCGGCCCCGCCGGATTCAAGACCTGCCCCGCGTTTAATTGCGCGATCGATATTGTCTGCTGGCATCGAGTTCTTCTTCGCTTTTGCAACCGCGTCGAAGAGCGTCGGGTTGCCAACCATGTCCGCGCCACCCGTACGGGCCGCGACCTCAATGGCCTTAACAAATTTTACAAATGACTTCGCACGGCGAGAATCGATAATCGCCTTTTTATGCTTGGTCGTCGCCCATTTGGAATGGCCGGACATATACACCCCATCAGTTTTGTGTCGAGAACTAGAAAACGCTGAGCAAACTTTATCGGATCAAATCAAGCCGACTTGCACACCTCTTCAATGAAGTAGCGATGGATCCGACTGTCATCGGTCAATTCTGGATGAAAGGACGTCGCAAGCATATGGCCCTGCCTCACGGCAACGGGGTGACTCACTCCCTCACGCGTAACCGACGAGAGAACCTGGACTCCTACCCCGATCTGCTCGACCCACGGCGCCCTAATAAAGACGGCCCGCATCGCTAAATGCGTGAGACCTTCGATTGCGATGTCGATCTCAAAGGAGTCAACTTGGCGCCCAAAAGCATTTCTTCGAACCGTGATGTCCATACCGCCAAAAGTTCTCTGATCTGCCGTGGCGTCCAGCACTCGATCGGCAAGAAGGATCATTCCTGCGCAAGAACCATAAACGGGAAGTCCTGACTTGATCCGTTTGGAAATCAGGTCGAATACCCCGAAAGTTTGCGCCAGATGAGCAATTGTCGTCGACTCTCCTCCCGGTATTACAAGCGCATCGATTTCTTCGATTTCATGGGTGCGACGTACCGATACTGCATCAACACCACAGTTCTGGAGCGCCAGAAGATGTTCGCGCACATCACCTTGCAGCGCGAGTACGCCAACCTTCATTGCTTGCCCTGATTACCAGCCGCGTTCGGCCAGGCGATGAGGGGCAGGAATGTCAGCAACATTAATTCCAACCATTGCATCGCCAAGGCCGCGTGAAGCATCTGCAATTACCTTTGGATCATCAAAGAAGGTAGTTGCCTTGACACAAGCGGCAGCCCTTCGAGCTGGATCACCTGATTTGAAAATGCCAGACCCGATGAAGACTCCGTCTGCGCCAAGTTGCATCATCATCGCCGCATCAGCAGGCGTGGCGATTCCTCCTGCTGTAAATAGAACGACTGGAAGCTTTCCTGTTTGTGCGACTTCTTTCACCAATTCGTACGGGGCTTGGAATTCCTTTGCCGCAACGTACAACTCGTCATCGCGCATCGACGTCAGGCGACGAATTGCGCCACCAATCTCACGCATGTGAGTGACCGCGTTGGAAACGTCTCCGGTCCCCGCTTCACCCTTAGAGCGAATCATTGCGGCACCTTCATTGATGCGACGGAGCGCTTCGCCCAAATTGGTCGCGCCACAGACGAAGGGAACAGTGAAATTCCACTTATCAATGTGGTTGGCATAATCAGCCGGCGTGAGCACTTCGGATTCGTCGATGTAATCGACCCCGAGGCTTTCAAGAATCTGTGCCTCCACAAAGTGCCCGATACGGGCCTTGGCCATAACTGGAATGGAAACTGCGGCCTTGATCTTTTCGATCATGTCAGGATCAGACATTCGTGCCACTCCGCCTTGGGCGCGAATGTCAGCTGGGACTCGTTCAAGCGCCATAACAGCGACGGCGCCAGAATCTTCGGCGATCTTGGCTTGTTCGGCATTGACGACATCCATGATGACGCCGCCCTTGAGCATTTCCGCCATTCCGCGCTTGACTCGACCTGTACCCGTGACTTCAGACATGAACACTCCCTTGAAAATCTTTTGAGGAACCAATCCTACTTTGTTGGGGTAGGGCTCGCTGACGTGGTTGGAGTGGGATGAGGCGTGAAAACGGGAGGCGAATCAGTCAATGCCACCCACACTTGCCCACCCGCGAATGGAATGGGAGTCCCATCGGGCATGGTCCACGAGGTTCCTGACGCGGCATCCGGTCTACTCCAATTAGCTGCAAAGGAAAGCCCGTTGCGAAGAACGTAACCCGTTCCAGATCCAATCGTGGCCGAGAATGGGGTGACTCCCCCAAATTTGTCGTGGTACTGCGACGGAGTAACGGAAACCATTTGAATGACCAACGTTGTGGGTCCCAATTGGCCTCCATCGGCAGCTAAATCTGGACTACCTGCATGGATCAGATGCCATCTGGATTCGCTGGGTGACCATTCGGCACCGTAGTTATTAGCAGGCCATTTCATCTTGACCGAAAGAATCGGTTCACCTCCGGCAGGGGGTGGTCCAAAAGTCCAACCCATGTTCTTCGATGTGGCGATAGATACGTTCTGATCCGTAAGTTTCGCCATCAAAAGATCAGCGCGCAAAATCAGATTGACGGGCGCAAATCGGCTTTCATCGCGCGTGTAGAGAGTTGCAGATTCGCGCTGTGCACCGAGATTCTCCAAGTTCGCAGCCGCAATGACTGGGAGCATCTTCGTCTGCGCACCGGAATAAGCAAATGCCACATGCCCATATTGGGCCAATAGATCTATGTCGCTTATGCGCGCACTTCTAACTGGACCAATCTGACTCGGTACAACGGAGGAGAAGACTGCAGCCAAGCGGGTGAGACCGCCTTCGACTTCCTCGATGTAGACAAGGTCGGCCTTATCCAGACCGATCTGCGGATGCGCTTGTGTTGTGTCATCAACCTTGACTACGAGGACCGGTCCATCGGTTCCGACGCGACCGCTTATCGAATTATAGGTGATTACCGGAGGAGGCGGGGAAGAAGCAATATGCAAAGTCTTCTTTACAGACTCACAACTCGTAAGTGCGAGCAGTGAAACGGCAGTGACAACCACAATTGCTTTCGAAGCTCTAGAGAACATCATCTTCAAATTCGTAAGTGACTGGTAGTGGGGCACGGCCTGCAAGTCGAAAAATTTTAAAGATCAATTTCTGGCGCACGGCTCGAGTCCTATTCACTGCATCGACATGGATTGCTATTGCTACGCGGATTTTATTGGTGAGGGCTGAAAGTTCACGGAGCAACTCTTGCTCCCCAGGCTTTGATTCGAGGGTCAAGTCATTCTGTAGAAGGCCCAGCGCGCCCGATAATCCGCTTTCAGCATGTGACCTGTTGACGATTGAGGCATCTCTTGCTTGATACGCGGCTGCCGTCAGCAATAAGGAAGATGCAGGATCAGCTCTATCACTTCGAGCAATCTCTAGCGCAATTGCCGCCCTTCGCTGAAGCAAGCCGTCAAGGTTGGCCCAACTTGTCTCAACTCGATGGTGCAGGCGATCGAGACGAGTTGCAGAAAAACTCAGGTACCAGAGGACGAGGACGACAGTTCCTACAATGAATACGGCAGTCTTCACTGTATCTCCTCTTCTCGGTTGAGCAACCTACTCCAACTACGTGCGTCCGAGGCTAAGCGAACTCCGCCGCCCCCGACCATTGCCATTTCGTACACCGAAA
>Ga0315268_10005423_pt1 | contig 13713 bp, 13 predicted proteins | sample C1_top_MG_FD_204535 | JGI IMG/M metagenome (GOLD analysis project Ga0315268, IMG submission 204535) | Sediment microbial communities from Yellowstone Lake, YNP, Wyoming, USA - C1_top | ecosystem: Environmental > Aquatic > Freshwater > Lake > Sediment | place: USA: Wyoming | collected 2017-08-01 | reverse complement strand
CATTGATGATTGGAGGGTTAAAGATTCCCATTTCGGGAGGATTTTACCTGAGAGCATTGCCAACTTTTTTCCTCCACTGGGGATTGAAAAGAATCAATCGATCCCAACCTTTCTTGGTCTATTTTCATCCTTGGGAAGGTTATGACAAGACACCACGCTTTAAACTCCCTCTTTATAATCGTTTGATTTCATACTACGGTATTTCCTCTGCATTGAAAAAATTGAAATTCTTATTAGAACACTTTAAATTTACAAGAGTCGATTATGTCCTTGGATTAGGTTAAGGGAGAATGAATTCTGTTCCATTAATATCTATCATCATTCCTAACTGGAACGGCAAACCCTTCTTGGCCGAATGCATGGATTCATTAAAAGAGCAGACATTTCGTAATTTTGAAACTATTCTAATCGATAACGGATCGACCGATGGGTCTGCTGAGTTTATCGAAGAACGATATGGGAAATTTATTCGAATCATTCGAAATAAAGATAATTTGGGCTTTACTGGAGGAAATAATATCGGTATCCGAGCAGCAAGAGGAGAATATATTGTCCTTTTGAATAACGATATATGGGCCCCACCCACCTGGCTTGATGAATTGGTCAAAGCCACTTATTTTGGTCCCCCCGTTGGGATGTGGGCATCCAAAGTTTATTCCTATTACAAGAGGAATCAAATTGAGGCAGTGGGCGAACTTATTTACTGGGATGGGTTGAGTCGGTCCCGAGGGCAATACGAGATTGAATGCGGCCAGTATGAAGAGATAGAAGAAATTTTTTTCCCTCCAGGATGTGGCGGAATGTACCGCAAAGTTGTCTTTGAGGAAATTGGCATTTTTGATGAAGATTTTTTTGCTTACGGAGATGATGCCGAGATCGGGATTCGTGCTCGATTGGCAGGTTGGAAATGTGTCTACGTTCCAAAAGCCATCCTCTATCATAAAAGCTCAGGGACAGGAGGGCAATATTCTCCTTTTAAGGCGTTTTTTGTGGAGAGAAATCGTTTTTGGATTACAATTAAATACTTTCCTTCCCCCCTCTTGTTCCTCAGCCTCTTTTTTACATTTTATCGGTTTATCCTTCAGGCATATGGGGCACTAACTCATCAAGGGGCTGCGGGGAAATTCACAGAGAGGTATTCCCCTTTGAAATTAATTGGAATTTTGCTCAAGGCTTATGGTTCAGGGATTCGTTACCTGCCTCGGATGTGGATGAAAAGAAAAAGATTGAGGTCCTTGAGAAAAGTTTCGTACAGTGAGATCTTTAGTTGGTTCCAACGATTTGGAATTAAAGCAAAAGAAATTTCGCTCCGAGATTAAAAGATTGCCAAACTCTGATTCAGGCAACCCGATGAAGAGGAATAAAAAGATTGGGCTCATTTGCTCGCATGGCGGACATTTTACAGAAATCCTCCAATTGTTGGAGGCCTTTGAGGGCTATCCCACTTTCCTATTAACTTACAAGGAAAAAGCCACATCGGATCAAAGAAATACCTATTACATTTCCAATATCGGTCGAGGGCCCATTGCCTTGGTGGTGGGAATCATAAAAATCTTTTCTATTCTTTTAAAAGAAAGACCGGATATCCTCTTTTCGACAGGTTCTGAGATTGCCATTCCTTCTTTTTACTTTGGAAAGTTTCTTTTTCGTACAAAACTTATCTATTTAGAATGTAGTGCCCAAGTCTATCAACCTTCTATGACAGGAAGATGCATTTATCCGATTACCGATTTGTTCCTGGTCCAATGGGAGCCCTTACTCAAGCGATATGGTCCAAAGGCAAAATATGTAGGCGGGCTTATATGATCTTCGTGACAGTGGGGAATCATTATCAAAGTTTTGATCGTCTCATAAAAAAAGTAGATGAGATTGCTCCCCATATCCCTGAGGAGATAGTGATTCAAAGAGGTTATTCAGAATATCTTCCTCAAAATACAAAGCATTTTGATTTTGTGCCAATCAGCACAGCTATGGAATACATTAGGACGTCCGAATTGGTCATTTCCCATGCGGGAATCGGAACGATTATTCTTTGTAAAGAATATGGAATTCCTCTCCTCATCTTTCCACGAAGAAAGAAGTATGGAGAACATGGGACAGACCACCAAATGGAGATCGCCAAAGCCATAGAGGAACGGAAGGATGATCATATCTACATCGTCTACGAGGAAGACCAACTGGAGAGTAAGATTGCGGAGGTCCTGATGAGGAGACAAAGGCCTGCTCCGGGAGCAAATGTGGGTAGGGCCAACCTCATCAGAACGATTCAAGCCTTCATCGAAGGGGTCAATAATAAAAGGCCTTAGACAAAAAAACGATGGAAAAGCAGAAATTCGTCCAAAAAAAATGGTATGAACATAAACCTCCTATAGAGGCAAATGAGGTCATTCAGATCAGTACTCTCACCCACGTCAAAAGGTTGAAAGATTTATTCCCAGTCCAAAAAGTGAGGTTGAGTCTCAATTGTGGATGTGGGGGTGGAGGGCAGAAGGATATTTTTGGCCCTTCTATCGGAATTGATATTTCATATGGAAATATTCATTCCTTCGTGAAAGCAGGCGGACAGGGTATCGTTGCCGATATGGAATTTCTTCCATTCAGAGATCAGACTTTTGACATGGTGTATGGATTTGGAATACTCCACCATTTGAGCGATATTAAAAAGGGCGTTTCAGAGGCCTCTCGGGTTCTAAAAAAAGGAGGATATATAGGTTTTGGGGGGGAAAATAATGGGTTGTGTCCCCTCACTTACATCATGGCTTTCATTTACCGAAACTGGAGAATAGAAAAGGGATTCTATCGAATCCGAGAAGGAAATCTTAGAAAGATTTTTCGAGAATTAGGGATCGGGGAGTTTAAGATTTCAAGACACGGAATGACAATCTATGGCATGGGTCGAACCCTTTATAAACTGCATCTATTGCCGAAATTTTTTGGTCGCGTAGAAAATAAGGGACCTGGGTAAAGAAATTGCCCTCCAGATATGGTAAAAAGAGTTTTACTATAAACTAAACCCATAAAAGGAGGGCAATATGGGTTTAAGCCCATGTAATATTGATATCACGATAGAGTTTGATTGTCAATTTAAAGTGCGTCTTAAGGATGGGAGATTAAGGACGATTCTTTTAGCCTTTTTAGAGCTTTTGCCTGAGTTTTTAACGGATTTTATTCAGAAGGTGCTTTTAGGTTTGGGAGAATATGTGATGGCACTTAAGAAGAAGCCATTTAGTTGTGAGTGTTGTGGTAATGATGAGGAGTTTATCTGGAAGACGAGGCACGGGAGGGAGACGAAGATACTTACCATTTTTCAATGGTTGAAGTTACGTCAGTTACAGGTTCAATGTAAGAGGTGTGGGCATAAGATTTCTTTAACCAGGAGGTTGCTTGGGATTGAGCCGATGAAGAGGATTCCTGAGGATACCTACCGCAGGCTTGGGCTTTTGGGTTCTTTGGCGAGTTTTAGGGTTTCGGAGAAGATTGTTCGGATGTTTGGTTGGAGTTTGGATAAGATGACGGTATGGAGATCGGTTCAGAAGACTGCCAGAGAGATAGAGTTCAAGTTAGATCCTGGGGGGCTTGCGAGGGGAGAGGCTGATGGGACAGGTATTCCCATTAATGGGGCGGGGAAGCGTGGCAAGGAGCTTAAGGTGTTTTTGCAGTATAAGAGGGGAGGTGGTGTGAGGGTTGCGGGTGTTGATATAGGGGATTATAACAGTGGTTGGAGGAGGCTTTTTAAGGGAAGCATGGAGGTTTTAAGGGGGTTTAGGAGCTTTCTTCTTGTTACGGATGGTGATACCTCTATATTTGATGGTCTTAAAGGAAGGGTTAGGGTATTGATTCAGAGGTGTTTGTGGCATATTCCCTATGAGTTGAAATATACCTTATGGAAGGACAGGGTGAAGCGAAAGAGTGCTGATTGGCTTCATATCTTATCTGAGGTTTTGGAGATATGTGCGATAAGGCCTATGGTGGGTTGTGAGGAGACGATAAGGGCGATGATTTCCTCTAAGCAGAAGCGGTTGGATGAGGTAATAGCTTTTTGTAGGGGTAAGGGGTTAAGACATACGGGGGCTTATCTTGAGAATGCCCGTGGTAACATGTTTACAGCGATAGAGAACAGGCTTCATGGGAGGACGACGAGCAGGGTAGAGAGGCTTTTCAGGACAGTGAATATGAGGATAAATGTTGGTAAATGGAGTACATCGGGTGGGCTTAATGTGACTAAGGTTCGACTGGCTTATTACTACAATGGGTTTGATCCATAGGTTTTATTTTATCAGTCTGATAACGGGTAAGAGAGGCTTTGTGGAAATGCCGTCATTGTGGAAAGTGTGGGAAAGTCTTATCAGGATTGATCAATTGCTCAAAAATTGGGAAGGGCCTTTCTATCAGAGAGAGAATTTACGACTTTTCCACACTTCCCACAATGACTTGGAAAAACCTAATGGTTTTTCCACATTCCCACAAAGAAGACGGCTATTTTTATATATGGTTCAAAAAAGACAAAAAATCAGAAGTTAGCTTTCAATTCGCAAATGACATCTGGAAATCTGAAAAATTTTTTGACAAACAAAACTGTTTTTGTTATAAGTTTTTCGTAAAAGAAGATTTGAGATAGTGTCATAGAGTTTTAGATGTTGGAGTGATTGGTTACTCGTCAGTATCATTTATAAAATGGAGGGCTTTTTATCAGGTCTCCTATTCGATACGCTACTAATTTTTTTATCTAAATTTAAACCCATCAGGGCATTTTCAGGATATTGCTATATGGTTGGAAGAAAAGGTTAAAAATGGATCCTACATGGATTAAAAGGATGAATTTGATTTATGTGCCCAGAAGAAAATAGCGTTAAAAATAAATTATAAGAAATGCCAGAAAACCCCAGGCTTTTAAACCTGGGGATGAATGGCATCCTTTCGGAGCGGAGCCAGGTGGAACTTGGCGAAGCGGAGCAAATTCGGACATGATCTGGCTATGGCCAGATACCAGACTGGGTCTCATACGAAACACCGTTTTCAGTACCACCTGGTGTGGATACCGAAATATCGTCGGCGGGTACTGCGAGGCAAAGTGGTCATCCGCCTGAGAAAGTTGTTGTACGAAGCATGCCGGATGAATAAGTGGTGGATCAGTGAGCTAAGTATCGAAGAAGACCACGTATATATTATCATCCAGACGAAGCCAAGCGATAGTGTGGCTGAAGTGGTACAGAGGCTGAAAGGGGGAACGAGTCGGGTGATAAGAAAAGAGTATCCGGAGCTCGAAGAGTTTTTGTGGGGAGATAGCTTTTGGTCGGATGGGTACTTTGCCGAAACAGTAGGCAACGTTGATGAAGACGTCGTGCGGCGATACATAAGAGAACAGCGTCGGTAATTATGCCAGATCATGTCAGCAGACCTGAAACCCTGGTCTTCAGACCAGGGAGTGGTTCATTTGAAGAAGTTGTTTCAACCTATCATAATCCTAATCATTTGATGTATAAAAAGATGAAGTGCGTTTTTGAACATGTAAGACCAGGGGGTACGCTGATTGATGTGGGCTGCGGAATCGGTGAATTCATCATTCAGCTTCAGGGCCATTTTCACTCTTTACTAGGAATCGATATTAGTCCCCATGAAATCGAATTTGCAAAAAAGAGATTAGGGAAATATGAAAATGTTTTCTTGTCCTGTGGGGAATTGGAATCATTTCACTTCCCGGATGAACATTTTGATGTCTGTTTATGCCTCGATGTTCTTGAGCATGTGCCAACTGTTTTTCCGCTCCTTCAAGAGATATATAGAATCCTCCGAAATGATGGGGATCTTATCGTGACCGTCCCTAATTGGTACGATATCATTGTTTCAAAATTCTTAAATAAAAATCCTCAGCACGTCAATACTTTGACGCCATGGCATTGGATGGCGATTTTGAAAAAAGCTGGGTTTAAAATCAGTATTTATAGAGCAATAGATTATCCCTTAATACATTCTGATTATTTATCGAAGAGAATACCGATCTTTGGGATGTGTATTCTAATCATAGCCTTTAAATAATGAAGAAATTAACAGGAAAGATAGTTCAGGAAGCAAAGGCATACTTTAATCATTAACCTAACATCCAATAAAATTTGAAAGAAAATGAAATTAAGCCATCAAAATCTTCGAAGGGAAATGGATATTCTTTGGATACTCACAAAAAAGGAGATTATTCTTCAATATAAAAGAACCTCCCTTGGTATCCTATGGTCATTGCTGAACCCCCTTCTTCTTGCCCTCGTCTATTACGTCGCTTTTAACATCATATTGGGAGTCAAAATAACTAACTTTCCACTTTTTTTACTTTCTGCTTTATTTCCGTGGACGTGGTTTTCTAGTTCGGTGAATGCAGCTACAGTATCGTTAGTTTCAAATAGGAGTCTTGTAAAAAAGTTTCTGTTCCCAAAGCACTATCTCCTTATGGCGAGTGTTATTTCTCAAGGTATACATTTCCTTTTCTCTATACCTATTATCATTCTATTGGTATACCTATATGGTAAGACTGTGGGGGTAATTTGGTTTATTGGGGTACCATTGCTACTAATTATCCAATTTATAATAACCATAGGGGCATCTCTTGCCGTATCTATCATCAATGTCTATTTTATGGACTTTCAATTTATTGTGGCTTTCATCTTGAACATGCTATTCTGGATCACCCCTATTATTTATCGACTCGATTCCATTCCCGAAACCTATCGTTTTTTATTTTTATATATGAATCCCTTAACCCCATTAATGTCCTCATGGCGAGAACTCTTTATATCCAATACCATTTACTGGAGTTGGCTTGCCATTGCTTTCCTGGGCTCCCTGGTGATATTATTTATAGGACTCCTTATATTTCGCAGGCTTAGTAGGCGCTTAGACGAAGTAATATGAATGAGTTTGCCATTGATTTAGATCATATCTGGAAGAAATACCCTTTGCAAAAGGATAGGCCGGGGTTTAAGGAATTCTTTGTAAATATCCATAAGTCTATTAGCAAAAAGAAAGATAAAGAGAACAGACATTTCTATGGCCTCAAAGATTTGACCTTGAAGATTAAACGAGGAGAATGTGTGGGAATCATTGGTAAAAATGGAGCAGGCAAGAGCACTCTCCTTTCTATCATACTTGGAACCATTTTCCCATCCAAAGGGAAAGTTAAGGTCATGGATCGGGTTACCCCTTTGTTGGAACTCGGGGCAGGGTTTCATCCAGATCTCACAGGTAGAGAGAATGTGATCTTAAACGGCATTCTGCTGGGCTTGACCAAATTGGAAGTTCTTAAGAAAATACCTTCAATCATCGATTTTTCTGGGATATGTGAATTTATTGACATTCCTGTAAGGACCTACTCCAGTGGAATGTATCTCAGGCTGGCTTTCTCGGTAGCGATGCATACAGACCCAAAGATCTTGATTATTGATGAGGTTCTTTCTGTAGGTGATGAGGGTTTTCAGAAAAAATCAAAAGAAGCAATAATAAAACTTATACGAGGAGGGATCACTACTGTATTCGTTTCACATAACCTTCAGGACATAGAAGAAATTTGTAACAGAACGATTTGGCTTGATCATGGAAAGGTAATGGCTGAAGGTGAAACGAAGGTAGTGGTAGACAAATACAGGAAGGAAACGATGTGCACGGGATAAAATATTTAAAGATTACATCTTAATCAATCAAAACCATCTTTTGAGATGCTTTTTTTACCAGAAGGATGATAAGGATGATTGAATTTTCATTTTTACTTCCTACTCGAGGACGACCTGAATTGGTGAATCGTTTTTTTCAGAGCATTTTAGATACGACCCATCGTATTGAAGATATCGAAATCGTTCTTTGTCTCGATGATGATGATTTAGCAAGCCCAAACATCACTCATCACCAACTTTCGATTAAAAAAGTGATTCTCCCAAAGGGGGCAACAATGGGTTCTCTTAATAGAGCATGTTTTAACGCTTCTTCTGGGAGATATGTGATGCTCATCAATGACGATGTTATCATACGGACTAAAAACTGGGACCAAATCATTGCGAGAATTTTTTTAGTATTTCAAGATGATATTGCTTTAATACATGTCAATGACCTATTGTTTCGAGAACGGCTCTGCACCTTTCCCATCCTTTCCAGACGAGCGTGCTTGGAGATAGGAATCTGTCCCGATGATTATAAGAAATACAGGATCGATGACCATATTTACGATACTTACAATATACTCGCTCATCTTGGACATAAAAGAATTATTTATTTGCCGGATGTTGTTTTTGAACACGACATGGATGTACGCAAGCAACAAACCGAGAAACTGATCAAAGTCGAAAAGACCAGTGTCCACCTGCGGGAGAAAGAAGCCATAGCATTTGATACCAAAATCTTTGACGAAAGAATTGAGGAGAGAAAACAGAATGCGTTGAGACTCGCCTCTTTAATTGATAAAGCCTACGAGAATAATCGATCGATATATATGGCGGTATTAAGCAACATCAAAGACCCATACAGCTATCGAAGAAGCAATTTTGTTAAAAAAATAGGTTCAAATCTGTACAACTCGCTATCTGATTTGGTATATGATCACACGAGATGGAGATACGGTGAAGAGAAATTTAAAAGCCAAAATAGGATCGGAAACCTGGAGATGATAGGGGGTTCGAATGACGAAATACACATCTTTAAAATTCTTCCATTGATTAGATCCAACAGGTTTATTTTTCGATTGGTCTATGCGTTCATTCACAATATAGCTAAGGTTTTTAACCGTTATTATTTTCATCTACCCCTTTACATTAGAAAAGTGGCTGATAGATTAATATCAAAACTCTTAAGGATCTACAGAGCCATCCAATACAGTAGACTTCCTTCTGAGAAATGAACCAAATATTGACCCAAGATGGGTTGTCAAAACTCCATAATTAATTGAAAGACAATTTCGAAAACATGTGAGAAAGCATATAAGGTTTATGAATTTTAAAAGATTGAAGAGTAGAATTTTGGGGGATTAATGGAAGGCCTTAATAGAGACATAAAACAACAACAAATTCCGTCAGAAGACCAAAAGATTATTTTATGTACACTTGCCGAATCGGTTTCAAGACCAGGTTGTAAATTTCTTGAGGTTGGAAGTTGGTGCGGTGATTCCACTATAATTCTCGGAAATGTTGCAAAAAAATACGGTGGGCATTTATTTTGCGTTGATTGGTGGAGAGGCAATGTAGGTATAGACCTTGAAGAGATCGCTTCTAAAGTTGATGTGTTTTCGTATTTCTGGAATCGAATACGTAGTGAAGGGCTTGAGGATGTGGTTATCCCGATTCGGGGAAGATCAGATATAGCTTCCGGGATTCTAAAAGAAAACTTGTTCGACCTGATTTTTATAGATGGAGACCACAGATACGAGGGTGTTTTGAAAGATATTCAGCAATATGCTCCTCTAGTCAGTAGAAACAGAGGAATCCTCTGCGGGCATGATTGTGAGGGGCGTATTTCTGATTATGATAGGGAATTTTTGGAATTTGGTAAAGATAGGGACTTCTATGAGTCTGTACACTGTGGTGTGGTTCTTGCCGTAGGCTCCATATTCAAGGATTACTCGATCAATTACAGCATCTGGAGCGTCAAGGCTGCCGGTCAGGATGGTTGGGAACCAATTAATTTGACGCTCCATGGGATAAAGGATAAAAGGCAACCGCCACCTCCGCCGATTGCCTTTTCAAAAAATTATTTGCTACTACGATACGGAAGGCTGGTTTATGCTGTGCCGCGTTATTTGACAAATTTTGATATTACAGAGGAAGAAGAACTTAATCGTCCCGAAATTATTAGGGGAGAAACCAAGCAGGAGCTGGAAAAGCTGCTTTGCGAAAGGATGTCTTATTCGTCTCCGCCTGAACTTTTGGAATCGTATAAAGGTTATAACTTTGTGAAATACGATAGCCGCATATACGCCCTATCCATGTCTCTTGGCCCTTTAGATATTTCGCTGATAGAGGAAAACATATTAAAGGATTATCAGAATGCTGGCAAGTGTGTTATCGCAAGCAATCTAAGTGAAGCAAAACACCTTGTAAATCAAATTTTACTTAAAGATACTGGTGAGAGGGATGAGTCCATCAGGAAGTTGAATGCAGATATTTCAGAGAGAGATGGACGCATAATAGCATTGAATAAAGACATTTCCAATAGAAACGAGCCCATCAGGAAATTGGATATAGACCTTTTGGAGAAAGATGAATGTATGAAAGCCTTGCAGAAAGACCTATCGGATATAAAATCTACTAAATGGTATCGTCTTATTGATTGGAGCAAAAGAATAAAGAGATGGAAATAACTATGTCTAAATTTTCATTTTTAATACCCACGCGTGGCAGAACCGACCTGCTGAACAGATTGTTTCAGAGCATTCTGGATACGACCACATGCATTGAGGATGTGGAGATAGTCCTATGTCTTGATGACGACGATATTGAGAGTCAAAAGGTCTCGCATAACAAGCTTGCTATAAAAAAGGTCATCCTTCCGCGAGGCAGAGCCATGGGAGAGCTTAATACTGCATGTTTCAATGCCTCATCTGGGCGCTATGTAATGCTGCTTAACGACGACGTCATTCTCCGAACGAAGAACTGGGATAGAATTATAATTAACACTATTGCAAAGTTTGAAGATGATATTGCTTTAATTCACACAAATGATTTGCTCTTCAAGGAGAAACTCTGCACATTCCCAATCCTCTCGCGTAGGGCATGCAATGAAATTGGCGTCTGTCCAGCAGAGTATCAAAGATACCGGATAGACGACCATATATACGACATCTACAACATACTCGCCTATCTAGGTCATAAAAGGATAGTTTATCTACCAGATGTCATTTTCGAGCACGACAATTATGTCCACGGCAATCAAGGCAACACGGGTCAGATCTTCAAATCAGATGACAACAAAGTTTATGTTCCCAACAAAGAGATAATCGAATCCGATGCCCATATCTTTGACGGGAAGCAGGAGGAGCGGAAACAAAATGCACTGAAGCTGGCGGAATTGATTGATAAAAGCCGTTATGAACGAAAGCATCTAGTTTACAAGGGCATGTTGAACGATATAAAGGATCCGTTCAGCTACAGGAGGAGTGATTTTGTAAAAAGAATAGAATCGCAACAAAGCGATTTGAGTAAATCACCTACAGTTACGGTAGCGGTAGTAACATCGGATATTCGTAAAGAGCATGCAAGAAAATGTCTGGCGTCGCTTAAAAAGTACACGTCAAATTTCGACCTTATAATCTTGGATAATAATAACAACAGGAGTTTCAATCATCCGACGGAGATGAACAAGGTATTGCAAATAGTCAAGACCGATTTTCTTGTTCTTATGGATGATGACGTTTTTGTTGAGGAGGGATGGCTTGAAGGGCTTCTTAAAAGCGTTGATGACGATACGGGTGTTGTAACGCCCATGTACAGGGACAAGGACGGTGCGATATCATATTCAGGGGTATATCTAAAGGGCGACGGCCTTGGGACCCATGCTCATCTTATTGATATACCTAAAGAGCCAAGGGTAACTCAATGTGTATGCAGTGCGACTCTCCTGATTGACCTGAAAAAATGCGGTAATATCTTTTTCGATTCCTCCTACAGGAAGTATTTTCTGGACCTCGATTACGGTCTTAAAGTTTGGGAGGCTGGATATAAAGTTGTCTGCACGCCTTATAGTATCGTCACACATCTTGGGGGAGCCACTATGCCTTACATCTCGGAAGAGTCCAGCAGGCTCGTAAAGAGTGACGCCAATATTTTTAAAGAGATCTGGATAAATTCCGGGAGACTCGACAAGATTGAAAAGGATGAATGGTCAAAATTTCCATTATTAAAGCATCTCACGGAGATCCCCCAGCGTATCGATTACCTCTTTAAAAATGCGGATAGTCTGGAGTTTAACAGGTTTAAAATCGAAATCGAGAGCCTACTTAAAGAGATTAAATCAATGAAGTTATTTCATGATATGATGGTGCCGGCAATGCATCAGTACATTTTGCAGTGTATTTCAAGGGGGGATTATAAAAGAGGCAAGTATTGTGAAGAGGCACTAAATTGCCTAGTAAGCAAAACCAACAGAAAAAGAATGCTAAATTTAATTGTTATGGAACGAATGATAAGACTATTTATGCTTATCAAGTCTAACAAGCTCTCTTATCGGCTTTACCTCTCTTTAGTAAACATACTCAAAAGGATTTTTTATAGATATCAACGCCTTCCCTTATACATACGGAAGGTTACAGACAGACCCGTATTCAAACTCTTCAGGATGTATGAGGCGGTTCAAAATGCCACAATAACACCTGCCGCTGATAATAGCACTGCTGCTATTAGCCAACCTCCCAAGCAAACAATAACTCAAGAGGCACCTCAAGGAGGTGTCCTCTTTGTATGTTCTCTCCACTCCCAAAAAATCAAAAGGTATCTCGAAAAGCTTGATATAAAGAGCAATCTCACCTTATTGACACTTGGGAACCATAAGGAGATGTGGCAGGGTTACTTCACAATCTGCTATAAGGATTCTTTTGAAAAAGATTCCGATACAATTGACGTAAAAAATACGTCTGACGAACTTATTCGCGAATTGAGAGCAAGGAATTTTGACCTTGTAATTATTCCGTATGAAGGCACCGTGAACTGGGGAGATGTGAGTCTGGAGAATTTTATTGCCATGTTTGCTAAACAGTTTATGATTGTATTCCCTGATGGCAGGAAAAGGTTATACACAAGATATGACGATCTTAACCGCATTATTTATAATAAAGCATATCTTGGCAGTATGTTCAGGTTTGTGCCAAGGCAGAAAGGGAAAAAGATTCTCCATGTTGGTTGCAGCGACGGGCTGGTGTGTGACCTTTTGCTGAATGAATCTCCTGAAAGCATTGTGGGCATAGATATCATGAAAGATGTCGGTTGTAACTATACGGATCCAAGAATTAAATACGCAAGAATGGACGCTTCAAACCTCGCGTTCAAAAATAAAACCTTTGATCTTTGTTTTTCTATCGCAACCCTGGAACACTGCAGAGACCCCTTTCATGTTTTAGAAGAAATGAAAAGGGTCACTAAAAAAGGGGGCTATTGCTATGTTCAGGCAGGTCACTTGTATTATTCTCCCTTCGGTCATCACATGTTTTGATATTTCAATGATTACCCATGGATACATTTACGTCTATCAAAAGATGAAATTATAGAATATTGTAAGCATAATAAGATTGATGAAAAGTTACAATACAATCTTGGAATCAATGTAAATGATTATATTTATAGAATGATAAACAGCGATCATGTAAATGGCAAGACATTTCAAGAATATAATCTTGACAAATTCATGAGGGCGTCTGACATAGAGGTTATTAATTTTTCCAGGAGCTATGAAGGGGAGAGCTTTCTTACGGAAGAAATTCTAAGGGAATTACAGCATATAAAAAGGGAAGACTTGATTTCTCACGGGTTTGAACTTTTGTTTAAGATCGAGTAAATATCCGGGAAAGGAAACTAACAAGGCCAAAAAAGCAGGTGATATAGCGTTAAGGCAGTTGCAGATATTATCGAAGTAGAAGATAAGGTTGAGTTGCTGAATAAGATGGCAGTGAAAGATGAAAGAGTTGTGATTATATAAGCGCATTATTTAAAGATAAGGCGGTTATTAAAGGATATAAAAATTAAGTGAATGTTGCAG
>Ga0315268_10005422_pt1 | contig 13714 bp, 14 predicted proteins | sample C1_top_MG_FD_204535 | JGI IMG/M metagenome (GOLD analysis project Ga0315268, IMG submission 204535) | Sediment microbial communities from Yellowstone Lake, YNP, Wyoming, USA - C1_top | ecosystem: Environmental > Aquatic > Freshwater > Lake > Sediment | place: USA: Wyoming | collected 2017-08-01 | reverse complement strand
CCGGATTGGTCGTCATCGCGATGACGGGCGTCGTCATAGTCAGTTTGATCTATCGCGCCTCACCCAAGACGCCCTATCGTTTCAGTTGGGACGGCGTAGCGCTCCTGCTGATGTATGGCTTTGCGATGGTGATGCTATACGCCCTGGCCAGCTTGACTGTATGAGCCTGGTCCAGGCAGTCTTTGATACGAGCATTTCTAGCCAGTAAAATGGTGATGGGGTAGGCAACTCTGGACGTTTCAGAAGGCAAGCGTAACTACTCAGCCACCCTTGCGAGGGTTTCAAGGAGACATCTGGCGAACGTGATTACAACCCTCGCAAGGGTGAGCAGTTACAGGCAAGCAGACATGGCGACCAAAATCCTTGTCGTGGAAGATGACAAACTGCTGCGGCGCAGCCTCAAATATCGCCTCGAAAGCGAAGGCTATGCCGTCACGACGGCGGAAGACGGCGCGGAAGCCATGCTGTGTGCGCGGCGAGATCGGCCCGATCTGATTCTGCTTGACATCGGTTTGCCAGATGGCAGCGGTCTCGACCTGGCGCGCACGCTGCAGCGCGAAATGGATACGCCCATCATATTCTTGACGGGGCGCGGGCAGCAGGCTGATATCGTTGTTGGGCTAGAGTTGGGCGCAGAGGATTATATCACCAAGCCATTCGGGATGCGCGAATTGCTGGCGCGTATCCGCGTCGTGCTGCGTCGCGTGTCCCGCACGCCGGTGGCCGTTGCAGACGATGTACTGGTCGCAGGTGATATAATACTTGACCCGAAACGTCGCGAGGTGCGCGTGCGCAGAGCGCCCGTCGAGTTGCCGCCCAAGGAATTTGAACTCTTGCGCTTGCTGATGGCAAATTCCAACACCGTGCTGACAACCGATTATCTGCTCAACGCTGTGTGGGGTGAAGACTTTGCAGGGGCCTCCCAGGTGTTGTACGTTCACATCGGCTGGCTGCGCGAGCGCATTGAGGTTGACCCGCGCCGCCCTCGCTATATTCAAACCGTGCGTGGCGTGGGCTACAAGTTTGTGGTAGAGGAGTCGATGACATGAGATGGAGTCTGCGCGCCAAACTTGCGGCCAGTCATAGTCTCCCCATTCTGCTCCTCATGTCGGTCCTCAGTTTGTATCTCCTGTATTCACTGGAAGGATTCCTGACCCAGAGGTTGGTTCGGCAGCTCTCGTATCAGGCACAACTTGTGCTGGACCAGATTGAGCAAATCCCTGAGGTGGCAGAGAATCCACAAGCAGCGCAGAGCTTTCTGGCCGACGTTGCGCGCATGACGGACGCGCGTGTGCTGGTCTTGTCGAAAGAGCGGGTGATCCTGGCCTCGACACGCGTTGAGGATGCTGAGCTGATTGGCACTCGTTACACCGATCAGGGCATAGAGCAGGCGCTGCACGGCATGAAGGGAGAGGGCATCGGCCCTGGTCTCACTGCCCAAGTCGCCTATGTGGATCTGCCGTTGCAGCGCGAGGGCGCGATTGCCGGTGTTTTGCGGTTGTCGTATGAAGTGGATGACCTGCGCACCCAGTTCAATCGGTTACACTGGCTGATCCTGGGTGGCATTATCCTGACCGCCATTCTTGGGTTGGCCCTGGCGCTGGGGCTGGCGACGACCATCACGCGGCCAGTTCACCAGTTGAGCGAAAGCGCGCAAAAGATCGCTGACGGCAATTACCAAACGCGCGTGTCGGTTCACAGCCGCGACGAAGTGGCCGCGCTCGCTCGAAATTTCAATCAAATGGCAGCGCGATTGGAAGAGGCGGAAGAGGCGCGCGAACGCCAGCTCGCCGCGATTGTCCACGAGCTGGCTCGCCCGCTGGCGGGGATGCAGGCCGCAGTGGAAACACTCCGTGATGGCGCGGACGCTGATCGGGAGACGCGCGATGCGCTGCTGGGAGGGATCGAAGAGGAATTTGCGCGGCTCAACCGCATGATTGGAACGTTGCAAGGTCTGCACAAGCGGGCGCTGCGCCCCATGCAGTTGACCCGCACCGAGATTCCACTCGATCGCGCCATTCGCGCCAGTGTCGCTAACTTTGAACTAGTCACCGCGCCGTTGGGCATCGCGCTGGCGCTCGAATTGCCGTCTAGCCTGCCGAAAGTTTTGGCCGACGAGGATCGCTTGATCCAGGTGTTGACAAATCTCCTGGACAACGCCAGCAAATTCACGCCGCACGGCGGCAAGATCACCGTGCAGGCCGGTGAAGAAAAGAACGCCGTGTGGGTCACCGTGTCCGACACGGGCGCCGGCATTGCGCCCGATGATTTGCCCTATATCTTTCAACAGTTCTACAGCGGCGGCGAGTCGCCCGAGAAGCGTGGGATGGGCCTTGGCCTGGCGATTTGCCGCGAGATTATCACGGCGCACGGAGGGCAGATCCGCGCCGAAAGTGAGCCGGGGCAGGGAGCGCGTTTCACATTCTCACTTCCCATAGGCTAACCTACCAGTCTCCAAGCGAATCCGGACGGATGTGTCCGAAACGAGGGCTTGTTTCTTGAAAACAAGCCCTCGTTTCTTTATCTTTAGGAAAACTTTAGGTTTCCTTTAGCTAGAGTTGAGGTAAGCGAAACGACTTGCCCTTATGCTGGCTCTAGAAAGAATCTGCGCACGCGCGGAGGATCTACCTGTGGATCGAATGATTGCCGCGTTCCTGGTGATACTCGTCGCCATCATCGTCCTGATCGTGGGGGGCGTTTTCTCAGGGCCGATCATCGTCATGATTCGCCGGCGCTTTCCCAGCTTTTCGTACGAGGGCGAAACGTTCTTGCTGGTGGGGCTATTCGCCCTGGCGGCTTTCGCGGCGGGGTTGGTCGTGATGTATCTGCTTCTAGATCATAAAGTAATCAGCTATGAAAGTGGCTGGAGGCGTCAAAGGCTAGACTTTTCCGAGGAGGGCAAGATGCCATTTCGAATTGAACCGCTGGACATTGTGATTGTTCTGATTGCGGCTCTCTTGATTTTTGGCCCATCGCGTCTGCCCGAGATCGGGCGTGGGATTGGTAGGGCGCTCAACGAGTTCCGCAAAGGGACGAAGGAGATGGTGGATGGATTCACTGGCGAGGTCACCAAGCCGATCAGCGAAGAACGCTCGTCGGCCCTGTCATCTCAACTTGAACCGGCGAGTGGCAATATGTGTGCCCACTGCGGCGCGGCGAACGTGCCTGACGCAAGGTTTTGCAACCACTGTGGCGCCAGGCTGGGCGTCCAAGCATAGGGCTACCTGCCCTCTTTCAATTCGCGCCGCCGACAGACGCATCCGCGAACGATTGGCTCGGCATTAGCAGGGCCAGTGATACGGAGAAAAGATGACGCCCTTTCTTCAACTGATCTTCTCGTTGATTATCATTATCATAGGCGCCAAGATGGGGAGCTGGCTGGCAAACCGTTTGCGCCAGCCAGCCGTGTTGGGTGAACTCTTGGTCGGCTTGTTGCTTGGCCCCAGCGTGCTCAACCTCATGGGCTGGCCAATTCTGCTCAACGCGCACGAATCTCATCTGCTGACTGAAACAGTTTTTGAGTTAGCTGAACTGGGAGTCGTGTGCCTGATGTTTCTGGCGGGTTTGGAGATCGAGCCGCGTGAAATGCTCCAGGCTGGTCGAGTGGCGACGTTGGCCGGTGTCAGTGGCGTGCTCGTTCCGCTGGCGCTGGGCGCATTGATTGCGCTGCCATTTGGCTACCAGGGCAATACGGCATTATTTGTCGGCATGATCCTGACGGCGACCAGCGTCAGCATCAGCGCACAGACGCTGCTGGAACTCGGCCGGTTGCGCAGCCGCGAGGGGATTGCACTTCTGGGCGCAGCGGTGATTGACGATGTGCTGGTCATTCTGCTGCTGTCAGTGTTCGTCGCACTCGCCGAGGGCACGGCCAGCCCGAGTGCGGCTTTGGCAGTCGTGGGCAAGATGATAGCCTATCTGAGCGTTGCCATCTTGCTTGGCTTCTTTTTGTTGCCGCGCCTGGCCGAATGGGTGCACGGCCAATCGATCAGCGAAGGGCTGGCCGCACTGGTTCTGGTGACGGCGTTGGTGTTTGCCTGGTCAGCCCAAGTCGTCGGCGGGCTGGCGGCGATCACAGGCGCATTCATCGCGGGCGTGGGTTTTGGGCGCAGCCGCCTGCGCGACGAGATCGAAAGAAATATGCACACGCTCACGTACGCTTTCCTCGTCCCGATCTTTTTCGTCAGCATCGGCCTCAAGACGAATGTGCGGGAATTGACAGGGCCAGATCTGGTATTCGCCATGGCTTTAGTGCTGGTGGCGATCTTTTCCAAAGTGACCGGATGCGGGCTGGGTGCGCGACTGGGCGGATTCACGGACCGAGAGTCGCTGCGCGTGGGCATGGGGATGGTCAGTCGAGGCGAGGTGGGGTTGATCGTCGCCACAGTCGGCGTGGACGCAGGGCTGGTCAAAACCGAGTTGTTCTCAGTCGTGACGTTCGTCGTGTTGTTGACGACGTTGATCACGCCGCTGCTGTTGCGTTTGGCTTTTGCGGACAAGGAGACAGACTATGCCTAGCGTAATTGTCGTGGTGACGCCGGATCTACAAAAATGCCAGGATGTCCTGGATGCGTGGGAGCAATTTGGCGTGACCGGCGTAACGGTGCTGGAAAGCCTGGGGATGCACAAGATTCAACAGATACGCGCCGTGCGTGACGATCTGCCATTGCTCCCGTCGCTGCGTCACCTGTTGGAGGGCGAAGAATATCATCACCGAACCATCTTTGTCGTGCTGGATGACGATTTCGATCTGGATGGATTGATCGAGGCGACCGAGCAAGCCGTCGGCGGCGACTTTGACGCGCCCGATACAGGCATTCTGTTCGTCATGCCGGTGACACGCGCGCTGGGGATGCGTCCTTACTGGAAGCGCGATCGCCGCTGAAAGCATATGGAAGGATTGGGCGATGCAGGTTGGCTAACGGCCAAGGCCAGGGCAGGCAAACAGTGGGGCGTGGTGACAGCCTTGCGTCGTCATGCGGAAGAGGCTCTACTTCTGCTATTCTGATTCCAGACGGCTCATGCGCTGTGCTGAGGTTAGTCCTGTGGAGCATTTTCCTGTTGCACTCATCGTGATGATCGTTGGCCTGGTCGCCCTGGCTCTGTACGACGTATTCTCTGAGCCTATCACGCGTTGGGTTCATCGGCGGCTCAGGTGGTCGCACCACAGTGAACTACCCGCGCCGCTTGCGGCGCGATATCTTGATACGGTTGGAAAACGGATGCGCGGCAAGCCGCGAGGAATCCGACCCGACCAGATTGAAGAGGTCTTGCTGTGGGGATTGCTCTTCCTGATCATGTACCTGCTTCTCAGGTCATGAGGTAGGTTGAGGGCCGCGCTCAGGCTGGTCTCATTCCCCGCCACCAGCCGCGCTCGTTCGCCGGTCTCGTCCTCGAAATCTTGCTTATTCGACCTGGGCCGATTCGGGCCAACATGGTGCATCCCTGTCCGCCCGGTAGTTGTGCAAGCATCGGATGCATTGGCGTCCACAGACCATGAAGCTGTCCGATTGGGCAAGGACGGATATCAAATGGGTGTGACCAAAATCAGTTGATTGGCTCATGGAATGCCAAGTCTGTGCCGGCGTGAGAACAAAGTGAGTTGAAAGAATAGCCACTCTCTGGGATGATTGTTTTGCCGAAACACTCATTCTCAGGAGGATGGCCATGTCTCTCAACTCGACCCACATGATACACCAACTGCGAGAAGATTTCGAGAAGCTGCTCGCATTGGTCACAGGCCCGGAAGGGCACACGGCGACCTTGGACCGCATGGAGCGGAGCTTGTTTCGACAAGTGTTGCGTCTGGGCTTCAAGCTGTTGCAACTGTTTGTGATGACCCGCGTGGAAGCCGAGTCGCATGCACCCCAGCCGGGCGTCGGTCAGACGAGTGTGCCGTATCATTCCCAGAAACCGACGGGCTATTTTTCGATCTTTGGCAAACTGACCTTTGCGCGAGCCTACTTTTACACGCCCGGTCAGCCGGGCCTCTTTCCGTTGGACTGCGCGTTGAGCTTGCCCAAGCGGTGCTACTCGAACTTGCTGATGGAAAGTGCTGAGATGTTGGCCGTGGATAGTGCATACGACAAAGGCTTGGAGGTATTGAGCCGGTTGTTGGGTTTGACTTTGTCGGAGTCGGCTGTGGAAACGACCGTGACCGAACACAGTCAACAGGTGAAAGCCTTCTATCGTCAGACAGACAAGTTTCCAGTCAAAGAAGAAGGGCCTATCTTGGTGGCCCAAGCGGATGGCAAAGGCGTACCGATGGTGCGCCGTGAAACCGCCGACCTGAAGGCGCGGCGAGGCAAAGGCGACAAAAAGACGCGCAAGAAAGAGGCCGTCGCTATTGCGGTTTACACGATTGAGCCGTATCACCGTACCCCGCACGACCTGGTGGATGCGTTGTTCAAGCAGGACGAGCCCCAGTCCGAACGGCCGGTCCCCTGCCACAAGCAGGTCTTCGCCAGTTTGGACGGCAAGGAGGCTGCGATTCAACGGTTGGCGAGTTGGGCCACACGACGTGAGGGACGGCACATCCGCAACCGGGTCGCCCTGACCGATGGCTCGGAACCGTTGCAGAAACAGGTGCTGGCGAAATTGTCCCGCTTCACGCTGGTGCTGGATATCATTCATGTCGACGAATACCTCTGGAAAGCCGGTACCGCGATCTATGGCGAAACCGACCCGAAACGCGCCGAGTGGGTCGAAGCCCAGTTGCTCGACATCCTGTCGAGTCGTGCGGATCTCGTCATCCAACGCTTGGAGGCCAAAGCCGGTGCCGTCCGCAAGGGCAGTCAGGCGGGCAAGGTGTTTCAGCAAGTCGCCAACTATCTCCGACGCAATCAGCTCTACATGGACTATGCCGACTACCTGCGACGAGGTTGGCCCATCGGCACGGGTGTGATCGAAGGCGTTTGTCGTCACCTGGTCAAAGATCGGATGGAACTATCCGGGATGCGTTGGACCATCTCTGGCGCCGGATCTCTGCTCGCCTTGCGCGCTGTGAATGAAAACGGCGATTGGGACGAGTTCCATGAGTTTCGCCGCGCTCAACAACATAAACAACTTTACGGCATACCGTTGGATGACAGTCGGCTTGAACTGGCTGAGCGACTTCAAGTCAACTGATTTTGGTCAGACCCAAATCAATTCAAGCAGACTAACGCGCAAATCATGACGCCGCTGGTGATAATCGCCCTCTTCAATTCCCTCACCGAGACCGTGGCTACCGTCGCCGTCATCCAGACGGGCGGCACGGTGCAGGTTGCCCTGGCGGCATTCGTCATCATATTCGGCGTGCTGAACGCCGGCGGGTTCTTTGCCATCCTGTGGAGCAGGCCATACTACCTCTACTCTCCCAAAGACTATGGCGGAAGGATCAAGCCGAAAGAACTCGTGATGCCATACGCGGGGAGCCTTCCCGCGAGGAAACACCCAAATCCAAAGCCAAACGGAGACGGCGAAACAGGACGGAGTCAAAATCAGGACATGATGAATGACTCAATCCGCTCCATCTTGTTTATGGCATTGATCCACAAATGTTCCCCGGTAGGTAGCCTCGTCAGGAGGCCACCTACCGCTGTTTGCATCCATCATTCGTGCTCAGTTGATTCAGTTCTTTGCCCGGTTGCAAGCTGACTACGCTACCAAGCCTCGCAATTGACGTGGACGACAGGTGCACAGATTCATTGAAGCTGGACGAAGTTCAGGTCAAAGTGAACTCGCATACCACGTCAAACTGCACTCTTCGGCCTTCCTCGTTTCCGTTCCACCAAACCCAAGTTGTCAACCGGGCTATATTGGCGATGCTTCTCCTTCACATCTCCACTGGCAAGCGTCACGTACTTGCGCGTCATCTCCAGTGTGGTGTGGCCGAGAATTTTCTGGAGAGTGAACACATCTCCACCATTGACGAGATAGCGCACAGCAAAGGTATGGCGCAACAGATGAGCATGGAGACGCGGGATGCCGGCACGCTTCCCTAGTCGTTCGATCATCTGTCCCACACTTCGTTTCGTGATCGCACTACCGGAGGCAGTCAAGAACAACCGGTTCTCATTTGGATTGACGGGTTGTGAGCGGTAGTGTTCCATGTACCGTACGACCTCTCGTCGCGTGGTTAGTCCCATTGGCACGATGCGTTCCTTTGCGCCTTTGCCAAAGACCTTGAATTGACCAGCCGTAAAGTCAATGTCAGAGATCTTGAGATTGACCAATTCCGATAGCCGGATGCCGGTATCTAGGAACAGCAAGATCATCGTATAGTTGCGGACTCCTTCGCCAGTGTGCTGTTGAGCAGCTATGAGAACTCGCCGGATCTCATCCTCCGACAATGGCTGGATGAGCACCTGTGGCACATGAGGCGGCTTGATTCCTTTGAAGATGTTGTCTTTGGTGTAGCCCTCTTCTTGTAGCCAGGTGGCAAACGCCCGGAGGGCGCGCACGTACCCGTGAATAGACTGAGGGGCAAGGCCGCCTTGCTCTTCGGGGCGGAGGCAATGATTGGTGTACCGGGTCGTGCGTTCCATCAGGGACTTGATAAATGATCGCCCGTCGTCGAGAGTGAGCGAGCGAACCTTAGCCGGCGCTCCGCCGTTTTGCATAAACGTCGCCAAGCCGGTGAGCTTCTTGCGATACCACAAAATGGTTTCAGGGCTCTTTCCTTCCAGGGTCAGAGCGGTCGTGTAATTCTCGATGGCCCGAGGCAGCGTCAGTTCCATCAGTTCCTTCCTCAAGTTAGATTTGTATGTCATCGTACACCTCCTTATTGGGAAAATGGTTGTCTGGCGTTGACTCGTGGTGACAAGACCCGGAAGAAAATTCAAAAGTCTCCCGTATTTTTATTTTTCAGCGCGAGGCGGCCCAAAAGCCAAAGTGGGGGAAAACAAAAGGACCTGCCCCAAGGCAGGTCCCCATGTGGGAGAACCACGCTATTCTAGCCCCGAAATTCGAGGTTCTTTCCCTTTTTGATAGGCCGGATAGGACTCGAACCTACATGCTCTTTCGAGCGGGGGATTTTAAGTCCCCTGCGTCTGCCATTTCGCCACCGGCCCATGTAATGTGATTGTACCGCTCTGCCACTGGCGCGTCAAGTTTGCGCGGCGTCGAGCGAATTTCCTCACTGACCGCAGACCACAGACCGCCCCTCGCCATCTGTGGTCTGCTGTCCGACGTCTGCGGTCACTTTTTGAGATACCTGTCGAACCACCCCGCAATGCGCGTCAAGCGATCAACGCGATGCTTCGGCTCGCCGCTGCGCGAAAGCTCGTGTCCCTCACGCGGATAGCGGACGAACTGCACGCGCCGCTTGAGCCTCCGCAGCGCAGTGAACAATTGCTCCGCCTCACTGACGGCCACGCGAAAATCATTTTCGCTGTGCAGGATAAGCAGCGGCGTCCGAATGTTGTCCACATACGCGAGCGGCGAGTATTTCCAAAAGTGTTCGGGCTTGCGCCACGGGAATCCATCGAACTCAATCTCGGCCCATTCAGGCTCGTCGGTCGTGCCGTGAAAGTTGGTCAGGTGGTACACGCCGCGCTGGCTCACAGCGCACGCAAAGCGCTGGTCGTGACCGATCAGCCAGGCCGTCATGAACCCGCCATACGATCCGCCAGTGACGCCGATGCGTTTGGCATCAATGTATCCGCGCCGAACCACTGCGTCTATGCCAGAGAGAATGTCATTCGCATCCGACTCGCCCCAGGCCGCATGGCTCGCTTTGGCAAACGCCGTGCCGTAACCATCCGACCCACGCGGGTTGCAAAAGAACACGACGTATCCGCGTGCGGCGAGAATTTGCCACTCGTGCCACATCGAAGTAAAGCCCGGCCCCCACATCACCTGCGGACCGCCATGAATCTCGACGGCCAGCGGCCACTCGCGGCGCGGGTTGAAATGGGGTGGGAACATCACCCAGCCTTGAACGGGCATTCCGTCCGGCGCTTTGTAGTTGATCTCGCGGACGGACGCGACAAACTTGTCCTTGAGCCACTCGTCGTTCATGCGCGTGACGCGGCGCTCGCGGCCGCCTTCCACCAGAAACAAGTCGCTGGGATAGTCAGGGGCACTTGCAGCAAATGCAATCTGACCGTCGGCTGCCACGTCAAAGCCATTGACGAGCCGCCGCTTGCCCACAGTTTGAGTGACGCGGAGCGGGCCGCCCAAAGGCTTGACGCGATAGATGCCTGTGCTGCCGTGATCGCCGGCGCTAAAAAAGATGGCGCGGCTGTCACGTGACCAACGCACCACTTCGACCGAACGATCAAATTCGGTCGAAAGCTCGCGCGCCCGGCCTCCATTCACGGGGCGGATTGCCAATCGTATCACTTGGCCGGAAGGATCAACCTCTGGGCCTCGCCGATAGGCAATCCACTTGCCATCCGGCGAAGGAAGTGGATCAGTTGAGCCAAAGCCCGGATCGCGCAGGCGAGTCACCCGCCCGCCTGGCACCGAGATGCGCAAAATGTCTGTGCGAAGGCCAATGTGATCGGCGCGCGGATCGCGCTCGGCAGAAGTGAGGATAAAACGACCATCAGGCATCCATACGGGCGGCGCATGATTCAACTCGCCATCGGTGAGGCGTTTGGGCGTTGGCCGGTGATCGTTCCCGATCTCGACGATGTAAATGTGGCTATGCCGATCATCAAGGTAATAGTTCAGCACACGATAGGGCAATCTGCTGACAATGCGGGGATCGCGCCTAGCTTCTTCTTCCTGACGCTGGCGCTCTTCAAACTGGCGCAACTCGTCGGGATCGCTGGGCGGCGTGACGCCACGCTCCTCATCGCGCCGCTCCGCAGCGTTGCAGCGCGAGAGGAATGCAAGACGTGTGCCATCCGGTGACCAGGCTGGCTCGGTCGCACCCTGGCGCATGTCCGTCAACTGGCGCGCCTCGCCGCCGCTGAGGCCAATCGAGTAAAGCTGCGGCTTGTTGTCGGCGCGCGTAGATACAAACGCAATTTGACGCCCGTCCGGGCTCCAACGCGGCGCATAGTCTTGCTGCGTGCCGCTGGTGAACTGGCGCGGCGCTCCGCCGGACGCCGGCAGCAACCAGATCGCACGGCGATAGCCATTGCGTGCCCGATCCAGTGTCAATTTGACAAAGGCCACCCACCTTCCGTCCGGTGAGATGTGTGGATCTTCCACCCAGGCAAACTTGTACAGGTCTCCGGGCGTGATGAGCTTGTCGTCGATGGGCATGGTTTCTCCTTGTGCCAGGCTCGCTGGGACCGGATAAAAGTGAAGGTATTGTATCACGAAACGACCACTTCGATCTTTTCCTCGTTCAATTGATCGAGCAACTTGAGCACGTCTTGATTCAAAGGAATATCGCTCATGGATTCGCCATAGTGCTCGTAACGAATCTTGCCTTGTTTGTCAACGACGAGCAGCGCGGGCATCCGCCCCAGCTTGATGAGATTGACTTCTTGACGGTACAAGTCGGCGACCTTGTGCTGAGGGTCGGCCAGGCCAGGGAATTGAAAACCTTCTTGCTCCCATGTGCGGATGAACGCGCGCGGGCCATCAGGGCCGAGGATGAGCACTTCCGCATCGCGAGCGACAAATTCTGCATAGTCCTGGCGCAACTGCGCCATGTGCCGGCGGCAGTAGGGTCACATGAACCCGCGAATCAAGACCAGCACCACATGCCGCTTGCCCTTGTAGTCGGACAGACAGATCATGTTGGCCTTTGTGTCTGTTAGGCAAAAATCGGGAGCCGTGGGTTTTGAATGTTGCTTCGACATTATTGAACTCCTTGTATTCGGTTCAGTCTCAGGGTTGCGAGTCCACCTGGCGTAGCAAATCAAGCGCTGGCCCACACGACAAATCCGCCCGCGCCCACTGCCATCTCAAACAGAATACCTACAAGAATCCACTTGAGTGTACGCATTGTTTCTCTTTCAAGCTACAGACTGAGACACGCTTCCGCCGCCAACCAGAACAGGTTCTCGCGCACCTCGGCCCGCCTATACCAGCCGCGCGAGTCCCACTCGCCGCCGCTCACGTCGTCGCCGCCATAGAGCATCTGTGCGAACGTCACGCCCCTGAATTGCGCCACGGCGAAAAACGCCGCAGCCTCCATCTCGACAGTCACGCAGCCTTCGGACTGACGAAGCTGCACTTGGCCGCTTGTCTCTCGATATGGCGCGTCCGTTGTCCACGTTTTGCCGACGATATAAGGCATACCATGCTGTTTGAGCGTCTGCTCGATTGCGGCCACACCTTCAGGGCTGGCGCTGACCTCGCGCGCGGGCGGCAGATAGTGATACGACGTGCCCTCATCGCGCACGGCAACCGACGGCACGATAATGTGCCCCACGGCAATTTCTTTGTTCAGCACGCCCGCGCCGCCGCACGCGATAAACTTGCGAAAGCCGAGCGCAACTGTTTCTTCCAATATACCTGCGGCCATGGGAGCACCGACGCCAGGATGGACAAAGGCTAGTCGCTTGCCGTCCATCTCTGTCTCGTAAATCGGATGCCCAGCGTCTTCCCACCGATGCGAGGCGATTACTTTGGCGTTGCGTTCCCTCACCACCCTGGCAATAGCCTCCTGGAAAAAACAAATCACACAATGCTCTGGCGCATCTATGGGTTTAATGACCTTGCTCGGCTCGATGATGGCTTCCGGCGATGGATCAAATTCCAAGATGGGATATTGCTTGATTGCGTCAATGCTATCGAAATCCATATCATGCTCCTCAAGCATGTACATCAGCTTGGATTGCCGATCAGCTCTTCTCTTCGCCGCCGATAGTCCACAATCGGCCCATCGCCCGGAATCAATTTTTCGCCGATGTGCAGGCCGGTGCGCTTGGGCCGCTCGGTGATGACAGGCCGTTTGTCCTGATTCAAAATAACAAGATTGCCCACATAGCTCACCGCGTTGAACAGCTCGCGCAACACCGGCACGCGCGCCATGCCCTGATACTGCCGGACATACATCTGCGTGTTCTCGTCGTCAATCGGCGCGAACGCGATGACGATGTGGAAATGGTCGCCCAGCCAGTTGTGCCAGACATTGGGAAAGTGGAACTGCAACAGCGGGTGGCGGTTGGGCGCGGGCATCTCGCTTGGCTTGAGCGGCTTTTGTCCGGTGTCCACCGCGTTGTCGTACCAGATGCTTAGGAGGTCGTGCTGGCCCCCGCGCTGCTCAAGCGTCCACAGCGGCCCGTTGACAAGCGTCTGGTTGCCGCGCCCGATGGTGTTGTGGTGGACGAACGGCACGTGCACCACGTCGAGCTGGTTTTCAATCGCGCGCGAATAATGCGTGGGCCAATGGTCGCGCACAGTGACGAATGGCAACGTGTCATCTACCGACTCGAACCACGGCAGCGGCGGATACGTTCCGAGTGGCTCGCCCCACCAGATGTAAATCAGGCCATGCGCCTCACGCGTGGGATAAACGCGCTTGACCTGCAACGCTTTGGGCGGCATCGAGTTCTTGCCATTCGCCGGAATCAACGCGCATCGCCCCGATGGGTCGAATTGGAAACCGTGAAATGGACACTCGACGCAATCGCCCATGAGCTTGCCGATGCTCAAGGCCACACCGCGATGCGGGCATAGGTCGGCCATGCACGTCACCAGACTTTGCGCGGCGCGCCACAGCACCAGCTTTTCGCCCATGCGCGTCACGCCGACCGGTTTACCCACTTTGACTTCGCTCGATTCAAGGATGGCATACCAGTGATTGGGAATCATGTTGCTCCTA
>Ga0315268_10005421_pt1 | contig 13715 bp, 10 predicted proteins | sample C1_top_MG_FD_204535 | JGI IMG/M metagenome (GOLD analysis project Ga0315268, IMG submission 204535) | Sediment microbial communities from Yellowstone Lake, YNP, Wyoming, USA - C1_top | ecosystem: Environmental > Aquatic > Freshwater > Lake > Sediment | place: USA: Wyoming | collected 2017-08-01 | reverse complement strand
TCAGCACAAAACGACCTCAGAACTGGCTAAAGTCCACGGGGAGGGAGAAGCGCTTGCCCGAAGTGTCACGCACCCGGGGGCTTGCGCCTGGCCGTCAGCACCCGCACGTGTCCGGCCGCATCTTTCAGGATGCGCACGTCGTCGATTTGTGAATGCTCCGAGGCTGCCGCGACCGCCGCTTCGCCCTGGTCGAAACCGATCTCCAGGTAGATGCGCCCGCCCGGCAGGAGGCGATCGGTCGCGCCGGCCAGGATCCGGCGATGCACCGCCAGGCCATCCGGGCCGCCGTCCAGCGCGGTCAGCGGCTCGTAGTCCTTCACGCTGCGGTCGAGCTGCTCGATCACCTTCGTCGGTATGTATGGCGGATTGGCGACGATCAGGTTGAACGGCTGGGCATCCGCCTGCCCCAGCGCCGCGTAGAGATCGCCCAGCGCCGTCGCCACACGAGCGGAGAGGCCCAGCCTCTTGATATTCCGCTGTGCCACGGCCACGGCGGCCGCGCTGATGTCCGTCGCGAGCACTGTCGCGTTCCTGAGATGATGCGCGACGGCGCACGCCACGCAGCCGCTGCCGGTGCACAGCTCGAGTACGCGCGGGGCCTCCATGCCGGCCTGGTTTCGCACAAGCTGAAGCACGTTCTCGACCAGCGTCTCGGTGTCGGGCCGGGGAATCAGCACATCGCGATTGACCTCAAATTCCAGGTTGAAGAAATGCGCCTTGCCGGTGAGGTAGGCGATGGGCTCGTGCTCGGCCGCGCGCTGCACGAGCGCGCGGTAGGCCGCCAGCTCCTTCTCGTTGAGCACGCGTTCGTAGCCGGTGTAGAGGCGGATGCGGGGGACGCCCAGGACATGGGCCAGCAGCAGCTCGGCCGACAGCCGCGGGGAATCGACCCACTTGCGGGTGAAGAAGGGGGTTGTCCATTCCAGCAGACGTCGGACCGTCCATGGCTCGGCCGATGCGCTCATTGGGGGGATTCTAAGTGTCCCTTTGGCTGCACGCAAAGCATTTGCGGTGCCCATCCCCCGTCTCTCGCGAACAAGGAACCACAGATGCACACGGATGAACGCAGCGCGGCGGAGCCGCAACCGAAGGTGTAAAACCACGAAGGACGCGAAGACACGAAGTCGTTCCTGTCGTTCGGTGACCATTCAGCAATGAAGACGCTTGCGCCAAGACTTGTTGTTATGCTGCGTAGAAGCTCAGAAGTGAGTAGCACAGATACACGCACTTGATCTGTATTGATCCGTGTTCATCTGTGGTTCCGCTTCTTCAGCGACTTCATGGCTTGGTTGCGGGCGTGTCTGCCCCGTGCCTGAGTGTTCCCGTGCCTTCCTCCTGTAATATCCCAGCCCCTCCGCCGACAACCCGTAAACGGCCCGCGTTTTCTTTTGAACTTCCCGCGCCCGGCGTGTATCCTGTGCCGGCGCGGGAAAGAGCGGGGGAATGGGCCCGAAATCCCTGCGGCAGCGAGCGATGCGTGAAAACCTTCCTCACCATTCTCATCACAGCCATCGTCGTCTTCGGCGGCTCTGTCGGCGCCTGGTGGTATCTGAAGAAACGCGCGGCCGGTGAAGAACCGGCCGCCGTCCGCATCGAACCCGCCGTCCGCAGCGAGCTTGTCGAGGTGGTCAGCGCTCCCGGCCAGATCCAGCCCAGAAACAAGGTCTCGATCAGCGCCCGCGTGGCGGCCCGGATCGTCGAGCTGCCCTACATCGAAGGGCAGGATGTCACCGCCGGGCATGAAGGCTGGTGGAAGATTCCCCCGTCGGTGCTGGTGAAGCTGGATTCGAAGGAATACGAGGCCGCGCTGCGGTCCGCCGAGGCGCGCAAGGCGTCAGAGGCCTCGCAGCTCGTTGTGGCCAGGGCCCGCGCATCGGCCCAGCAGGCCCAGAAGGAAGCCGTCGAGGTTTCTCTGAAGGATGCCCAGCGCGACCTGGAGCGGCAGCTCGCCCTGCGCAAGACCGGCGATGTCAGCCAGGCGATACTCGATGCCGCACAAACCAAGTGCGAAAACCTCAAGGCCCAGATCCGGGCCGCCGCCCAGGCCTACGAGGCCGAAAACGCCAACCTCCAGGTGCTGAAACACAACCTCGATGCCGCCGAGGCCGATATCCAGCGTCAGCGGGACGCGCTCACTTATTGCACCATCACCTCGCCCCTCGATGGCGTCGTCACGCGGCTTAACACAAAGGTCGGCGAGCTGGTGGTCATGGGCACAATGAACAATCCCGGCACCGTGATCATGGAGGTCGCCGATTTCAACACGATGCTGGCCGTCGCCAAGCTTGACGAGACGACGATCGCGGGCGTCGAGGTCGGGCAGAAGGCCAAGGTGTACATCCAGGCGTATCCCGACGAGATTTTCGAGGGCATCGTCGATACGGTCGCCCTGGCGCACACGGAGGAGCGCGACGGCACAAAATACTACAAGACCGAGATCCTGCTGAACACCAAAGGCCGGAGAATCCCCTGCGGGCTGAGCGCGGATGTGGACATCGAAATCAAGCGCCATCAGGACGTCGTGAAGGTCCCCAGCCAGTCGGTGCTGGGGCGCACGGTCGATGAGCTTCCCCCCGATATCCGCGCCCTGCCCGAAGTTGAGAAGAACAAGACCACCACCGTCGTCGTCTACCGCGCCATCGGCGGCAAGGCCGTGGTCACGCCTGTGAAGATCGGCCCCAGCGACGTCACCCACACGATCATCAAGTCCGGGCTTTCTGCCGACGACCACGTGATCGTGGGACCCTACAAGGTGCTGGAAACGCTTAAGCATGGACAGAATGTGAAGGAATCCGACGTCACGGCTCCCAAACCCGGCGAAAAGAAATGAACCGACAGAAACCGCAGATGAACACAGTTGAACACAGATCGCGCCGTAGAATTTGTGTTCATCTGTGTTCATCTGTGGTTTGTCTTCGCGGCGCCGTGAGATGTTGGACGGCTTCGATAGCGCGATCCGCTCCTTGCGAGCGTTTCTTTCTTCCTTCCTTCTTCCTTGTGCGTTAATCCCCATGCTCCTGCGCCTTCGCAACATCACCAAGGTCTACAAGCTCGGCGTCGAGCGGATTCGCGCGCTCGATGGCGTCGACCTGGACATATCTGAGAACCAGTACGTAGCCATCATGGGCCACTCGGGATCGGGCAAGAGCACGCTCATGAACATCCTCGGCTGCCTGGACCGCCCCACCTCGGGAACCTATGAACTGGAGGGCAAGCTCACCACCCGCATGGGCGGGGGCGAGTTGGCCCGCATCCGCAATCAGCGCATCGGCTTCGTTTTTCAATCCTTCGAGCTTCTGCCGCGGCTCAGCGCCATCAAGAACGTCGAGCTGCCTCTCATCTACTGCGGCAACTCCTGGTGGAACCGCCGAGCCCTCGCGAAGAAGGCCCTTCACGTGGTCGGCCTGGCCGACCGCATGCGACATCGACCGAATCAGCTTTCCGGCGGGCAGAAACAGCGCGTCGCCATCGCCCGCGCTTTGGTTAACAACCCCGCCATCCTGCTGGCCGACGAGCCCACCGGAAACCTCGACAGCGTTACCAGCGAAGAGATCCTCGCGCTTTTCGAGAAGCTCTATCAGAACGGGCAGACCATCGTCATGGTGACCCACGAGGCCGACGTCGCCCGCCACGCAAAGCGGATTATCCGCATGAAGGACGGCCGGATCATCTCGGACCGGCGCGTGGAAGAGGAATTTGGAGGTCAGATCGAACAGACGGTTCAGGCGGTGACGGTGTGAGGAGGAAGTGCCGGAGTGTCGGAGTTTCGGAGTGTGGGAGTGTGTCATTCGTCACTGGTCATTGGAGTTTCTTTGGTCATTGTGACTTGAACCTTGGTCATTCAGCGGTTCGTCGTTGATTCGTCATTCTGTTTCGTCATTCGTCATTCGCCCCGACCATGTTCCGCCTCCTCCGCCTGCCCTTCACGCTCGCCACGCTGCTCTACCAGAGCATCCTGCTGGCCCTGGCGCAGATCTGGGCGAACAAGGTTCGCTCGATTCTGACCACGATTGGGATAGTGATCGGCATCGCGTCGGTCACGGCCGTGATCGCCGCTCTGACGGGCCTGAAAGCCAACATCCTCTCCGAATTTGAGACCTTCGGCACGAACAAGATCTTCATCTTCCCCCGCCGCCCCGAAAAAGGGCCCGAGCGGGCCATGGGTTGGGAGCGGCTGCGCTTCCGCCCCGACGAATTCGACCAGTTCCTGACGTATTGCCCGTCAATCGTGAAATTCACCCGCATTACCCAGCTTGCGCGGACGGTCTCCTACGGCACCAAGTCGGATGAGACGGTCGAGCTCACCGGCATCGACCCCGACTGGCACAAGGTCGAGAACCGATCCGTCACCATGGGCCGACCCTTCTCGCTGGTGGACAATACCCAGGCCCGGCCGGTGTGCCTGGTCAATCCCAAGGCGCAGGATAAGCTGGGGCTTGATCGCGACTGCGTCGGGCAGTCGATCATGATCGGGCAGCGGCGGTTCAAGATCATCGGCGTGGTCGAGCCGCGCGCCGAATCGGCGATGTTCGGCGGCGAGCGCGCGGGGCTGGAGGTGTTTATCCCGTTCAGCACCGCGCGACAGATGCAGCCCCGCGGCGGATACTTCGTGGTTGCCGCCAGCCGCTCGCCCGAGTATTCCGACGAGGCTCGCGCCGAGGCTCTCTTTTACCTGCGCCGCAAGCGGCGCATACAGCCCACCCGCCAGGACACCTTCGGCGTCGAGGCCGTCGAAAAGTTCGTTCAGCAGTTCAAGAAGATCGCCACCGGCATCACCATGGCCGCCACGGGCGTCGTCGGCATCTCGCTGCTGGTCGGCGGGGTGGGCATCATGAACATCATGCTCGTGAGCGTCTCGGAACGCACGCGCGAGATTGGCCTGCGCAAAGCCGTCGGCGCGCGACCCTCGGCCATCCTCCTGCAGTTTCTCGTCGAGGCCGTCATGCTCTGCTGCCTGGGAGGTTTGATCGGATTGGCGGCGGGCCAGGGCCTTACCAGCGTCATTGCGCGCATTCCCGACGCCAAGCTCGAGAAGGCCTACATTCCCGCCTGGGCGGTCATCCTCTCGTTCGGCTTCTCCGCCTCGGTCGGGCTGATTTTCGGCATGTTTCCGGCCGTGAAGGCCGCGCGCCTCGACCCGATCGAGGCGCTGAGGCATGAGTGACACGGAACGATCATGGGTCAGGGCACCCATATGGCAGCAATAACCCATGTCCAAATCCCAATGACCGGAGAATGACCAAGCTCCAGCATGATCAGGCTTTGTCATTGGGCACTGGAGCTTCTTGGGTCATTGCGGCCCGGACATTGGCCATTCACTTGCGGAAGGAGTCAGCATGCGGGCGATCATCCTGTTGATCATGGGCACATTGCTCGCCGGCTGCTCGCGTGATTTCGGCGCCGGCGGGACCGGCGAGCTGGTTGTGCCGCAAAGCGAGCTTCGCCAGATCAAGTCCACCCAGATGGAGTTGATCTCGACCACGCGGCCCACAACCTCAACCGCTATCACCACCCAGCCCGCCGCCGCGCCCAAAGTCGAGATGACCATCGAGCAGTGCCGCCAGATCGCCCTGGCCAACAACCTGGACCTTCGCGTCGAGCTTCTGGCGCCGGCCATCGCCAGGACCTTGGTCAACGAGGAGCAGGCGCGTTTCGAGTCGGTCTTCACAACCGATCTCCAGTACGCCAAGCTTGACCAGCCCGCCGCCAGCCAGCTCACCGGCACACAGATCAGCGATTTCCGCGCCACCCCCGGGGTGCGCGTGCCGCTGCGGACCGGCGGCGAGCTGACGTTCAGCCTGCCCATGGAGCGCAGCTCGACCAACAACACGTTCGCCACGCTCAACCCCGCCTACACGTCCGATTTCGCCGCGTCGATCAGCCATCCGCTGCTCCGCGGCTTCGGGACCGACGCCAACGCCCACGCCATCCGCATCGCCTTCTACCAGTATCAGCAGACCGAGGCACGCACGAAACTGGAGGTGATCCGCGTTCTTGCCGATGTCGACCGCGTCTATTGGCGGCTGTACGCCGCCCGGCGCGAGCTGGAGGTGCGCCAGAAGGAATACGACCTCGCCTACGCCCAGCTCCAGCGCGCGAAAAACCAGGTCGCCGCCGACCTTGCGGCCGACGTCGACGTCGTCCGCGCTGAATCGGGCGTCGCCGACCGCATCGAGGCCATCATTCTTGCTGAAAACCAGCTTCGCGATCGCCAGCGCGAGCTGAAGCGCATCCTCAACGATCCGAACCTGCCCATGGACGGCCCCACCGTCGTCATCCCGCTCTCGCAGCCCGCGCGGCTGTTCTACAAGGTCAACCCGTCGCAACTAGTGCAGACCGCTATGAAACAACGCATGGAAATGCTCGACATCGAGCTGCAGATCGCGGCCGAAACCGCCAACATCCGCTTCGCGAAAAACGCCATGCTCCCCGTGCTCTCGCTGCAATACACCTACAACATCAACGGGCTGGGCGCGGCCTGGAATGAATCCTTCGGGATGCTCGGCCACCGCAACTACGACGACCACACGCTGGGCGTGCGGCTCGAGGTGCCCATCGGCAACGAGGCCGCCCGCGCCCGGCTCAACCGTGCCATCGCCAGCCGCCTTCAGCAGCTTCGCACGCGCGAGCAGCGCGCCGCCCAGATCGCGCAGGAGATTCTCAACGCCGTCGATCAGCTCGAAGCCAACTGGCAGCGGACGCTGGCGGCCCAGAAGCGCGTGGTGCTGGCCGCGCGCGTGCTCGACGCCGAGATCCGCCAGTTTAATGTCCAGCTTCGCACCAGCACCGAGGTTCTGGAGGCCCAGGCGCGACTGGCCAACGCGCAATCATCGGAAATCGCCGCGCTGACGGAGTACCAGATATCGCAGGTGGACATCGCGTTCGCCACCGGCACGGTGCTGGGCGCAACCCACGTGATCTGGGAGCCAGCGAAGCCCAGGTGAGCGCCTATTGCGTCTTTACAGGGGTCGGTCGGTCTTCTCGCTCGCCTTCCGCCGGATGGTATCGTACACCTCCCTCCGATGCACCGGTGTTTTCCGCGGCGCCGCAAATCCCGGCCTGATCCGGTCATCCCGCACGGCCATCAGCATGCACCTGCAATCCGCGCCCAGCGGAATTGATTCCCTGTTCCCGAGCTCCACCTTCCGAATGTCCTCAAACCGCTCCCCGTCTTCCTCTCGCACCCTCTGGGCCACCACGATCACCGCGAGGCCCGGCCCGATGCGCTGCACCGACACCGTCAGGTCGTCGCCGACCATGACGGACTGGCCCGCGAATCTCGTAACGATCAGCATTGCCGCGCCTCGTTTCATCCCCGTCGTGACTGCCGAGCCTGCGTCACAAATCAGTCCTGGAACTCCAACTCCCGAAAGCTCCCCGTCGAGACCTGCGACAAATGGCGCAAGGGCGCCGGAACTGCCTGGTCGAAGAGAATCCTCATATGCCAATCGAGCATGACAGAATCTCAGACACGCCCGCCGGCCGCTGCAATCACCGATGGCCCCCTGCCGCCGCCCCGAGCCCCGAGTCCCCGCTCGCGATCCCGTGCAACTTCCCCACCCGCTCATCGTCCAATTCACCACAAGCTAAGGAGCCATCATGCTCAACCTGAGACCCGCCATCTTGACCCTCTCCCTCATCTGCTCGCTCGCCGTCCCATCCCGCGCCCTCATCGTGGTCGGCCGGGGAAACACGCCCGTCCACGACCAGGACTGGCGCACGGGGTCGATCGACGTGGCCAATCTCTCGTGCCGCGTCGGCTGGTGGGAAGGCCCGCCGTTCGGCGGCGGGCGATGGACGTTTCTCTACCGCGGCAACACCGAGCAGTTCAATGATGCGCTGAAGGTCTTTGCCAAGGTCCGCGCGCCCGCGCTGGAACTGGTCCTGCGCGATGGCCCCCACGAGAGCCAGTTTCTGCGCGATCCGAACGACCCCAAATCCGATACGCGTGTCGACTGGGAATTCCTCATCTGGAACGCCCGCAGCTTCTATCACCTCAACAGCAACCCCACGTCCACGTTCCTCGCCGACAGCCCCGAATTCCGCCAGCCCCTGCCCGCCCCACAGATCACCGTGTTCATCGGAGGCGGCGGCCAGATCGATTGGGCCAAGGTGCAGGTGCCCGGGAACATCACCGTGACCGACAATCGCACCGTGGCCTCCGGCGCGCCCCCCGGCAGCGGCGCGGTCATCAGCGGCGGCGTGTTCGACATGCCCACGAGCAAGATCCTGCCTGATGCCACCATCACGGTGGGAAAACTCAACGCACAGAACGGCTTCGATACCGTCGCCGGCGCCGAATCCGGCGAAGACGGCCGCTTCCGCATCGAAAAGATCCCCCCCGGCTCGTATCGCATCACCGTCTCGGCCAAGGGGCATGCCACGCTCGTGCTGGGCTATGAAGACCTGCGCAGCGGCGGCTACCTGCGCTTCGACGATATCGAGCTGGTGCCCCAGGCCGCCATCTCCGGGAAAGTCGTGGATGCCTCCGGCAAGCCCCTCTCCGGGGTCAGCGTCCGCGCCGACAGCATCATCGCCCTCAACGGCCGCGGCTATCGACTCTCCGGCTCCACGCAGGCGGCAACCGACGCAGAGGGCCGCTTCACCATCGCCGACCTGCCGGCCGGATACGCCGATCTGCGCTGTTTTGCCAAGGGCTATTACGGCCCGCCCAGCAAACTGCGCGAAGTCCCCTCCAAGGACCAGATCGTCATGCGGATGATCACGACCGGCACAGTCAGGGGCAAGGTGCTCGACGCCAATGGCAGAGTGCCGGCCGGACAGGTCCTCGTCGAGATTCACCCCGAGGGCGGCGATCGTGTCGGCACGTGGGGCGGCTCGATGTACGCCAAACCCGACGGCACGTTCCAGTTCGACAACGTCCCGCCGGGAAACTACTTCCTGTCGGCCAAGCCGAATCCGGGCCGTTCGGATGTGCAATACGAGCAGAAGCCGGTCACCGTCAAAGGCGGCCAGACCGAGGAAGTGCAGCTTACGCTGCCTTGAGGAACGCGCCCCCGAACGGACGCAATGGCTGGAATTAAAGAAAAGGCGTGCGCGAGCACGCCCTGCAAACGCCGTTCAAACGGGGATCGGCAGTTTACCCGGCCGCCGCGCCCTTGGGACGTACGAATCGCGCTTCATCCCCGAAGGCATCCTTGTCCTTGTGGTGCCTGAGCAAGAAGGCCTGGATGTCGGCCGTGGGCGACGTGATCAGGACATCGTGCTCGCCGCAGACGGCCTGCAGCTCTCCGGGGTGCTCCTTGAGATAGTCGCGCAGCCAGTCAGGATTGAGCGCCCGCCCGCGAAGCTCCGGCTTGCTCTGCGTGATCCAAAGGAACGAAAAGACAGGCCGCAGGTGCGCCTTGTAGACATCGTTCGCGGGGATGTCGACCTCGGCGGGGGCGATCTCGGCGATCTTCATCTCGCCGATCATGCCGATGCGGATGCGGAAATTGCCGATCTTGCCGTCCTTGTCCCTGTAACGAGCCGTGTACCCACCTTCGGGCACAGCGACGACCTCGATCGTTTCGCCGGAATTCTCCGCCGAGACCCACGACCCCGGAATCCCCTCGTCCCGCATGACCTGCTTGTCCGTGAGAATCGGCTGAACGCTGGTGACGCACCCGCCGGCGAACGTCATAAGCGAAAACACCGCGAGAAGGCCGCACAGCCGCCACAAAGCACCGCCCGGAACTGTCTTGGCGAACATAGTCGTTTCCTTTCTATCCTTTCTTCGCTGCATCGGGCGCGCGTCTGACAGGGATTTCTGCAAGAATAGCTTCGATCGGACCGCCGACCCTTCGGAATGCCCCCCACTGGTTGTCACCGCGCGGCCTGATCGCTACAACTTCCTTGTGATCACCCGGACCAGCACCGTTCTGCTGGAGGGGCTGAAGGATTCCTCCAGCGAGGACGCCTGGCGCGAATTCGACGCCCGCTATCGACCGCTGCTCCTGGCCGTAGCGCGCCGGTTGGGGCTTGATCCCGTCGAGGCGGAAGACGCCGTTCAGGAGACGCTCACGGCATTCCTCATCGAATACCGGCAGGGGCGATATTCGCGCGACAAGGGGCGGCTGCGCGACTGGTTGGGCGGGATCCTGACTCATAAGGTGCGGGATGCCCAGCGGCGACAGCAGCGCCGTCGCACCGCCGAACCCGAGGCGGCGCGGGCGGAATCCGTCGAGGCCACCGTCCACGCCGCACTCGAACAGGAATGGTCCGCGGCCGTTCTGCGACAGTGCCTGCACACCGTTTCCCAGGAGGTCAGTCCCTCCATGTATGAGTCGTTCGAGCTCTTTGTGCTTCAGCAGCGCCCGGCGGCCGAGGTGGCCCAGCGCCTGGGCATCTCCCCCGAGAGCGTCTACCAGAACAAGCGGCGGGTGCTGCAGAGAATCCGCCTGCTCATGCCGGAGATGGAGGCGCAATGGTAGAAGAACGCCCCGAAAGCGAGTGCCCGCAATCCGTCAAACTGGAGCAAACCGGGGGAGATCTCTCCACGCTGCCGGACCTGGCCGGGCATGTCGCCAATTGCCCGCGCTGTCAGACGAGGATCGGAAATCTCCAGGAGGAAGAGGCCCTGGCCGCCAGGTTGCGCCAGGCCGTTGACCTGGAGCGCGAGGTCGCACTGCGGAAGGTGCTCGAAGCGGGCGCGGCGGGCGATTACGAGATCGGGCAGATGATCGGACGCGGAGCACACGGCGTCGTATTCCAGGCTCGCGATGTGAAGCTGAATCGCGCGGTGGCGATCAAGTGCCTCTATGGCACGGCGGGAGATGACCGCGTCGAGGCGGTGCTGCGCGAGGCCCGCAATCTGGCCAGGATCAACCACCCGGGGATCGCGGCCATCTACGCCGTGTCCTCCAGGCCCGAGGCGCCGTTCATCGTTATGGAGCTGGTGGAGGGCCGCCCGATCACCGATGCCCTGGCGCAACGCCCGCTGGCAGAACAGGTGAAGGCATTTTCGCAGGTGTTGGCGGCCGTCGCGGAGCTGCACCGCCGGGGCGTGGTGCACCACGACCTCAAGCCGGGCAACATCCTCGTCGACAGCGACGGGCGGGCGAAGTTGCTGGATTTCGGCATCGCCCACGCGCCCGGGACCTCCGGACGGGTCGAGGGCACGCCGGCCTACCTCGCTCCCGAACAGAGCCTCGCCCAGCCGGCGCATCCGACGGCCGATGTCTTTTCCCTCGGCATCATTCTTTTCGAGTTGCTGACCGGCCAGCGGCCGTTCGCCGGCCAGACGCCCGGACAGGTCGTGCAGGCGATCCGCAGCGCCGACCCGCCGCTTCCGCGATCGCTGCGGGCGGAGATTCCCGGGGCTCTGCAGGCCATCTGCCTCACCGCCCTGGAGAAGGAGCCCTCGCGCCGCTACGCCTCGGCCGGCGCCTTCCTGCTCGATCTTGAGCGCTTTGTGCGGGGCGAGGCCGTCTGGGCCGACCCGAAGCTCCTGGTGACGGTGCTTGAACACGGGATCGACCGGCACGTCGCCGACCTTCAGCGCTGGCGCAACGACCGCCTCATCTCCACCCGCGAATACGACTATTTCGCCGACCGCTACGGCAAGCTCCGCCAGCGCGAGGAGTTCTGGGTTCTCGACAGCCGCCGCATCTCGTTCACCCAGGTTATGCTGCACCTGGGGGTTTGGGCGTGCGTGGTCAGCGCCTTCCTGATGCTCGCGTTTCCCTGGACCCGCCTCGGCTCGGCGCGGCTGGTTTTGCCGGGCGCGCTCCTGCCAGCGATGCTCGGGATCGGGCTGCTCCTGTGGCAGCGGCGGACCAACAGGGTGGCAGCGGTCATGTTGATCGGGGCGGCGATGGTCTGCCCCATCGCGGTCGCGACCGCGCTGGTCCAGTGGCACGTTCTCGAGGGAGGCTGGGCGCCGCCCATCCTCGAGCGCATCGCCGCAAATCGCCAGCTCCTGGCGGCCACCGCGACCGGCCTGGCCCTCGCCCTGGCCCTCTGGTGGCGCACGCGCACCGCTGCGTTTGCGCTCATCTGCGGAGCGATGCTCCTGGCCGTGTCGACGGCAGCCTTCGCACTCATGGGCCTGAGAACACGCCTGGAGCTGGGCCGCGCGGACATCGTGGCCGGGTGGTATCTCATGCCCGCGCTGGCGCTGCTGTTTGCGGCGCTGGCGTGGGACCTGCGCTGGCGGGTGCCGTCGTTTGCCACGCCACTCTACGCGATGGGCGTTGCCGTCGCGGCGCTGGCGCTGTCGCTGGTGGCCTGGTTCGGTCCAACCCCCCGTTGGCTGGGGCTCGCGTCGCCGGCCGAGGGACCGCACCTCTCGCGCCAGATCCAGTACAGTTTCATGATCAACGGCGCGCTATACCTCGCCGCGGGGCTGGCGGCGAGCCGTTCCCGGCGCAGCGCTTCGCTGCGGCGGATCGGCACCATCCTTCTGTGGCTGGCGCCCACCCACATCCTGCTGCCGCTCCTGCGGCTGGAAAACGAATGGCCGCTGGGAGCCAGCGGCTGGACGATCCCCGAAGCGCTGTTGCCCCTGGGCGCGCTGGCGTTTGTCTTCGCCAGCGTGCTGAGGCAGATGAAGTCGTTCTTCTTCTCGGGGCTGTTCTATCTCGCCGTGGGCGTGCAGCGCCTCACCGCGCGGCACTTCGAGAACGCGGTGGCCTGGCCCGTGGCGCTGGCGGCCCTCGGCGCAGCGATGACGGTGCTGGCGTGGCGGTTTCCCACGCTTTTCCAGCGAAACCGGGCGGTCGCGCGGGGGCGGTCGGGTCCCGCCCCGGGCAGCGTCGATTCTAATCCGCGCTCTGATAGCGGTAGTACGCCTTGATGTTCCGCCGGTAATAGCCGCCGCCCCGGCTGCGCACGGCGTTGAGCACCACGCCGATGTGCTCTGCCTTCAGTTGCCGCAGCGCGTCGCGCATCCGCTGCAGGAGCCCGCGGCTTTCGGCGTGCGCCCGGATAACCGTGATCACACCATCCACCCGCGGCGCCAGCGCGCCCGTCTCCGAAACGATCAGCATCGGACCGGAATCGAAGATCACGTGATCGTATTCCTGAGCGGCGCTTTCGATGAAATCCACCAGGAGCTGGCTCTCGAGCAGCTCGGTCGCGTTGGCCGGCTTGGCGCCGCTGGTCAGAACCGACAGGTTGGGGATGCGCGTCTCGTGGGCGGCCGCCGCCAGCGCCGCCGTCCCGTTGAGCACGTCGCTGAACCCCTGGCCATTCTCGAAACCGAACAGCCGGTGCAGCTCCGGCCGGCGGAAATTCGCATCCACCAGCAGGATCTTGCGCCCGTTGAGCGCCAGCCCCGCCGCGATGTTCGCCGCCACCGTCGTCTTGCCGTCCATCGGGCTGGGCCCGGTCACCAGCAGACTCCGCATCTGATCGAGCGACGACGCCTGCTGCAGGCGCGTGCGCACCTGCCGGAACTGCTCGGCCGTCAGCGAGTGCGGCGCGTCGAAAATCGCCAGCCGCGCATCCTCCGCCTGCGGGTCGTCGGCCTCATCGGCGATCATGCCCAGCAGGTTGAGCTGCCCGACGCGCGAGACGTCGCGCGGCGTGCGCACTGTTTCGTCCATGATCTCACGCAGGAACGCAACTCCGATCGCCAGCACCAGCCCGATGACCATCGCGATCGGCAGCACCCACTTGAGCTGGGGTATCGTGATCCAGTCCGGCACCTCCGGCGGCGCCTGCCATTGCACCGGGTCCTGGCTCGACGAGTTTTTCACGCTTTCCACGAAACG
>Ga0315268_10005420_pt1 | contig 13715 bp, 12 predicted proteins | sample C1_top_MG_FD_204535 | JGI IMG/M metagenome (GOLD analysis project Ga0315268, IMG submission 204535) | Sediment microbial communities from Yellowstone Lake, YNP, Wyoming, USA - C1_top | ecosystem: Environmental > Aquatic > Freshwater > Lake > Sediment | place: USA: Wyoming | collected 2017-08-01 | reverse complement strand
CGCACAGGTACTTGTAGACCTGTACATTCCGTGTCTGCCCGATGCGGAACGCGCGGTCAGTCGCCTGGTTCTCGACGGCAGGGTTCCACCAGCGGTCAAAGTGAAAGACGTGATTGGCCCGCATCAGGTTGAGGCCAGTGCCGCCTGCCTTGATCGAAAGGATAAAGACCAGAGGACCGTTTGGGTCGTTCTGGAAACGTTCCACCATCTTGTCGCGCGCTTTGGCCTGCGTGCTGCCGTGCAAGAACAGCACTTCGTCGTTCAACATCTCTTGCAAGTAGCTCTTGAGCAGCGTGCCCATCTCGGCGAACTGCGTGAACACCAGCGCACGCTCGTGCACGGAACGCACTTCGTCCAACATCTCGGTCAATCGAGCCAGCTTGCCGCTGCGCCCAGGCAATGCGCTGCCATCGCCCAGGAACTGGGCTGGATGGTTGCAGACTTGCTTGAGTTTCATCAGCGCCGCCAGGATGATACCGCGCCGGTCTATCCCATCGGCTTCTTCGATGCGCTTGATCGAATCGCGCACGACGGCTTGATACAGTGTGGCCTGCTCTTTGGTCAGGTTGCAGTAAACCTTCATCTCGTTCTTTTCCGGCAGATCGCTGATGACGGTCGGATCGGTCTTGATCCGCCGCAGGATGAACGGGCCGACGAGTGACTTGAGCCGCTTAGTCGCCGCCGGGTCACTGGCGTGTTCGATGGGACGAGCAAAACGCTCTTGAAAGTCTTTTTGTGATCCCAAGTAGCCGGGGTTGAGGAACTGAAAGATGCTCCACAGCTCCGCCAGGCGATTTTCGACCGGCGTGCCCGTCAACACTGCCCGCCACTGCGCGTCAAGCTTGCGCGCGGCCTGGGCCTGCTTGGTCGTCGGATTCTTGATGTTCTGCGCCTCATCGAGAATCACGTCGCCCCACTTGACCTCGGCCAGATGCTTTTCGTCGCGGTGCAGGAGCGCGTACGAACTGATGATGACATCATGCTGGGTTGCCTGCTCCGCCAGATTCACCTGCTTGCGCGCTGCGCCGTGATAGGCAAGAACTCGCAAGTCCGGCCCAAAGCGAGATAGCTCGCGCTGCCAGTTGCCCACTACCGAGGTGGGACAGATGAGCAACGCCGGCCGCTTGCCATCACCTGCCGCGCGTTCGTGGAGCAAGAGCGCAATGACCTGGATCGTCTTGCCCAGCCCCATGTCATCGGCCAGGCATGCGCCCAGTCTCCACTGGCGCAAGAACGCCAGCCACGACAGGCCGACCGACTGGTAGGGCCTCAGTGTTCCACGGAATTCACCCGGCGCAGGCAAAGGCATGATCTTACCGGTCATCTGCTGCATCAGCTCGTCGAGCCAGCCATCGGTCACGACCTCGGTCACGGGCAAGCCGGCCGCAGGGCTGGTGGGTTCGAGCGAGAGCGCAATCCGCAATGCTTCTTGCAGAGACAATTCACCCGCGCCTCGACGCTTTTCCCAGAACTTGACCGCCTGTTGAATCTGGTCGGGCCGCAGTTCGACCCATTGTCCGCGCACCTGGACGAGCGGCACTTTGAGCGCCGATAGCTTATCGAATTCGTCGGGCGAGAGCGGCTCGCCGCCCAGGGCCAGTTGCCAGTCGTAGGCGATGATGGACTCAAATGTGAGGCTCGTCACGCCGCCTTTCGGCATTGGCTGTTTTTGCTTGGGCCGCAGGCTGACGCGAACGCTCAATTTGCTCCCAATGCCGGGCACGAGGACGCCAAAGCCGAACGATTGCAACAGCATCGAGGTCTCTTTGATGAACGTGTACGCCTGCTCGACGTTGAGTGGGCATCCTTCGGGGCGAGCGGTGCGCAGGCTCGATTCAATCGGTGAAAAAATGCGCGAGGCCTGCCCCAATCCGGCCAGCAGTCGCTCCTGCGGCGCATCGAACTTGCGATTCAGGAATTTGAGTGTGCTGCCGCGCTCGCGCCACACTTGATCGGCGGGGACGAGCAAGCTGGGATCGTCATTGGCCTGCAACAAGTAGCGCAGTGACCAATCTTGCGTTTTGAGCCTGGGCGCAATGATCTCTTCGGTTTCTTCCGCCGGAGGCGGATCGAGCCGGAAGCACAGGCGAAACGTGTCGCCGCCTGCCACGCCCGGAACCGGCTCAGCCCACGCGCGATACTGCTCGTAGAACGCGGCAAGGTTGGCATCCGATTCTTCGACAATGGGGGTCTCGTTCCATAGCGCATCGAGCCAGGCATCTGCCGTGGTTGAGTGCATCTCTGGCCCATAACGACCGTAATCAACGTTGAGACGCGCAAAGGCATCTATGACAATCGAGAAAAAGTTGTGGAGTAGTGCGCGCGGTGATGGTGGCCTGGCCTTGTCATCACGAGACACCCCGCGACAAATCGGCGGCATCGCTTCGGCAAGTTTGTTCAGTCTCCCCTCGTCGGCAGGATCGCTCAACTGCGGCTGCCACACGGCGAGGTAGCGATGATCTTGCTTGAGCAACGCTGGCACATAGCGTTGACGCGCAAGCAGTTCGAGCGCGAATCGGGCCGCCAGTCCCCAAAAACGCAAGTCAGCGCCGATCTTGATTCCAGGGGTTGTGTCATCTTCCGAGGGTAAACCGATGAGCAGGCCGGGCACATCAACCGGCGGCACGCGCAGCACATCCACTCGCCAGGGGGATAGTTTCAGTTTGCGCCCCCTGCCCTCTTCCGCCTCACGCAACAGTCCGGGCGATGGCTGAGGGCCATTCGATAACGAAGGCAATTGCACGACAACGGTGGACTTGCGAACGTCTGTCTTGAAGGTTTCATCGGCAGATGGCAAAAGGTCAAGCCACGCGCGATGGAGCGTTTCGACTGATAATGCAAACGGATGCGGCTTGACGCGCCTGGCCGATGACCGTCCCGATTTCTGCGCGGGCCGCTCTTGGCTCGTCTCTGCCCAGAGAACAAAGCCACTGTCCTCGTCGGTGTATGCGCTGTTCAGCCGTGTGCCATGTAAAACTTGCATCTTTTCACCACGTCTTGTTCATACAGCAATGCTTGTACTTTTTCCCACTGCCACACGGACATGGATCATTGCGCCTGATGCGCGGGCCTGGCGGTGGAGCCTCCGACACATGCTCTCGGTTGGCCTCATTCAACTCTTGCAGTCTATGGTGGGCGGGATGATCGGGATCGGCAGCGGCCTGTTTGACCATCGCATAATGCCGCTCCAAACGATCCAGGTAAGCCGCATCGGTCAACACCAAGTCAGATACCATTTCCATCAGTTTTTCGGCATACCGGCTTTGGGGATTCATCGGGTCAAGGTATGGCCCAGGCATCTCGTCATCTGGATCAAAAGCGTAACCGATGGACGCCAGGAATCGGGTCGGATGTTTCTCTTCCACAATGTTGAGCATCACGCGGCGGCAGTCGCAATCCGGGTCGGGGCAGTAGAACTCGATCAGCCCATAGGAGCCTGGCGGCACGTTACCCTGCGTCCGCAAAACAGTGATCACGCGGGTTTCATTCGCCGCAATATCTGGAAACACAGAGTAAAACGGTATCAGATACAGAGCCATCCCTTCTCCTGCCAGTTGGGAAAATCCGCCATGCGCTCGACTTGCCCCTGCATTGTACTCCACCTGCCGCATCGGTCAAGCTCGCTGCTCAAAAGTTCGGGCAATTCGCACTTTTCGGGCCATGCTGATTGGGGGTATAATAATGCCTGATCCTAACGATTGGAAGGCCAACAGTTTCGACATGGTCTTTGGACATCACAGTGGGAAAAGCGACGGCACAAGACGAATCGTTAACCTCATTTCCCGATAATGCATCCCCGGCACCGGGAAGCCATCAATGGCTGGAACCGCTTGAGCCACGCCAAGTCGCGGCCTGGCGGGCGATGACACCAGCTCGCCGGCTGGAACTGGCCTTCCAGGCCTACCAATTCGCGCTCGACATCGTGCGCCTGACTGAAAAGAAACAGCATCCTGATCTTTCACCTGAGGAACTTGCCTGGCGGGTCACGCGGCGTATGCAAGGAAATCCGCGGCTGGGCCGATGAGTCAGATGAAGCAAGACATAGAGTTCAAAGTGTTCATCACGACCGGCGATTCATCCTGCGGCGAATGTGGCGAGCAGCTTGGCCGCCACGCCTGGATCACGCTGGTCGAAGGCAAGGGCGCGCTCTGCCTGGCGTGCGCTGACATGGATCACCTGGCCTTTCTTCCCTCTGGCGATGCCGCGCTGACTCGGCGCGTACGTAAACATTCGACCTTGTCAGCCGTTGTACTGAAATGGAGTCGTGCTCGCAAGCGGTATGAACGTCAGGGCTTGCTGGTCGAAGAGCAAGCGATAGAGCAGGCCGAGCAGGAATGTCTGACAGACAGCGAGATCAGGGCGCGGCGGCGAGAACGTGAAGCAGCACGCCAGGCCGAGTTAGACCAGGAATACGTGAACAGCTTTGCGGCGCGCGTGTGCCAGCTTTTCCCACACTGCCCGGCAGGAAAAGAAACCCTCATCGCGGAGCACGCCTGTCAAAAGTACAGTGGCCGCGTAGGGCGCTCGGCAGCCGCCAAGGCTCTCGACGAGCAAGCAGTGCGCTTGGCCGTCATCGCGCATGTCCGGCACGCCGAGACAGACTATGATGCACTTCTCGCGCAAGGTTATGAGAGGTCAGAGGCGCGGGCACAGGTGCATAATACTGTCGCTCGGATCCTGGCTCGGTGGGAAACACCAGAGTGATCAAATCGAGTGAACAGGTGAGTTGTGGAACACGTTCAAGACTATGAGCTCAAAGCCTTCTTCACCTATGTGATTGATGTGCTCGAACGCCTCGGCATTCCCTATATGGTCGTGGGCGGATTCGCGGCGATTTTCTACGGCGAACCGCGATTGACAATTGATGTGGACATCGTCGTGGACATGCGCTCTGAACACGTTGGGCCATTCGCGGCGGCTTTTCCCATCTCCGAATACTATGTCAGCGAAGAAGGCATCCGCGATTCGCTTCAGCGGCGATATCCTTTCAATGTCATCCAGCCCAAGACGGGAGCCAAGGTGGATTTGGTGCCCCTGCCGCGAGATCCGTTTACCAGAGCCGCCTTTGAGCGTCGTCAGCGAATGGAATACGATGAGGCCGGTCACTCGGCCACCTTTATTACGGTGAAAGACATTATCCTGGCCAAGTTGCTTGCGTATCGCGAGACAGGGTCAGACAAACATCTGCGCGATGCTCGAGGTGTGTTGGTGATGCAAGAGGAACACCTAGACTTGGAAGCGTTGCGTCGCAGTGCAAAGGAAGCAGGTGTACTCGTTCAGTTTGAGCGGCTCTGGGCAACACGCAGTTAGACCTTGAGGTGGAAAATGATCATTACTCTTGACAATCTGGCAAAGGGAATTGATTGGTGGCAACAGAGGAGCAAGTGGCATACCGATTTTCTCAACTCTGAGTATTACGACATCTATAATGATAGAGCAGCCGCTGTAACCAATGACTGGTGGCAGCGGACCGTGGGTAGGCTGAGCCAATGGCGCGCGTTTCGCGGCCCCATCCCGCCGAACACCAAAGACGAGATTGACAAACGCGGGCAACGGATTTTGGATCAAGTCTCGAATGAATATGAAAGACTGAGAAAAGGAGAGCCTTCCATAACAGACATGCGTTGGGAAGATATAGACTCTCTGTTCCAACTCATTTCTGGAGTGAAGCCGCTTTTTTTGTATTTGCTTCAAAGATGTGTCATTTTTTGTTTCCGAAGCTCTTTATCGTGGTGGATAACTCAGCCACAAGCGTTTTTGATGACTACGAGTTCTATTGGCGTGGCATGAAGGATGAATGGAGCCGGTTTGCGGAAAAAAACGAGGCCAGAAAGCGCCTTGTTCAAGCCATGAATTTAGAAAAACCGCTGCATCCTCATTATCCCCTGGAGACAAAAATCATGGAACTGAGTCACATTGGTTGTAAGCATGATAGAACGAACAGACGCTAGCACCTGGCACAGAAGCCGCAGCAGAGATGCCTCTGTGCGGCACGAGGTCAACGAGAGTGTGATCCCTTAGTTCGAGCAGCTCTGGCGACGCGTGGAGAACAGGGTTAGCGACATGCCCTTACTGCGTACAGTGACAATGGAAAAGCTGCCTCAAATCATCGCGTGACGTGGCGGTGAACCATTGCCAGCATGCGCCGCGCAGTTGGTTTGTAGTGCAGAGCAATCTTTCTGAATTCAGGCAAGCGTGCTCAACGAACAAACCGTAGATGTTGCAATTCTGACAGCTCTGCCAGAAGAATATCAGGCAGTTTATAAAAGACTGAACAATCCTCACCCTGCCCCAGCTTCGGCATCAGCCCCCAATCTCTATGCTTGGGTACACGGTGAAATTGCAAATCCAAGAAGTGGTAAATCGTATTCAGTCGCTCTAGGGATGACAGGACGGGCAGGCAACAATCAGAGTGCACTTGCGACGGCTGACGCGATTGCCCGCTGGAAGCCAAGACACATTTTCTTCGTGGGTATTGCAGGTGGTTTTGACCTGGGTGGTCTGCAAAAGGGTGATGTCGTGGTCGCCGATTTGATCTATGGGTATCAATACGGGAAGCTAGAAAATCAGTTCCTTCCAAGGAATGACTCGATGTATCGCACGGATTTGGCGCTCATGAATGCGGCAACAGCCTTCTACACGATTCACCCTGATTGGATAAACCACATGCAGATGGCAGCCTTCCATTTTCCGGAGCGGAAAAAGCTGGCAGCCGCCTCGAACAAGTCATCCATCTCGTCAATCCAACCGTCATCGCCAAAACCACGATAGTCACCATATTCGGGATCGTAGCCAGCACCATATTCGACATAGTGGTCGTGGGCAATTGCGTCGCGCAGCAAACGAATGTCTTCCGACAAATCCTTGGGATCATCCAGCCTCATCGCTTCTGCTGGCAGAGGACATGCTCTTGCACAATCATCTTGAGCAAACGAGTTTGCTGCTTCTGATCGAGATAACCCCATCAGTTCGGGCACAAATGCAATCGCCTCTTGATCAAACTTGATCTCGTGCTCCAGCATGTGCGCAATGAGCGGCTGCATATCTGCCAACGCTGGATTGAGTAACAGTCACCTCAAGTTCTTTTCGTCGGCTCTCGCGAACTGGCGCATTCGCACAATTTGAGGCATAATACAATACATCGTCATCACATGGGCCAGGTTGATGACGCAGTGTGTCAGGCAAGCTCCTTCAGTGTCAAGCGCCGCACATCTGAATCGCAATCTGGCACCTCAATCGCACCACACTTAACATCTTCACAGAGGCAGCCTACTAAACCACACCGCGAGGCGTTTTGATTTCTCGCGGAAACATCATGGGGTTCAAGTGGTCAGCGGTTCAAATCCGCCCGCCCCGACTTACGACACTTGATATGGCGTTTTATCCGCCTATACTTCTACGCTAGGTGATCTTGCAAAACCGGAGATCACCTAGTTCTTTTTTGCCTCCGTATGAAGAGCCCTGATTGGCACATATCGGAATTGAAACACCACTTTCCAGTATTGAAATTCAGACCGAAGATCATCTTGGATTTTGGAGAAAGCTGACTAACAAAAACGATCCTGAGACAAGAGCATCAGGCCAGCTCGAGCACAAAGTCGTAATCAACCACATAGAAAGGCGCAGACACGTTCATCCGGGCGGCTTCGTCTGCTGACTCGTGACGCACGAACGGCACTATCAGCGATTCACGTACTCCAAAAACCGCATCCGAATCGAGGTAGGGGTCACCCTCAGCGAACAGCTCGGTGGTCACAGATTTATAGCCATTGGCCGACACGATGAAATGGATGTGCGCCGGGCGATAGGGATGTCGCCCTGTGGCGACGAGCATCTGGCCCACCGGGCCATCATAAGGGATCGGATAGAAGGAAGGTTTAATCGTGCGAAAGATGAACCCGCCATCAGCATCAGTATGAAAGATAGCGCGCAGCGCCGTGCCTTCGAGATCTGGCATCTGCAAATCGTAATGCCCCTCACTGTCCGATTGCCACACATCGAGCGCCGCGTTCGGGATCGGCCTGCCGTTGGGTGCCAGCACGCGCCCTCTCACGACCACAGGCTCGCCCGATATGTCGCCCGCCACATTGCTACCGAGCGGCAATTCGGGCGCGCCCGTACGATGGAATGGCCCCAAGATCGTATACTCAGTTACGCCCGTCGGCTTGCGATTGTTGATGATGTCTTTCAGCGTCGTAGCGCCGAGCGTGTCGGAAAGCAGGATGAACTCTTGCCGCTTGTCGTCGCAGATCTGGCCGGTCGCGGTGAGAAACTGGATGCCGGCCAGCCACTCGGCCTCAGTCAGATTCACTTCGTGGACGAAGGCGTGCAAGTGTTTGACTAGACTGCCCAAGATTTCTTTGAGGCGTTCATCCGGCGCGCCTTGGAACGTCTGAATGACCGCCTCGGTGACATTCGTTTCGGTTAGATCTCGCATAGCATAACCCTCTCACTGTGATTACCACGCAGCATGGAAAAGCGCTTCGGCTTCTTGCACACTCGCCAAAGGTCTCGGATTATTCTGTACAGTCGTGCTATTGAACGCTAGTGCTGCGAGTTTGGGCAAATCGCTTTCTGCCACGCCCGCGTCGCGTAAATGTTGCGGCAAGCCCAAGGTGCGAATCAATTTCTCCACAAACTCTATCCCAGCTTGAGCCATTTGTGCGTCTGTCTTATTCTCGCGCTCAAGCCCCATCGCCTCCGCCGCGCGTGCCAGTTCCGGCGCGACGGCATCCAGGTTAAACCGCATCGCGTGGGGCAGGATGATCGCGTTGGCAACTCCGTGTGGAACTCTCACTGTGCCGCCGAGAATATGGCACAGGCCGTGATGGATGGCCATACTCACCGTCGCGAGCGCCGCACCTGCCAAATGTGCGCCGATCAACATTTCGGTGCGTGCAGCCAGGTCGGCGCCATTGGCGTGACACACCGGCAGCGCACGAGTAATGTAGCGAATGCCCTCCAGCGCCGCAGCCGTGGCGACCGGATGGCGCGTGGTAGAATACAATGCTTCGACACAGTGTGCGAGTGCATTGATGCCGGTCCCGGCCGTGACGTTCGGCGGCAGACTGAGAGTCAGCGTAGGATCATAGATCACCAACTTGGGCGCGATTTTGATGTCTTTGACCGTGACCTTGCGCACAGGGTCGCCTTTTGTGTGAGTCACTCCGTATACTGGCGTCATTTCGGAACCGGCGTACGTTGTCGGAATTGCGATCACAGGAACGAGGGGCTGCTCGGTTGGGTACGCCGCACGTGCTGGTTTACTCGTGCGTTGCTCTTCCAGCGAGGCACTCACCGCCTTTGCGATTCCAATCGTGCTGCCGCCGCCCAAACCAATCACGGCGTCCACGTTGTGCGCGATGGCGCTCTCCAAAGCTTCAGCAAGTTGATAATCGAGGACATGCGCCTGAGTGCGTTCGTAGCTCGCGACGAGCCGCTCGCCCAGCGCGGCTTCAATCGGCGCGACATATCCGTTGGGGCGCAACGAAGGACTGGTGCACAGCATTAGACGCTGCCAGCCGTTTTGGCTGGCAGCGCTGCCCAACTGCTCGAGTACCCCCGCGCCGAACAAAATCTCTTGTGCGGGTAAGGTATACCTAAAGGATTTCACTTTGTCGTGCCGAATACCATCTATCGTATGAATATTTGCTGCCTGTTCCATTCAGGACCGTGATGCCGCCGCACCACGAGGATTGGGCCTGTTGCACGGCGGCGTCATACGACCCGAACTGGGTAAAGAATAGAACTGTTCTTAGATCGTCGGTAGTTTGAATCTTGACTTGGACACTACGTAATCTCGCGATTCGTAGGCCATTTTTCGGACCCGGCTCAAATCCACCCCCAGCAATTGTCCGTTACGTTTTAGAGCCTTGCCGCCTCACCTCCGACAAAGATAGTCAGCGTGCCAGCCTCTGCCGCACTGACGCTGCCCGATACTGGCGCTTCCAGCATCTGTGCACCAATCGCCGCCGCGCGTCTCGCGAGATCACGAATCAGGCGCGGACTGACGGTGCTCATATCCACATAGATTTTTCCGGGGGACAGCCCGGCTAACACGCCGTCTGATCCATTGGCAATAGACTTCAACGCCGACGTATCACTAACCATGCTGAATGTGATGTTGGCAGCTTGGGCAACTTGACGTGGCGTATTGCACCAGTGCATGCCAGCTTCGACCAGTTCTTCGGCTTTGGCTGGTGTACGGTTGTAGCCTGCCACTTGATGCCCAGCATCCAGCAGCCATTTCACTATTCGACTGCCCATCAATCCCAAACCGATGAAACCGAGATTAGCCATTGAATACGATCCTCGTTAGAGCGAAATCTTGTTCTGGCGTCTTCCCAAAGTCGATTCCACTATCAACGGCTCCGGGAGGTCAACACACGGCATTTCTGTCCTTGCCAATGGATCCAAATGTGCTTAAAAGTCAAGTTTAATCCAGTTGAACAGATTATACCAATAAATCACTATTCTGGCGCGAATATGTCCCATCACAAAGGCCGCGAGTTTGGCTTGATTCTCGAAGGTGAATTAATCGTCGAACTGGGATTCGAGTTTTACACCTTGCGCCCAGGGGATAGCATCATCTTTGACTCGATGACGCCGCACCGATTGACCAACCAGAACGCCAAACCGATGCGTGCACTATGGGTGGTACTGAATCAAAAATAATCGTACTGGGTGCAGACTTTGACTTTGTACACGCCGGGGACGGGAAAACAGAGGATGGCGCTGAGGGCACCCATCTGGGGGTTGCTCTGCCCAAAGAGGTTGAGCGAGCATTGCGGGCGCTATTGATCCTTGCTCCAGACGTCCAACACAGCCCCTCTCAAAACACTTGCAACCTCATCTAACTGCTCTTCGGTAATGATAAAAGGCGGCGCCACCATCAGGTGGTCGCCAGCCACTCCGTCCACGCTCCCCGCACCAGCATAGACTATCACGCCTCGCTCGAAGGCCAGATCACACACTCGCTGGCCAAAGTGCCGCTCCGGGGGAAACGGCTCCTTGGTCTGGCGGTTGGCGGCAAACTCCACCGCCCACATCATGCCCAGTCCCCGCACGTCGGCGACGCAGGGCAGTTCCTGGAGTTCCTCTCGCAGCCGCTGGCCCAGATAAGCTCCTTGCTTGGCCGAGGTGTTGACCAAATCGTGTGCCTCCATGTATTCCATGGTCGCTAATGCTGTTGCAGCGCCAACGGCGTGGTGGGAGAAGGTGCCGCCGTGCGGAAAATCGCCGTGGGCCTGGCGTACCGTCTCTACGTCCACGTCCCGGACAGCGGTAATGGACAGAGGAAAGTACCCGCTGGTGGCCCCTTTGCCCATGGTCATCAGGTGGGGCTGCACGCCAAAGTGCTCGATTGCGAACCACCGGCCGGTGCGGCCAAAACCGCACATCACCTCGTCCGCAATGATGAGCACGCCGAAGTGATCGCAGACCTGGGCAATTAACGGCCAATATTCGTCCGGCGGGACCACTGCGCCCAGAGTGGCTCCGCCGACGGATTCAGCGATAAAGGCTGCGACTCGGTCCGGTCCCTGGCGAAGAATCTCGATCCGTAATGCCTGCGCACACGCCAGGTCGCAGGTGGATCGGGTCGCTCCATACGGGCAACGAAAGCAGTAAGGAGGTGGGATGTGCGGCTGGTCGTGAAAGAGTGGGGCGAACAGATGGCGCATCTTGGGCTTGCCGGTAACGGCCAGCGCCCCGAGGGTGAGGCCGTGATACGATCCCCAGCGGGAGATGATCACCTCGCGGGAGTGTTTTCCTCGCGCCACTTGCACCAGCCGGGCGAATTTGAGAGCTGTCTCGACTGCCTCTGAGCCGCTGGCCATGTAGTAAAAGCGGGCTTGCTCCACTGGCACAAGCGCACTCAGGCGCTCGCTGTAGGCCTCCAGAGCAGGAGTGGTGAACATGGTCCCATGGACATAGGCAAGGTTGGCGGCCTGTTGTGCCATCGCCTGAGCCACTTCCGTCACGCCGTGGCCGATGTTGACCACGACAGCACCTCCAGAGGCGTCTATGTAGCGCCGGCCCGATGCATCCCACAGGTACACTCCCTCGCCATGCGTAGCGGACGGGTGTGGGAAGGCCATCCGACGGTAAAAGACATTACTAGACCTCATTTCTTGACTCCTCATCTGGCGCGCAATCCAAAGGCGCATCCATGGCGGCGAAGTGCACTAGGCCTTCTCAACTTCCGCCAGCGCCTCGGCAAAGATGTCTAAAGCAATATCGGCCTCGGCTTCAGTCAACGTGAGGGGCGGTGAAAAGCGAATGCTATTAGGCCCGCAAGGGAGAACGATGAGACCGCGCTTGAAGCATTCATTCATCACCCGGTTTGTCTCATCTTCGGCCGGGGTCTTGGTTCTCTTGTCTTTGACCAATTCCACGCCGATCATGAGCCCGAGGCCGCGTACGTCTCCGATCAGGCGGCTCTCCTCCGCCAGCTCACGCAGGTGAAGCATCAGATGATTCCCCACGCGCGTTGCGTTCTGCATCAACCCTTCCTCCTCCATCACGTCCAAGGTGGCCATGGCGGCCGCGCAAGAGACTGGGTTGCCGCCGAACGTGCTGCCGTGCGATCCCGGGGGCCAGCTCATCACCGCCGCTGCCGCGATGATGGCGGATAGCGGCATTCCCGACGCCAATGCCTTTGCCAGGCATAGGATGTCGGGGGTCACGTTCCAGTGCTCCACGGCAAACATCTTGCCTGTGCGTCCCATCCCTGACTGGACTTCGTCCGCCACGAGCAGAATGCCATACTTGTCGCACAGGGCTCGCAGCTGGGGCAGCCATCCCGCCGGGGGTACGATATACCCACCTTCCCCCTGAACCGGCTCGACGAAAATCGCGGCGACCTCGTCAGACGGAATGGATCTGGCGAATAGCACATCCTCGATATAGCTCACGCACGCCAGGTCGCACTGTGGATAAGTTAGATGGAAGGTGCAACGGTAGCAGTAAGCGTAGGGCACATGAGTGATACCGGCCGCCAGCGGCTCAAAGCCCTTGTGGTATATCGGCTTGCTGGCCGTTAACGAAACAGCGCCCATCGTACGGCCATGGAAGGCACCAAAGAATGCCAAGACGTGCGATCGGCCCGTGCGATAGCGAGCGAGCTTGAGTGCAGCCTCGACCGCTTCTGCGCCCGAGTTTCCCAGAAACACTCGCTTGGGGGCATCTCCGGGCGCCAGTCGGGCTAGGCGCTCTGCTAAGCGAACATACAGAGTGTCGTAAAAGTCGGCCCCACAGATATGCATGAGTGTGGCGGCTTGTTCCTGCACTGCTTTCACCACCCGGGGGTGGCAGTGGCCGGTGGAGCAAACGGCGATTCCGGCGGCGCAATCCAGGAAGCGGTTCCCGTCGACATCCTCGATCACGCTTCCCCGGCCGCACCGGGCGACCAGGGAGAATGCGTGGGGCAAGGAAGGGGTAACGGCTCGTTCGTTCTGGGCCACAATTGCTTGTGCCTTGGGTCCAGGGACCGGTGTGACCAGCAGGGGCAGTTTTGAAGTATCCATAGTTAGACCCTCCTTATGGTCTCTATGATCGATCTTCAATGCCAGGATTGACTCACCGCAATCTACCGCTAGAGCGACAGAGAAATCATTCACCGTGACCGGGGCCGGATTCTCTGTCACCAACGCTCTGCGAGATCGGTGCCAGGGTCGGAGCCCAACGATAGGTCAACTTGTAGCTGCGCGCGATCA
>Ga0315268_10005419_pt1 | contig 13716 bp, 7 predicted proteins | sample C1_top_MG_FD_204535 | JGI IMG/M metagenome (GOLD analysis project Ga0315268, IMG submission 204535) | Sediment microbial communities from Yellowstone Lake, YNP, Wyoming, USA - C1_top | ecosystem: Environmental > Aquatic > Freshwater > Lake > Sediment | place: USA: Wyoming | collected 2017-08-01 | reverse complement strand
CGGGAGCCGAAATCGTCCAGCAGGAGGAAGGGGTCGAAACGGGGCGCTTCCTGGAAGCCGATGACGCGCTTCAGCCTCACCCCGGCTCCCTCGAGGGTGGGTACGCCCTCGTAAACGTCCTTGACCTTGCGTTCCGTCTTTCTCACCATGGTTAAACCTCCGGGACCGTAATCCCTACTATTATTATAGCATTTGCCAAAGCGGGCCCGGCCACCCCCCAGGAGGGGGGGAGCTATCACCTCGCGAATCACCCTCCCCGGCGATTGACCATCCCCCGGCGCCATGGGAAACTGGGCCCTCATCAGGAGCATCTTGGACGAAGGAGCCCGCGATGGCCAACAAGCGCAAGGAAGACCGCCTTGTCGAGCGGAATAACGTCTCCATCAAGCCGTATTACAGCGCCCGGTCTCCCCAGGGCATCAACGCCTATACCCAAGACCTGTCACTCGGCGGGGCCCGGATCTACACCAAGGAATTCTATGACATCGGCTCGGCCATCAAGGTCCAGATCGAGCTCGCCGACACCCAGGAGCTGATCGTCCTCGACGGCGTCGTCCGGTGGCTCACCGCCAAGGAGGACGGCGAGTGGTTCGATCTCGGCGTCGAATTCCGTCACAGGATCTCGAACAGCGTCCTCTGCTTGATCAAACACCTCTACCAGCAGGAATCCAAGATCCCGACGACCATCGCCTGAGCGGGCGCCTCGCCTCACCCCCATTCGTCGGCGGGGCCCCTTCTCGCCTGGGGCCGAACGGGATAGCCTCCACTCCAGAGCGCGGTTTGCGCTAAACCGCGCATGACGTTCCGGCCATCCCCTTCCGCCCCAGCCTCGAATCCCGTCTGTAGAGAATTGATGAACACTTGACAGATTCTTGACAAATCCTTGACAACTCGCCGGCCGCCCAGCCCTATCTTGATGGCGAACCACCCGCTATCCAGGGAAAGGGAGGAGGCCCATGCCGGACGGAAAAGACCTCGGGAGGAAGGGAACATCGGCAAGACCCCGGCATTTCTTGGCAGCGCTCGTGGGATTGTGCTTGGTGGCGGCCCCGCTCTTCGCCCAGGACGTTCCCGGGGCGCAGACCCTATCGCTTCCCGACCCCCGATCCCTCGGCCTACCTTCCGAGAACACGGCCTTCACCCTGTCCCTCACGGCGACCCTGGCTTCGTGGGGCCTCCTGGCTCTGACATCGGCGGGCGGCGAAGCCCCATCTGAAACGACTTCCGCGATCCAGTATATCGCTGGTGTCGGAGTTTTCACGGGGCCTTCCCTTGGGTTTTTCTATGGCGGATGCTGGGGGCGAGGGTTGCTGACGACGGCCCTCCGTCTGGGCGTGACTTTGGCGGTCGCGACCTACGCCCTCAACCATGACGAGCAGGACCTCACGGGGCTGGGCCTCGCCGGCATCGGGTTCTTCGTGGCCTCGTCCATCTACGACTGCGCGACCGTCAAAGCGGCCGTCCGCAAGCACAACGCCGCCCACATCGCCCGGCGGGGCCTGAACGTGGCCGTGGCCCCATTCCCCCTGCGCAAAGGGGCCGGACTTCAGGTTCGGCTGAGCTTCTAGCTAGTTTTTTCCGGCCCTGAAAAAAAAGGCCGCGGGCTCGAAGGCCCGCGGCCGTCCGAATTCCGAAAAGAAGCGTCAGTAGACCCGGTAGCCGATGACCGTATAGGCGTGCCAGGTGAAGGTCCCGTCGGTGCCCTTGACCGGACGGACCCAGACCTTGACGGCCCAGAGGCTCGGGGTAAGGACGTTCTCCCACTGGCCGGGAAGGACGGGGAACGTGGTGGTCAGGACGCGGTTCGCGGAGTCCCAACTGTAAAGCCCGACGACGGTCTGGAGGTTCCCGGCGGTGTCCAGGTAGATGGTCAGGACCATCGGCAGGGACTCATTGTCCCAATCGAAGGTAGCCACGCCGATGGACTCGCTGGCCTTCGTATAGCCCGTAGTGATCCGGGTCGGATCCCGCAACTTCTCCGGCGCGAGGACGAGGTCTTCCACGACCCAGCGGCTGTTGGCTTGGTCCCAGAAGAGCTGAGCCCGGGCGAAGACCCTGAGGTTGGCGGTCCTGGCCTGGTTCACCGTATCCGCAAGATCCTGGACGTTCGTGGAGGCCGAGGACGGAAGGGCGAAGAACCACCAGGAGAAGACGTGATTTTCGATCGAGCTGAGCTGCCATTCGTGGGAGTAGTGCTGGCCGCCGTCGGGGGGAGGAGTGGACATCCAGCCCTGGCAGTAGTCCCAGCCGCCGAAAGTGATCGACCCCGGAATGGTGGTTCCAACGGGCACGGTGACGGAGCGGATGACGCCCTCGTCGTGGGCGCTCTGGACGTTGATGGACTTGGCGTACTTCGGGGTCGCGTTGGCGTCGACGTACTCGACGGAAACGCGGAACCCGCGGCGGATGTATTGAAGCACGGAGGTCCCGGTGCCCATGGGGATGGTGTCGTGGAAGAACCAGGTCGTGGTCTCGTTCACGTAGACGAGGTCATAGGCCCACATGCAATCGTGCTCGCCGTCGGTCGTGGCCTCGACCTTCTTCTTGAGGATCTTTAGCCAGGTGTCGCCAACGCGGCGGACCAGGCCTTCAGGGGTGAACTGGGGCAGCGCCGTGAGCGTGCCGTACCAGACCCGGCGAGCGTAGAAGGTGCCGTCGGAGTTCATATTTGAGGCGACCAAAGCGCCCTTATCCGTCGAACCCACGAGCGCCGCAAGCCCGGTGAGATTCCCGGCGGCCTTGGCGTCGACGTCGAAGTAGATCGTGCCGGGGCTGACTCCGTACTTGACCTCGGTCCCTGAGAGCGTCTTCAAGGTGAACGTGTTGCCGGTCGTGTCGGCGGCGGTCACGTTGCCGATGGTCCGCGCGAACTGCAGGTCGTTGAGGTGGCGCGGCACGGCCTTGTGGCGGATCTGGAGGTTGATGACGACCTTGCCGTTGAGGACGAAGATCGAAAGCGGGTGGGCCAGGTCGAAATCGATCTGCACCGTGGCGGTGTCGCCGGCCCCGACCGTCAGAGCGGGCTTGATGTCAACCTTGATCTCCCCCTTGCCGCTCGGGTCGACGACCGTGATGTTGGCGGAAATGACAGGGGTCCCCAGGTCGTCCACGAGCGTCATGGTCGTCGGGTCGGTATTGATGACCAGCTTCAGGCGGTCATAGGTGCCGGCGGCGATGGTGGCCGTTTTCAAGATATCGGCGACGCCGGCCAGGTCGACGAGGTTCAGCGACGTCGGTTTGTTGGGATCCGCCGTCCAGGCGTCGACCCAGGACTGGTCGCCCTGGTTGCGCAGGCTGATGGATTTCAGCTGGACGGTGACCTGCTGCCAGTCGTCCGAGGGCGCGTCGGTCACCAGGACGTTGAGGCGGCCGGTGCCTCCGCCGCCGGAAGACGACGTCACGCCGCACGCTGAAAGAAAGACGAAACCAGCGACGCCCGCGGCGGCCAGGGCGTACATGGCCAGTAAACGGATGGTTCGGCTCATGGATCCTCCTTCTCGCCGAGAGAAAATGCGACCCCTTTCCCATCGGGGAATATATCCCTGAATGCCGTTATTGTCAAGAACCCTGCCCCGCCCATATCCTTCATCCTTGCCTGATTAGACAGCGCGTCCCGGAAGACCTTGGCGGAAGCGTTGAAAAAAGAAAAAAATGGGGCCGGGGAGCCTCCTCATGACAACCTCTGTCAGTTCTGTCGAGCGATAATGACGAATGTTGACTTTCTTGCGCACGCCAGTCACCTTCAAGAAAATCCTTCGCTTCAAACGTATCAACGCCGCCAACTAGGGATCTGATAAATCCCTGAGCTATTCCGCCCAAATGGATACAATCCGCAAAACCTGACCTCCCAGCCCCCATCCGGGAGTCTAGCGATGGCAGATGAACAGGTCGTTAATGAACAATGAATTTCAGATTAAAATCGTTTCCTGGGCCCCGATCAGGATTTCAGCGGTTCTCTCTTCCGCCGGGCGCTGAGGCAGGCTTCTTTTCGTCCATCTGGTTCCAATCCGGCGGCTCGGCGCCGAGGAGGTTGCGGACGAAGAAATCACGCCTCACCCGCTCGCCGTAATCGCCCCCGCCGGTGTGGTTCTGGCCGGGCAGGACCAAGAGGCCGAAGTTCTTGTTGGCCTTGATCAGGGCGTTCACGACCTGCATCGTCGACGACGGGTCGACGTTCGTGTCAAGCTCGCCGACGAAGAGGAGGAGCTTGCCACGGAGCCGCCAGGCGTTGTCCACGTTCGACGAGGCCGCGTATTCCGGCCCGAGGGGCCAGCCCATCCACTGCTCGTTCCACCAGATCTTGTCCATTCGGTTGTCGTGGCATCCGCAGGAGGCCACGGCAGCCTTGTAGAACTCGGGATGGAAAAGGAGCGCGCCCATGGCGCTCTGGCCGCCGGCTGAGGTGCCGTAGATGCCGACCCGCTTGAGGTCGTGCCAGGGAAATTTCGCGGCCGCGGCCTTGTGCCACAGGATCCGGTCGGGGAACCCCGCGTCGGCCAGGTTCTTCCAGCAGACGTCGTGGAAGGCCTTGGACCGGTTCGAGGTCCCCATGCCGTCGATCTGGACGACGACGAAGCCCAGCTCGGCGAGCGACATCATGCCGCTCCAGGCCATGAACGACTTCGGGACGAACGAGTCGTGAGGCCCGGCATAGATGTTCTCGATGACGGGGTACTTGCGGGACCTGTCGAAGTTCATGGGCCGGACGATGATCCCCCAGATGTCCGTCATCCCGTCGCGGCCCTTGGCCGTGAACACCTCGGGCGCGCGCCAGCCGGCCTTGACCAGCGCCGTGATGTCGGCCTTTTCGACCTCGAGGAGAGGCTCCCCGTCCGAGGCCCGGCGGAGGACGCAGACGGGCGGCAGGTCGACGCGCGAGGCGGTGTCAACGAAGAACATCCCGTCCGCCGAATAGACGACGGCGTGGTTGGCCCCTCCCCCAGCCAGGGGTGTTAATCCCGTGCCGTCGAAATTGACCTTGTAAGGATAGACGAAGTACGGGTCCTCTCCGGCGTTCATGCCGCTCGCCCGGAACCAGACCTGGCGCCCCTCCTCGTCGACCCGGTCGACGCCGCGCACGACCCAGGCCCCCCTCGTGATCTGGTTCTTGACGGTGCCGGACGCGCCGTCATAGAGATAGAGATGGTTCCAGCCGTCCCGCTCGGACATCCAGATCGTCTCCTTGCCGTCCGCGACGTCGAAGCGGTACTTCTTGCCGGAGTAGCTGAAAAAGGTCTTCGGTTCCTCGCTAATGACCGCGCGGGCCGCGCCGCTCGACGGCTCAACCTCGACGACCCGGTAGACCTGGTGACCGCGCTGGTTGTACTCGAAGGTCAGGGCCCGGCCGTCCTTGCGCCAGAGGAGCTCCGAGAGCTCGAAGGGATTGGGGAAAAGCCCGTTCGGGACCTCGAGTTTGGTCTTGGCCTCGAGGTCGAAAACGACGGGCTGCGGGAGGTCCAGGGCGTCGCCGGGCTTGGCGTAGTTGATGGTGAAGGCCTTGGGCTGGAGCTGGTCCTCCGGCGAGGATTCGACGTACTGGACGAGCCGCTTGTAGCCGGGCCGGACCCGGTAGGCGGCCAGCTTCTTCGAATCGGGCGACCAGCGGATGCTGTTCAGGGCGTAGGCGTTGCCCTCGCTCCCGTCCACGCTCAGGGCCGTCTCGTCCTTCTTGTCCTTGTCCTTGGAGCGGACCCAGACGTTGAAATTCCTGATGAAGGCCTCGCGCTTTCCGTCGGGCGAGGCCTTGGGCTCCTTGGAATCCGGCTCCTCGTCGAGCGGCCAAGGACGGCGCCGCTCGAAGGGACCGAGCTTGGTCACGGCATAGGTGGCAAGGTCGCACTTCCAGCGGAACTCGGCCGCCTCGAACTCGATGGCCTTTTCGTCGTCCTTGAAGCGGATGGTCGTGAAAGGGAGTTTCGCGGCCGTGAACTTCTCCCCCGCCGCGGCGTTGAGGGCGGCGGCGAGCCGGCCGTGGTCGAAGGCGGGCTTCTTCACAAGCGAGTCCGCGTCGACGAGTTCGAATTCAAAACCATCCTTGACCGTCTTCCGGTACCAGAAGCGGTGCGTCTTCTCGATCCAAACGGCCCGGCCCGGGACGTCGATGGCCAGGGCCTGGAACTTATCGCGCAGGCCGTTGGCCCGCTCGTAGTCGGCCAGCCGGCCCTGGGCCGAAAGGACGACAGGCGAGGCTAAGCAAACAATGAGGAAAATGATGAATGGGGTGATGGGATTGCGTTTCATGGGACCTCCGATCCGGGCTTCATTGCCGGGATTATAGGTCACAGGCAGGGATGACACAATGGGACTCGCGGAAGACCCCGCCTTTGGCGAGCGACCTCAATCCCTCCATGGCCCGGCCGGGCGTCCCGTCGCTCGGCCCCTCTTGACCTCCTTCGGCCGCAGATGCTATCTTGCGCCCGTATCTGCTTCGATCTCCGCGGAAAGGAACGCCCCATGAAGATCCTGAACCAGGACGTCGAAACCTGTCCCGAGGTCCCGGAGCCCCTCCCCTTCAAGAAATTCATGGTCTATATCGGGCCGGCCATGATGACCATCGCCCTGGGCCTGGGCACGAGCGAGCTCATCCTCTATCCCCGGCTGACGGCCGAGTTCGGCACGGGCTGGATCGGCATGATGGTCCTCTCGCTCATCTTCCAGACCGTCTGGGCCCAGGAGATGGCTCGCTGGACGGTCCTGACCGGGGAACACGGCGTCAAGTTCAACTCCCGGATCATCACCCAGGTGGGGGCGCTCGTCTCCATCACCTTCTTCATGTTCATCGCCTTCGCCATCCCGGCCTGGGCCAGCGTCGCGGCCACGGCCCTGCTCGAGCTTGTCAAGTGGCCGGCCGGGAAGGAGATCGGTACCGTCTTCTGGGCCTACGTTTCCTTCCTCCTCGTCTTCGCCGTCGTGTTCGTCTCCAAGGTCGCCCGGAGCTGGATCGAGCGCATGGCCACCGCGGCCACCCTCATGGCCTGGGGGCTCCTCGTGGTCGCGGCGGTGACGACCATCAAGCTCGGGAGCGTCGCCGACATCGGCCGGCACCTCGTCTTCTGGGACATCCCGGAAAAGATGAACTGGTGGGTCCTGGGCTCGACGCTGGCCTGGGTCGGGGGCGGGCCGACGCTCCTCTGGTACACTTACTGGATGAAGGACGCCGGCTGGGGCATGGCCCGGAACTTCGGCTCCATCCCGGGCGGCCTGGGGAAGACCATCAAGATCCGCTCCGAGGGGCTCTTCCCGCAATTCACTCCGGCGAACGTCTCACGGCTCCGGACATGGATCGGGCGGTCCAACCTCGTCCTGTGGGGGGCCTATTTCGTCGGCAGCCTGCTGACCATCCTCGTCATCGTCGGGCTCTCGGACTCCATCCTTAGGCCCCGCGGGCTCGTGCCGAGCGGGTTCGACGTCATCAAGCACCAGGCCCTCTTCTTCCGGGAGCCGTTGGGGGCCTTCGGGGCGGTCCTGTTCCTGGTCATGGCCTGGCTCTTCTTCTTCAACAACCAGATGGCCATCTCCGAGGCCGTCGTCCGGCAGAACGCCGACGCGACCATGACCTTTCTCCGGAAGACGGACATCAAGAAGGTCTATTTCGTCTGGTGGGGGATCTACCTCGTCATCTCCTTCGCCCTCATCGCCCTGCAGTATTTCGCCCGGGGCATCAATCCCTTCAACTTCGTGACATATTCCGCGATGCTGTCGCTCGTCAGCCTGGTCGTGTCGGTCTTGGCCACGGTTATCGGCAAGGTCGTCCTCTACAGGGCCTTTCCCAAGGAGCTGCGCCCCGGGCTCCTCTCGATCGCCGTGCTCGGGGCCGGGTTCGTTTTCTATGTCTACATCATCGTCAGGGCGCTCCTGAGCTTTTTCGGCCGGGCCTGACCGGCGGCCGGCAGATCGAACGCCCGGGAGCCGCCCCGCCCGCCGAAACCGGACAGGCAAGTATTGATTAGCACGGCCGGCTCCGATATGATAGTTCTCTCATTATCCCGATAGTTGCGGCTTACACATCATAAAGGGAGTTGCCGGATGAAATCATCAGTCCTTACAAAGCTCATCGTCGTCTTCGCCACGGCTTCTCTTTTCGCCGGCGCGGTCACGCAGGCCGCCACGGACACCGGCTCGCCCAAGAAGGAGCCGGCGAAGACGGCCGCCGAGGAGAAGACCGGCGCTCAAGCCCAGGAACAGGCGAAAGTCAAAGAAGCCGACCAACCGGACCAGAAGATCGAGATCACGGTCACGGCCCCGCGCGTCGAGATCCCGCTCAAGAAGAACCCCGCCGCGACCACGGTCGTCGAGACGGCCGTCCTCCGGGCCATTCCCCGGACGATCGCGATCGACGAAGCCATGAAGCTCGTCCCGGGCGTCAAGGTCGACAACCAGGCCGACGGGGAGCGCGTCCACCTCTCGATCCGCGGCGAGGGCATCCTGACCGAGCGCGGCACCCGGGGCATCCGGACCATCGTCGACGGCATCCCCCTCAACGACCCGTCGGGCTACGTTCCCGACTTCTACGACGTCGACTGGGCCGCGGTCCGCCGGATCGAGGTCCTCCGGGGCCCGGCCGCGGCCTTCTACGGCAGCAGCTCGTCGGGCGGCATCCTCAACATCCTGACCCGGGACGGCGGCCCCGACCCCGTCGCGGGCCGGGCCTGGCTCGTCCGCGGCGCCTATGGCCTCAAGAAGGGCCAGGCCGAGGTGGGCGGCACGTACGGCCTCATGAATTACAGCGTCACGGGGTCGATGCTCTCCGGCGACGGCTACCGCGACCAGTCCGCCTACAAGGCCGACAACGCCCGGGGCAAGTTCGCCTTCACCCTCAGCCCGCGGGTCAAGATCACGGCCATCGCCGGCTGGACGGATTTCTTCAACGAGAACCCCGAAGGCCTCAACCTGGCCTGGTTCAGCGCCAACCCCAGGGTCCTCCGCCGCCGGGCCAACCCCGATTCCTATGCCTTTAACGAATACCAAAAGACCAAGCGCGCCTACGGCGGCCTGACCGGCTCGTTCGGTCTGGCCGCCAACCTGGACCTGGCCGTATCAGCCTATTACCGGCATACCAAATATACCGAGTCCGTCCCCTCTTCGGTCATCCACCGCGATCTCGACACGCCTGGAGTGGCGGTCCAGTTCAACCACAAGGCCGTCTGGGGCAGCGTCAAGAACCACCTGAGCGCGGGCGTGGATGACGCCTGGCAGGTCATCGACGAGTTCAAGCACCCGAACCTCGGCGGAGCCGTCGAAGGGCCGGGCTTCCTCTCGAACCAGAGGCTGACCCAGACCGGGGTCGGGGCGTTCCTGCTCGACCGGGTCGAGCTGAGCGATGACTGGGGCGTCTCGGGGATCGTCCGATACGACCGGGTCACGAACAAGCTCACCGACGGTCTCCAGGCCGGCGGGCTCGACCTGTCCGGCGGTGTCGCTTACAAGAGGCTGACGGGCCGGCTCGGCGTCACATGGAACCCGCTCCCCGACTTCGGCCTCTATGCCAGCTGGGGCACGGGCTTCCTGCCACCCGGGACCGAGGAACTCGTCAATAATCCATTCGCCCAGGGCGGGTACAACACCCAGCTCGTCGCCGCCACCTCGAGCGGCGAGGAGGTCGGGGCGCGGGGCTCGCTCGGCAAGTCCCTGAGCTACGACGTCGCCCTGTTCTACCTCCGCACGAAGAACGATTTCGGCCGCTACCGGATCGTGACGCGGCCGCTCGAAACGTTCTACGGCAACGTGGGATCGACCCGCCGCTACGGCGTCGAAACCTCCTTGGCCTGGTTCCCCGTCGAGCCCTTCACCCTGAGGCTAGCCTACACTTATTCCCACTTCAAATACGAGACCGTCGCGACCTTGACCGGGGAGACTTTCAACGGGACGTGGCTTCCCAACTCCCCCCGGCACCAGCTCTACGCCGACGCGGAGTGCCGTGTCGTCGGCGACCTGACGGCCGGGGCCGCGCTCGAGTACGTCAGCTCCTGGTACATCGACTCGACGAACAGGATCTTCCCCAACGGGTACGGCCGGACCGATCCCTACGCGCTCGTTCACGTCCGGCTCGGCTACAAGTTCCTGTTCGGCGGGATGCCGCTCGAGCTTTTCGTTTCGGGCCGGAACATCTTTAACGTCCTCTACTATGGATTCACCGAGCCTGATCCGGACGGGAATTCCTACCAGCCGGCGCCGACGGCGGAATGGTCGCTCGGCCTGCGGCTGGGCCTCAACTGACGCGGGGAACGAACCTCCGCTTCACCTGACCGGGCCGAGGTCCCGGAGTTCGGTCGTGACCAGCCTGACCGGACCCAGCAGGCCGGAGGGGAGCAGGGGCTCGCCCTTTTTCCAGAGGCGCCAGCTGGTGAAGGTGAACCGTCCCGTCGGGCTCGGCTTGCCCTCCGCGAGCCAGGCCGGCCATTCCTTGAGCGTCCCGTCCTTGTTGCGCAAGCTGTCCTCGGGGAGGTCCTCGTCGCCGATCATCCGGTTGGGCCAGAGGTTCGTCACCTGGACCTCGAGCGTATTCGGACCGGGCTCCAAAGCCTCCGATACATCCGCCCGATAAGGCGGCTTCCAAAGGACGCCCAGGTCCCGGCCGTTGAGCTTCACCCGGGCCATGACCCGGACATCGCCAAGGTCGAGATAGACACGGCGGTTCTTGAGGCCGCCAGGATCCAGCTCCGGCGGGGCAAAGGTCGCGTGATACGTCGCCGTGCCGGAAAAGTACTTAACTCCGGAATTAGCGGATTCCGTCCAGGACGCCAGCCGGTCGAACTCGGTCCGTTCCGGGGCTCCCCAGCCGGCAGGGAAACTGACATCCCACGGGCCGGCGATCTCGACGAAAGGCGGAATGCTCGGGACTTCGGCCCGGACCGTCTTTCCGGACGCCGTCGAGAATTCATACGCGCCCGGCCCCCAGGCTTCGACCTGGAGCCTGCCGCCGTCCGTCCGGCGGAGTTCCACGATATGCTCCGCCGGTTCCGACGGCCTCAGGTCAACCGTCTCGGGATCGGTCCTCTCGATCGAGACGGTTTTGTCGCCGATCCTGTAATCGAGGGCGAGCGTCTTGACCACGTTCACGGCCGGGTCGTCGCCCGCGGCCAGCTGCCCCACCCGGAAGGCGGTCTCCCCCGCGTCGGCCAGGCGCTGGACTTTGTCGCGGACGTCGCGCGTCCGGGCCGGGTCGCCGGGAACGCCGTAAACGGCCTTCTCCACGACGATCTTATCCAAGGGCGCCGGGGCCGCCAGCCAGAGGTCTTTCCCATCGCGGGCGGCCTTGACAATGCCCCCGCCGTCTGTGCCGCGCTCGCGGAAAACGACGAACACCGATTCGCTCGGCCCGAGCGAGAGGAGGACATCCGTGGACCCGCCGTCCCGGCGGAAGGCCGCGGCCTTCTCGGCGCGCCCGGTCTCGGGGTGCCAGAGCTCGGGGGCCTTGCCCGCGACGCGGAACGCAGCCGCCGCCGTGACCGCGTAGGGCTCTTGGTTCGAGACGAAATAGATGTCCGTGTCGCCGTCGGCGCGGTGGATGTACCGCCAGCCGGGGGCTCCGTCGAAGTCGGGACCGACCCCGGAGTCGGCCAGGACCTTTTCCGCCGTATCGCCCCACACGACCCGGCCTTTCCCCAGGCGGTGTTCCCTGACCGCTTTCCCGTCGCAGTCGGCCCAGAGCTCATCGGCGAGCCGTTTGACCTCGTCGTCGCAGGCGGGATAGCCGGCCAGGCTCGGCGACCGCTCGGGCCGCGGACCGATGACGGTCGCGCCATCCTTCACCAAGGATACGACCTTCCCGAGAAGCGCCGGTGTCATGACCGGAGATCCGGGCAGCACCAGGACCCGGTAGCGCATGCCGCCGGGCAGGACGAGCCGGCCGTCCTCGGCCGTCATCCGTTCCTTCACGATCTCGGCCGGGACCTCGTCCCAGTCGTGGCCGAGGCGCGCATGGCCGGCGAAACTCTGAGGCGGGGCCTCGGGTTGGAGATAGCAGATGTCGGCCACGAACTTCCCCATGCGGAGCAAGTGCTGGCAGCGAGCCAGGTACTCATGCCAGCCGGGCGCCCATTCCCACCAGGTATTGGTCCGCTCGTAATGGAGCCCCCACGGGCCCATGGTCATGCCGGGCCGCCGGTCGGTCCACGGTTGGAGCGCGTAGCGATGGAAGACGAAGCGGTTGACGCCGTCGGTGAAGGCCCGGTCGCCGAGGGCCTTGATCGAGGCCGGGTGCTCGAGCCACCGCTCCTGGTCGCCGGCCGTGAACGACTCGGCGCCGAGGATCGTCTTCCCGTAGGCGTGGACGGCCGAAGCCATCCCCTTCACGGTCTCGAACGCGCCGCCGCCCATCCAGAACTCGCACATGGGTTCGTCGGCCTCGCCGGCGTACGGCAGATTGTCGCAGGGGCCGCCGTAGGCCTCGATGGACAGCCTCACACCCCTGGCGCGGGCCAATTCGCGGAGGCCGCGGGCGTAGTTCTCCACGACCAGCTCGGAGACCGTCTTCCTCAGGTCCCACAGGAACCTCTCCGAGACCTCCAGGCTTCCGACTACCCGGCCGGTCAGGGCCGGAAGGAAGGGCTGGATATCGTAGCCGCGGCGCTTTTCGAACTCTTCCCGCATCGCCGCGGTCCAGTTCTGGGAGCCGTTCTCCCAGCTGTCGATGTGGGTCGAGACAAGGGCCTTGCCGGCGGCCGGGCCGGCGTCGCCGATGAGCTTCTCCATCATCCCGGCATAATTCGCTTCGATGCCGGCCCGGGAGAGCTTGTCGCACTCGAGCCCCCGTCCTGTCTTCGGCGCCGGGGCGTTCTCGACGCCCGTGCTGGTATGGCCGAAGCGGACCACGGTCCACTTCCCGGCGGGGACGTCCCACGTCAGGCGGCCGTTCGCGCCCATCATCGCCTTGAGGTCGACGATGCGGGCCCGGTCGATGACGTCGCCGGGGGCGAGGCCGGCGCGGGCGGGCGGTCCCGGCGTGCCGACCTCGTAGGCCGCCTTAACCTTGATGTCGGCGATCCTATAGGGGCCGGGGGTCGGAAAAGCCAGGACCGTGATGTCGCGGTAGAATCTGGCCGTCGCCGGGGGTTGAGCGAGCGGGCCCGAGAAGTTCCGGGGCCCGGCGATCTCGGTCTCGCTCCAGACGACCTTCTGCATGGATTGCTCAGGCTTGATCCAGGGGCCGCCGCTGCCGTTCCATCCTGCGTCGTCGTTCATGTTGATCTCGAGGCCGAGCCTTTCGGCTTCGGCCACGGCGAAGCGGAACAGGTCGCGCCAGTTCTTGGACATGAAATCGACGGGCCCGACCGGGGCGCCCTGGTCCACCTCCATGATCAGGGCCCCGCCGATGCCGGCCCGGTTCATGGCCTCGAGATCCGCCGTGATGCCTTCGCGGGTGATGTTGCCGTTCAGCCAGAACCAGTAGACCCAGGGCCGGGCCGAAGCCGGAGGGCTGACGAAGCCGCTCAGCAGGTCCGCCGAGGGCTGAGCCGCCGGAGCGGCGGGACGCCGGCCGCACGCGGCGGAGCTGAACAGGACCAGCGCCGTTGCCGAGATAAGTATTGTCGGGCAAAGGCTCTTGAAGGTCTTCATGACTTTCCTCCTCTCCAGCATGGACCGCCGGCTGACGACGGTCTGCGGATCACCACTTATCTTTAAATACGACTTTGATGGAAGCGGCCATCTGTTTGGTATGGATCAGGATGATGCAAATCGTTGTATAGTCTGAATCGTAGACCGAATACCAGCCGG
>Ga0315268_10005418_pt1 | contig 13716 bp, 22 predicted proteins | sample C1_top_MG_FD_204535 | JGI IMG/M metagenome (GOLD analysis project Ga0315268, IMG submission 204535) | Sediment microbial communities from Yellowstone Lake, YNP, Wyoming, USA - C1_top | ecosystem: Environmental > Aquatic > Freshwater > Lake > Sediment | place: USA: Wyoming | collected 2017-08-01 | reverse complement strand
CCTGCCATACCACCCTGACGCTCCAGCACCGCGGTATCTACGACTTCCTCGTGCGTGCCCTGGATGCGGAACTCAGGAAGACCCCGCCGCCTTCGCTATTACCCGCCGAGGCGTGAACGGGTACCTTTGCCGAGCAACGCCGGCAAAAACTGGTCCGCACCACCTGATCGCGACAACGACCACCGCGGTTGCATCGATATCTGCAAGTACACTTACCAGTAAAAAAGCGCGCTGCGTCCTTGACAAGCGCGCACAATGGTCGAAATATTATGACCATGAAAAACGCGCGCCACACCATCGCTGCCGGCATGTTCAAGGCCCACTGCCTGAGTCTGCTGGAACAGGTTGCCAGGAATAGGGAAATCATCGTGGTCACCAAGCATGGGCGGGCGGTCGCCAAGCTGGTGCCGATCGACCTGGCCGAGCCAGCTCCCTTGCGTGGCAGCGTGCGCTACCACGGAGACAGCGTCGAACCCTCAGGCAAGAGCTGGGGCTGTGAGCAATGAAGATACTCGATACTCACGTCTGGCTCTGGCTGGCGAGCGACCCTGACCGGCTGAGCCCGGCCGCAGCCAAGGCCATTGCTGCGGAGAAGAGACTTGGCCTCTCGGCCATCAGCTGCTGGGAGCTGTCAGATTTGCTGAGGCAGGGAAAGATCGGTCTCGACCGCGAGCCGCTCGAGTGGATGGAGCAGGCGATCGCCGAGTTCGGGATCGAACTGGTGCCAGTGACGCCTGCGATCGCGGTGCGCTCCAGCCTGCTTGGACCGGGCTTCAAGGGCGACCCGGCTGATCGCATCATCGTGGCCACGGCCATGGTGCAGGCTGTCCCATTGATCTCCAGCGACGTGACGATCCGGGCGTGTCAGATCGTGGAGACGCTCTGGTAAACCTGATGATCGATCAGATCACCATCCGCGGCGCCAGGCTGCACAACCTCAAGAACATCAGTCTGGCCATCCCGAAGTACCAGCTGGTGGTGCTGACCGGGCTGTCGGGCTCGGGCAAGTCCACGGTCGGGTTCGACTTGCTGGCCAAAGAAGGTCAGCGCCAGTACCTGGAGGCGCTGGGCATGGTGCCCTTTGGCATGGCCAAGCCGCCGGTCGACGCGATCAGCGGGCTGTCGCCGACGGTCTGCCTGGACCAGCACCTGACCAACCGCAGCCCGCGCTCGACTGTGGGTACGGTCACCGACGTCTTCACCTATGTGCGCGTGCTGTTTGCCCGGCTCGGCCATCGACCGTGTCCGGCCTGCGGCAAGGACGTGCCGCCGCTGTTCGACGCTGCGGTCGAGGAGTGGGAATCCGAGTCGAACGCCGAGGCGGCCGCCAGCGACGAGCCGACCTATCCATGTCCGCACTGCAGCGCGTTGGTCCCCGAGATCAGCATGGCGCACTTCTCGTTCAACAAGCTCGAGGGCGCCTGTCCGACGTGCAGCGGCCTGGGCAGCGTGCAACAGGTCGACGTCCGGCAGCTGCTCGACGAGAGCAAGAGCATCGCCGGGGGCGCCATCGCCGGCCGCGACACCCAGTACGTCAAGCACTACAGCGCGACGCTCAAGGCAGCCGCTGTCCACTATGGTTTCAAGTTCGATCTGTCGCTGCCGGTGAAGAAGTTCACCGTGCAACAGCGCGACCTGTTGCTGCACGGCGTGGAGAGCCCGCTCTTCAGGCGCCACTTCCCCGCCGTCGAGCCGCCGACCACGGTGCGCCGGGGGCGGTTCGAGGGGCTGGCCACCAATCTGCTGCGGCGCCACGCCGAGCACATCCACCAGCACCTGCACGACCTCGACTATCGCGACAAGCTAGAGCAGGCACTGGTCACCGGGAACTGTCCCGACTGCGCGGGCACGCGGCTGCGGCACGAGAGCCGGGCGGTCACCGTTCATGGCCAGACCATCGTCGCGCTGTCGGAGCTGGCGCTCGACGCGCTGGGCGCCTGGCTGCGTGCGCTGCCCATTGAGCTGAGCCCCGACGAGCAGCTCGTGGCCAAGCCGATCCTGGCCGACCTGGCAGCGGGCATCGATCGGCTGGTCGAGGTGGGTGCTGGTTACCTGACGCTGGAGCGATCGACGCCGACCTTGTCCGCTGGCGAAGCGCAGCGGCTGCGGCTGGCCTCGCTGCTGGGCTCGGGGCTGAGCGGTGTGCTCTACGTCTTTGACGAGCCGACCATTGGATTGCACCACCGCGATACGCGCCGGTTGATCGACGTGCTGCGCCGGCTGCGCGATCTTGGCAACACCGTGCTCGTGATCGAGCACGACCTGGATGTGATCGCGGCCGCCGACCACGTGATCGATTTTGGCCCCGGCGCTGGCAAGCACGGCGGTCAGGTGATCGCGGCTGGCACGCCGGCCGAGATCACGCACCAGCCCGGGTCGCTGACCGGCGATTATCTGGCGCGGCGCAGCTCGATCCCGGTGCCGGCCCGACGCCGCGCGACCAACGGCGCTAGGCTGCTCATCCGCGGGGCGCGCCACCACAACCTGTGCAACATCGATGTGCGGTTGCCATTGGGCGCGCTGGTCGCGGTGACCGGCGTGTCGGGCTCGGGCAAGTCGTCTCTGGTGTTCGACGTCCTGGATCGCGCGCTGCGCCAGCGGCTGTACCAGGCGGCCGACCTGCCGGGCGAGCACGCTGGCATCGACGGCTGCGAGCAGCTGGACAAGATCATCACCATCGACCAGGAGCACATCGGCCGCCTCCCGCGATCGAATGCCGCCACCTACTCGGATGCGTTCACGCCGATTCGCGAGGCGTTTGCCGCGACCGCCGAAGCGCGCGAGCGCGGACTGGTGGCGCGCGACTTCTCGTTCAACGTGCCGGGTGGCCGCTGCGAGCGCTGCCAGGGCGCAGGCGTGTTGACCGTCAAGATGCAGCTCTTGCCCGACGTCGAGGTACGCTGCCCGGGTTGCCACGGCCGGCGCTTTTTGGCCGAGACGCTGGCCGTGCGCTTTGCGGGCCACGACATCTCGCAGCTGCTCGACCTGACGATCGAAGAGGCGCTGCCGCTGTTTGCAGAAGTGCCGGCCGCGCGTGCGCGACTGCAAGTGCTGTGCGACGTCGGGCTGGGCTACCTGCAGCTCGGCCAGCCAGCGACCACGCTGTCGGGCGGCGAGGCGCAGCGGATCAAGCTGGCCAAGGAGCTGGGCCGGCGCGCGACGGGCCGCACGCTCTACCTGTTGGACGAGCCGACCACCGGTCTGCACCTGGCCGATACTGCGCGCCTGCTGCAGCTGTTGCAGCGCCTGGTCGACGCTGGCAACAGTGTGGTGGTGGTCGAGCACAACCTCGAGGTGGTCAGGGCCGCCGACTGGGTGATCGACCTCGGACCCGAGGGCGGAGCTGGCGGCGGCAGGCTGGTCGCCGCGGGCACGCCCGAACAGCTTGCGCAGGTCGCGGGCTCGCACACCGGGCAGAGCCTGCGCGCGAGCATGGGTTGAGCATGGTGCAGCGGTTGTTCAAGGATGCGGCGAAATGGCGGGCCTGGCTGCGCGCGCACCACGCGACCGAGAAGTCGATCGACCTGGTGCTGTACAAGAAGAAGCACGCCCAGGGCCGGCTCACCCTCGAGCAGGCGACCGACGAGGCGCTGTGCTGGGGCTGGATCGATTCGGTGCTGCACCGGATCGACGACCAGCGGCACAGTCTGCGGTTCAGTCCGCGCCAGCCGCGCAGCACCTGGTCGGCGTCGAACAAGCAACGCGTGGCGCGATTGATCGCGACCAAGAAGATGGCGAAACCGGGGCTGGCTGCGATCGAGCGCGCCAAGCACAACGGCAGCTGGGACCGGTTGTCGGAGTTCGAGGCAAGCGAGCCACCCGAGGATCTTGTCGATCAGCTGAGCGTGAACCGGAGCGCACAGCGGACCTGGGACAGTTTGCCGCCGTCGCACCAGAAGCAATATCTGTGGTGGATCCACGAGGCCAAGCAGGCGGCGACCCGCCAGCGCCGCATCGCCAAGACGATCGACATGTGTCTCGCCGCGGCCGACAAGCTGCGCGCCAAGCGCGCGCGCCCCACGAGGTGAACCATGAGCGTCCTGATCGCATTGTTGCTGATCGCCGGCGTTGTCGCGCTCGTCCTCTACGGCATGTCGGCGCTGCAGATGCAGCGACTGCTGCTGCTGCAGCCCAAGGAGAAGTGGAAGGCGGCCGGGCTCAACCTCGAGAACATCGTCGTCTATCTGGTCCCGGGATTTCAGGGCCGGACGCGCAAGCTTGGCAGTGCGGAGATCGACCGCGTGGGCCGCACCATGCAGATCGCGTCGCTGACCTTTGTCGCGGTGGTTGTTGTTTTGCTCGTGTACATGCTCGTGGTGAGCGGATGACGCGATGACGACCGCCGGCAGCCAACCGCAGGAGGGCACGAAGCGCGCGACCTGGCGCGCGCTGCCGGTCGGGATCTGGGCGCTCGGCTTTGGCTCGCTGTTCATGGACATGTCGTCCGAGCTGATCCACAGCCTGCTGCCGGTGTTCATGGTGACGACGCTGGGCGCCAGCATGATCACGGTCGGCCTGATCGAGGGCGTGGCCGAGGCGACCGCAGCCGTGATGAAGGTCTTCTCGGGCGCGCTGAGCGATTTTCTGGGAAAGCGCAAGCTGCTGATGGTCAGCGGCTACGCGCTGGCCGCGCTGACCAAGCCGATCTTTCCGCTGGCGACGTCGGTCGGCTGGGTGGCGACGGCGCGTTTTGTCGATCGGGTCGGCAAGGGGATTCGCGGCGCGCCGCGCGACGCGCTGGTGGCGGACATCACGCCGCCGCAGCTGCGCGGTGCGGCCTACGGTCTGCGCCAGGCGCTCGACTCGGTGGGCGCCGTGCTCGGACCGCTGCTCGCGGTGCTGCTGATGTTCGTGCTCGCCGACAACATCCGCCATGCGATGTGGATCGCGGTGGTGCCGGCGATCATCACGGTGCTACTGCTGGTAGTCTACGTGCGCGAGCCAGAACGTGGATCGGATGCGCGGGCGGTGCGCAAGCCGCTGGCCCTGGCCGATGCGAAGCGGCTGCCGCCGGGCTATTGGCTGGTGGTCGGCCTGGGCGCGCTGTTCACGCTGGCCCGGTTTAGCGAGGCGTTTCTGGTGTTGCGCGGCAAGGACGTCGGCCTTGCGCTCGGCTCGGTGCCGCTGATCATGATCGTGATGAACGTCTTCTACGCTGGTGCTGCCTATCCGGCTGGAGCGGCCGCCGATCGTTTTTCGAAGCGCTTGCTGCTGCTGCTCGGACTGCTGCTGCTGATCGCGGCCGACCTGGTGCTCGCGCTTGCCGCGACGCCCCTGGTGGTCTTTGCCGGCGCTGCGCTCTGGGGGCTGCACATGGCGTTTACCCAGGGGCTGTTGTCCAAGTTGGTCGCCGACACCGCGCCCAAGGAACTGCTTGGCACCGGGTTTGGCATCTTCAACCTGCTGAGCGGCGGCGCCCTGCTGCTGGCGAGCCTGATCGCGGGCGCGCTGTGGAGCACGGTCGGCGCGTCGGCGACGTTCCTGGCCGGTGCGGCGTTTGCAACAGTGGCAGCTGCCGGGTTGCTGATCGCAACGCGACGCCGTGGCGGGCGCGAGGTTGCCTGAACCGATGCCGAGGCTGCGCGACGTGAAACGCTGGTGCGCGCTCGCGATCGCGGCCGCTGCGCTGATTGGCGGCTGCCGGCTCGCCAGCGAACGCCAGCGCTACTGTACCGAGTCGACCGAGACCGGCTATTGCCAGCCCGAGCGCATCTCAGTCGAGCGGCTGATCGCGCAGGCGAACGCGTTTCACGGCCGGCGTGTCCGGGTGCGCGGCTTTGCCCACGTCGCGGCCGACAACAGCGGCCTCTATCCGACCAAGGAGGATGCCGACGAGTGGCGCGGCAAGCGCGGGCTCTGGCTCGACGTGTCGACTCGGCGCGCCGACCCGGTGGATCAGGTGGTCGAGGTGGAGGGCACCTTCGACCAGGTCAACCAGGGCTTTCAGAACAACTGGTCGGGCAGTATCACCAACGTCTTTCGATTGAAGAAATACGACGAGAGCGCGCGCTAGGTAGTCGCCCGCAAGGCCGCGCCGGAGCAAACGATGAAGCCCTACGTCACGACCGACACGCTGACTGCGCGCACCGCAGAGTGGCTGGCGCGCGTTGCGCCGTTCAACACGCATGAGATGCGGTTGCGCCGATCGGCCAGTGCGCTGCTGGTCATCGACATGCAGAAATTCTTCATGGACCCGGAGTCGGCCAGCTTTACCTGCGGCGGTCTGGCCATCCTGCCGCGCGTACAGCAGTTGGTGGCGGCCTTCAGGCGCCAGCGCCGGCCGGTGATCTTCACCCGCCATGTGCACCATCCGCAGGGAAACGACCTGGGGATCATGGGCTGGTGGTGGAAGGACAACTGCGTCGACGGCACGCCGGAGAGCGAGATCGTCGACGTGCTGACGCCGCGGCCGTCCGAGAAGGTGATCCTGAAGCACCGCTATTCGGCTTTCTACAACACCGACCTCGAGACCGTGCTGCGCTGCAGCGGCATCGAGGATCTGGTGATCTGCGGCGTGATGACCAACCTGTGCTGCGAGTCGACTGCACGCGATGCCTACTTCCGAGACCACCGGGTCTTTTTTCCGGCCGACGCCAATGGCACGATCAGCGACGAGATGCAGCTGGCCAGCCTGCTTGGCCTGGCATTCGGATTTGCCAAGGTGACGACGACGGCGGAGCTGATCGCGACTCTGAAGCGACGGGCGGGTCGACGCTGATGCGCTGGCTGCTGCTGACTGGCCTGGGGCTGCTGGCCTGCGCGCCGGAGTCACCTGCGGCCAACAGGTCGCCGTTGATCCAGAAGAACCGGGTGCGGCCTGCACCCGAGCCGGGCGGAGTGATCGCGGCACGCTGCGCCAACGGCACCGTCGACGTCGAGTTTGCCATCCAGGTGACCGATCCCGACCTCGACGACAGCAGCTACGTCTTCTGGTACATCGACTACGTGAGCGACCGAACCAAGGTCCAGTCGCGGCCGTTTTCTCAGCAGCGAGTGGCTGGCGGTAGCGTCGAGCGCACGCCGTCGCCGGCAACGATCCCGATGAGCTGGTTGTTCGATGCGAGCCCGACCAGCACCCACCTGGTCGAGGTGCTGGTCTCGGATGACGACGTCACTGGACCCGACGGGCGCTACGTGGACTATCTGAGCGGTGGCTCATTCGACGCTTACCCGTGGGTGATCGAGATCGTCGACGGGTCGTGCCGGTAGGCGCGGCGGCCGAGTGGACGCGGTGAGCGATCGATGACGACGCGGCGAGCGAATCGTACCGGGCGGAGCTTGAACGAGCGGTTTGCGCCCTCACCACCCTGCGCCTGCGAGATCTGCTTGGGCTACTGCCAGCGGCCCGGCTGGTGGAGCGTGGACCAGGCCGCGGCTGCGATCGATGCCGGCCTGGCCAACCGGATGATGCTGGAGCCGGCACCCGACCGCTCGTTTGGTGTGCTGGCGCCCGCGTTTCGCGGCAACGAGTGCCATTTTGCGCAGCAGCAGTATGCCGCGGCCGGTTGCACCTTTCTGGTCGATCAGCGCTGTGCACTTTTCGGCTCGGGCCAGCAGCCTCTGGAGTGCCGGTTTTGCCACCACGATCGGCGCGGCGAGGGGCTGCACTGCCACGCCGCGCTCGAGACCGACTGGCGCCGACCGGCCGGCTGCGCCCTGGTCGTGCGCTGGTGCAAGTTGACCGGGTTGTGGGATCATCTTGACCGTTACGGATTGCCACAGCTCAAGCACAGTGCGCAGGCCGGAGCGGGGAGAAAGCGATCGTGAGCACGCAGACGTGGTTCAAGCTGGCCAGCACGCGGCCAGGTCCCGACTTCACGCTGACCGTGTCGTTTCCCAAACGGCACCGCTACATCGTCAAGCGGGTAGTGGTCGAGCGCATGCGCAATGCCTTCTTCTCTCTCGACACGGTGATGGAGGGCGTCGAGGGCAGCGAGCAGCATTTCGAGCGCTACTTCGACAGCGCTTTTCGCGACGAGCAGAACTGGCGGCCCAACAGCTACAACTCGATCTGGATCGGCCAGAGCACCATCCGCTTCGAGAGCAAGAATGGCTTCGAGGGAGCGAGCTGCGTCGAGACGCAGACGGAAATACTGCGCGAGTTGATCCGGTCGCAGGAGATCGATCTACTCGACTGGTCGATCGCGGCCGGCAGCCGTGCCTATGAGCTGCAGACCGTAGCCAGCGGTAACGACGATCTGTCGCTGGCGCAGCTGCTGGGCATCGAGCCGGGCTGAGCCAGCGCCAGAGCAGAGGAGACGTCGACCGTGAACTGGCAGTTCACATCCGGTTTGCTCAATGGCTGGTTGCTGACGGTGCCACTGATCGCGGTGTCGCTGGTGCTCGCGCTGCTGCGGCCGAGCGCGGCGCGGCGCATGGCCGACATGACCGGCTATTCGACGCGCGAGCGGGCAGCGACGATCGCGGCGTCGGTCGCGCCCTATCCCTTTTTCGTCGCCACCATCTGGACGCCGCTGGTCCGGTCCTGGCCGACGCTGGCGGCCGGGTTGGTGCTGTCTGCCATTGGTCTGGCTGCCTTTGTGTCCGCGATCGGCAGCTTTGCCGCGGCGCCCGGCAGTGCGCTGATCGAGCGCGGTCTGTACCGCTGGTCGCGCAATCCGATCTACGTCGCCAATGCGCTGGTCTGCGCTGGCATCTGCGTCGCCACCCGCCACCTGCTGCTGGCGGGCTGGTTGTTGCTGTTGCTGCTGCCACAGCACCTGATGATCCGCGCCGAGGAGCGGCGCTGCGCCGAGCAGTTTGGCGCGCCCTATGCTGACTACCTGCGGCGGGTGCCGCGTTACCTGTGAACATCGCGCCGTTGCCACGGCGCTCCGAGGAGATCGACATGCCAAGCCCGACCCGAGCCAAGACCAGCAAGCCCAGGACGACGCGCGCCAAGAAGGCGGCACCGCACAAGTGGCAGCAGGCACAGCCCGAGCTGGTCGAGCTGTTTCTGGCGACGACCGGCGAGCTGACCAACATCGAGCCGCGCAAGATGTTTGGTTACCCGTGCGCCTTCGTGCACGGCAACATGTTCACCGGTCTGCATGAGGCCGGCATGATCATCCGGCTGCCCGAGTCCGACCGCACCGAGTTTCTCAAGCTCAAGGGTGCGCATGTGTTCGAGCCGATGCCGGGCCGCTTCATGCGCGAGTACGTGGTGGTGCCGGCGCAGGTGCTCAAGGTGCGCAGCGAGCTGCGGCGTTGGCTCGACCGCTCGCAGCGCTACGCCGCGACACTGCCGCCCAAAGCCAAGTCGCGCTGACCTCGACGCCGGGCGTCTGATGCGACCGGACCACTCGCCGCTGAACTATGTCTTCGTGCGCGCTGCCACCATCGGCTGCGCCGGCGTCTCTGCCGTGGGTGGCCAGCTGGTGGTCGATCGACTGCCTGGCGATCCGCGCACGCGCGGGCTGCTGCTCGCCGGCATCCTGGTCCCGGTGCTCTTTCTGGCTGCGCTGTTCGTCTACAAGACCACCATCGGTATCGTGAATCGATCGCGCGGGCTGATCTTCTGGGCGCTCTGGGTGCAGACCGCGCTGGCGCCGATCACTTTATTGTTCTGGTCCGATCGACCACAGCTCTTCTGGCCGCGCGCACTGTTGCTGCTGGTCGTCATGGGCTCGGCGCTGGTCGCCGCGCCCGGTCGCGTCCCCGATCGCGGGCGCGTCCTGCGCTTGCCGCTGGCGGCCCTGGCCGTCGGCTTCCTCTTGCAACTGGCGCTGCTGCAGCTCTACCTGCCGCGCTGAACGCAGCGCCCCGCCCCGCGCCAGCTCGGTTTTCCCAACACTTTAGGTCTTGCCGCGCCTGTCCGGAGGTGCTGGAAATGGCACTCGGTCGAATGCGTGTGCCGTCGGGGGACACCATGAGGTGGATCGTCGTCGCTGGCCTGGCGCTGACCCTCGCCGCGAGCTGTGAGATTCGCAAGGGCGGTCTCGATGTGCGGCTGGAGGTGGGCGGCCGCGCCATGAAGTTTGTCAACCACCAGCCGCTGCACGATGGCCGCGTGGTCAACTACGCGAGCGACGCGCCGCGCAACGTCAATGAGACGCAGGCGCTGTCGTTCAACCTGAGCCGCAAGAAGCCGGCCGAGCTACTCAGCATGCTGGCGCAGGACCGGCGCAGCATCGCGCAGAAGCTGTTGGGCAGCACGATCGAGGCCGACGCCTTTTGCATCGCCTACGAGGACCGCTGGGGCTCGCGCAATGTCGCGTTTGCCGTGGCTGGTACCGATGGCGACGTGAGCGTGGTGACGCTGTTCAACCGCAGTGCCAAGGCGATCCCGGCCGAGCGCGACCGCGAGTACAGCTGCGAGCAGGCGGCCACCAGTTACGCCGAGTTGCGCCGCGTGTACGGTGCGCAGCAGGCGCTGCTGCACAAGGAGATCGCGGTGCCATTTTTGAGCGCGGCGCCGTGAGCAAGAACACGACAGCGAGGAGAACGACGATGCGCTGGCAATGGACGATCGGGATGGTGGTGTTGGTCGCTGCGCTGGGAGCCTGCGCGCACCGCCCTGAGCGCGACGACTCGCGCTATCAGACCCGGCCGCTGTGCGACAATGCGCTGCGCAAGTCGACGTTTTCGCCGTTCAGAGCTGGCTTTGGCAACGAGTACAGCGTCAACGAGATGGAGGCGCTGACTGACCTGGAGCAGCAGTACCAGACCTTTAGCGCGATCGAGGTCAAGTATCCTGAAGATAACACCGAGGCGGCCCAGCAGCGCTTCGAGCAGACGCTCGGCCGCAAGGCCGCCGCGCTCAAGGCACTGGTGGAGAGCTACGAACCCTACATGACCGCCTCCAACGAGGAGATCGCGTCGATGAGCCTGTACCGCATTGGCGAGGCGCACGAGCAGTACGCGATCGACATCGACAACCTGCGCGTGCCGAGCGGGCTCGACGAGCAGGGCAAGCAGCAGTTCTGCAGCGCGCTTGCCGCGCGCTCGCAACCGATCCGGGAGGCTGCTGCCGGGGCCTACAAGAAGTGCGCGACGACGTCGGGCAAGGACAAGAATCTGTGGCGCGCGCAGTGCCAGAAAAAGGTCAAGCAATGAGAGGTGCCGTCGGCTGCTGGCGGCGAGGGTCGGCAGCGGTGCTCGGGTGTGCGCTGGCACTGGCCAGCTGCCTCCCGCACAACAGCGCGGCCGACCAGCCGGTGGTGGCGACGACGCTGGCCAAGTCCAACGTCATCTTTCCGATCGGCTCGCGCAAGGAGATACCAGTCACCGTGCCCGAGGAGGGCAAGCTCTACGTCACCATGCACGTGCAGCGCGGCGAGACGCTGGCGGTGCGGTTGATCGATCAAAAGGATTACGGCAACTACCTGAGCGGCCGCGAGTACCGATCGATGCCCGAATTCGACGCCACCTACGTACGTGACTACAAGCGCGTCAGCCGGGTCAAGCCCGGCAACTACTACCTGGTGATCTTCGATCCCACCGGCAGCGACGCGGCGAAGCATCCATTCAACGACGTCAATTTCAGGGTCTTTGTGCTGCACGCTCAGCATACCCAGTGACCGGCATGAACGAGGCGTCGCAACGGTTCAAGCCGGGGGTCGATCGCTGGGCGCTGCTGCTGCTGGCCGGGCTGGTCTGGATCGGTGTCGGCACCATGCTGGTGCTGCTGGCCCGGTCCTGGCTGGTGCTCGAGACAGTACCGCGGGCTGCGATCGCGTCCGCCGTCGGCTGCCTCGCGGCGCTGGCGATCCACCATTTTGGCTTTCTGCGCGTCGTCGACAAAAACCTGAGCCGCATCCTGCCCATGGCCGGCAAGCGTTGCGTCTTCTCTTTTATGACCTGGAAGAGCTATTTGCTGGTGGTGGTGATGGTGGCCACCGGCATCGCGCTGCGTCATTCGCCGCTACCCAAGTTCTACCTCGCCATGCTCTACATCGGCATCGGCGCGGCGCTGATTCTGTCGAGCGTGCGCTACCTGCGCTATCTGGTGCGCGACGTGCGCGACGTGCGCGGCCAGCGTTGACCGTACCGGCGTCGCGGCGCTATTTTCGTCGGGGCTCCGGCGGAGGGTTTGCGTGAACAGCGTGCGCGCGACACAGATGTTCAAGGACATCTGCAGCGATCGACTTGGCATCCGGCCGCGGCACGCCGAGGACGCGCTGGCCCAGCCGGCGGCCACGTCGAAGATCAAGGCCGAAGGGATCGAGATCAAGATCTGCACGCAGGCCATCCCGAGCGACCCGCCCTACACGCTGGTGGTGCTGGCCAGCGAGAAGAAGCCGGGCGACGTCGAGATCGATTTCGCTTTCAAGGTCTATCCCGAACTCGAGCCCGACCCGGCGCGGGCCACGCCGCTGCAGCTCGTGCGCAAGCTGGTCGAGCGCTTCGGCGTTGACCTGCAGATTGGCGACAAGCGAGCGAAGCTCTTTGTCGAGGACAAGATCACGGTCGAGGAGGTCGATCCACGGCGCTACGTGCGGATCGTCAACGAACAGAACCACCGGCTGGCGCCGCTGACCTACCTGCGCACCGAGAGCCACGGTGCGCATCGACGGGCCAGCTGCGTGCTTTGCTTTGCCATCGACATCACCGCGTACGAACCCTGGTTGGCCGCACAGCGCGGCAGCTGAGGCCGACGCCGACGAGGGAGGCTCCATGTGGGCAACGATCAAACGATTTGCTGCGATCGCGCTGGCCGGCGCCATCGTCGGTGTCATCCTGGCCAGCATCATCGCGCCACGCTTCATCACCTGGTACAACACGCCCGGTTCGGCCCAGGCTGCCATGTGTGGTTGTGCGCAGCTGGCAGCCGAGGTGACCAGCCGCCTGCTCTGGTCGCAGTTCGTCGGCGCCTTGCTCGGCGCCGTGCTGTTCATCGTGGTCGGTGTGATCGTGGTGCGCAGCCGGCGCGCCAAGGGCGCGACCCCGGTCGCTCCAGCAGCGCCGCCAGCAGCACCGTCGGTGGGCGCGGAATGAGATCGCTGCTTTCGCTGGCGTTGCTGCTGGCGTTGGCGGCCTGCGACTCGAAAAGCGTGGTCGACTACTGCGCCAAGCTCGACAGCTGCCAGCAACTCGACAGCAACAACTACAACGATGCCGACAGCTGCGTCAGCGAGAACCAGACTACGGTCGACTGCCTCAACTCGTCGGGCAAGTCGCAGGCGTGCGCGACCGCGTACGAGGGCTACCTGGCCTGCATGGCCGGCACCGCGTGCGAGGAGCTGGGCCAGCAGAACGCGGCGCACTGCGAGTCGGAGTCGGCGGCCTTTTCGAGCACGTGCCAGAGCATTCCGGCGAGTTGCATGTTCCATGATCGCAGCGGCAGCTGAGGTGGCCATGGCCAGGCGCGGGTGCACGGTCGCAGCGATTCTGGCGCTGATGCTGGCTGCGTGCGCGACTGGCAGTGAGGCCAACCGCGTAAGCCCGGTCAGTGCGGCGACCCAGACTTATTTCTCGGAGCTGCACGGCAAGATCGTTGGCTGTGTCCAGCTGCCACCGACCCTGAGCGCGGAGCAGAAGCGCCTGCTCGAGGTGAAGGTGCGCATCGTCGTCGAAGAGAACGGTGAGGTCCGGTCAGCGACGATCGACAAATCGTCTGGCAGCAGCGAGTATGACGAGACTATACTGCAGGCCATCCATTGCGCGCAGCCGTTTGGCCGGCCGGACGCAGAGAGCGGCCGCTATGTGGCGCGTGGGCTGGTCCTGAGCTTCAAACCGTGAGGTGAGGGATGGTGGCCAAGAAACTGCTCAAACTGC